>Ga0222656_1000513_pt1 | contig 13642 bp, 13 predicted proteins | sample AntAcemetagen472_FD_179808 | JGI IMG/M metagenome (GOLD analysis project Ga0222656, IMG submission 179808) | Saline water microbial communities from Ace Lake, Antarctica - #472 | ecosystem: Environmental > Aquatic > Non-marine Saline and Alkaline > Saline | place: Antarctica: Ace Lake... | reverse complement strand
TACAATAGGATCAGGAGACATTCATATCTGGGATATGTTTCTCCGGTTGACTTTGGCAGGCTGTCTATGGCAGCTTAACTGGGTGTCTGTTATTTCGGGGGAAGATCAACAGCACCCTGTGTAGATTAATCAGAAGCAACAAAACCCGACATGTTCAGCAAACGGCATTACCCGACAATAATCCCCCCATTTGACACAGGGCAATGTTTATTCTTTCTATTGCATGCACCTGCTTACCAACGCCCTTGACGGTAACGAGAGATTATCGAGTATTAATTGTAGTCGAGATTTTGGATGAAAACGTTTGTGTAGCAGAGTTCTTTTGGTAATGCACAGGAGAGAGCAAAGAAAAAATGAAATGTGCCGGTTATTGTCTTCACCTACAACTGTTCAGTTGCGAATAGTTATCAGAATTGATGATTACCATTTTAATTATAGCATCGCTAATGAGGCAAGCAAAAACTTAACCGGTCGATCTCATTTAATCTTATTCAACTCACTAAACCCTTAAACAGCTTTTATATATAATCTTATTAAAGGGACATTAAAGGATGCCTGCGCTTATATGTGAGTGGTAATATAAAATCTGTACGCTCTATTGCTGCTAATTTCCAAAAAAGCTTTCCACCATCTCCTTTAATAATTTCTAATGAAGGATTTGGGTCATATTTACTGTTGTCAAAAAGCTTAGTATTTTCCATTAATGCATGAATGTTTTTGACTTTCTCTTTATCGGTTATCGTGGCTTTCTTACCAATACTGTAATAAAGTGTAAAACCTAATATAGCAAAGAACTTATTGTCATCAGCTATGATCTCGTCATTAATATTGTTTTTTTGAAAGAACGCAGTCAGGTCTTTTTTAAAACTATTAATAATTATATCACTTGCTTTGTTTAGAATATGAGGACCTGATTCATCATAACAACCTAACGCCGTCAGAAAAACGACAATAAACTCTGTGGCTGTTTTAGTTCGATCCAACTTATCGTGAAGACATAAATTACAAAACATATTTAGATGCTTATATTTATCCTGCTCTTTATTTCTATGGATTTCAATTCGCATTATTGCTAAAGCGCTATGCCAAATCGTTGGAGTCAAAGTAAAAGGGTTCGCAAATTTTTTTCGTAGACTATTTAAATCATTAAAACTCATTTTTACATTTCTCCAATTCGATTTAAATTTCAATATATTATAATACTTTGTACGTCAAAGGAAATCTTGCTCACAAAATGTGAGGTGGTTTTCTGATATTTATTGGGCTTGAATTATGTTTATTGCTGATTGAAAGTAAGCATGTCCATGAAAAATCCTGAACGCTCACTTACAGGAAGCTATACGTAACATATTCTGTATTACCTATTGATATTAGGGTTTTATGTAGTGTTATTAATTCATAGTTTTTCTTTCTCGTCAAGGATTATGTGGGTTGCAAGCCATGCGTTGCATAATCACCTCCATTGCGGTGAAGTAATCTCTTTGGACTTTAAGGTTTGATACTCTGCAATACCGTTGTGTGGTCTTTACATTCGTATGTCCCAGAATGTCCTGGATCGTAGACAGATCGGCATCGGCGTTCAACATCTGGGTTGCCATGGTATGCCGAAGATGATGACAGGAGATCCTGAGCCCCGCTTTATGCGCATAATACTCCATACGCTTTTGAATACCACGAATGGAGAGGGGATGCCCCGTGCATGGCCCCTTCTCTACCAGAAAGACTCTTCCGGATCCGGATGAAGGCCGTACCTTCAGATATGCTGCCAGGGCACGGAGGGCATCGTTGCTCATATAAACGATTCGGTCCTTAGAACCCTTGCCATCCTCGATGAGAATTTTCCTGCGTTTGAAGTCAATGACGTTCAGTGTTAGATACGAGACCTCCTCCACCCGCAGACCACATCTGAGCATCAGCATGAACATGGCCAGGTCCCGAGCTCCCTTTACAACATGAAAGAACAGCTCCACCTGTTCATCCCGTAAGTGCCTGGGGAGGGGCTTGGACATTCGCAGGACATGACTCTTTCGAATGGGATTGATGATGTCTCGATGCTCCTCTTCGCGAAGGTAATGATAAAACTGACGGATGCTGTTCACATGACAGTTGATGGTCTTGGGCTTCAGTCGTTTTGCCATGAGACAATCGATGTACCTCGAGACCGTTGTGTGCGTCACATCTTCCGCCGGTATATCCAGCCAGAGTATGAAGTGCCGAAGCGCATTCAGATAGTTCTTAACGGTATTGGGTGCACAGTTCCTCCTTTTCAAAAATCGCCGCCAGTTAACTATTGTGTCGGTCATCATCATCGCTGTTCCCCCTTTCTATCTTGGACATGGCTCTAAAATATTCCTCCTCACGTGTCTTGTCGGTAAGCCGGGCGTATCGCCGCGTCTCCTCTATGCACCGATGCCCCAGCAACATCTGGAGACACTCCAGACGCATACCGGCATTGAGAAGCTCGGTGGCAAAGGTATGCCGGAGTGTATGAACAGTATACCCCTTATGCGAAAGACCGGCTTTCACAAAATACTTTACAACCCTTGACCGGGCAGTGCTGTAGCATATCCTGCCTCTCGCCCGGCCGTAAATGAGATACTCTTTCCGAGGGTCTCTCTCTTTCAACCAGATATTCAATGAACTTATCGCATCGTCACTGAGATATACCACTCTCCCCATCCGGTTCTTTTCCGCTTCATAAATCTCTATCCGGCGTTCCCTGAGATGGACGTCAATCATCTTTGTATTGAGCAGTTCTCCGATTCTCATCCCCGTTCTCAGTAACACCATAATCATGGCCCGGTCACGAGTATTGTCAATGACGGAAAGGAGTTTCAACACATCGTCAGGATCCATGGCCCGGGGCAACCGATCCGGCAACTGCAACCGTATCCTTCTGCCAAAAACATCCGGCGAAACAATCCCTTCTTCTATCAAATAGCGGAGAAAAGCATGGATACACATGAGCCTCGTCCTAATGGTGGTGATCTTTATCCCACGATCCTGCTCATGCTCGATAAACGCCTCCACGTCTCCTTTCGTGATATCTTCAAGAGAACTCTTGCCGTTGTCCCGTATCATTCCAAGGAACAGAGCAATGGAACCCATTATGCTATACAGTGTCCTGGGCCTGCGGTTACGACGAACCAAATGACGAAGATACGCCTCAACATGTTCCTTGCCCGGCAGATCCATCCCTGCAAGTCGCTTCAAAATCTTGTAAAGCGCTTCTATGCTGCTGCCAGAATATGATTCAACCGGGAAACGAGTCGGATAACTCTCGAAAGAATTACTGGTGGGGATTGTAAAATTTTCAGATGATACAACTGTATGTCGTAAATCAAAACCTCTGATAGTCATCGCTGCCTCCTTTTTCCATAAATCAACAAGAAAAACAGTCAGATGATGACTAATAACCTATATACTGTCAACCATCATTTTGTTACGTATAGTTTATTGAAGGCGAGATTTTGGTGGGTAGAGCTTGTGTAAAAGCTTTCTGTCGGTAATGCGCAAGAGTGATCAAAGAAAAAATGAGCTGTTCCGGTTATTGGCGTCACCTACGAAGTCTCAGAAATATTCCAGTAAAAGTTCATTGATTACCGCTTGAAAGTCTCCCCGTAATATTTCTTGACAGGACATCACAATGGAGTTAGTGGTTTGACATGTTTTGATCTTGAACGAATCAATTGTGTTTGTGAACAGCTGTAAACTTGGGGGGATTATGGTCTGATCATCAAAAGCCCTGTTTCTCAAAAATTAGAGATGGGGCTTTTGTTTTTTGCTACTTTGAGGTGTTTAGGGTTGTATGTAAGAGACATATATAACCATTGTTACTTTATGAGGAAAATATGTGCCAGATTCCTGACCAACTATGGGCTTTACTCAGCTCTTTCCTTGCCGGCAGGTCCGAGGACGTGTTCAATGTTGTAGGCCAGAAGAATAAATAAATCTATGCCCTTTTGACTTCGATCGACATACATTGCAAAAGAGATAAATAACGGTGTCATGGTTGAAAAAAGCTATCCAATTCCAACTCAAACACTTCCCGCTTTAACCTATGAAACCAATTTAGAAGATTTAAGAGGATTTGCATTACTAGTGGAATCTCTCGGCATCAATGTCTCTGGCACTAGAATAGCGAGATACCAGAGATATTATGAGGCACTAGTTGAGGGAACTGATGACGAGGAAAAAATATTCCAGGGAATTAGTGGGAAGAAATTCAATAATCCACTTGATATGCAGTTATATGTGCTTAGAGAAGTACATGAAATTATGTGGATATTAAAGGGACTAAAAAAGCATCTTCCGAAGGGGGTTGAAGAAAAATTAAAGCAGGTAGTAGGTGGCAGAGACTTTGCTGCTTTGGATAAAGACTCTCTATCTAGAAACACTCAGTTTGAACTGCGCATTGCAAGCTATTTCTGTCAGGCTGGTTATTCAGTGGATATGTCGAGTCTAACGGATGTAGTCGCAACTCATGATCGAACGACTTTCTTTGTCGAGTGCAAAAGGGTGACGAGTTTTGGTGCACTCAACAAAAGATTAAAAGAAGCAAGGAAACAACTAAGGACTAGAATTAAACGGTCCACAATATTACCTCATAAATTTGGCGTTATAGCCATCGATGTTACAAAGGTTGCATTTACGTATAATGGATTGACATTAGGACTTACCGCCGATCACACCAAGGACGTAATACAAGATCAATTAAAAAAAATAGACGACGGCGTTCTCAAAAGTGGCTTTGCACTAGAGCAGAAGCATTTGTTGCTGATTTGGCTACAGATACATATACCAGCATTTGTTTATAATCCTAACCAGTTCATCACGCGCTTCTCATCACATTTTACGGCAAACGAAAAATTACATGGGAGTTCTTTAAGAGCTTTTAAGAGATTGCAACAGCAAGTACTTCATATAGGCGATGTGGCGGATGAGAGAGAAGTGCCGCCTAAAAGCCTGAAGTTTCGTAAGGAAGTAATGCTCCCCAAAGAAACTCTTTTAGGATGGGATGAAGAACTACTTAGTTGTATGCTTAATTCTTGGAATCTTGAGCAAAGGCCGCCGGAACACAAGGTACTTGAAATAATAATTGATGGTAAAAAAACTGAGTTCACTTTTTTTGAACTATCCTTGTTGTTGCCTAACTTGAGCGAAGAAGACAGGCTAAAATATTCAAATGACCATATGCTTGCCAGAGCTGAACTTGCGGCTAGATTAATATTACAAAGTTCACCGTATGAAGAGCAGCAGCAATAGAGAAAAATTGAAAATTGGGGGATATCTTTCCTATTTTCATGGGAAAGATATAATGACTAAGAAATATGGAAAGTGTTACGAGTTTTTCCCCATAGGTGATGAGTTTGAGCGATAGTAATAACAACAGTTCTAATCAGCTAAAAAGTCTTTCACGGTATATTTATATAATATTTCTTTCTTTCGCTATTAGCGGTTTGTTTGCTTTAATCTCGTGCGTGGGGTTACCATACCTTTCTATACTTTTTAGTAAATTCCCTATTTATATCAATATTATTATTGCCCTTATCGTGTCTATGATATTTATTTATACTTTCGGCACACTGCCTTATACTTTTAAGGGAATTGGTCTTCCCGGGCCTTCTGAAATTTTTCAGATGATATTGTCATTAATTGCTTTGCTTCTTTTCTTATGTGTTATCCCAGCATTAATTGTTTACTCACTTACAAATCCACTAAACTTTAAAAAAGTAATAAAAATATGTGTTTTTGTCTCAAGTACACTTTTAGCTTTGGTTTACTATTTGTCGAATAGAAAAAAATTTAAATCACCGTTTGATACAATCAGCTTCTTTTCAGGTGTTTGCCTTGGTCCCGTAGTTGTTATAGAAATATTCTTATAAGCCAGTAAATGGATATGAAAATAGAGGCAGCGACTATTTTTCTTCTTGACATATAACTATAGGGAGTTTACTTAACTAAGTGTTTTTTTTGTCAAAAACTATCTCAACTAAACACTGTTGAGAACTTATTCAGAAACCCTATTATGTGCATTCACTGACCTGTTGCAAAACCTTTTCTATAAAAGGATGGTGTCCCAAATATCGCAGATCGAGGGGGAAACTATTGAATGTTTAACTACAGGATTCAGCGGTTGTTAGCTAAATGTTTCGATAAAGCTATCGGACATATGAAATCAGTCAGGATAATACCAATGATTTGGGGATTATTGTGCATTGCAGCTATGTATGGACTCTTCAATTATAATAATGCGGCTGCTTCTCTTATTGGTATTATTTTGGGTTTGGCTGGTGTGCATCAAATATGGTTAGGCATTAGTGGTAAATCCAAGCTAATAATGGCTAAAGGTTCTATAGATGCTCTCAAAAAGCGCTACGATACACTTGGGACTAATGAACTTTTTGCTCTCAAAGAAAACGGCGGACCGACAGAAACAGCACGTTCTATACTTGAGGAAGAACAGTCAATAAGAAAATCACCCCAAGAAGAATCTGATGAACGTCTGAAAGATGTCGACACGAAACACGACAACAAATTTCGTAACCGTCCCAAAGATAAAATTACATTCATAGACTTCGCTTCTCATATGATATACCCGGCTACTACATGGCAACGAGATGATGATTTTAAGAAGATAATACAAGATGCAATAAAAGACAATCCAGATAAGACAAATAGAATATACATTGAAATAACTGCGTTCCAGTATTGGCTTCAGCAATTTATCATACAAGTTGCATTGAAAAAGAGAGAAGAAATCTGGAAAATAGCTGACATTGCGTTTAGGAAAGTTTGGATAAGATTTTGTCATATGGGTGAAACGACACAAGCAGGCTGTGATTTATTAAAAAGCGAATTTCCAAATATGCAAATCTCGCCCTACGAGTATGCCCAAATTCTTACAGATAGAACCGAAGATTACGACAAAGCCTTTACTGAAGAAAGAAAAAGTCATGAAATTGGGGAAAGCTGGCCTTTGTGTCAAGTGGCAACCGATTTATGTCAAAATCTTTATATGGGAAAGGATAGTAAGATCATACTGTCTTTATTTACAATGATTGGCTTTAACATAAAATATTCTGTCCCAATAGTTAAAGAATATGCAGAACAATATGATCTCGTTGGTGTAACAGAATGTTTGGAATTTGATATATTGCAATAGGCCATCGATATCTCTTAAAAGGGCAACATTAAGGAGAAATTTCCATTTATTAATACTGTTAGGCTGGCCGCTCGCTCGACCACCCGCCAGCGGCGTTACCTGCAAATAGGAGGAATCTATGGAATACATATTTACAGATTGGGATGACCGAACCTATGAAAGGAAAACAAAAGACAAAGCGGAAATTTCGATTGAAGCAGAGCATATTTCCTCTGGAAAGGTTAAGATTTCGCTAAAAGAATCTGGAAAAAGCTTTGTTGATCTATTTCTTTCAAGAAAAGAAGCCGCAGGTATTATCAATTCGCTAGGTTCAGCTAATTCTGAATGCAAGTGTGTTATTACAATATGATAATTGTAAATTAGAATTCCCTTTGAGGGAACTATTTGGAAGGCATATGAAAAAAATATGGCTCTTTCCCAAATTGAGTGGGAAACAGTTTTTGGTTAATATATAGTACCTTCTATCCTTCTATTGAGAATTGTTGTTTACCTTTTGAAAGAGCGCATTTTTTGATAAATCTTTAGGCTGATGACTTCAGGAAGAATATATTAAATCGATGAAATCTGAGGGGTCTTATACGGAAAAATGTGCTGTGTTTGGTTTTTATCAGGACCAGTACAAACATTGTTAGGCGGCGGCAACACACAGATGATCGTATATCTCATCAACATGGGAAATAAGTAACAGGAGAAGCCATGAACTGGTATTTCAAGGTCCTGAAAAAGTATGCAGTGTTTAGCGGGAGAGCAAGGAGAAAAGAGTTTTGGTATTTTTTCTTGTTCTACTTCATCACCAACGTAGTTTTAATGGTTATCGACAAAATGACTAGTACTTTTAGCACCGAAGTCGGTATGGGTCCGTTGAGTGGCCTTTATACACTTGTTCTCTTGATCCCAAGCATAGCTGTGACTGTGCGTCGCCTTCATGACACTGACCGCAGTGGCTGGTGGTTTCTCATATGGTTGATACCACTTATCGGCAGCCTCGTCCTTCTTGTTTTCACCGTGCAAGATGGCACGCCAATCTTGAATAGGTATGGTGCAAACCCCAAGGATGCACCGCCTAACCTTTCACGGGTGGGGACGTAAAAAGCTACACCGCACAGATTAGCGTCAGATGAAAGGAGACCTATATGTTTTTGGAGGCGGTGGGCAATGGCCTGAAAGTTCTTTTGCACTGGCAGACATACGTGATTGCAATATGCTACCTTATCATTTCCTTTCTTCCGATAATAGTCGTTATGTCCGCAGGGAATAAATCTGATGACTTCATTACAAGAGGTGGTTGCCTTGCCATGCTTATACAACCGTTGTTCCAATCATTAGCTGTCTTCATTTCGGTCTGCATACTGTTTCCAATAATATTGTTTGGGAGGTCCGAGGCTGCATGGTCCTTACCATGGATGTTAATAATAAATATCCCAGGAAGAATATTAATTCTACTCATTATAATGTTAGTTCTTTCAATCATCGGCGCATTTATACCACTGCTTGGGAGGGCAAACTCATTCATTATGTTTATCATGGGAGGTGCTGTCATTATCTTCCTAACTATTGTTCTTCACAACATAAGCCCAGAACTTGGTATTAGAAACATTGATATTCTCCCAGGCTTTCTGACAATTATTGGTATTGTTATTGTTTCAGGTGTCGCATCTTGGCTTGGTATGCTTGTGTCTGCCGGGATAGTTACTCTTTTACTAAGGGACAAAGAAGAGATTGGCCAACTAATAATGATTCCTTTGGGTTCTGTCCTTGGCTTCATTCCGATATTCATCTATGGCGCATGGTTAGGGTTACAAATACAAAGATTATGATATGAATTATCGAACAAGCAAATCCAGAGGAAGGGGGGAAATAGATACAACAGCAACTATTTTTCTCGCAATCATGACTTTTGGCAGTAGACTCAGCGCGTTATCTCTGGCTGATAGTTTGGAAGGCTAAGAAGCAGATATATCCGTCCAATCAGGAGTCGGTAGACATAAATGAAAAGATTTTGGATTCCACAAATTATCGCGACATTAATGCTGATCTGGGCACTGAACCCAGACAATCCTTACGGATACTACATACTACTTCGCTGGGTTTGCTGCGGGATATTTGCATACCTTGCCTTCCAAGCGCTCGAAATCGAAAAGCAAGGCTGGGTATGGGTGCTCGGAATCACGGCCTTGGTTTATAATCCGATTATTCGGGTACACCTGAACAGAGAGTTATGGTCAATCATCAATGTTGTTACAATTGGGATTGCGTTGGTATCTATTTTTGCCCTAAAGGTTAAAAACAAGAAAGACAACAACGTCTAATTAGGCTAATGCAGCCAACGTCAAAAGCCTCTCGGCTGATTAGCAACGTTAGATGTCTTATTCAGACATTCAAAACTCTATTGAAAGAAGCTGGAGGACAAGATGAGCAAAAAGGACAGAATAGCAATAGTTATTAGCGCCCTATATTTTATGTTTCCTTTGGGGGTGCTTTTTGATGGACAGCGTGGTGCTCCTGTGGCGTTCATTGTTTTAACTGTACCCTTGATAGCTTATTGGGGTTATCGGTTTATTAAAAATGATATCACCTTTTTAGGGAAACAAAATAATGGTTAATCATAGCAAGTATAAGCGATGTGGGTCTGTTTTTAATGTAATTGATTTAAAGGATAATCCTGATGGCGTAGGCAAGGTATGTAAGAACGAGACGGTGTGTCAGGAAAAACAAAAGAAGGTTGTTGCTGAAGTTGAGAGAGACACCTAACAAGAAAAGGCAGCGGATGCTTCGCACCGCTGCCTTTGGCGTTACTCATTACCAAAAGTAATCTACTACGAACAGGCCAATTCAAGTTTTGTTTGTTACAGGAAGAAAGGGATCATAGGCTATGGTGAAGTCAAAGAACAGCACCCCCATATACGGAGATAAGAAGAAGTTAGGATCTCCCCCGTACTCGCTCATATGATCTTTTCTCCCGGCGGTGACCCAGATTCCTTGCTAAAGCATCTTCCCTTCAATAAATCAATGTATTGTGGTATAGATGTTCATCTTTACCAATCAACTGGCAGGTGATCGTGACCGCTATCGCTGACTATCTCAAGAAGATTGAAAAAGCATACAGTGCCGGTAATGCTACCGAACATACCCACCGCCCGGCCCTGAAAGAACTGATTGAAAGCGTTGCCACCGGAATCACGGCCACTAATGAACCCCGCCGGGTCAAGTGCGGTGCTCCCGATTTTATCATAACCAAGGGGCAATCACCGCTTGGTTATATTGAGTGCAAGGATATTGGGAAATCGCTGGTCGAAATAGAACGCACCGACCAGTTGAAACGCTACCGGGAATCCCTGGGTAATCTCATCTTGACCGACTACCTGGAATTTCGCTGGTATGTTGGCGGGCAATATCGCTTAACCGTTCAGTTGGCAACAGTTGCAGACGGCAAGATTAAACCGGTCAAAAATGCTTCAACAACCTTACAGGAATTGTTTGCCGCGTTTCTGACCACCAGTATCCCCACCGTCAATTCACCCAAAGAACTGGCCGTTCGCATGGCGGCTCTGGCCAAACTCATTCGGGTTATTATTCAGACCGCCTTTAACGAAGAAGACCTGACCGATGACGAACCCGATCCGTTGCATGACCAGCTTGATGCCTTCCGCAAGGTTTTGATTCATGATCTCCAACCGGAACAGTTTGCGGATATGTACGCGCAAACCATCTGCTACGGTCTTTTTGCCGCCCGCTGCAATGCCTCTTCTCCGGAACGCTTCACGCGCCAGAATGCCGGATTTGATCTCCCCAAGACCAACCCCTTTCTGCGCAAGATGTTCGACTATATCGCCGGAGTAAACCTTGATGAACGTATTGTCTGGGCCGTCGATGATCTTGCCGAACTTCTGCATCATACCGATATGGAAGCCATCCTCAAGGACTTCGGCAAACACACCAAACAGGAAGACCCGGTTGTCCACTTCTATGAATCATTTTTGGCTGCCTATGACCCCAAGATGCGCGAGGCGCGAGGCGTTTACTACACACCGGAACCGGTTGTTTCTTATATTGTCAGCAGCATCGATCATATTCTGAAAAAAGACTTTAAGCTCAAAGACGGCCTGGCCGACGCCACAAAAATCAAGATAGCCGGGGCAACCGGCAAAAAGAAAATAGATGTGCATAAAGTCCAGATACTCGATCCGGCTACCGGCACAGGCACATTTCTCTATGGCATTATTAACCATATCCACGATGCTTTTAAAGACGACAAAGGCATGTGGTCAAGTTATGTATCGCAACATCTTTTGCCCCGGCTTTTCGGCTTTGAACTGCTCATGGCTCCGTATGCCGTCGCGCATATGAAGCTGGGCTTACAACTCAAAGAATCGGGCTATGATTTCCAATCGTCCGAGCGCCTTAGGATTTATCTGACAAACACGCTGGAAGAAGCCCACGCCATGACAGGTCTGCCGCTTTTCACCCAGTGGATCGCCGAAGAAGCCAATGCCGCAAGCGATATCAAGCAAGATGCTCCGGTAATGATCGTGTTGGGCAATCCACCTTATTCTTATGAATCAGAAAATAATGGAGAATGGATTTCATCATTAGTAAGGGACTATTATAAGGTTGATGGCGCACCCCTAGGCGAGCGTAATCCCAAAGGATTGCAAGATGATTATGTGAAATTTATCAGATTTGCCCAATGGCGCATAGAACAAACCGGCTATGGCATTCTAGCTTTTATCAGCAACAATGGCTATCTGGACAACCCCACGTTTCGCGGAATGCGTCAGAGCCTCATGCAGACCTTTGACGACATTTACATTCTTAACCTACATGGCAGTAGCAAGAAAAAAGATAAATCGCCAAATGGCGGTAAGGATGAAAACGTATTTGATATACAGCAAGGTGTAGCAATAGGTCTTTTTGTTAAGAAAGATTGGAATTCAAAGAAGCTACTCCGATATTCTGAACTTTTTGGAATCCGTAACGACAAGTATCAGTTCTTAACTGAATATTGTACAGATACAACGGAATGGAAGGATATTGGACCAAAGAAACCTTTTTATCTCTTTATTCCACAGGATGTTGAATTACTGCCAGAATATGAAGATGGGTGGAGAATTAGAGATATTTTCTGTGTTAATTCTATTGGCATATCTACTTCGCGGGATAGCCTGCTTGTTGATTTTTCAGATTTAAAACTCGACACTATTATTCAAGACTTTGCATCGCTACCTGAAGAGTCAGCAAGAAATAAGTATGAACTTGGTGCAGATTCTAGAGACTGGACAATTAAATTGGCCCAAGACGATATCAAAAAAGCTGATTCAGTCCTTAGTACTATAAAAAAATATTGCTATCGTCCTTTCGATATTCGTTTTACTTGCTTTACTGGACGGTCAAGGGGTATTCAGAGCATGCCACGCCCCGAGGTAATGAAGCATTTGCTTGGGAAGAGAAATCTGGCACTATTAAGTAACCGTCAAGTGAACGAATGTTTTAGGCATGCGTTCGTGACAAGACACATTGCTGACGGGAATGCTGTTTCGCTTGCAACCAAAGAAAGAACCTCCGTATTTCCTCTTTACCTATATCCATCGGATTCTTCCAAGAACACATTGTTTGTTGATGACAAGCAAACAGATACACCCGGAGGCCGTAAGCCTAACCTTGCGCCTAAGTTAATTGAAGACTTTGCTGCAAAGCTGAAGTTGAAGTTTATCTCAGATGGCAAGGGTGACCGAACAAAGACCTTTGGTCCAGAAGACGTCTTCAATTATATGTATGCTATCTTTCATTCACCAACCTACCGCAGCCGCTACACCGAATTTCTGAAAATTGATTTTCCTAGATTACCATTGACTTCAAGTCCTCAACTTTTTCGCAAGCTCTGCTCGATTGGCGATGAACTGGTTGCCTTGCACCTGATGGAAAAGCAGGGCAAGAAAATTACCGGCTATCCTATCGCCGGTGACAGCAGTGTAACAGCCGTTCGCTACACAGAGCCACAAGCCGACACCAAGGGGCGTGTCTGGATCAATACTACTCAGTATTTTGAAGGCATCCCAAAAGAAGTTTGGGAATTTCATGTCGGGGGCTTTCAGGTCTGCAACAAATGGCTCAAAGACCGTAAAGGCCGCAAGCTCACCTATGATGATCTGACTCACTACCAACAAATCGTTTCGGCGCTTTCGGAAACCATCAGGTTTATGAAACGCATTGATGAGACAATCAATGATTCCGGCGGTTGGCCGATTATATAGATAGGGGGTTAATCGGGACAATAGCTGTCCTTTTATGCTCTCGTTACTGATTACGGAAAGACATATACAATAGCTCGCTCCTGATTGATTTTCTCGGTTACAGGAAGCACATGATCTGAAGGAACGGGGAAGGGGAGGGGGGTCAAATCTTTATCATTGAATTTATGGGGATTTGGCATTCATGGTAAGAATCTTGGTGGGAGTATTAAAGAATAAAGATTTGACC
>Ga0222656_1000508_pt1 | contig 13684 bp, 10 predicted proteins | sample AntAcemetagen472_FD_179808 | JGI IMG/M metagenome (GOLD analysis project Ga0222656, IMG submission 179808) | Saline water microbial communities from Ace Lake, Antarctica - #472 | ecosystem: Environmental > Aquatic > Non-marine Saline and Alkaline > Saline | place: Antarctica: Ace Lake... | reverse complement strand
TGGAACAGGAGCTTGATATCCTGATGGCGATTGAACAGATTGCAAAAGGCAGTAAGATCAAGGTGCATATAAAGGACTCTACTTCCATCAAGGTTAAACTGGTTGATCCTGAAAAATCAAAAACCGCGGATTAAGCGGATTAAGCAGATTGCTTTTTCTTTTAATCAGCATAATCCACGGTTAAATTAGCTGCCCGAGCGAAGTGAGGGCTAAGTCCCTGCTAAGGTCTGAAAAGCTTGGTGAAGGCTAATAACTTTTTCTATCCGCCATAGTGCTAGCATCCCGAACTTGATTCGGGGCGTTAGCGACGGAGGAAGGCACTTAAGGCACTTTAAACTTTAGGCACTTAAGAACATTGCCCGAACGAAGTGAGGGCTATGTTCTATAGGAGGATGCAATGAACTATCTGCGAAAACATGGAGAGATATTTCTTGTCATTATTATCTGTATCACCGCTGCACTCTGGGGGGTAGCTCAGTTATGCCAGCCTCTCAGCACCCCGTATAAAATTCTCCTGGTTGTGATGCTGATCTTCTGGGTTGTGGCATTTGCCTATTGCATCTTCAAATCCGACTTTCCGTTCTTTCGAGGTCATAAGGAGGTAATCGGTCTTACTATTCTTGTGGTCTACGTGATTATTCTCGGGTTGGCGACTGTCTCGGAGATATTTGAATTCGATTGGTTCTACTGGATTTAAATTTTTCCTTTGGAAAAATTTAATGTTGTTTTCAATCAATCCGCGCAGTTTGTGGTAAAACAGTTTTTCAAACAAGTAGTAGCAAGGGCGGGTCTTAAACCCCGCCCTTTTATTATGTTGAAGGAAAAATATTGTTATACTTTCTATAGCATTATCTGTCTGATTGCTTCTCTGGTCATCGTCAGTTGTGGACAACCAGTAATTCACAAGGAGACCAGAATGATGATGGGGACGATGGTCTCCGTCGAGATAGTCTCGGACTCGCCTGGAATTATAGCCGGGATCATGGAGAAGGTCTGGTCTGAGGCTGAGCGGTTAGAGCGAGTATTCAGCCGTTATATTCCTGAGAGTGAGATTAGCCTGATTAACCGGGAAGCCGGTCACCGCCCGGTTCCGATAAATGATGAGATGATGGAGGTGCTATCTCGTGCTGAGGATATAAGCCGGATCACGGACGGAGCGTTTGATATCTCCGTCGGTCCTCTTATGAAGAAATGGGGGTTCTTCCCGGAGAGGGAAGGGCAGCTTCCGTCGGAGGCCGAACTGGCGGAAGTCATTACCCGGGTAGGATGGCAGGCGATAGAGTTGAACCGCTCTGAACGGACGGTTCATCTTTTAAAACCGGGAATGGAGATTGATCTGGGAGCACTGGCTAAAGGATATATCGTAGATAAGTTAGCGGCGCTTCTGCTTGAAGAGGGGATTGAGAATGCCCTGGTCAATGCCGGTGGTGATATTTACTGCTTGGGAGAATATCCCGGCGGGAGGAGTTGGAGAATCGGGATGGAACATCCTCGCGATGAGGACGAAATCCTGACAGTTCTGGAGTTGAAGAACCGGGCGGTAGCTACCTCGGGAGATTATCGCAATTATTTTATCCGGAGCCGGTTGCGCTATTCGCATATTATAGACCCACACACCGGCCGACCTGCTCAGTCAAAAGTGGTTGAGGTTAGTGTCATGGCTCCGGACTGCCTGACCGCCGATGGACTCGCTACCGCCATCTTCGTGATGGGCGCTGACAAGGGGATCGATCTGCTCAGGAAGATTGATGATGTAGATGGTGTCATAGTCACCAAAGAAGCCGGTGAGGTTATAATGCATTTTTCTGAGAATTAGCCACAAAGGCACTAATTAAGAATATCGGAACAATAAATGTGGTTGAAATGGTAGCCTGACCGTACTTAAAAAGGTATTTATAACTTTTTGTGCCAATAAAACTGAATATTTACCACGAAGGTCACGAAGAACACGAAGGAGAATAAAGAAAACTATAAACTTTTTCTGGTTTTTTCAATTTCTTCGTGTTCTTCGTGCTCTTTGTGGTTTAAAAAGCTTTTTTAGTAAGGTCTATCCTGCGCCATTATGAAGAGCGTAACAACCCAGATAATTTTAGACAAGCTTCTGGAAGAGAGGTTGGTTGTCGGAGCGATCATACTCTCTATAATCTTGCTGATTACTTCCGGTACGGCCCTGGAACAGGCTGGAACTCAAGAGTCTGCTTTTCCGGTGCAGGAAGAATTTAACCAGATGATGCAACTGGAGTTAGAGTCTTCGGCTCCGGCCGCGTTCTTCCGGGGATTGATGCTGATTTTTATTACTTTGGCCGTCTCCGGAATTGTCCTGAATATCCAGGGGTTTGCCGGACGGAACTTGAGATATTTCCATCCCGCCGCTCCCCCTGAAGTAAGATGGGGGATCTGGCCGGTTCTAAAGATAGCCGCCTATTTCTTCTGTCTTCTTCTGATTTTCCAGAGACTGGAATCGGTATTCTTCAGCATCTTCGGCTTCTTCCGGACCGGGATATATTATCAGTTGATTATCGGTAACGCCTTCTTTCAATTTTTCCTCATGATATTTCTGGTAATCTGTTTCCTGACCAAGTACCGGTATTCCAAACAATTCTCTCCCCCCGGCGCCGTGAAAGTATTATCTCCGGGGAGTATTGTAGTAGATACTCCCCGGGAGATGCAGAGCTCACCGATGGAACTCCTGGGGATTTCGCTGGAAGGGTGGGGGGCAAGTCTCCGGCAGGCCTTGCGGGGTTACATCCTTTTCTTTCCCTCATTAATAGTTCTCATGGTTCTCTCGCTTCTGGCAACAAAGATCATCGGCCTCCCGTATCAGCCGCATCAGCTGGTTCAGCCATTACTGGATGCCGGAGAGAGTTCACTCCTCTGGCCGCTCTTTGGTCTCGCCATTCTAATCGGTCCTCTGGCGGAAGAATTATTTTTCCGCGGGTTATTTTTCCCGGCTATAAAGAGTAAGGTGAGCGTCTTTGCGGCGGTGATCATAAGTGCCGCTCTCTTCGCTACTCTTCATTTAAACTGGGCCGGCTGGCTCCCGATCTTCGGCCTGGGCATATTATTGGCATACAGCTATCAAAAAACCGGAGACCTCCTGGTCCCAATATTTATTCACGTTATTCATAACAGCCTGTTTTTAACGTTCACGGTTCTGTTGTTTCAGTTGAGAAGTGCCTAAAGTGCGCTAAAGTGCCTAAAATTGGGCCTCGATAGCGGCTTCCCATGCCTTAAGTTATTCGCCAAGCTCCATGCTCGGAGCGGGCTATTGTAGCCGCGGTCGCTGACCGCGGAAACCAGGCGAAAGCGAACAACTTTAGGCACTTTAGCGCACTTTAGGCACTTACAACTATTTTTATACTTTAGTGCACTTTAGGCACTTATAACTTAAAAGGAGTAACCCATGGAGATCAAGACAGTTGAAATGATAGACGGGGTGGTCAAGATCATCGATCAGACCCTGCTGCCGACCAGTTACGAGATAATCGAGATTGTCACCAAAGAAGAGATCTGGGAAGCGATAAAGATGCTCCGGGTCCGCGGGGCTCCGGCGATCGGGATTGCCGCCGCCATGGGGGTCGCGGTGGAGATGCTCCGGTCGGGAGCCGCAAGTTCCGATGAGTTTATTGAAGAGCTTGATGCTGTCGCCGATTACCTCGCCACCTCCCGTCCCACCGCAGTCAACCTTTTCTGGGCGCTGGACCGGATGAAGAAAACCGGCCGGATAAATAGAGACCGCTCGGTCGAAGAGTTGAAGGATATCCTGGTGAGAGAGGCCAACGCGATCCTGGAAGAAGACCGGGCGATGTGCCGGGCGATCGGTGAGGCCGGGAACACCCTGATCAAGGATGGAGACGGCATCCTCACCCATTGCAATGCCGGCGGACTTGCCACCTCCGGTTTCGGGACCGCCCTGGCCCCGATCTATGTTGCCCATAAAAATGGGAAGCGGATAAAAGTCTTCTCCGATGAGACCCGGCCGCTGCTGCAGGGGTCCCGTCTTACCGTATGGGAACTGATGCACGTGGGAGTGGATGTGACCCAGATCAGTGACAATATGGCCGCCCAGGTGATGAAGGAAGGAAAGATCGACCTGGTGATCACCGGGGCCGACCGGATCGCGGCCAATGGGGACGGCGCTAACAAGATCGGGACCTACGGCGTGGCTCTCCTGGCCCGGGCGCACAATATACCCTTCTATATGGCCTGGCCCGGATCCACCCTGGACCTGAAGATCTCCCACGGTGACGATATTCCGATCGAGGAGAGGGGAAATGAAGAACTAACCTCATTCGGTGGCGTCCGGGTCGCCCCCGAAGGGGCCAAAGCCTACTGCCCGGCCTTCGACGTGACACCCCACGAACTGATCACCGCCTTCATCACCGATCGCGGCCTGATCTACCCACCCTATGAGGAGAATCTGAAGCAATTCGCGATTCGGGAATAACGAATGAGGCTCTTTCAGACCTGAATAATACTCAGTCTACTTCCGCCAGCAAGCGGATGATGAAGGTGGTTCCGCGTCCGGTTTCGGTTTCAAAAGAAAGTCGAAGGGTCAAACCTCGATTCTTAACAGATAAGCACGAAAATAGTCCGGATCGGACCGAATACCGGAGCAAAGTGGACACCCAAATTGGATTAAATTGGACAGTGATTCCAGAGTAAAGTGGAGACCGATTCCGGAGTCAATGTAGCTGAAGTGGCTCCCCGCCATTCAATCGCAACACTATTTTAACCCGGCTGATCCCAATCATGTATCCCCCCGAGAACAGCATTCCGTTCTTAATAATAGGGGACGGTGTTAAATAGTTAAATAACTTCTCATCCCTCTCCCCCACCGGATGCAAATCACAGCGAATCCGGCACACCTAAAGAACAGCATTCCCACATTTCAAAAAGTAGGGGAACGGTCTTTATAAGTAAGCTTTTCTGCAACACTCTATTCTTTTACCTCTTTGAAATACTTTTTCTAATCCACCCCTCCGAGTTTAAAAAATCTTCAAAATTATTCATTTTTTTGGCTGCCTAACTAAATGAATACCAAGGGATTACCCAGACAGTGGTCTTGTGGATTCGCCATAGCAATAGACTGTGCCCCAGACACTCATGTGATATTACCCCTGATTTTTCGGTCTTAGGGTGCCACCCCGCAAAATGAACTTCATTCATCGCGGGGTAAAATTTTGCCTCGGAAATTGGGTTTTAAGGCCATTCTTCTCCACTGTTTTAGGCTGTTTTTCGTGTTCTGGGTTTGAAGTATCCGGTGATTTTCGGCGAAGAAATGTGCCGTGTATATGATCTTTCTGCGGACTGTTTTTCTCACACCACGAAAGTTACCCCGAAAGTTAAAAGAATGTTTCTAATAATCCTCGGGGAAATGATAGGCATTTAAAACCAACTATTCCAACCACCGGGAAAGGGGGTAACTCGGGGTGTTATAAACCTGTATGCTTTAATCAAAAGTGGTGCGTTTCGCACCACTTTGGCGAAATATCATAAAGATCAAGGAGTTATAAACACCCCGCGCCCAAAATCATCAATAAATCATGGACAAATCCGTATCAGGATAATGATTATATTTATAAAGGGATTCAGTGAATCGCAGTTTGTTAGTAGCCATATTCTGACGATCGTCAGGATATGGCTACTGGTTAATCCCTGAAAATATAGTTGTTATCTGCTTCCCGGAAAGGGGGGAGGTGTTTGTCTTTTTCCGATAAGATAGGGTCAGAGATAGGCCATTCAATGCCGACCTCGGGGTCGTTCCAGATGAACCCCCGGTCCATCTCCGGGGCATAGTCGGCGGTGACCTTGTAGAAGAAGTCCACTTCGTCGGATAGTACGCAGAAACCATGGGCCATTCCGGGGGGGAGGTATAGCATTTTCCGGTTCTCCGCAGAGAGGGTTTCTCCGATCCATTCGCCGTAGGTGGGAGATCCCTGCCGGATATCAACCCCTACGTCGAAGACCGATCCTTTCAGGACCAGGACCAGTTTGCCCTGGGCGAAAGGGTTTTTCTGGTAATGGAGGCCGCGGAGCACCCCCCGGATCGAATGGGAGTAGTTGTCCTGTACGAAGGGGAGGGTGATCCCGTGAGCCGCGAACTCCGCCTTCTGGAAGGTCTCCATGAAGAACCCCCGGTTGTCATCGAACTTTTTATATTCAATAACCACCACGCCGGGGATTTTAGTTTCGGTGAATAAAAAAGGCATAAATCTCCTCCTGGTGAAATAAGTTCCGGCTTCGGAATCTCAACAACACTCGTAGCGGCGACCTTCAGGTCGCCACTGGTGGCAGCCTGAAGGCTTCCGCTACGAAGTTGCGCCGTAGGTGCTAAGTTCCGGCTTCGGAATTTCCCCGAAATACTTCGGGATCCCGGTTTGTTTAATTGATATTACCGGGACAATAAATGTTGAAAAAAAGGTAGCCGCAGGCTTTAGCCTGCGTTTATTGCGCACCCTAAAGGGTGCGGCTACCAAAAGTCAGCGCGAAGCGCTATATTCTTCTTTCTTTTAATAGATAGATATATTTGAATGAATATAATATAACGTTTCTACCCGGAAAGAAATATAATTTTTTTCGGAGAAAAATAATATGAAGATTGAGTCCATAGGTGAATTCGGCCTGATTGAAGAACTCTCCAGTCTACTGCCGGATGGAGAAGATGTTATCAAAGGCATAGGGGATGATGCAGCTGTTCTTAAGGGCCGCCGAAGGGATAGTTATCTCCTGATCGCGACCGATTCGATCGCGGAGGATATTCATTTCCGTCGTTCTTCCGGAGCTTATTGGATTGGACGAAAAGCCTTGGCGGTTAATTTATCCGATATTGCCGCCATGGGAGGTTCTCCCCTCTGGGCGGTGGTTAATTTCGGAATTCCATCCGAACTCTCAGTCCAGTATTGCCGGCAACTCTATCTGGGGATAGCGGAATTGGCGGAGGAGTTTGAATTAAGTGTCGTGGGAGGGGATACCTTCCGGTCGCCGGATGGGATTATAATTTCAGTAACAGTGGTCGGGGAGGTAGAGGAGAAGCGATGCGTATTCCGGGATGGAGCGAGACCTGGGGATGTGATCTGCGTGACCGGGAAGTTGGGAGAAAGTCGTGGAAAGCATCTGAAATTTATTCCACGAATTAAAGAGGCTCGCTACCTGGCAGAGTCATTTTCTCCCTCCGCGATGATTGATATCAGCGATGGTCTCTTTGCTGATCTCGATCATATCTGCCGGGCCAGCGGAGTAGGCGCGGTGATCGGGGAAGCGGCAATTCCAGCGTCCCCCCGGCTGCGGGGAAAGAGTGAAAAGGTGAAACTGCGGGCGCTCGGCTCCGGCGAAGAGTTCGAACTATTATTTTCTCTTCCGGAGAATGAGATAGATGATCTTTTAAGTTATTTTGTCGATGATACCGGCACCGCAGTAACTCCAATCGGGAAAATAATAGATGATAAATACCGGAGAGAATTAATTGGCCGGGATGGTAGAGTGAAGCCTTTCCCCGAAACCGGATATACTCACTTTTGAAGAAAGTAATCAGTAAGTGGTAAACAGTAATCAATTGTCCCGTTTACCTGGCGAAGGCTTTCTGATAACTGACAACTGATTACTGATAACGGGCTTTATAATGAACTGTACAACTCATAGTCCCGAAGAGACCAGAGAGCTGGGCGCCCGTTTTGCCGCGGATCTTAAACCGGGAGATATTCTGGCGCTTAATGGCCCCCTGGGATCGGGGAAGACCTGTTTTGTCCAGGGTATCGCGCGGGGGTTGGGGGTAACCGAGAGATATATCACTTCTCCAACATTTGTCCTGATCAGGGAGTATCAGGGGAGAATACCACTCTATCATATAGATCTATATCGCCTGGCCCCCGGAATAGAGATTGGAATGTTAGGTCTCGATGAGTATCTGGATGGTGACGGAATAACCGCCATTGAATGGCCGAAGAAGATGGAAGAAGGTCTTCCGGAAAGAACTACAGTTATCTCAATAGAATGCCTTGATGAGATGACCAGAGAGATCATATTTTCTGGCAAATGAATTGAGAAGAGATAACCAGTAAACAGTGAGCTGTAGGCGGTTTTCCGAGTTCGACGGTCTTCAACTATCTTTAACGTCTTTTTTCTTTAACGGTCTTATTTTTTAATGATAGATCAGGAGGCACTATGCTTCTGCTTCGAAATTTCAATAATCTTATTTTTTGCTATGAAAAAATAAGGGTTTACAAACATTGAACTAACTTTCAGAAAAATAATAAATAAATTCGTGTAATTCGCGTAATTCGTAGTTCAATTTAATTGCCCGAACGAAGTGAGGGCTAAGTTCCATGAAAATATTGGGGATTGAAACATCGGTAAAGTCAGGGAGTCTGGCTCTGATCGAAGGGGAGGATATTGTCACCCGGGCCGATATCGACACAAGATTGAATCACTCTGCCCGGTTAATACCGGTTCTGAATGAACTTCTGCGGTTGGCCGGGTGGGGGATAGCTGATCTGGATGGAGTAGGGGTGGGATTGGGTCCGGGTTCGTTTACGGGGATCCGGGTTGGTCTGGCGGCAGGGCAGGGGATAGCCTTTGGCACATCAATTCCCCTGGCCGGAATCGGAAGCTCGCAGGCTATGGTTCAGGGAAGTTCAGCCCCGGATGGCCCGGTGGTCACTCTTCTGGATGCTGGGCGGGGGAGAGTATATGGAGCCGGGTATAGAAAAAGCGGAGATGATGTTGAAGAGACCATCCCACCACTGCTTGTCTCTTCCGGGGAGATCGAGGCTCTCTGCCGGTCCGCCTGGATCGTTACTCCTCAATGGGATGGATGGAAAAAGAAAGCGGAAAGCTGGGATATACCAGGCGGAGAAAATGGTTCCCCCCAGGCCCAATGGGTTGCTATACTGGCCCGGAAAAAATTAAGAGAGAACCCGCTCGACGAAATTGAAACCGCCTCCCCGATCTATCTAAGCCAGTATTGGAAAAAATAGTGGTTCTCGGTAAGTTGCTTCTCTTAACCGGGATACTAAAGCCAGCAAAACTAGGCGAAAGCGAACAACTTTAGGCACTTTAGCGCACTTTAGGCACTTAAGGCACTTCAATTGTATACTTTATTCAAAACCTGGGCGGAGATTGACCACGAAGCACTGCGCTTTAATATCCAGCAGATTCGAAATCTGGTTGGTCCCCGAGTTAAGATCCTGGCCAGTGTAAAGGCTGAAGGCTATGGGCACGGGGCTGTCTCCGTCTCCCGGACGGCACTATCGGCCGGCGCGGAATGGCTGGGAGTTTCACATGTTAAGGAAGCTCTGGAACTGCGCTCCTTCTTTCCAAATGTTCCCATATTGATTCTCAGTTCCGGGATGAGCGGGCATACGCGCCTCATTGTCAGAAACAGACTGACTCCGGTAGTCTGTTCTCTGGAGATTGCTCGGGATCTGTCCGCCGCCGCGCTTGCTTCCGGGACCATAGCTAATATACATGTTATGCTGGATACCGGAATGGGACGGATTGGAGTATGGCATGAAAATTCTCTCACCTTTCTGAAGCGGATATCTCAAATCAAAGGGATAAGACTGGAGGGCCTGGCTTCTCACTTTGCCGCGGCCGATGATCAGGATAGTACATTTACCGACCGCCAGCTGAATGATTTTTTGAAAGTATCTGATGAGGTCGGAGAGATGGGGATCGATATCCCCCTTCATCATATTGCCAACAGCGCGGCTCTAATTCATAACCGGGAAACCCACCTTGACATGGTGCGGCCCGGTATTATGCTCTATGGTGTATATCCGGATCCCCGGAGCCGAGCTTTGATTGATTTGAAACCTGTGTTGAGTCTCAAGACCAGAATCGCGTATCTGAAGACGGTCGAACCGGGGCGTACAATCAGCTATGGGTTGACCTATCTGGTAAAGAAGAAGACCCGCGTGGCAACATTGCCGATCGGTTACGGGGATGGTTTCAGTCGGGCTCATTCCAGCCGGGGGGAGGTCTTAATCCGAGGTCAAAGGGCTCCCATTATTGGAATTGTTACCATGGATCAGATAATGGTTGATGTAGGGAATATCGATGGTGTGGCGGTGGGGGATGAAGCGGTGCTGATCGGGGAGCAGGGTGCAGAGCGAATTACGGCGGAAGAGGCGGCCGAGAAGATAGGAACCATCTCCTATGAGGTGTTAGCTCAATTAGGTAAGCGCGTATCACGGGTGGATAAAAACAGAACGTAGCCCTCACTCTGTTCGGGCAACGTTCTGAAGTGCCTAAAGTTTTCAGCCAGAGGCTGATCCGCCTCCGGCAGAGAAGTGTCTTAAGTGCCTTCCACCGTCGCTAAAGCTATGGCGGATGAAAAAGTTATTCGCTTTCACTCGGGTTTTCAGGTATTAGCCACCACATCATTTGGGCAACAATTTAAGACCACATATTTTACTCGTTAAGGGAAATAAATAGATTTTCCTTTTTTATTGTACCGGATTTTGTAAATATCAGTGATAATAAATAAAGGAGTAAAGAGAGATGACAATTAAAAGAAGCAAGAAGAAGTCTATATCACTGCGTAGCGACGTTACCAAGATTGGATTAGAACGGGCGCCTCATCGGTGTCTGATGTATGCGACCGGAGTTGATCCATCGGACCTGAAGAAACCTTACATAGGTGTTGTTTCCAGTTTTACCGACCTGATCCCTGGCCACGTGGGGATGCGGGACCTGGAGCGGGCTATTGAGAATGGGGTCTACGCCGGACAGGGGAGGCCGTTTATCTTCTCCGTTCCGGGAATCTGTGATGGGATCGCGATGGGTCATCCCGGAATGTTCTGCTCGCTGCCGACCCGCGGTCTGATAGCGGATATGATCGAGATGGTTGTTCAGGGGCATGCTCTGGACGGGATAGTGCTTCTCACCAACTGTGACAAGATTACCCCGGGGATGCTGATGGCAGCGGCCCGGCTGAATATCCCGGCTATCGTGGTTACCGCCGGGCCGATGCTGGCCGGGCATTATAATAACCGGCGCCTCTCGCTGGTTCGGGACACCTTTGAAGCGATCGGTCAGGCTCAGGCGGGTAATATTACCGAGGCGGCGGTCCGGGAACTGGAGATCCGGGCCTGTCCCGGTTCCGGTTCCTGCCAGGGGATGTACACCGCCAATACTATGGCCTGTATCACCGAGGCCATGGGGATGAGTCTGAACGGATGCGCGACCGCGCCTTCAGGTCTGGCTGATAAAAAACGAATTGCATATAAGAGTGGTCAGAGAATCGTGGATCTGGTGAGAGATGGAATCTGTGCCCGTGACATTATGACCCGGGGGGCGGTTGAGAACGGGATCGCGATCGACATGACTCTGGGAGGATCCACCAATACCGTTCTTCACCTGATGGCGATAGCCCATGAACTGGGTATTTCGGTTACTCTGGATGACTTTGACCGGATCAGCCGCAATACTCCCCATCTGGCCAATATGCGACCGGGCGGTGATAATATGATGGAGGACCTTGATCTGGCCGGAGGAATACCAGCGGTGATGAAGGTGCTGGGGAAGAGGATTAATGATGAGATGACGGTCAACGGCCTGAGCTGGAAACAGATCCAGCGCCGGGCCCGGGTTATGGATCCGGAGATTATCAGACCGATAAGACAGGCTTATCATGAAGAGGGAGGTATTGCCATTTTGAAGGGCAATATAGCTCCGGAGGGAGCGGTGATCAAGCAGAGCGCGGTCGCTCCCGAAGTCTTTGTTTTTACCGGGAAGGCGCGGGTCTTTGATTCAGAAGAGGCGGGAATGAGCGCCTTGATGCAGGGAAAGATCAAGCCGGGGACGGTGGTGGTGATCCGCTATGAAGGGCCCCGGGGCGGACCAGGAATGAGGGAGATGCTTTCGCTGACCTCGGCCATCGTCGGGATGGGGATGGGCGAATCAGTAGCTCTGATTACTGATGGGAGATTCTCCGGCGGGACCAAGGGTCCCTGTGTGGGGCATATCTCGCCTGAAGCCGCGGCCGGAGGCCCGATCGCCCTGATCAGGAACGGGGATGAGATTACACTCGATATCCCGTCTCGGAAGCTTTCGGTCAAGTTAACTAAGAAAGAATTGGCCGCGCGCTTGAAGAAGTGGAAGAGGCCAAAGAAGAAATTAATCGGATATCTTGCAAGATATGCCGACCAGGTAACTTCTGCTTCCGATGGTGCAGTGCTGATTGTAAAGTAAGCGGTGAACAGTAAGCAGTAGGAGGAAAGAGGTTTGATTTTAATCGGTCGATTGATTAGGCTGTAACAAACAATTTTAATAATGATAACTATAAAATTTTCCGAAGGAAAATTTTAAAACTATTATTTTCGGAGAAAATAATATGAATGGAGCGAAATTACTTTTAGAGTGCTTGGTCAAGGAAGGTGTTGAGGTGATGTTTGGCTACCCGGGCGGATCGGTGCTTGATATATTTGATGAATTTAAGAACTATCCGATCAAATTTATCCTCACCCGCCATGAACAGGGCGCGGCCCATGCCGCCGATGGCTATGCCCGGGCTTCCGGTAAGACCGGGGTCTGCATGGTTACCTCCGGTCCGGGAGGGACCAACCTGGTGACCGGGATCGCCACTGCCTATATGGATTCCATTCCGATGGTGGCGTTCACCGGACAGGTTCCGACCGGCATGATCGGAAATGACGCTTTTCAGGAAGCCGATATTGTTGGGATTACCAGGCCGATTACCAAGCATAATTATTTGATCACCGATGTCAACGAACTGCCGCGGATAGTCAAGGAGGCATTCTTTCTGGCCTCGAGTGGTCGCCCCGGTCCGGTTCTTATCGATCTCCCCAAGGATGTTCTGCAGGCACAGGCCAAGGCGACTTACCCGAAGACGGTGGAGCTCCCGGGATACAACCCGGTCTATGTCGGTCATCCGAAACAGATAAAACTCCTGGCCCAGGCCATTCAGAAGGCGCAGAAACCGATCCTCTATGTTGGCGGCGGCACGATCGCTTCCGGTGGGTCGGAGGAGTTGAGAAAACTGGTCGCTAAGACCTCGATCCCGGTTACTACCACGCTAATGGGATTGGGGGTTTTCCCGGAGACCGATCCTCTCTCACTGGGAATGCTGGGGATGCACGGAACCATGTACGCGAACTATGCCATTATGGATTCCGACCTGATTATTGCCGTCGGAGCTCGATTTGACGACCGGATCACCGGAAAGATCAGTGAGTTCGCGCCCCACGCGAAAGTTGCCCACATTGACATCGACCCGACTTCCCTGAAGAAGAATATCCGGGTTGATATTCCGGTGGTCGGAGATGTCCGGCAGGTCTTGAAGGAGTTGAACAAGATTGTTAAGCCGGGAAAGATCGGTCCCTGGCTCAAGCAGATAAAGAAGTGGAAGAAGGAATATCCGCTTGTCTATCAGGATGACGATGTGATCAGGCCGCAGTATGTGATCGAGCAGATCCGGAAGGTCACCGGCGGTAAGGCGATTATCGCGACTGAAGTCGGACAGAATCAGATGTGGGCGGCCCAGTATTGCTGCCTTACTGAACCCCGGACCTTTATCTCCTCCGGAGGATTGGGGACGATGGGGTATGGTTTTCCGGCCGCGATCGGAGCTCAGGTTGCCTGCCCCGATCGGGTGGTCTTTGATATTGCCGGGGATGGCAGTATCCAGATGAACATCCAGGAGCTCACCACCGCGGTCAACAAT
>Ga0222656_1000503_pt1 | contig 13808 bp, 12 predicted proteins | sample AntAcemetagen472_FD_179808 | JGI IMG/M metagenome (GOLD analysis project Ga0222656, IMG submission 179808) | Saline water microbial communities from Ace Lake, Antarctica - #472 | ecosystem: Environmental > Aquatic > Non-marine Saline and Alkaline > Saline | place: Antarctica: Ace Lake... | reverse complement strand
GAGGTAGCTGAACAGGCTGGAGTAAAAAGGCTGGCTCTTTTTCATCACGACCCGGAACATAACGACGTCTTTCTTTTGAACATGGAAAAAGAATGCCAGAAACGATTTCCCGACGCGTTTCTTGCGAAAGAAGGCGAAGTGATTGAATTATAAGAATAATGGACAGGGCCAACCTTGGCCTTGCGGTGTGTACGCCCAATGTCTCTTGGTATCGATCTTTCTACTGGACGGAAGAGAAGGACAGCTTCCTAAGACCGGCGCGGGTACCTCAAAACTCATGAGAAACCCCTTTTTCCTCTTCGCCCTCATCCCTCACATCTGAGGATTCCGATCAAGTACTTTGTTGTTTTGCAGGTAGCCGTTCTCCTGATAATGGTCTTGTTGTTTTCGAGATTTTGCGAAAAGTGTTTTCTCAATTCTTCAACATTTTTATGCATGATAAAAGATGCCGCCACTGTAGATCATTCCTAACTATCTGCCTTTATTAGAGTTATTGTGAGTATGGGTGGATGGCATACTTTATGCTTCTATCAAATGTAGCCTGGGGAGGGCGTGTGCGAAATTGAAAAAGGTGTTCTGAAAGTAACGCTTCCCAAGGTGGAGGAAGCCAAGAAGAAAAAGATAGAGATCAAGGTTAAGTGAACATGCATCGGTCCTCCCCGGGAACAACTTCAGTACATAAATATGAAAATGATTGATTTATTGCTTCGCTCATTCGAATCATATGATTTAACAAAACAAAAAGGAGGTTAAAGCCATGGTAGAAATAAAACGGATTCTTTTCCCCATTGATTTCACGGAAAACTCATCAAAGATCTTGCCCTATGTCTTATCAGTTTCTGAGAAGTACGATGGCATGATTTATCTGCTCCATGTGGTAGAGGACCTTTCTAAATGGGGTGGCGGCTCCTATATCCCCCATATTCCCTTAGATCAGTACCAGGAGGAGGCCTTTAGAGGTGCTGAAAAGGCCCTTGACACGGTTTGCGAGGAGCAGTTGCAAAGTTGCCCCAACTTTCAAAAAAGGATTCTTTTCGGTGATCCGGCTCAGGAAATACTCAAAACCATTGACTCGGAAGGGATAGACATTGTAGTAATGGGCACGCATGGCCGTAAGGCATTAGAGCATGTCTTTTTTGGGAGTGTGGCCGAGAATGTGGTAAAAAAGTCGCCCGTTCCCGTATTGACCATCAATCCTTATAAGGTCAAATAATCATGAATAAGGAGAGGTGAACAAAATGAAAATAGCGGTGAGTTCATGCGGAATATTCCTGGATTCACCGATTGATCCCCGCTTCGGTCGGTGCGACTATTTTGTGATTGTCGATACATACGATATGAGCTTTGAAGTAATTGATAATGAAAGTAACGAGTTAACCCAAGGGGCGGGCGTTCAATCGGCACATTTTGTAATCTCCAAAGGCGTCCAGGCGGTCATCACCGGGCACATTGGACCGAATGCAATACGTGCCCTCTCCGCAGCCGGCGTCGAGGTCGTGCTCTGCCAAACGGAATCCATTAGGGAGGCCATTGAGAAATACCAAAAAGGCGTGATTAAGAGCGTCAACGGCCCCAGTGTACGTGACCACTACGGGATGGTCGCTAAACCAGCAAGGGACCGAATGAAAGACCCGTAAATTTCAAGCTGAAGAGGCAACAAGCAAAGCATGCCTTTTAATGGAGGAATAAGCCCATGAGGATAGAAAAGAGAGTGTTATTTGGCATAGATGATTCCGATTTCGCCAGGCAGGCCTTAGTAGGGATAGGTGGTTTGTTAAAAAATAGCAAAGACCTAAAAATGACATTATTCCACGGTGCCACTGACCCCAACTTGCCCTTATTGTCAAAAGTGCTCAGCCTAAGTCCGGAGGCGACTGAAAAGCATCAAAAGCTCTGGAGTTTGGAAGCTCAGAAGGTCTTAGAACGGGCAAAGGAGGCCCTGACGGAGTCTGGATTTGATCCGGACATGATGTCAACCATTTTCGAAAAAAAGTGTAGTGACCCTGCAAGCTCCATGTTGAAGTTGGCCGGTTCTGAAGGAATTGAAACACTCGCCGTGGCCCGATGGGGAAAAACAAGCGTATCGCGTCAGGTGATGGGCTCAGTCACTTACCGGCTTGCACAGATGGCAGATAACCTGGCACTGTGGGTGATCGAACCTCGAATCTGCTCTCATAACGTACTTGTGAGTCTGGTAGAGGCACCTATCAGTCACCGGGTTGTGGACCATGCAGCCCGATATTTTTCTCATCTTAGAGAGAGTAGATTTACGCTTTTTCACGTGATTCCACCAGAACCCCCTCAGTGTTGGAACTCCGCGGGCATCATAGACAAAGAAGGACCTGAAGAACACCATAAAAAAATAGCAGGCTGGCTAAAGGAGTATACAGAGAGGGTCAAGGAGATTGCGATTGAAGCCAAAGAGAAACTTATAAAAGCCGGAGTCCCGGAGCAGAATGTGGTTTTCAAGTTTCAACGGCAAGAAAGAGGCATTGCCAGGGATATTCTCGCGGAGCTGGAATTGGGCAACAACGGCATTTTGGTAATAGGCCGAAAGGGTTCCAAGGACATCAGGGAGTTCGGACTCGGCAGCAAGGCAAACAAACTGCTTCATTCCGCCCGGGCTTTTATTGTCTGTCTGGTCAGGTGATAAGCCCTGAAAATCTCTCAAAAGGGTCAATTTATCGAGGAGGAGAACGAAGAGAAAAAATTCTAATGTCCACTTCATCATTTCTGAACCATCTGATCAAGTCGGGCTCAAGAGCGAGAAAGGTGTAGCCACAAGATTCCGTATTTGGCTTCTGCTTGAGTTATTTCATTAGTACGTCGAAATATCTATTGAAGTCAGCTATTCCACCACCCAGACCGTACAGTTACGTGCATGGTTGACAACCTTGCTTGAGATGCTGCCGAAGAGAAACTCCTCACTTCGCGAAAGCCCCTGCCTTCCGACCACGATGGTGCTGTATTCGGTTTCACCTCTTTCCGACAGGATGCACGCCGCCATCGAGGGACAGTATCGGAGCGTTGAACGGACTGCTACATCTTTTGGGTTAAATCCTTTGTTGATCAAGAGCTGGCGGTAGTCCTCCAGCAACGCATCCATTCTCAGGATGTATTGAGTGAGCCATTCTTCTTTCTGAGTAGGTGTAGGAAAGTAGTCTGCCTCCGGTTCAGGAACCACATGCAGAATGCTGACATTGAAGCCAGGCAGGCCCCCCAAGAGATTCCCCACATAGGACACCGCCCGACGGGCATTGTCCGACTCATCCACCGCGATCAGGATATTTTTGTTAAAAATCTTTTCCTTCTCAGTCATGTCTTTCCTCCTTAACGGCCGAATTTCTGTGGTCAAGGTTCGTGGCAGAGCAGAAAGCCATTTAAGTGACACAGTACAAGATTAATGATCGTTTTTGATCTCTTCCAGATCGTCCAGAAGTTGTACTGTGTTCTCATAAAACCAATTGGCGCCTCTTGAAAAATGCATAAGGGTCCGGTTGAGGGGTTCGGATATATAAGGATACACCTTCTTGAGATTAACTACCCGATGGTTGAAAATAAGATTCAGGTCCGCATCACTCAGTGTGTTGAGACAAGGGTGCGCCTCCCTCTTGAGATCCCGTAGCAACACATCTCCCATACCTGCTAAGAATACCAGGATATTGCCCAGGCCAAACAGATCAAAGCCGTATATGTTCTCCCTGTGCCTATAATTGAAGTCAAAATCGATCCAGCGGTAATCACCTGTTTCCCGGTCGATCAAGATATGATCTCGCCGTAGGTCTCCGTGCCGTTCACCATTTTCATGGAGGAAACGGATGGACTGCACACATTCAAAAAAATGATCTAAAATTTCCGGGAACTGCTCATGGTAATAGGCCTCATGATCCATAGCCATATTTTCAACATGGGTGGCCAGAGTCTTCCCCTTAATAAAATCCAGTATCCGGATGAGATTGCCCTTTTCATCCTGGATCGAATATCCATGCATGAAGTTTTTGTGATCGGAGACCAGCTCGAGGATGCGGGCCTCCTTTTTAGGGCTTCGAAAACGCTCAAATTCAATATCCCCGATATGAGACATGAACCTCTCGTAAAACACAAGTTTCATGATCTTCAGGCTGCCGTCTCTCAAATCAATAGCTCGCTTGACCCAAAACTTGACTTCATCTTCAAGGCCGAATCGCTGTTCCTTGGCATTGTGGCGAATGAGATAGGACCTCCCTTTCAGGATAACCACGTCATCATATTCCACCCGAAAAAAGTCGCTGGTATCCGTATGGATTCGAAAATGTTGGGGCATCTGATGGGGAGATAGCCAGCGGGAAGCCATTTGTCTGAGGTTTTCTTGAGAAAGGGATTTTGTCATAAGTATCCGTGTCTATACAAAAAAGTCCATTGCCGCTTACAGGCGAACCACTCCCCGTGGTTGGTTGAAATGGAAAGGGTCTCAGGCGTCAAGGTGTACCATACGGAAGAGCCAATATCCGTGTTTCGAACCCAAGTCTCTGCATAGCATATTTGGTTAAAACTGTCAGGATAAAATCCGTCCCTTCCACTGATTTACCAAATACGTTTAAATTTCTCGTGGGTTCTCGCATGTTCCTTGGCTGTCTATCTCCAGCGATATTGCATATGCTGATCTTTTCGAAATTTTGCGAAACAGTTTTTGAAATTCCTCTAAATTATATTGTATCTCAAAATTATTCATGGCATCAATATTCCTAACTGCCTGATTTTATAGTATCTGTTCCAATAATAATTTTATGGCACATTTCATGCATTTTAGAAATTATAAAAGGGAAACACAATGGAAACCTAATATTGTTTCTCGTAAATTGTACACGATAAAACTTAATGAGGAAGTACGAATGCCTATGAAAGCTATCCCATAGAAAGTACGTGCTTTATCCAAATCCTAATCTGGTAGCATGCTTCATGCTGAAGAAAAAGTGTAAATCTATTCACAGCCCAGGGAGGGCACAAAAAAAATAAACGAAAGGAGATGGTTTTTATGCAATTAGTACCCTGGAGTCCATTTGGAGGAGAGCTCAATTCATTTCGTGGGAAAATGGACAAACTTTGGAATAGATTTTATAGCGAAAGACCTTTAGTCAGTACATTCACAGAAGAGTGGTTGCCTTCTGTGGATATTTCGGAAACCGAAGATAAGCTTCTTATCAAGGCCGAACTACCCGGTTTGGATGCGAAAGACGTTAATGTCAGCATCTCGGGGGATATCCTTACTATCAAAGGTGAAAAGAAAAAGGAAGAGGAAGAGAAGGATGAACATCATCATTATGTTGAGAGATACTCCGGGTCCTTCCAGCGTTCCTTCCGGCTTCCAATCAACGTTCAAGCCGATAAGGTCGAGGCGTCCTTTGACAAGGGTGTCTTGAAGGTAATTCTTGCTAAAGTGGAGGAAGCCAAAAAGAAGGAAATTGAAATCAAGGTTAAGTAAATATGCATCGGCCCTCCCCGGATTACAAAATCATAATAAAGGAGATACAGCTTAGATGGCTTTCAAATGACAACATCGAAAGGATTAAAAGATTAAATCATCAAAAAGGTGGTAAATAAAATGCCAAGAGGAGACAGAACAGGACCAGGAGGTCAGGGACCCGGAACAGGTCGAGGAATGGGTAGAAGCGGCGCCGGCAGAGGGCAAAGCGGTGGTGGCCGGGGCCAGGGAGGCGGTTTTGCGGCAGGCCCGGGCGGTTATTGCGGCAGGCCCAACTGTGCTGAAAGAGCAGCCCATCAATTGGGGACCCCCTGTTACGAGCAGCAATGCCCTAAGTGCGGAACGGCTATGACGCGGGTGTAATGGTATGTAATCTGCAAGTAAAGGGAAGGAGGAAAAAATGTTAGTAAGAAACTGGATGAGCAAAGATGTTATTACCGTCAACGTAAACGATCCCATAATAGATGCCATAAAATTGTTAAAACATAATGACATTGGCAGACTGCCCGTTATGCAAAAAGGTAAGATGGTAGGTATCGTCACTGATGGGGATTTGAAAAGGGCATCCGCTTCTGATGCCGTCCCTTTCGAAGTCCATGAGCTTCTTTATCTCCTTTCAAAGATCAAAATTGACGAGATCATGAGCGAGGACCCGATTACGGTTACGCCAGATTATACTGTTGAGGAGACTGCGCAGGTCCTCTTGGAAAATAAGATATCCAGCACTCCTGTTGTTGATGGTCAGGATCAGGTCGTGGGAATTATAACCCAGAACGACCTGTTCAGAGCCCTGATTTCCTTAACTGGCAAGCACAAAAAAGGTATGCACTTCGCTTTTAAAGCGGAGGATCGTCGGGGTTCGATCAAAGAGCTAACCGATATTATCCGCAATTACAATGGCCGGTTAATGAGCATCCTAAGTTCTTATGAAAATGTCCAGGAGGGTTATCGCAACGTCTATATTGAAGCATACCAAATTGACCGCGAAAAAATATCACAACTTAAAAAAGAGCTAAGAGAAAAAGCAACTATGCTCTATTTTGTGGATAAAAAGGAAAACAAAAGAGAGGTTTATGAATAGAGAACTCTTATAGCCAATTGGAACTTGTGTATCTGCTCAATATTTGGGGGAATCCGAATTTATACGGGCAATACATTTTACCATAGCTATTTGTGGAAAAAGCAGAAATACGAGAAAGCTTAAGAATATCTTCTCGGCGCAGATGCACCATGATTGTTTTCCCGTACCGTTGAATAAGATGGGAGCGAAATTTACTTTTTGGGAACCGGACATAGTCAGATATGCAAACCGCAGGGGAGTGGAAATTGTACCCTCCAAACACAACCATCCGGCAGGTGCATATGGTTATCGTATCATGGAAGAAGGAAAAACGCTGGTTTATTGTACAGAGGTGGAATACGGGGATAAAATAGATCCTAATGTAGTGGCTCTTTCAAAAAATGCCGATCTTCTCATTCACGATGCCCAATACACCCCAAATGCCTTTCTTGCGAGAGAAGGCACAGTGATCGAACTATAAGAAATAATTTTGACGATTAAATTAGAAGAATTGCCAAAAAACCGGCACGTTCCGTTAACCCTTTTACGATAAAATTGTTGTATAACTTTATCTTTTTTATCTTTCCCGGTTCTATCAACCTGGCTATAAGGAGGATTTCATGGAGAACTTAACTAAAAACATCCTTATCCCTTTAGATGGCTCTAAAAACGCTTTGAAATCGTTGGATTATCTTGACCTCATGTTTGGTCCCAAACATAACCTGGATGTAACACTTCTCTATATCTGGCCCCTTATACCGCCCGTCTTAACTGACGAAAAAACAATGGATAAAGAGATTTGGGTTAAGCTCACGGCTGTTGAGAAAAAAAACGTGCTTATGGGCGAGCGGATTTTAGCGGTGGGCAAGACCGCTCTTGTTAAGAAAGGTTTTGATGAAAAGAGAATCAAAGAACTTTATCAGAGGCAGGAGAAGAGCACTGGTCAGGATATTTGCAACTGGGCAAATAGGAAGCAAGTGGACGCTGTGCTTTTGACCAGACGTGGCCGAACCGATTTGGATACCTTTTTCATGGGAGGGACCTCCGATAAACTGGTAAATTACTGCGGGAATTATCCGGTGTGGATAGCAGGGGGCGGAATCCATGAAAAAAAGGTGCTGGTCGGTGTTGACGCTTCCGAAAACGCTCTCAGGGCGGTGGATCATGCCGGATTTATGCTTTCCGGAACCGATTGCCGGGCAACCCTCTTTCACAGCATCAGGCACCTGAGGCGCTTTGTTCCTATGGAGGTTTTGGAAGGGGCAGAAGAGCTTCAAGAGCTGTGGAAAAGTAAGGCTGGCAAGCAGATTGCACCCTATATGGAAAAGGCCCGGGGAATACTTTTGGATGCAGGCCTTACCAAGACGCAGATTGCCGTAAAAGTTGTGGACGGCAGCCGGAGCGGGGCGGATGATATCCTCAAAGAGGCTCGAGACAACGGATACGGAACGATTGTTCTCGGACGGCGTGGACAGTCTGCGATGAAGCAGTTTATATTTGGCAGTGTTACCAGTCAGGTTCTGCATCACTCCGCCGGTCTGGCGATCTGGATTGTGCAGTAGCAGCTTTCCGGCATCTCTTTTGCCTGGCAATATGATCTCCGGAGCGCTCAAGAGCTGGTGGAATACTTGGTTAAATGACCAGGATATAGTCCAATGTGATAGACTAACATCAGGAAAAATTCCATGGTAGGAACCCATATCGGTGAGCTTTTACTATATTTGGCGTTACTTTTCGCCTTGACCTACGTGCTTGCAGGGCTGTTAGAGCGAATACGCATCCCCGGCATTCTTGCTGCCTTGTTTGTTGCCATGGCGGTGCGTTATACGCCGTTAGGCATGCGCCTGCTCTCTCCTGACTTCCACGTACCTCTCTCGTTCCTGGCCGAGCTCGGGGTGTTGTTTCTGCTCTTTTTCATCGGTCTTCAGATCGATCTGAAGGAGATGCGGGATCAGAGCGGAGACATCATCCGGCTCACCGTGTTGAACACCACTCTGCCGTTCCTGATGGGTATGGCGGTCATGCTGGCGCTGGGTTACGGCTGGCTGATGGCCTTTGTAATCGGGTTGACGCGCATGCCCACCGCCGAGGCGGTGATCGTTCCTATCCTGGACGAATTCAAGCTCATCCGCACCCGTGTAGGCGAATTGATCATCGGCGCCGGGGTTCTGGACGATGTGATCGAAGTATTTCTGGTGGCCTTTGTCTCGGTCTGGATCGGTAAAAAGACCGGTGCGGCGGGGGGAGAGATCACCGGCATCGTTGTGGGTGGGCTGGTATTTATCCTCCTGGCCTGGCTCAGCTACCGCTGGCTTATCGTTCTGCTTAGCCGCTTGCTGCCACGCCGTCCGCGCAACCTGATGTTGCTTTGCATGGTTATTCTTTTCGGCTTTGGCGGCCTGTCGGAATACACCGGTCTGGGTATGGTCGTGGGCGCCATCACTGCCGGGGTGTTGATGCGCCCGGCATTCAACAGGATGGGGGCTGTAGGCGAACAGGTCACCCAAACCATACAATCGAGCACCTATGGTTTTTTAGGGCTTGTATTCTTCTTCTGGGTGGGACTCAATGCCGACCTGGAGGGGATGTTCCGGGAACCTGCCCTGGCCATCCTGCTGTTTCTGGCCGCCTTTGTCGGCAAACTGCTGGGGGTATTTATTATGGTCCCAATGGGAAGAATTTCGGTGCGGGAGGCGTGGACCATCGGCATTGGTATTAATGCTCGCCTTACTACCGAGATCATCGTCGCCCAGTTGCTCTTCAATGCCAAGCTGATTGATGTCCATCTGTTTACTGCACTGATAGCGGCCTCTGCATTTTCCACCATCAGCGTGCCCTTACTGTTTGCCCTGCTGATGGGCCGCTGGGGCGAAGAATTGAGATCGCCGCAAAGGGAACTTCAACCGAAGGAGCACTCACATGCCTGATAAGACGAAACCCATGCTTTTGTGCCTGGACCTTGAAAAAGGCTCCGAGACCCTGGCTCATTATGTTGGCGCACGGGCCATGCACTGCAACCAGACCGTACACGTGCTTTACGTTCACCCGAAAGCGCACGGCGGCCCGGCGTTCGAAAACGCACAGGCGCATCTGGATAGGCTGGTGACAGCGAACTTAGCCGATGTTATTGTTGAGGCAGTGGCCATACGCCATGGCCTGCCTGAAGAAACTATTGTCGCCTATGCAAAAGAATATGCAGTGGACCCTATCGTACTCGGCAGGCGGCAGCGTTCCACAATCGAGCGTATTCACGTCGGCAGCACTACGAGTGCCGTGATTTCACTGGCAACCGGCCCCGTATTGATCGTGCCGATAGATTTTTCGGAGAATCTCTCATGACACAGCAAAAAACTTCATCAACTGAAGGGACCGGAGCGCCAGCCTGGCATAGTATGGATGCCGAAGCGGTAATCACCCGGCTGCGCACCGATTCCCGGCATGGCTTGAGTACTGAGGCCGCCGCACGCCAATTGCAGCAGCATGGTCCCAACACCCTGGAAACCGGGCGCAAGGTACACTGGTATACGGTATTGGCCCGGCAGTTTGTGGATGTGCTTATTTTCATTCTGATAGTAGCAGCAGCCATCTCGATGGCCGTAGGCGAGATGGCCGATGCCATTACCATCATGGTAATCGTGGTGCTCAATGGCGTGCTGGGCTTTGTCCAGGAATGGAAGGCGGAACGGGCCATCGAGGCGTTACAGCGAATGCTGGCCCCCCATTGCAAGGTAGTGCGCGATGGCCATGAACAGGCCATTGATGCCAAAGGACTGGTACCCGGGGACATCGTCATGTTGGAGATCGGTGACCGCGTTCCCGGCGATCTGCGGCTGGTTGAAGCACTCGACCTCAGGCTGGATGAATCGTCACTGACCGGGGAATCGGAATCGGTCAGCAAAGGGATCGATCCGGCCCACAAAGAAGCCCCCCTTTCCGCTCGCTCGTCCGTGGTCTGGATGGGCACGGCAGTCACCAACGGCCGGGCCCGCGGTGTGGTAACGGCGACCGGTATGGCCACTGAATTCGGGCGCATTGCCCAGTTGACCCAGACGATCGGGCGGGAGGCCACCCCCCTGCAACGCAAGCTGGCGGTGTTGGGAAAACAGCTGGGCGTATTCTCAATCGCTATTTCCGTTGTGGTCGCGCTTACCGGCTGGCTCCTTGGCAAGCCCTTGCTGGAGATGTTTATGACAGGCGTATCGCTGGCTGTGGCGGTGGTGCCCGAGGGCCTGCCCGCAGTGGTGACGATCACGCTGGCCCTGGGTGTGCGGGCCATGGTGCGGCGCCGTGCCCTGCTGCGCCGTCTGCAGGCTGCGGAGACCCTGGGGGCGGCGACCGTCATCTGTACCGATAAAACCGGGACCTTGACCCAAAACGAGATGACCGTGACACACATCTGGCTTCCGTCCGGGGAACTGGCAGTAACCGGCGTCGGTTACGACCCGAAAGGCCAGTTCGAGCAAAACGGGTATAAGATCGATTACCGCCAGAGGCCGGATCTATTGGCCCTGCTCGAGACCGGGCTGCGTTGCAATCACGCGCGCATTGTCAAAGACGAACGGGGTTGGCACGAAATCGGTGAACCGACCGAGGCGTCCCTGGTAGTGGCTGCCTACAAGGCCGGGCTGCACCCGGAGGAACTGCCCCACACTGTCAGCGAGTTCTCTTTCAATTCCCGCCGGAAACGCATGACGGTCATAGAGCACCTCCCGGAGGCTTTTATCGCTCATGTGAAGGGCGCACCGGAGGTGATCTTGGAACGCTGCACACGCATTTCAGACCAAGCCGGGGAACGGGAGGTGACCGAGACGGATCGGCAGGCCGCCGGTGCCGTCTATCAGGCCCTGGCCGAGCAAGGCTTGCGTACGCTGGCGCTGGCGCGCCGCAGCCTGCCGCAGAGTATTGCCCTGGATGAAGAACACATAGAACAGGAACTCACATTGCTCGGTATTGTGGGGATCATCGACCCGCCGCATGTCGAGGTTCCGGAGGCAATACGTCTGGCCCGCAGCGCCGGTATACGCGTTGTCATGATCACTGGTGACGCACCGGCTACGGCCCTTTCTATCGCCCGGTCCATCGGCCTGCGAGCCAAAAGGGCTATAAGCGGTCCGGATCTCGAAGGTATGACTGACGACCGCCTAAGTAATATCCTGCAACAAGACGTGCTTTTTGCGCGCACCACACCCGAGCACAAACTGCGCATCGTGAGTGTACTCAAAGAAACGGGTCAGGTGGTCGCCATGACCGGGGACGGCGTCAATGACGCTCCGGCCCTGAAAAAGGCGGACATCGGTATCGCGATGGGTCTGCGGGGCACTGATGTGGCCAAGGGCGCATCAGACATGATACTCACCGATGACAACTTCGCCTCTATTATTGGCGCGGTGGAGGAGGGTCGCCGCCAGTACGACAACATCCAGAAGTTTGTACGCTACCTGTTATCGTCCAATATGGGCGAGGTATTGGCGATCTTCGTCAACATCCTCTTGGGCGGGCCACTCATTCTGCTGCCGGTGCAAATCCTGTGGATGAACCTGGTCACCGACGGCATGACCGCTGTAGCTCTGGGCCTGGAACCTGCCGAAAAAGGGATCATGCAATGCCCGCCCCGTGCGGCCAAAGAACCGATCCTGAATCGATCAGGCATTCTTATGATCCTGCTGCTGGGCGGATACATGGGTGCCGCAACTCTATGGTTGTTCCATCACTACCTCGCTATAGGCAGAGGAGACACGGCGGTGTTCATGGCCCAGACTGTAGCCTTCACGGGCATCATCATGCTGGAAATGATAAATGTATTTAACTTTCGGGCCTTGCGTGCGCCGCTGTCAATGACCAGCTTTTTCTCTAATCCATTTTTGTTACTCGCATGGATGATTACCATGGGCCTGCAGGTATGCGCGGTTTATGTACCGTTTCTGCAGAAGGCCTTGCACACGGTGCCTCTGGGCTGGGCCGACTGGGGTTTGGTTTTTTTGGTCGCGCTGCCCATTCTTATTATGGCTGAGACATACAAATGGTTTCGCCGGCAGCATACGCGGGGCAATAGCGTGGCATTGAGCGGAATTTGAAACTGCATCCGCCAGCGAGGCACACCAGCAGCTTCCAACTGGGCTTTTGGAATCAGGGGCTTATGGTGGAAAGGCTGTCTATAGATATTTTGTAGCCCTTTCCAGGGCAACTCAAAGCCGACCATGGGCCTGGGTCTTCACAAGCGTTGGGCTCTCTGATTTCGAGATTTTGCGAAAAACGCTTTCTCAATATTCCAACATTTTGATGCATGATAAAAGATGCCGCCACTGTCGAGCATTCCTAACTATGTGCCTTTATTAGAGTTATTGAGTGTATGGATGGATGGCATACTTTATGCTTCTATCATATATAGCCCGGGGAGGGCGGTTGTGACATTGAAACGAAAGGAGATGATATGGAAAGAGATGTGATTATCATTGGCGGTGGACCTGCCGGCATGATAACAGCGCTTACGGCCAAAGGCGTATACCCTGAAAAGTCGGTTTGCCTTGTGAAAGAGATTGGAGACGGAGTTATCCCATGTGCCATTCCCTATATGATTCATACGATGTCTGATCCCGATCAGAATAAGATGGGAGATATGCCGCTTGAGAACGCAGGTGTAGAGATCATCGTCGGAAAAGCTGTCGCCCTCGACACAGAAGCGTCAAGCGTCTCGCTCGAATCCGGAGAGGTCATTTTCTATGAGCGTCTGGTCTTAGCTACAGGGAATAAGGCGGCCTTACCTCCAATTCCCGGTATCGAGAAGACGGGTGTATTTTCCATCGAGAAAAGCCTTTCTGCCATGAGCGCCCTCCGCAATGAGGCACGCAAAGCGAAGCGTATAGTGATCCTTGGAGGTGGGTTTATCGGTGCTGAATTTGCCGATGAACTGGCGAGAGGATCTGATGCTGAAATCCATATCGTTGAAAAGCTCCCCAAGCTGATGGAGGCGGCATTCGATGATGAATTCTGTGATCAGATTACGAGTGAGCTCTCTAGGTCAGGGGTTATTATCCATACTGATAAGCGGGCTTTCTCCATAGATGGGGGGATTAAGGCTGAATCTGTAACCCTTGAAGGTGGAAAGAAAATTCCGGCAGATATGGTTCTTATAGGGATTGGCGGCAAGCCGAATACAGCGCTGGCCGAGAGAGCCGGATTGCGCATCACCGACGGCGGGTCAATCTGGGTGGATTCCTACATGAGGACTGGGGTGAGCAATGTGTTTGCCGTTGGCGATTGCGCGCTCAAGCGAGACTTCTTCACGAG
>Ga0222656_1000501_pt1 | contig 13861 bp, 10 predicted proteins | sample AntAcemetagen472_FD_179808 | JGI IMG/M metagenome (GOLD analysis project Ga0222656, IMG submission 179808) | Saline water microbial communities from Ace Lake, Antarctica - #472 | ecosystem: Environmental > Aquatic > Non-marine Saline and Alkaline > Saline | place: Antarctica: Ace Lake... | reverse complement strand
ACAATCGTCAACGGTATAAGACTTTCATTGGGAGCATTACCGATTTGTTAAAATGGTTCTCATGCATTAATTTATTTATTTTTGAGCGAAAACCTCGCCATCGGATCTTGGGTGTCAGGTTTCAGGTGTCAGGTGTCAGCACCTCTGTTCATCATTCCTGACACCTGACACCTGAAACCTACATTTCCCCTGAAACCTGAACACTGACATCTGAAACCAAAAAGTCTTGGAAAGCCATTAACAAACTGGTAATGCACCCCTTTCATTTTCCGTTAAACTTCTCAATCCGACGATACAGCCCTTCCCGATACCGGTAGGCTAAAAAGATAAGTACAAGGCATACACTTGCTATAAGCGCAAACCACCCGTAACTCTGTTCAAAAATATACGATCCCTGAAGACTGAGCATCAGTGTCCCGGGCATTCGTCCGATGGTTGTGAGTATAATAAAAATTTTTAAAGGTATGGCGCTTAGGCCAAGGAATAAACACAGATAGTCCTTGGGAAAGCCCGGAAAAACAAATAATACAAACAAAACGATAACGCCTTGGTGTTTTACAAGGTTATCCATCCGTTCTAATTGAGCCGGAGGAATAAGTTTTCTTACAAATCTTTTTCCCAGAAAACGACCGATTGTGAAATTGATCAACGATCCGACTGTCAGACCGATACTGGAATATAAAAATCCTTTTGTCGCTCCGAATAAAAATCCTCCGATAAACCCTGTTGCTTCGCCGGGAAAAGGGGCCAGTAACACCTGGAGAATCTGAATGAGGATAAAAACAACCGGCGCACCCGTACCAAAGGACGTTATAAAAGCCTTGATTTGCTCTCTGTCCGTAAAAATATCATAGTAATAAGTAACTTTTTCCCACAGAGGTATGCGATACAAATATCCCAGCACAACAAGGATGCATACAACGACAACCGCAATTATTTTTTGAATATTTTTATTCGTCACTCGTCACAGAACATTCGTCATGGGAGCATTACCGGTTTGTTTTGAAAGATAAAGGTCCAACTCGCTACAGGCAAGCACTTGTCCGCCTCCGACGGATCGAACAGACTGAACATCGAACATCGAACGTTGAACATCGAATAATGATGTCGCTCCGCTCCGCAATTTAATTTCATTTTTTTGTCTTTCATTCATCATTTTTACCCCGTGAAACTTTTTTCTATTTCACTGGGGCGACGTTGAGCGTTCGACCTGCCCGCTCGTGCCTCGCAGTGGCAGGCGGGTGTTGGACGTTCATCTTTTAATATGTTCGATGTTCATCTTTCCTTAATCTCTTTCCTCAACATCATTCGCTGTTTAACATTGGTTTTTTATTCAACATTCGATGTTGGACATTCGATGTTCGATGTTCATTTTTTTCATTACACCTTCCACAGTTTTTCCAACGCAAAGAATAATATAGAGCTTATGGGGCTTCGCCCCAACTGGAATAGTCAACAATCTATAAGTCCAGTGCAGCCACGGCTGGCAGGATCTTACCTTCCAAAAGAGCGAGAAAAGCGCCTCCGCCTGTGGAGATATATGTTATTCTATCGGTTTCGCCGCTTTCGTGTACGGCAACATCTGTATCTCCACCGCCAACGATTGAGAGAGCATAGGAATTGGCCACACTATTGGCCATGGCGAATGTCCCCCGGCTGAATGCGTCCATTTCAAAAACACCCATAGGGCCGTTCCATATAATGGTTTTGGCATCATATAAAACTTCGGCATAGAGCCTGGATGTGGCAGGACCGATATCCATAATCATCCATTCACTCGGGATCTCCTGTATGGGGACAATCTTGATTTCAGCCCTGGCATCAAAGTGGCTTGCCACCACCGCATCTACCGGGAGATAGAACTTAATACCGCTTTCAGCCGCCTTTCTCATTATAGCCGCAGCGAATTCAATAAGATCAATTTCTATTTTCGACTTTCCCAAATTATGACCGGAACTTTTAAGGAATGTATTTGCCATGGCCCCGCCGATAATTATTTTATCAACATGATGCAGAATATTTTCCAGCGCCCCGAGTTTGCTCGAAACCTTTGCCCCTCCTATAATTGCAACCACGGGACGTTGCGGATCGGCCATTGCCTGTTTAAAATAGTTGAGTTCCTTTTGAAGCAAAAAACCGGCTCCGGATACCGGCGCATATTTTGTTATGGCGACAACCGATGCATGAGCCCGGTGAGATACGGCAAAAGCATCATTTATATAAACCTCACCAAGCTCGGCCAGCGTCTTGGCAAATACATCATCATTTTCCTTTTCCTCGGGATGGAATCTTAAATTTTCGAGGAGCACAACATCGCCCGTTTTCATTTTACTTACAAACGCTTTTATCTCGGAACCAATACAGTCTAGTGCCATTATAACTTCTTTTCTAAGTAATCTGCCCAAGCGCTTGGCCACGGGAGAAAGGCTGAGTTCAGACACCGGTTTCCCCTTGGGCCTGCCCATGTGTGAAGCGATGATGAGCTTTGAATTATGGTCCAGTGCATATTCCAATGTCGGTAAAACAGCACGAATCCGGGAATCATCGGTGATGTTCTGATGCTCATCCATGGGAACATTAAAATCTACCCTGAAAAAGACCCTTTTGCCTGAGATATCTATATCTTTAATCGTTTTCATGAGTACGCCCCCCTTATCGCCCCTCTTTGATTTTCTTTTCTAACCTGCGCTTTATATCTTTCTTTTTAGACCATCTTTCCATAAAACCCATCCTACCGGAGGTATATGCCCTGTCGATAAATTCTTCTCGAACCTTGAGTCCGCCGACGCCATCAATGGCTGATCTTAAACACTCTGTTTTGTGACCACATAACAGACAGGTCTCGGGAGTATTTCGCAGCCCGTTCTTGCCTTTCGGAAAAACAGTTTCGAGTTCGCCAAAGCAGGCGGGATATTTTTTGTCTGCCTCTTTATCGGCCATTGTCTTTGCGCCTATTTATTTTGTGTATCAAATTCCCGATTCATCCGTGCAATATAACCTTGATCCGCAAAACTGAAGTGCCGGTTATCTCCTATGATCAAATGTTCGTGAACGGTAATACCGATTGCTCTGCATGCAAAAATTAACTGGCGTGTGATGGAGATATCTTCCGGAGACGGATCCGGATCTCCCGAGGGATGATTGTGGGCAAAAATAAGAGCTGCGGCATGATGATTAAGGGCTGCAAGTATTACTTCTCTCGGATATACCGAACTTGCAGTCAAAGTTCCTTCAAACAGAATTTCCGTAGCAAGAACCCTGTTTTTGGCATCAAGAAAAAGAACCGTGAAGCACTCACGACGTTTGTCTCTTATGCCGTGGTAAAGATAATCAAACAGTTCTTTAGAGTTGTTCAAGGGGTCTTTATGGATTAACCGTTTTTCAAGATAACGATCTGCGACCGCTTTTATAAGCTTGATCCCCAGCAGATTTTTAGAGCCAATCCCGGGCACTTCACAAAGCGCTGCCGATGAAGCTTCAAGCACCCCCTGCAGGGTTTTAAATCGTTTCAGTGAAGCCTTGGCAGCAGCCTTGCAGTCTTTTCGAGGAGTAGCAAGGGTCAGGAGCAATTCAATAACTTCATAGTCATGAAAGCCGGACAGGCCTGAAGTAAGAAATTTTTTCCTCAACCTCTCCCGGTGCCCTTTCCCCTTATGCGGTCCGACGCGTTCCATTTCAGGCTGCCCATCGAAAATCGCATCTTTTTTCATAAGCCCGTTTAATTTACATCGAGTTCGTGTTTAAGGTCGCGGGTCATCAGCCGGTGTACGGCCTCTTTGGGAGAAACATCGTTATAAAGAATATGGTAGACTTCGTGGGAAATCGGCATGTCTACCCCAAGCCTGCGTGACAGGTTATAAACCGACTTGGCTGTTTTGACGCCCTCGGCAACCATTCGCATTTCGGACAGGATATCGCTTAGCTTCATGCCCCCCCCGATCTTTTTCCCCACGCTATGGTTTCTGCTGATACTTCCGGTACAGGTCAGCACCAGGTCCCCGACACCGGCAATCCCGGCAAAAGTACGCGGGTCGGCGCCAAGCTTTAATCCCAGCCGACGCATTTCTGTCAGCCCCCTGGTAATCAGGGCCGCCCGTGTATTTAAACCCAGTCCAAGACCATCCATGATTCCGGCGGCGATGGCAATAACATTTTTTACGGCCCCTCCCAGTTCAAGACCGATCATGTCATTGTTTGTATAAACTCTGAAATACGGGGTTGCAAACAGGTGCTGAATATAGGTTGCTGTTTTCTGGTCTTTTGATCCCACAGCAACAACGGTGGGGAATTTATTCGCTACCTCCCGCGCAAAACTCGGGCCTGAAAGAACTGCAAAACCGTTTTCGGCAATTTCAGGGAGAGTCTCTTTGAGCACACCGGACATGGTCAAATGGGTCTTGTTCTCGATACCTTTTGAAGCCGACACAATAATCGTGCCGGGCGAAATATGTCCGCAAATTTGTTGAGCCGTCCCCCTCATAACATGAGATGGAACAACAATCAGTACAAGATCTTTATTTAATACCACTTTGTAAATATCGTTGGAAGGAAAAAGGTTTTCAGAAAGTTGAAAACCGGGGAGAAACACTTTGTTTTCCCTGTATTCTTCGATCTGTTCTTTTACTTCCTTTTCAAATACCCACAAATCAACTTTAAAACCTTTTAAAGCCAAAAGATCGGCAAGAGCCGTGCCCCAGCTCCCAGCACCCACAACACCGATCTTTACGGCAGTAACATCTATTTTATTTTTCAATGGCAATTCACCTCAACTATAAATGATCGTATCCGTTCACGGGTTCAGGGTTAAGGACAAAAAAAGCAATGAAGATCCGAAGTCCTCGTTACAAATGTTCATTTTTCCAAGTATTTGCCAATTTGGCTTCAAATTTTGGATTAGGCCTAACGAAACTGACGCTTTTCTCGTAAATACGCATCCCAAATGTAGCCCGTGGACGAGAATGGAACCTTGAACCCCTGAACCTTTGAACCGTGAACGGTTACAAATGATCTTCCTTTTCCGCGAGCCGTGCAATACCCGCAACTTTTTCTTCGGGTGACAGCCCGATAAGCTTTACCCCCTGGGTGTTGCGGCTGATCACGGAAATTTGTCTCACAGACATGCGTATCAGTTTCCCGGTGTCGGCCATTAACATCAGGTCGTCGTCATCATCAACCAGAAGTATTGCCACGACCTGTCCGTTCCGCTCACTTGTCTTAATGGTAATAACGCCTTTACCTCCGCGCCTCTGGAGAGGATACTCATCGATTGAAGTTCTTTTCCCGTACCCGTTCTCCGTTGCCGCAAACAGGGTCTGGCCATGGCTTAGAACCTCCATGCCTACAATTCCGTCCTCTTTGGCAAGTCTCAACCCGCGAACGCCCCTTGCGATGCGGCCGCTGGCTCGAATGTCGGACTCGTGAAAACGAATGGATTTGCCCGTGGCAGAACCTAAAAAGATGTTCTGAGTTCCGTCTGTTATCCTTGCTGCAATTAATTCGTCACCCGGAACCAGACTCAAAGCGATGATACCGCCGGACCTGGGTCTGGAAAACGCCATAAGATCCGTCTTTTTAACCAGTCCGCCTCGGGTGGCCATAATAATGTAAAACCCGGGTTCAAATGCCGGAACCGCAAGCACGGTGGTCAGTTTTTCATCCTTTCCCAGATTAAGAAGATTAACAATGGCTTTCCCCCGGCTCATGCGGCCGGCCTGGGGAATATCGTATACCTTGCACCAGTAAACCCTTCCCTGGTTTGTGAAAAACAAAAACGTATGGTGAGTAGACGCCACAAACAGACTGGAAATAAAATCGTCATCCTTAACCCCCATGGCTGTCTTTCCTTTGCCGCCACGCTGTTGTTTATGGTAGAGGGTAATGGGATTGCGTTTTATATAACCAGTTTTTGAAATGGTGACAACCATGTCTTCTTCAACAATCATATCCTCAATGGTGATCTCTTTTGTTGATTCGACAATTTCAGTCCGGCGATCATCCCCATACTCTTGCTGTAGTTGTGCAAGCTCGTCCTTGATGATATTTCTCACAAGGCGCTCACTCCCTAAAATCTCTTTGTACCAGGCGATATCTTTGAGCAAATTCTTGTATTCTTCCAGAATTTTTTCCTGTTCCAAACCCGTCAGCCTCTGCAGACGCATATCCAGTATAGCCTGGGCCTGTATGTCCGTCAGTTCGTATGTTTGAACCAGACGCGTTTTGGCCTGGTCCGGCGATTTGGATTCGCGAATCAGAAATACAATATCATCAAGATTTTCAAGGGCAATTTTTAAGCCTTCCAGGATATGGGCCCGCGCTTCAGCCTTTTTCAGATCATACCGGGTTCGCCGAATAATAATCTCCCTGCGGTGAAGAATGAAATGCTCAATAATCTTTTTCAAAGAAAGTTGTTGGGGCTGGTTATTTACAATGGCAAGAAAGATGATACCAAAGCTGTTTTCCATCTGCGTGTGCTTATAAAGCTGATTGATTATCACTTCCGCAAACTGGTCTTTTTTCAACCCCACCGCGATCCGCATACCTTCCCGGTCCGACTCATCCCTTATAAATCGTATCCCTTCGAGCTGCTTTTTCTTTGTTAGGTCCGCGATTTTTTCGATAAGTCTTGCCTTGTTCACCTGATAGGGAAGCTCCGTAATAACGATGGTATCTCTTCCTGTGCGTTTGTCTTTCTCGATCAGGGCTCTAGCCCTGATCCGGATGATGCCCCGACCGGTTGTATATGCGTCATAAATTCCATTGGTGCCGTAGATAATACCGGCCGTGGGAAAGTCAGGTCCTGGGATATACTGCAAAAGATCCCGAGATGTTAGATCAGGATTATCTATGACTGCCTTTGTGGCTTCAATGACTTCAAAAAGATTATGGGGCGGAATGTTGGTGGCCATACCAACAGCAATACCCGAGGAACCGTTTACTAAAAGGTTGGGGATTTTGGCGGGAAGCACACAAGGCTCTGACAAAGAATCATCATAATTCGGCGCAAACTCAACGGTTTCCTTATCCAGGTCCTCCATCATCTCATGGGCGATACGCGTCATTCTGATTTCGGTGTACCGCATTGCCGCCGGAGGGTCGCCGTCCACGGAACCGAAATTTCCCTGTCCGTCCACAAGGGGATACCTTAAAGAAAAATCCTGGGCCATCCTCACGATGGTATCATAAACCGCGGTATCGCCATGGGGATGATATTTACCGATAACATCACCGACAATGCGAGCGGATTTTTTATACGCTTTGTTCCAGTCGTTTTTCAAATCTCGCATTGCATATAGTACACGTCTGTGCACGGGCTTCAGACCGTCGCGCACTTCCGGAAGCGCCCTCCCGATGATTACACTCATGGCATAATCGAGATACGACTTTTTCATCTCGCTCTCGATACTGATCTGTGCCAACTTTCCTGTATTCAACATATTAAACACCCAATTGTCTGTTCTTTCAGAATTTAGTCACCTCAACCTTTATCCGCCACCGTACTTTGGCGGATTTAGTTCACTTTAGTCACTTCTGATTTTCAATCTCACAAGGATCAACCAGTTGTTGATAACTGGTATAATAAATATCCGTTAATGTTAAAAAAGCAGTGGCAACCAAAGGGCCGTAAATAATACCCAGGATTCCGAACATCTTCAATCCACCGATAATTGAGAAAAAAACAAGGAGCGTATGCATTTTCACCCGCTGACCCACCAGTTTTGGTTTTAACAGATACTCGATTCCACCGGAAAGTATGATGTAAAAAACAATAAAAAATATCCCTGATGCGATCCGTGCCTTTAAGAATAGATAAATAGACACGGGAATAAATACGACACCGATTCCTATGATGGGAAGAAAAGCGAGCAGGGACATGATAACCCCCCATAAAAATGGGGAGTTAAAATTGAAAAAGAAAAAAACAACCCCTCCCGCAACCCCCTGAATTAAACCGCAAAGTCCATTACCGATAAGAATGGCGCCGGCCATGTCCTTAAATTTTTGAATCAGTTTTTCGTCCTGCTCCCTTGGCAGCGGAGAAAGATCAATGATAAATGTAATCAGTTTGCCGCCGTCAATTAAAAGATAATAGATAATAAGGAGCATAAAAAAGAAATACATAAAAAATTTGAGTGCGTTCGAGGCAATAGAACTGGCCTGCTGAAATAGAAAGAGCCCCACGAATTTTCCGAGTTCCGAGATCGCCTTGTTTACCTCTTCCCCTGAAATATTTATATTTAAACCGGAAAGAAAAAGGTTTGCTCGTTCAAGAACCTTGCTGCTTTCAAGGAGCGGTTTGATCTGGTCGCTGATTGCCCCGGCCTTTCCCATAAGATACAGTCCGTAAGCTTCTTTTGACAAAATGCTCACAAAAAACACGATCGGGATAAACAGGATAAAAAATATAAAAGCACAGGTTAGCAGCGATGCAAAAGAAGAATTGATTTTTCTGCTTAAAAAATCATACATTGGTTTGAAAATGCCGGTCACCACAGCGGCAAGAACAATAACAGACATAAAAGGCCAGAAAAGCCAGCCCAAAGAAAAAGCTGAGATAAGAAAAAGGGCTAAAAAAAACCACAAAATAATATCATGGGAAGTTCTATTCGGCATAGGTCATCCAATTAAAACTATATTTCGTTATCACAAACTATATTGTTTCTATTTCAGGGACCCGGTCACCCTTGAAGTTCATGGGCGGCAATAAGATCAACAAATCCCCCTTTCCTAATTTGTGCCCAATGATTTATGAATAGGCACCAATTAAACGTCTCGGAAATCCTACAACTTTTCTAAAATACAGGTTTATTAATGGCAACCTGTTTATGCCATCAGAATGGAAGGATGGAATGCTGGAATATTGGGAGTAAGGGTGGAAATAACCCATTCTAATTGTAAACAACTCCTTCAAACCCATCATTTTTACCCAGCCTGCCCCGCTGTGCCCTGTGAAAGTTGCAATAGCAAGAGCGAAGCGCATTTCACTGGAGTAAGTCCGAAAGATCGTACCGGGTTGAAACTTTTTTCCATTTCACCGGGGCCATTATTCCAATTGGGGCGGACCCCCTTAGTTCTAATGGAGATGATGTTGTTATACTCGATAAAGATATCGTGTAAAAATGAGGGAAGGTGTTTTACTTACTCGCAAATCCACCAGCCACAAATAAAAGAAGGGTTTCATAAACGAAAACCGGGACATAGCTATCACATAACCAATAAACAATCCCGCCACCAATGATGGCCGGCACAGCACAAAAAACCAAGATACCCAACCTTCTGCTGATGTTCATCTATACAAATCTCCTCTAAGTATAAACTTCTCAGAACGCTCTTCATTCAAAACCAAGAAGGTTCAAATGTCAACAACTTGATAATATTAGGAATTCCCTTATATTAAATTCTTCGCCTAACCTTATAAAAAACTGTAACGCAATTTTTTAATTCTTAACAATAACATTTAATTAAGTAAAGGAAAAAACAGACAACCCTCTTTATTTTTTAGTATTACCCTAAATGATCGAAAGTCGAGGATGCCCTATATTCAAGGCATCAAGGGCGAAGCCGTAGTCGTCTACTGCGATCCCTTGATAACGAAGAAGATGGGGTATCATCGGCTTTCCTGAAAGGTAAACAAAATGGCATTTTATTTAAATTTTATATCTCATTTATAGACGTTTTATGAAAATTCATCTAACCACATTAAAATGCTAAGTAAATCAAACAAATAATATATTTTTTGCATTTTGTTTACGATCAATCAGGGTATTATCATAACAGGTTGACGATGATGCATGTTTTTAATAAGATACAAAGAATAATATTTTTAACGGAAACAAAACCTTGATGAACTCGTAAAAAGTCCGATTTAGACGGTTTCGTAACAAGTTCAAATTCAAGGCGTGCAAATTTTGTAATCATGAGCCGTACTTATCGTACGTTGAATGATTGCGGAATGCAGCACAACACAGAAGTTGGACTTTTTACGAAACCGTCAAACCTTTGCAACATGTGCCTGATTATATTCTCCTATAATTTGCATCCCCGTTACCGGTTGATAATTGCTGCCAACCGGGACGAATATTACAACCGTCCCACAGCACCGCTTTGTTATTGGGATGACTCGCCGGGTATTCTGGCCGGCCTTGATTTAAAGCGTAATGGAACGTGGCTCGGGGTCACCCGGACCGGACGAATTGCGGCCATCACCAATTTCAGAGAACCTGATTTTCAGATTGAGAATACGCCCTCCCGTGGTCATCTTATCAGCAATTTTCTGGTCTCAAAAGAATCCCCCAAAACCTATATAGAGCACGTTAAATCCATGGGGAACAAATTCAACGGATTTAATCTTTTTATCGGAGACAGGGCTGAGCTGTTTTATTATTCTAACCGGAAAAACCACATTGAGAAACTAAAACCCGGCTTATACGGTGTGAGCAATCGGTTTCTTGACACGCCATGGCCCAAGGTTACCAAAGCAAAGGCTGGTCTCAAAAAACTGATTGACAACACGGATAAAATTAACCATGAAGACCTATTCGGCATTCTCAAGGACAGCGCTTATCCGCCGGACAGCGAGCTCCCTGACACCGGCGTGGGCATCAGTTTGGAACGTGTTCTTTCCCCTTTGTTCATCACAAGCAAATTTTACGGAACCCGTTCATCTTCAGTGGTTTTAATAGAACGGTCTGATAGAGTAACATTTTTGGAACGGACATTTATTTCAGACGGGGCCGTACCCAAAGAGGAAAAAACCCTGAAATATAGCTTTGATATAATATAGTGTGACAAAATTCGGATAAAAACCCTTGACAAACCCACCATAGATGCTTAAAATTTTTTATTAAAATATGTTCTTTCTCATCTTTTTTCCCAGAGTATCTCTTTGTGGGGGCGAAACGGCTTCGACGGGGATAAAGAAGCATCGGCTGCATGCCAAGCTCCTGTCGGCTTGTAAAAATGGCGGGAAACTTAAAATAATCGCAGACGATTATAATTACGCTTTAGCCGCTTAAGGCTAACGTCCTACCGGATTATTCCTGCGCATCCGGCAAGGGCGTCGACTAGCAGGATAGCCGGTCCTGATATCCCGTTAACGGATCGGTGATATTTTTACGGGATAGCCTGTCAAGCATCTTGCCTGGAGGAGACTTGATAAGGCGAAAGCCAAATTTCAGGATATGTATGTAGACGCCTGTGCGGAATGTTCACGGACGCGGGTTCGACTCCCGCCGCCTCCACCACTTATATATTATTAAATCAAATAGTTAACCACATCCTGATACTTCTTTTTGTCAATTGATGCATTTGTCTCTTTCTTATGACAAACCCTATTTCTTGACATATTTTCCTTTTCACCAATTTAAGAGATTTGTCGATCCATGCTCTGAAATTTTCACCGGTCATAAAAATTTAAAAAAATTAATCCATACGATTTAAATTTTTCTAAAATAATTATTGCAATTTAATTATTTGATGAACTCGTAAAAAGGCCGATTTAGACGGTTTCGTAAAAAGTTCAAATTCAAGGCGTGCAAATTTTGTAATCATGAGGCGTACTTTTTGTACGTTGAATGATTGCGAAATGCAGCACAACGCAGAAGTTGGACTTTTTACGAAACCGTCAATTATTTAATTAATTTCTATATACTTATATTCCACAACTTAAAGTAACAAATAAAAAAGGCTTGCAAGCATTTTTAATAACTTGTAAGCCTTTCTGGTTATTATATGGAGACGGAAACGGGTTTCAACTGCTGAATAGCCATGGTGGCGTATTCAACAGGGGTGTTTTCCGAAGGTCTCTGGAATGTGACTCTATATCTTACCTAAATTGCGCAATTAAGGAAGATGTCGTTTCGCTATAGATCACACCTATGCGGTAAGGCATCTGACGCAGTAGATTCGGTTTACGGCTTCTCTGTCAGCAATATGGATTCCGATTCCAACAAGAGCTTTTTTACCGAATTTTGAATCAGTTCTAATAGTTGCAGTTGGTTACCTCGTTTCCCTCTTAACCAATCCTTAACCCTGACACCTGAAACCTCCATGTCCCCTGACACCTGAAACCAAAAAGTCTTGGAAAGCTATTAACAAACTGGTAATGCACCCATCTCAACTCAACATCAAGTCGCTGATAGTTCTTTCAGCTTTTTTCTGACATGCCGGTTTTTCGGATCAAGAATCAGCGCGTGTTTATACTCTTCTGTTGCCCGGTAAATAATACCTATCTTTTCGTATAAGGATGCTGCGGCAACCCTGATTTTTGCGTTATCGGGCAAAAATTCAATTCCTTTCAACATGATGTTCAATGCTTCATCGTATTGCTTTTGTTTTTTAAAATACTGGCTGGCCTTAAAAAAACAGCTTGCACTCACTTCCTCTTTTTTATCAAGATAGGCAAACGCATCAAAATAGGCGCGCTCGGCGTCATCCTGCATTCCCTTGTCCAATAAAATTTCAGCCAAAGATACACGAGGCTCTACTCTATGGGGAAGTGCATTTCTTATCTCATTAATATTCAAGCCTTTTTCATCCATAAAATCGATATAGGACCGACTTTTTTTAACATTCAGCGATATGGCTGTCCGCAGGGTGTCAATACCCCGATCTTTTTGACCGTTTGCCAGCAGCCATTCTGCGTAAGTCTTATATCGAACCGAACTGATCCGGTTATATTTTATTCCGGCCCGTATGAGTCTTTCCGCAGGTTCATTTTCACCGGTTTCAGACAGGAACATCCCAAATTCCTGAAGCAAAGGTCCGTATACCGGATTTCGATGGACTGCCTTTTTGAAGTAAAACAGGGCCGCTTTAGGTTCGGACATCCGGACAGCTGATTTTGCTGCAAACCAGGGACTTAAAAAGTCCAGGGGATCAAATTTAAAGGCTTTTTGTTCCATCTTGAATATTTTTTCTGCATGGTTCTCGGTAGGCTTTTCAGCGGCTGAAAGCCTTGCGGCGGAAAAGAGCAGGGATTCGCCTTTTATGGTGCCCACGTTAATTAATATAATAATGGGCACCAGCAGGAGCATGCAAACCGCACCTGAATAAAACAGTTTTTCCGAACCTGGTGCCATGGGTTTTAAGAGGGTGTTTCCCAGTCCCTCTCTCAACCGGGTATGAGATGCGGAAACCGCCAAACCGCAAAGGAAAAACAGATACAATCCATTGGCTCCGATTTGAAGGTTGAAATCCGTAATGCTGTGGATTAGAATTGCGATAATCCCGCAAATGCTCCCGATAGTAATATAAATTGAATAGGCTTCTCTTCTTTTGACAACGACCTTGTACGATTTCAAAATGATGGTTAGCGGGATTCCAAAAAACAGTAGAAATCCAACAATCCCCCCGTTTACCAGAAACTCTAGATAATCGTTGTGCGCATGGGTCAGTCTTCTGCCGAAGGATTCGGACTGATATTTTGGATAAATATTGCCAAAGGTTCCCATGCCGGTTCCGGTGATCGGGAAATCCTTGAGCACAGTCATACTGTCTTTCCAATAGACCGGTCGGTTCTCGGTGATTTCGCCCTTGTCATTTCTTATATTTTCAAATTCCTTGAAAATCGGCTTCCATCCAAACCAGCCCACGGAAATAAGTAATAAAAAAACCAGCAACACAACCGTGATACCGGATGATCGGAGGGTCCCCTGTTTCCGGGCGGTCAGAAGGAAACAAAATCCGGCAGATATACAGAGGCTGATGATTCCGCCCCTTGAGAGGCTTAAAAAAACGGACAACGCAACTAACCTTTAGGATTGTGTCGACCCCAAAGCGATAAATGCAAAAATACATCAAAATTGGCGGGGTCGATCTCAATCCATTGTTCAAGAAGCCCGGTGTAAATTTGGCATAAGGGTTT
>Ga0222656_1000488_pt1 | contig 14107 bp, 10 predicted proteins | sample AntAcemetagen472_FD_179808 | JGI IMG/M metagenome (GOLD analysis project Ga0222656, IMG submission 179808) | Saline water microbial communities from Ace Lake, Antarctica - #472 | ecosystem: Environmental > Aquatic > Non-marine Saline and Alkaline > Saline | place: Antarctica: Ace Lake... | reverse complement strand
CCGTCTTTACTACGCATCTGACTATTTTGATCAACTTTATAAATATGCTGTACAGTTGATCAAAAACGGCAAGGCTTATGTTGATGACTTGACTCCGGATGAGATTCGTGAATACCGCGGCACCTTAACTGAGCCAGGCAGGGAGAGCCCCTATCGCACACGATTGGTCGAAGAAAACCTGAGACTGTTTGAAAGTATGCGGGCAGGAGAATTCGAAGATGGCTCCCGGGTACTTCGGGCAAAGATCGATATGGCATCCCCTAATTTGAATATGCGGGATCCGGTTTTGTATCGTGTTTTACATGCTGCCCATCACAGGACGGGTAAAAAATGGTGCATCTATCCCATGTATGATTTTACCCATGGCCAGTCCGATTCCATCGAAGGGATTACTCACTCCCTCTGTACGCTTGAATTTGAAGATCACAGACCCCTATACGACTGGTTTGTAAATGAACTGAAAATCTTTGCTCCACAACAGATCGAATTTGCCAGACTCAATCTCTCTTATAATGTCATGAGTAAACGCAAGCTCATGGAATTGGTTGAAAGGGGCGATGTGACCGGCTGGGATGATCCCCGAATGCCCACTATATCCGGTATGCGCAGACGAGGGTACACGGCGGAATCAATCCGCAATTTTTGTGAGCGTATCGGGGTTGCCAAGAGAGAGAGTATGGTTGATATGGCGCTTTTGGACTATAGCATCCGGGAAGATCTGAACAAGCGGGCCCGGCGTGTGATGGCCGTATTGCGTCCCATTCGCGTGGTAATTGACAACTATCCTGAAGATGAGAGTGAATACTTAGATGCCGAAAATAATCCGGAAGATCCCGGTATGGGGTCACGTAAACTTCCCTTTTCACGTGTGCTGTTTATCGAAAGGGATGATTTTCGTGAAGATCCACCCAAGAAGTTTTTCCGCCTGGCGCCCGGTCGTGAGGTGCGGCTGAAACACGCATATTACATCAAATGTGAGAGATTGGTTAAGGATGAAAAAACCGGTGAGCTGATTGAGCTCCACTGCACTTATGATCCAAAGACACGGGGTGGATGGTCCGATGACGGGCGTAAGGTCAGGGGTACATTGCATTGGGTTTCAGCAGCCCACTCAATCGAGGCCGAAGTACGATTGTACGACCATCTTTTTGTGAAATCGAATCCAAGCGATGAAAAGAACGGCTCTGATTTTAAAGATCATTTAAATCCGAACTCATTAGAAACACTGACTTCCTGCCGGGTTGAGCCAAGTCTTGCAGATGCGACGCCGGGCATGGGCTTTCAGTTTCTCAGGTTGGGTTATTTTCGTGTTGATTCCGTTGATTCCTCAACCCACAGACTTGTATTCAATCGAACGGTGACTCTGCGTGATACGTGGGCCAAGATCGAGAAGACGCAGAAGAAGTCTGGAATGCAAGGAAAAAGGAAAAAAGGTGCATGAAACTGGATGCAATATGCAGGATGCACGATGAAGGATAAAGGAAACGGCTGCTCATTCATTTCCATGAGCCATGAGCCTTGCGCCTTGCGCCTTGCGCCGATCTGCATAAAGGGGGGCGGGGACATTGCCTCGGGTGTTGCGTGGAGACTCCATCAGTGTGGGTTCAGGGTCTTGATAACTGAGATCCCGAGACCCATGGCCGTGAGGCGTAAGGTGGCATTCTGCGAGGCCGTATATGACGGTCATGCAGAGGTGGAAGGGGTAGAGGCCCTGCTAATAGGTGATGTGAGTGATAGCCGCCAGGTCTGGGATCAGGGAAAGATACCGCTACTTGTTGATTCTGAGTGTGAGGCGGCAAAGATAATTCAACCTGATGTGATTGTTGATGCAATCCTCGCCAAGAAAAACATCGGAACCTCTTTAAGTGATGCGTTTCTTGTCATCGCTCTCGGCCCTGGATTTGAAGCGGGGAGGGATGCGCATTTTGTGGTGGAAACCAACCGGGGTCATTATCTTGGCCGACTCTTGACTGAAGGTTCGGCAGAGCCAAACACCGGTGTTCCTGGAACGGTCGCTGGAATATCCACGGACCGTGTCCTACGGTCGCCCGGTAGGGGTGTTTGGCAAAGCGAGGTGGAGATTGGTGATGCGGTGAGGAAGGGCGGGGTGGTGGGATCGGTAGACGGTCAGCCCGTAAACGCCCTCATCAATGGGGTCTTGAGGGGAATGATCCGTCCGGGAATCCCCGTGACAGAGGGACTAAAGATCGGAGATATCGACCCCAGGGGGGTGAAGAAGAACTGCTACACCATTTCCGAAAAGGCCCTTGCCATAAGCGGTGGAGTGTTGGAGGGTATATTGAGGGTTTTTGGCTAATTCGCTACTAACCCCCTCGCTATCTCCGCGGCCTCTCCCATTATCCGGTCAAAAAGATCTCTTACCGTGGGAATATCATGGGCCATGCCGATACCCTGGCCGCATGAGATAATCCCTGCATCCAAATCCCCTTCATTATACATCTTCCTGGCTTTTTCTCCTGCGGCAATATTGAGGATCTCGGGTAAACCTGCCTGGTTTGCCTCGAGTTCCGCAACCTTATTGGCTGCTGTGTTGTTCCAAACCCTGTGGGTGGCGCCTATAGAGCGCATGACCAACATGGTATCGAGCTCACTCGCATTAATGAGCGCCTCCTTGAGTTTCTCATGGATCGGGGCCTCCCTGGTGGCCAAGAGGCGTGTGCCGATAATGACACCCTGGGCCCCTAAGGCCAGTATCGCAACAAGTCCCCTGCCGTCAGATACGCCGCCACCCCCAATTACAGGGACATTTAGGCTTTCCACAACCCGAGGCACCAATACGAGCGTACCCACATCTAACTTGCCCGTAGCGCCCCCGTTCTCGTAACCTACCACGGTGACGATGTCGGCGCCCATCTCCTGGACCTTGAGCGCATAACGAAGACCCACGCATTTGTGAATCCAGGTCAGGCCCGCCTCTTTGAACCGGGCACAGAGCTCTTCCGGTGCAGAATGTCCTGATGTCTCAACGATCTTAACCCCTTTTTCGAGCAAGACATCTAAGTAATCATTATTGTCAATGGGACGCATCATCGGAAAGAGGTTTAGATTGACGGCAAACGGCCTATCAGTGAGTTCAATGAGCTCATCGAGGGCCTCTCCAAAGGATTCACGGCTCTGATAAATTGCCGAAGCGAGGACGCCTAATCCCCCGGCATTGGAAATGGCCGCACTGAACGCAGCAGTTGTAATGGACATCATGGTCCCGCCGACAATGGGATACTCTATACCTAACATTTCCGTGATCTTAGTTTTAAACATTGATAACCTCCTCGGATTCTATGATTGATGATTGATGAACTCGTAAAAATTCAGAAAGCACCCGTTATTGTCATTCCCGTGAAAACGGGAATCCAGGAAAATCAATTCCACCGCGGCAAGAGTCACAGCCTTGGAGACTTTTTACGAGTTTGTCAATATTGAATATTGACTTAGGCGCTCCCTGATGCCTTCATGACGGACAGAGGCACTATCGATTTTCCTCGTTTTTGCGCTAATTCCATCAGGGTGGCCTGGGCCATTTCAGGGGGTTCACGTCGTTCTGCATCTGGCTTGGGCTGAAGACTCATCGCCTCTGTTGTACAGGTCGTAACGCAAAGACCGCAGCCGATACAGCGATCCAAATCAACCACTGCCACGTCCTCATCACCTATGGTGATTGCATCCATCTGACACCGGTCCAGACAGACCTCGCAGGCGGAACAGAGATCAGTGTCTACCTCGGCATAATAGTTGGCAACGACCATTTCTACAGGCTTGGGGTGCTTTTTTAACCCCCGGAGCACACCGCAGCAATCTCCACAGCAGTTGCACATTCCCCCGGGATTCTGCGCATTAAACGGTTGCGGGACCAGGCCTGCCTCCTCACAGCGATCTAAGATCTCAAAGGCTTCTTCGTGGTTTATCCATCTACCCATTCCCTTGTCCACATAGTATTCAGCGTGTGATCCCGCCATAAGGCAGACCTCCACGGGTTTGTCGCAGGCCTGTCCCAACAGACCCTGCTGCACCCTGCAGATGCAATTGGCAACTGCGAGGCGGTCTTTTGATTTGACAATCGCCTTAGCATCATCGTATGGGACTACTTTCCATGCCACGTCAATGGCCTTGTTTACCGGGATCGTCCGCATCGGCACTATCTGCTGCGAACTCTGCTCGGTAAAGGCCTCCTCGAAATATTCCTCTATCAATTGAGCCAATTCGCGGTCCATGGTCCCGACCTGGTATTCATAGATCCCCACCACAAAAGGAGCTGCGCCATAGGCGGCCGACCCCTCTTTGCGTACGCGGAAGATTAAGCCTTTCTCCGCCATTTGTTCCAAGAGAGCTCCTACAGGCTCATGGTCCTGATTTAACCGTTCGGCAACCGCCTTGGGTGTTTCAAGCATCATACTCAGATTCAGATACATCCGTGCCTCTTCTGCAGTGAAGAGCTTCTCAAGGAGCTTCATCTCCACGCCCGAGGTTGTTGATGGAAAACCCACAGAGTATTGATCCAACTGTTCCCGCAACTCGTAGAAAACACTTTCTGTCATTTTAGTCTCCCTGTAAAATATGCTATTGCTTCCGGGATCGGTTTCATCCCCAAAGTATTTACCATACGTCGGCCCATCTCTTACTATAAATCCCCTGTGCAGACAAGAAGAATTCTATTTTCACGATTTACCCGGTTTATGTAAGGATGGGGACGGATGGGGGACGTTGGTGCAGAAAGTGCTTGACAGTTGACTCAGGCTATGAGACTCTATAAATATGCCGAGATTAGCAAGATTAGATGCCCCGGGTGTATTGCATCACATTATGGGGCGTGGAATAGAGAGAAAAAGGATTTTCACAAGTGATAAAGACAGGAAGGACTTCATTGCACGACTGTCTATACTGGGGCAGGAAGGGGCATTGGAGGTCTATGCCTGGGCATTGTTACCAAATCACTTTCACTTGCTCGTGAAAACCAAAAACCGGCCTCTGGCCTCCAGTATGCGTAAAATCTTGACCGGTTACGCGGTCAACTTCAATAAACGTCATCAACGATATGGGCACCTTTTTCAGAATCGATACAAATCTATTGTCTGCCAGGAGGAAACATATTTGAGGGAACTGGTCCGCTACATTCATCTTAATTTGTTAAGGGCCGGGTTAGTTAAAAATCTTACTGAGCTAAATCGTTCTCTGTGGTCGGGCCACTCGGCTTTGATGGGGAGGGTGGAAAGAAAATGGCAGGACACCGAATACGTCCTCTCCTTTTTTGGTAGGCAGCGGACAAGAAGAAGGAATTATCTCAAATATGTGGAAGAGGGAATAGAGTTGGGGCCCAGACCCGAACTCGTGGGTGGAGGATTGATAAGAAGCCTTGGGGGTTGGTCAGAGGTGCTGTCTCTGAGGCAACGAGGTGAAAAGCAAGCCTCTGACCAACGGATACTCGGAGACAATGAATTTGTTCAGGAAGTTATATCCGGGCTTGATGATCTTGTAAAAAGAAATCTGAGACTCTCAGGGCAACGGTCTGATATTGACACATTAGCTCAGAAAATCTGTAAAGATCACAATATTTCGGTTAACGAACTTCGATCCGGAAGCCGCAGGCATAAGATTGTTAAGGTCAGGCAGATTGTATCCTGGATAGGGATTAGAGAGTTGGGGTATTCCGGGGCAGAATTAGCAAGGTATCTGGGTGTAACGACTTCATGTGTAAATAGATTCATATCAGCAGGAAAAAAACCGGATATGGACTTGACCCATACTCTATGAACTTTCTGCACCTACGTCCCCCAATATGGCTCAAGGGTATACGCGCTCCACCATATAAAGTGTCTCTAATGCGTTGATGTAGCTTTCGATTGTGGGGGGGTCTGTGGGGGCTCTGGGAGGGCGACCTCCCAGTTCTACCCGGAAACATCGTGGCGCCAGGCAACATCCAACGTCCAGGTAAGCGAACACTCCGACATCTAATGAACAACGAACATCAACTTTAGGCACTTTTCCGGTTTATCCGGGTTAGGGTTAAGAATCCGTATACAGTTCATACCGTGTCATGACCCCGTGTAGTTTCATTGCGGGAAGCTTATGGAACTGAACAAATGTGGGAACAAGTTTTCTGATCAGGGCGAATATCTTAATAAAGATGTTCGACGAGGATATTTCTTCAAGTCCGTAAAAGATCGCATTTTCCACGATGCCCTCTTTTCTAAATATAACGTCCACATCAACGACTTCCATATACCCTGCCCGGAGGGTTAAAAGTCGGAGTCCTTTTGTCTTGGATTCAGAGAAATGCCATGAAATGCCGAACGGATCCGTTGTGTTTTCTATGGAAACGATCACGTTGTCTTCATAAATGATATTGTTATTGAACATCGTACGCACAATATAGGGAGAAATAATCGTTACATCCCTGGAAAAGAACAACGCCGTTCCATTGATGTTTGCGCCCTCCTGATATTTCTTGCGGAATGTTTTTTTGAAACTGGTTAACGGCACGAACTCGAAGGTTTTGTACAGCTTTTTCTTGCCATAATCGTAAACCAGGATAATGGCCAAAGGGAAGGCCGCAATGACCAGTGACCAATAGCCGCCATGTGGGAATTTGTGAATATGTGACAAAAGAAATACTATATTAACCAGTGTAATGATGAATGCGATGATCATATGAGTTTTCTTATTTTTAAGATAAAAAATCCAGGCCATCATAATGCAGGTTATGGTCATAGTTCCTGTAACGGCCAAGCCGTATGCCGCGGCAATACGGCTCGACTGCTGAAAGAAAAACATTATTAACAGAACGGCCAATAACAGTATCCAGTTGATGAATCCAACATAGATTTGGGACTGCCTGTGCCGGGATGTATAATCCACGTGCAACCTCGGAAGGACGCCGGTGGTGATCGCCTGGTAGACAATGGAAAACACGCCGCTGATCATCGCCTGTGACGCAATTGCGGTTGCCATGATGCTCAGAATCAGAAATGGCACATAGAGCAGGTGACTCTGGTCGTAGAACATTTCAAACAGCACATATTTTGCTTTGGGATGGTCAAACATAAAAGCACCCTGCCCAAGATAATTAATAATTAGTGCAGGAATAACAATATAGGATGCATTAATGATCGGCTTTCTTCCCAAATGGCCCATATCCGCATACAGGGCCTCGCCTCCTGTTGCACAGAGGATAACTTCGGACAACACAATGAACGCCACAATCCCGTTGTGGCTCATAAAGTAAAACGCATGATAGGGGTTAATGGCGTTTAAAATGGCCGGCGCTTTTGTGATGGAAACAAGCCCGGAAACGGTCAGGCAAAGAAACCAGCAGACCATTATGGGGCCAAATGCGCCGGAGATTTTCTCTGTTCCTTTCTTCTGAAATGCGAAAAGGACGATGGCAATAACACCGGCAATGATAAGCAATACTGCGGTGTGGTCTCCGATTTCAGATATCTGCGGGATCAGGTGCAGGCCTTCAACCGCACTGAGAATACTGATTGCCGGAGTAATGACGCCGTCGCCGAAAAAGAGCGCAACACCGATGAAGGACAGGATGGTAATAATACGAATCTTCTTTTTTGATTTTACCATGGGGCTCAGGATTTCACACAACACAATGGTGCCGCCCTCACCCTTCTTGCCCAGGCTCATGGCGAGCCAGGCATACTGAACCCCCACAAGAAGAATAATGGTCCATATAATCAGGGACAGCACACCGATGGTTTGAACCTCTGTCGGCGTGGTAATAAGGAATATAACCGTAAGGGTATAAATCGGACTGGTGCCGATATCACCGAACACCAAACCCAAAGACTGAAGAACCCGTTTCGGCATGCCGGTTTGTCCGTTGTTTGTATCCATATTCACCCTTGTCCAAAAGCGGTTTTAAAGAAAATGGATCCTCATACGAATTTGTGGGTTAACGGAGGTTAAGGGTGATAAGAAGGGGTGATAAGAATTCCCTTTTTTGAGGTTAAACTATAGGTGATTCGGCATTGTGTTTCAAGCTGATATCTGAAATTGCAAATGAATACTTTATAAAATTTTTTTAAGTGTTACTGAGTTAGGAAAGTCTTTCTAAAACAAAAAGGTGATTTCAGGTACTTACAGGCGCTGATCTTTATAGATAAGATGAGTGGGTTACACATTTGGGTCACAAAGCTCAAAAACCCATAAAAAAACCGCCCCGAAAAGCGGTGTAAGTTGCTGATTTTACTGGTCGGGGCGAGAGGATTTGAACCTCCGACACCCTGCTCCCAAAGCAGGTGCGCTACCAGGCTGCGCCACGCCCCGTTGTTTTGCTCAGACAATTTCCAATTTAGTCATTAGCCGCGGCAAAATCAACCCCTTAGTTGCATAAATAAAATGGCAAAATAAGTTTAAAAGCTACAAATACAGGCTATTCCTTCACTCTTAATGCTTTGCTGGAATCCACTACAGGTGGCATCGTGAAAACAGGAAAAACTGCCATTTTATTTACCCTTCGGGAAAGCCGAGGATACCGCATCTTCTGCGTTGTCGAGGGTTTGCAGTAAAGGACTACAGCTTCACCCTCGACGCCTAAAATCTGCGGCATCCTCGACTTTTGCAACGTTGGGGTCAAGTCAATATTTATTCTTTAATTTCTTGACCAGCAAACAGCCTTCCCTTATAATATCAATCTAAATCGGGGGGTCACGTTTGAATTGTTTTCTAAGGGTGTGATTGACCCCGCTCAAATTATCAAAAAAACCTCAGGAGGCCTTGCATGGACCTTTCCAGAAAGATTGCTATCGGAGTAGTCTCAATAATCCCCGCATTTGTACTGGGAGGCCTTGTTTGGGCTTGGTTTGGGTCCTGGCTGGCTGTTCTCGGTATGGTAGTACTGGTAGGGATATTTTCCGGCTCCGTAATCTCGGGAAAATTCTCTACCCAATAGAACGTACAAAGCGAGTATCCGTTTGTTTCGGAGTGTGCGGTCAGATAACCAGAAGGATTTCCAATAAAAGCTATTTTTTCATCCCGCCATCGGCGGGACTCAGACGCTAAGACCGCAAAGGGGGTTTTTGTTGGTTTTGTTCTGATCCTGGAAGAAGGACCCCAGAATCAGAACAGAACCAAGCCCTGACGGGCGATTAATGAATCAAAAAGTACTCTTTTTTCTTTGCCGTCCTCTCAACGGCAAAGAAAACAAAAAATGACTTTGCGGCCTTTGCGTCTTGCGGTGAAAATAACCTGATATAAAAACAGCCCTGTCTTGATTAACTGTACAGGTCCATTTATCTTATTCAATCCCGAGCTTGAACTTTAGGGATTTCAACGTATTTTTCATGAGCATGGTGATGGTCATGGGGCCCACGCCGCCGGGTACCGGGGTTATGGAGCCGGCAATCTCCTTGGCCGCATCAAAGTCCACATCCCCTCTGAGTATAGCGATCTTCTTGCCGGTTTTTTCGCTGATCTTTTCCCCCACACGGTTGACACCCACATCAATAACACAGGCTCCCGGTTTGATCCATTCGGGCTTAACGAGCCCTGGAACGCCTGCCGCAACAATTAGAATATCTGCACGTTTGCAGTGAGATTCCATATCCTTCGTGCGCGTGTGAACTACGGTTACGGTTGAATTGGCGCCCTCTGCCTTTTGAAGCATCATGTTGGCGATAGGCTTCCCAACGATGTTGGAACGACCGACCACAACCGTCTCTGCACCGCTGGTTTCCACGCCGGCCCTGATAATCATCTCCTGGATGCCTGCCGGAGTACAGGGCGGAAATTTGACCTCAGCACCTCCTATCATCAATCGTCCAACATTGACCGGATGAAACCCGTCCACGTCTTTGTCCGGATCGATCGCGTTGAGGATCTTTTTCTCATCGATCTGCTTAGGCAGCGGCAACTGGACTAAAATACCGTTAATCGAGTCGTCATTATTGTACTTGTCAATCAGGGCAAGAAGCGCCTCTTCAGAGATGTCTTCAGGTTGGTTTTCCTGGATCTCTTTGAATCCCAGCCTATTTGCCGTCTTGATCTTGAGCGTCACGTAGGATATGGACGCAGGACTCTCACCGACCAGAATGGTTACCAGGCCTGGAACGACGCCGTGCTTTTCTTTGATCTGTTTGACTTCCTTTTCGATTTCTTCGAGGATTTCCTCCCTGATTTCGGTTCCTTTGATTAGTTTTGCTGTCATCTTGAATCTCCTTTGCTAAAAAATTTTGAACCCAACAGAAAAATCTGTTAATCTTGAAAAAAATACAGCCTCACACCGTGGCTGAATAACACACTCTATCGCTTATATCAAATGTTTTGTCTAAAAATTCGTAACTGGGCACAGGGGCGGCGATTCTGGTTTGAGGAACCCTGCCCCGGCCGCTAACACGTCGTGCGGAAGGCTTTTTCTACGCTTCTGACGAGGCCGTCCAGCGATATATGGGAGGAAAACCATGGAAACAAACCTTATTTACATCACTGCCGGTAGTATGGATGAGGCTAAGGCGATTGGGAAAGAGCTGGTTTCGAGCAGATTGGCCGCTTGCGCCAATATTATTGACAACATGAACGCCATATACTGGTGGGAGGGAGAGGTCCAGGATGAAAAAGAGGTGATCGTTTTGGCCAAGACCAAAGAATCTCTTGTTTCCGAGTTGATTGACAAGGTGAAGTCGATGCACACCTATGAGTGCCCATGCATCGTAAGTATCCCGATTATCGATGGAAACCGGGCCTTCTTGGATTGGATCAGAAAGGAAACAAAGTGAATATGAGATTCCGGGGGCCAGGGATTTTCTTATCCGTTCCTCTTCTTTTTCGTCATTCTTAATACAAGGATCAGGACCACAAGACCTATCAATATCAGGATTGCGAGATTATAGCTGAACATTATTCGCGCTATCTTTTCCTTGACAATATCCCAGTTAGTTCCGATTGAATAACCGAGCATAATCCAGATAAGATTCCATACGCAGGAACTGATAAGGGCGAGCAAGGTAACCCTGAGAACCTTCAGCTGTGATATCCCCCCGGCTATTGATATAACAGAGCGGATTCCGGGAAAGAATCTGTTTAACAATATAAGGAAGTAGCCATATTTTCGAAACCATTCCTCGGCCCGGATAATGTCCTTAGCCCTAAAAAATCGGTAGTCTTTCTCAATAAAAAACCGCCTGCCCAAGAGGCTTCCGATCCAGAAAAGAAACATGAAACCGAACAGGCTCCCTAAGGTAGTAGAGAGATACACCCCAAAAAAAGATAGCCTCTCGGTGGCGACCAGGAAGGCTCCAAAGGCGGTAATGGTATCTCCCGGAATAGGGGGAAAAACATTCTCTACAAAGGCGCTCAGCCCTAATAAGAAATAAAGGAGGGTGTTGGGAAGTGAATTAAGCAGATTCAAGAAGCTGTCTAACCAGGACAATGGGTTTTTCTCCGGGTTGCGAGTTGCGGGTTACGGGTTGTCCCGCTGTAGACGTAAGGAACTCAATGGGAATCAAATATCCTCCATCCTGCATCCTGCATCCTGCATCTTCTATCCAGCATCCCCGCTCAAACGGGATCTTCGACCAGTATCCAGTATCCAGCATCCAGTATCAAGTATTCTTTTTGCCTTGACGGAACTTATTTCATCTGATATTTGAACGTCATTACTGGGAGGTTGTTTTGGTTATGGCAAAGAAAAAACTAAGCAGAAAAGAACTTTTGAAAGGGACGGATGAGTTTTTGACCCTTTCCAACAGGGCGGTCAATTTTTTCAGTGCTCATCTCCGTGGGCTGAAATACTTTGGAATCGCTATTGCTGTTATCGTTGCAGGTTATTTAGTGATGTACGGCTACATGCGCCACATTAACAAAAGTGGGCAAGAAGTCTATAATATGGCCTATAATACCCTGACTGATAACCTTGAGCCCGATGTAACGCCTGAGAAGCTGAAAAAAGCGGAAGAGCTGTTTGCGAGTGTTATAGATGAATATGGAATGTCAAAGGCGGCTCGATTGGCTTTGCCACAGGTAGGGCATGTAAAGTTTGTTGAAAAAAAGTACGATGATGCCATCCTCTTTTACGACAAATTCGCCGCCGAGGTCTCTGGAGATAAGGAGTATGAAACTCTAACTTCTCTGGCCTTAGCCGGATGCTATGAGGCCAAGGGCAACTTGAAAAAGGCCATTCTTATTTTGAGCCCAATCGTGGAGACCCCTGATAATCTGTTCAGGGAAACAGCTATGCTCAGTTTGGAACGTGTTTACAGGATTGATAACCAGCCTGAAAAGGCAAATGAAATCTTGAAAAAGTTCGTCCAGGAATATAAGACCTCTCCCTTCCTCCCCATGGCCAAGGCCCGTCTCTGAAATTTGTAAATTAAGTGATTAGTCAGGCTTAGGTTCTTCAGTCTTGAGGTCTCGGTTCCTGCAATTTTAAAACGGCACTGCTTGCCAGGACCGGATCAGGTCTTTTTTCTTGACGCCCATAAGCTCCTTCTTTATATTCATAAAGTAGCTAAAATATAGCTTTTACCTGGGTTGAGCGGTTCAGCGTTCAAGGTTCCGGGTTCTGGGTTGAAACGCCCTAATCCCGCTGCAAAGCGGGATCAACAAAAGGAAAACACTTTGGAATGTTATGTTTCACCCAATGGGTGAAAGAGGCTAATCTGAGTCACGCCTCAAGCGCCATAAATAAAGCTAAGAATGTCAGTAGACTATAACCTTTGAACTTTGAACCCTGAACCTTGAACCGCTCACTTTAGCTTTTAGGGAGGGTAAATCATGATTATAACTGAGATTCTAGCCAGGAACGCCAGGATGTATAGGGATGAGATTGCCCTTATTGAAAGGGAGCCTGCAAAGGAGAGGCGGGTAGAAATAACCTGGAGGGAATTCGATGAAATAGCCAACCGGGTCGCCACTGCCTTGATCAAAAGGGGCATAAGAAAGGGAGACAAGGTCATCCATCTGATGATGAACTGCCTCGAATGGCTTCCCGCTTATTTCGGAATACTGAGGACAGGCGCGTGGGCCGTTCCCCTTAATTTTCGCTTCACATCTGATGACATCCGGTATTGTGCAGATATTGCTGAGGCTAAGGCAATGATATTCGGAGAGGAGTTTGTGGAACGTGTTGACACAATCAAGGAAGACCTTGGGACCATAAAGGACTTCGTGTTTGTTGGGCCAGATAACCTTAGGCCGGACTATGCCGAGTCATTCGATGCGTTTCTCGAAACAGGCTCGGCTGATAATCCCAATATCCCTACCGGTCTCTTAGATGAAGCTGCTCTCTATTTTACATCCGGCACCACTGGGGATCCAAAGCCGATCCTCCTGACCCACAAAAACCTCGAATTTGCCTGTGTCGTCGAAAACCGGCATCACAATCAAACCCACGATGATAATTTCTTGTGCATCCCCCCCCTGTATCATACAGGTGCCAAGATGCACTGGTTTGGCAATTTCATTGTGGGGGCAAGGGGAGTCATTTTAAAGGGGATTAAGCCGGAGTGGATCTTAGAGGCCGTATCCGAAGAGCAGGTTACCATAGTCTGGTTGCTGGTGCCATGGGCACAGGACATCCTTATCGCCATTGAGAATGGGGAGGTCAATTTAGATGACTACAATCTGGACCAATGGCGGTTGATGCATATCGGGGCCCAGCCTGTGCCGCCAAGTCTAATCAGAAATTGGAAAAAGGTCTTTCCAAATCACGATTACGACACAAATTACGGGTTAAGTGAAACCACCGGCCCCGGGTGTGTTCACTTGGGGATGGAGAACCTCCATAAGGTGGGGGCCATCGGGGTTCCTGGATTCGATTGGGAGTTTAAGATCGTGGATCTTGATTCCAAGGAGGTGTCTAAGGGCGAACCCGGAGAACTTGTGGTCAAAGGTCCCGGCGTTATGAAGGAGTATTATAATAACCCGGAGGCAACAGAAAACACTCTTACTGACGGCTGGCTTCTGACCGGTGATATGGCCCGGGAGGATGAAGACGGATTCATCTGGCTTGTGGACCGGAAGAAAGATGTGATAATTACTGGTGGCGAAAACATCTTTCCTGTGGAAATAGAAAATTTTATCATGGAGAATCAAAAGGTGCAGGACGTGGCCGTCATAGGAATCCCTGACGAACGTTTAGGCGAGA
>Ga0222656_1000472_pt1 | contig 14572 bp, 10 predicted proteins | sample AntAcemetagen472_FD_179808 | JGI IMG/M metagenome (GOLD analysis project Ga0222656, IMG submission 179808) | Saline water microbial communities from Ace Lake, Antarctica - #472 | ecosystem: Environmental > Aquatic > Non-marine Saline and Alkaline > Saline | place: Antarctica: Ace Lake... | reverse complement strand
AGGGCGCCGGCGCACGCGTCCACATATCGTGATATAAAATTGGTACTTTTTGTGACCAGATCTTCGTAGGTGAGATCACCGGCCGTCTCCTCATTCAGAGAAGCATGCCCGTCTTTAAGCCAGAACTGGCCTTGCAGCCTTTCTACCAGCAGGTTGAAATGTCGCGCCATGTCCGATATCTCGTTTTTTCCGGCAAGTTCCGATTTGATAAGCGTGCCGGTTTTAGTAACCTCGGACATGGTATTTTTAAGTGCGGACACATTGGAGAGAATACTTTTTGTTACAACATAGGCAAGCAGCAAGGACAGTAAAATGGCGGTGATGATAAATATAATCGTATGCCTCAAGACCCGCTGTTGAACGGCCTGTGCCTCCTTCATGTAGACATCCGCCTTGTCGATGGCATAAGACGTAAGATCCATCATTTTTTGTTCCAGGCGATATACATAGTCAGCGCCCTTTGTTCTGGTAATGTGTCCGGCAGCCTCTCTATCACCTTGTATGGTTAACTGTTCCACTTCCACCCTGATCGGTTTCCAGCCGGCAAACAGTTCGATCACCTCATGTACAAGCTCTTCTCCTTCTTTTCCAATGATCCGGCTTTTTACGATATCAAGATTCTGACGGTCTCGTAAAAAGTCCGAAAAATGGCATTTTATTCATTTCGCCATTAATTATTTCAATAGGTTATAAGGACGATTTTTGAATATTTTGACTTTTTACGAATGCATCAAGATTCTGATAAACAACTTTTTCTTCCGACTGGACGGTTTGAATGGCCTGATGTATTTCCATTTCTGTATCTGACATGGATAAATCCTTCATGCTCCTGTGCATACGGATAACGCCTGCCTTTGCTTTTAGCGCCGCATTTGAGACCTTCAGCGGGTGTTCATACAAGGTGGAAGTTAATTCTCCCAGATCATTCATTTTGATGATTGCAAACACCATAAAAGCAATGAAAAAAAACAGCAACAGCGCAAAAGAAAGAGCCATTCTGTCTTTGATAGTAATTCTGTTCAGAAGATCCATGGGTTACCGTCCTTTTTCTGAAGATTTTGGACCATGTCCGGTCAGACAGTTATCTTGGGAGCATTACCGGTTTGTTAAAATGGTTCTCAGGCATTAAAATATTTATTTCTTGAACCAAGGCCTTGAAATAAGGTTTCAGGTTTCAGGTGTCAGGTGTCAGTAGTGAAAAAGCGAGAGCCATCCTGAAACCTGACACCTGAAACCTATGCTTCGAGAAGGCTTTACCACGCCCGATAATGTCCAAAAAAAAGACCTATTTTTCTATCATGTTACGAGATCTGCAGTTAGGTATAAAACAAAATTGTTTGGAATAGTATTAACAAACCGGTAATGCTCCCGTTATCTTTTCTGATAGATGTGACAGCATTCATTCACCTTTCTAAAACGCCCCTGATAATTTGTTGACGGGGTCTCTGCTTCACCCAGTACCAGATAGGCGTTTTTAGACATTGAGCGATATAACCTGTCGAATATTTGATCCTGATGTTCGGTATCAAAATAGATTAAAACGTTCCGGCACAACACCATGTCAAAGCTGCCGAAAACACTTTCAGGAGGGGCATAGCTTTTCTTGTCAAGGATATCATAAACCGAAAATGATACCAGGTTCCGAATAACCGGCATTAATTGATACGTTTCTTCTTCGGAAGTGAAATACTTTTTCAACAGCCTGTATTTAACACTTTTGATGCTTTCAAATGGATAGGCTGCCTTTTTTGCTTTTTTTAATATCTGGCTGTCAATATCTGTGGCAAAGATACTTATATTGGTTTTCAGGGCTTCTTTTTCAAATAATTCATGGATCAGGATCGCGATGGAATAGGCCTCTTCTCCTTTTGCACAACCGGCGGACCAGACCCGTATAGAATTATCATTAGCCTTGTTTTTTTCATAAACAATAGCCGGAAGGACTCTGTCGGCAATGTATTCAAAAGTCAGTGTATCCCTGAAAAACCGACTCACATTGATGGTCAAGACATCAAGCAGATTGTCAAGTTCATCGGGATTTTCTTGCAAATAGTTGAGGTAATCCTTGTAGCTGCCACATTTTATGGATGAAAAACGGTGCCGGAGTCGGCGTTCAACCATAGAGATGCAGTAGCCGGAAAAGTCAACACCGCGCTTTTCATTCAAATAATTTAAGATGAGCGCCAAGTCTTTAGTCATTTCAGAAGGGTCCATTACCAGTTTGTTAATAGCTTTCCAAGATTTATTGGTTTCAGGTCTCAGGTTTCAGGTGTCAGGGGACATGTAGGTTTCAGGTGTCAGGTGTCAGGTTTCAGGGGACATGTAGGTTTCAGGTGTCAGGTGTCAGGAATGATGAACAGAGGCGCTGACACCTAAAACCTGATTGCAAGGCTTTCGTTCAAAAAATGAATAAGTTAATGGATGAAAACCATTTTAACAAACCGGTAATGCTCCCGTACGTTATGTGCCAATGTCAGAAATTCATGCTTGCTTATTAATATTTCCAAAGCTCCAATGACTTAAAGATAAAAAATATTCTTGAGCACCGGAAAACACGTTCCTCGTTGCTTTTTTTTCAATCTTCAATTTATTTGTCCAGCACCTCCCGCACCTTGTGTGCCAGTTTCTCCGGTGAAAACGGCTTTTCGAGAAAATTAAGTCCCGGCGCCAAAACACCGTGATGAACAATAGCGTCGTCCGTGTACCCAGACATGTAAATTACCTTCATCTGCGGGTGGAGAAGTTCCAACCGTTCCGCTGTTTCCTTACCGCCCATCTTGGGCATCACCACATCAGTGATCATCAGATCAATGGTTCCCTCATGTTCGTTGCTTATTCTCAAGGCATCTTCCCCGTTTTCAGCCTCCAGAATCTTGTATCCCCTGTGCTTAAGAACTGTTCGCAGAAGTTTTCGAAGGCTATCCTCATCCTCTACAATCAAAACGGCCTCAGAACCGCTGAGGTCGTGTATAGGTGTTATTTCCTTTTCCTCTGCCTTAACATCTCCCTTCATCTTGGGCAGATAAATCTTGAAGGTGGAACCCTGTCCAGGCTCGCTGTAGACCCATATAAACCCATTGTTTTGTTTGATAATGCCGTAGATCGTGGACAGGTCCAATCCCGTGCCCTTGCCTTTCTCCTTGGTGGTGTAGAAAGGCTCAAAAATGTGTTCCCGGACTTCTTTGTCCATCCCACTACCGGTATCACTTACAGCCAGCATCACATAAGAGCCTGGCCACTCTTCAACAATACCGTGCCTGCTAAAATAGTTCTCGTCCAGATCCATGTTAGCCGTTTCAATGGTGAGCTTGCCTCCAAAGGGCATGGCGTCCCTGGCATTGACCACCAGGTTCATGATCACCTGCTCCAATTGTCCGGAGTCTATCATTACCTTCCATAAGGCAGATTCCGGCTTCATCATAATCTCAATATCCTCTCCAATCAGGCGGACAATCATCTTCTCTATACCTGTCATTGAGTTATTCAGATCCAGAGCCTTAGGCTGGGCAATCTGTTTGCGGCTGAAGGCCAGAAGCTGTCGGACCAAAGCGGCTGCCTTTTCCCCGGCCATCTTAATTTCTTCTATTCCCCTGCATAAGGATTCATCCTTGTCGACAGTCATTAACATAAGCTCAGCATTAACGGTGATGATGGTCAGCATATTGTTAAAATCATGTGCCACACCGCCTGCCAGGGTGCCGATGGCCTCCATTTTCTGAGATTGAATAAGCTGTTTCATAAGGCGCTTGGATTCCGATATATCAATATATGCCGCCCGTGTACCTGTTACCGTGCCGGAATCATCTTTTTCAGGTAGCTTATGGAATGTTGTATTTATGACCCGCCCGTTTTTTGCCACCAGATCTCTTTGCTCTTCAATTAAACTGCCGTTTGTTGCAAGTTGATAACCGCCTTTACTTGATTTATGTCTCGATTCAGGAGTATATAAATTATCAAGCGGTTGCCCGACAACTTCATCTTTAGAATAACCGGTTTTATGCAGGAACAGCTTGTTAATGTCAGCAATTATCGGTAACGAATTACGATCTTCAGTGATCACGTACATAATCGGCGCATCATTAAAATGGTTATAATGTTTTATTCTATTCCTTTGCTCTAACTCATTGATCTGGTATCTTTCAGTGATGCGTCCCAATCTCTCGGCAATGGCGTTGATTAAACTTCTTTCTTCCTTGAGAAAAGGTTCCTCATCTGTTTTATGTTTTTCCTCTAACTGATAAACTTCCAAAACCCCCATTCGTTTGTCATGTAAAAAGATATCACTTGAAAGTTTCCGGTTAGTTTCCTTAAATTTTTTTGTTTTGTATTCTTTTCCATCCAGGAAGATGCGGGAACAAGTATTTTCCGGATACAACAGGGAGAGAGGAATTAAATCAACCGTACCCTGAATTAACTCATCCAAGGAAATATCAGGAATTTCATCAAGTTTAGAGATACCATATAAGCAATTCAGTTCCTTGACGCGCTCGTTAAGATCCTCCGTTTTCTTTTTCAGTGCTTCCTTCGTCCACTTGTGCTTAGAGCTTTCAATGATTTTCCACCTGTTTTCCTGTTTGACAAGAGCGAATTGATGATTGGAAATTACATCCATGATTTCGGTTGCCCCACATTTGTCAAGAGAATAGGAACAAACCGCAAGCATTTTATAGTTCCCAATGACCTTATTTACTATTTCTTCATACTCCGTAAAACCTCTCCAATCCTTATCTTCAAGCCAAAAAGTATTTCCTGTAAGGCGAAGCCCGTCAAATCCTCTTTCCAGAGCTTGTTTCTCTTTCTCAACCCAGCTATCCAGAATTTCGTCAGCATCGAACTTCCCTGATTTAGTATACCACTGGCTATAATCCAGGATCTCTATCTGACCTTTTTCGATATAGTCATCCAGATTCCTCGTCACTTTTTTTAGGCTCGCCTTTGCTTTTTTAGCATTTAGAGGTTCAGCAGTAATCCACATGCAGAATTCATTGTTTTCCAATCCTGCTTTGAAATAAGGAACCAGAATATCAATCAAATCCTCGGGGGTCTGGTAAAATTGACAGAAATGGGTGCCCCAGGAAACATTACCAATAATATTGATTCCTGTTTTTCTAAGCTCTTTTTCCATTATGGGTTCCTCTTTTCATTTCCTGCAAGACGATATTTATTTTCAGATGCTAATTCGTTGAGGGCTTTTTTTCACTCTGCGATTTACGGGCAGCTTTATTGATAACACTGTAAAGTGCTTCCATCCTGGATGCCGGATACTGGATACTGGATTCTGGTTGCTGGTTGTTTTGTCTGCTTTCTGACTTCTGACTTCTGTCTTCTGACCTCTGATTTCTGACCTCTGACCTCTGACTTCTGACCTCTGACCTCTGACTTCTGACCTCTGACTTTTGTCCTCTGCTTTCTGACTTCTGTCCTCTGACTTCTGTCCTCTGACTTCTGTCATCTGACTTCTGTCCTCTGACTTCTGTCATCTGATTTCTGACTTCTGTCCTCTGTCTTCTGTCTTCTGTCCTCTGACTTTTGTCCTCTGACTTCTGTCTTCTGTCCTCTGACTTCTGTCCTCTGACTTCTGTCCTCTGTCCTCCGACTTCTGTCTTCTGTCCTCTGACTTCTGTCCTCTGTCCTCTGACTTCTGTCATCTGTCCTCTGTAACCTCGCCATTATCATCATAAATATCCATATCAGGGTAAAGTTTTTTGGCACATTCAGGACAAATTCCATGGCTGAATTCGGTGCCGGAATGTTTATGAATATATGATTCGATTTGATTCCAGTATCCCTTGTCATCACGAATCTTTTTGCAATATGAGCAAATGGGAAGGATACCCCTCAGGGTTTTAATTTCATCCAGTGCGCTTTGAAGCGCTTCATTTGCTTCCTGAAGACGGAGATTTTTGTCTTCGAGCTCTTTCACTAAATTCCTCATTGTCAGGTGCGTTTTTACTCGGGCCAGCACCTCTCCAGTGTTAAACGGTTTAGTAATATAGTCCACACCCTCCGCTGAGAACCCTTTCAATTTGTCTGCGACCTCATCCAAAACACTGATAAAAATGACGGGAATGGAACGCGTTTTTTTATCCGCTTTAAGCTGGTGGCACACTTCCAACCCATCCATGACGGGCATCTTTATGTCCAGAAGAATGAGCGCCGGCGCTTTGGCTTTCACACTGCGCAACGCTGTCTCACCGTCACTCGCGGGGCGAACTTTGTAGCCGGCATTGCTCAAAATATCGGACAGCAATCGCAGATTGGCTGTCGTGTCATCGACAATAAGGATTTCATCATGGGCTATCGATGCAGGTTCAATCATGATTTTTTAGATCTCCTTTGAATCAACATTATCCAAAAGCTTAAGCAGCCTGGTGTACTGCAGGTTATCCACAATGCCCAACAAACGCTCAGCAAGTTTCTCGTTAAAAACCCTGACTCGGCTGACCGCGTCAAGGCAAAGATGCCTGTCCAGCAGTTCAACAGCGCTCAGCAGATCCCTGATTAAGTCCGGCGGCAGAGTCTGCAGGTCTGATGTCTGCAATTCGAGATCCTTTCCTTCATCTGTCGCTTTTTCTTCAGAATATAGGAATGTCACCCCCAGGTGTTTTGCAATGGCATCGAAAATTTCGTTTTCCCTCAAGGGCTTGCGGATGAATTCGTCACAGCCGGCGGCAAGAATTTCTTGCCGCTCTTCTTCAAGGGCGTGAGCCGTCACCGCTACGATCTTTGTGTTTCGTCCAGCTTGGGTTGCTTTGATGCGCCTGGTTGCTTCCATCCCGTTCATTACCGGCATGCGGATATCCATAAAAATCAAATGGGGACGCCACTCTTTGCAAGTTGCCACCGCCTCCCGGCCATTAACTGCCTCGCGCAAGTCAAATCCCAGCGGTTCAAGTGTCCGGCGCAGCAGCAAGCGGTTTTCAGGCTGGTCCTCAGCGATGAGAAGACGATAGCGTGGTTGTCCCCCTGCCAATCCTGTTACGCGATCGCGTCGAATAGCTGCGGGCATTGCCTTAGCAGAAAGAATGCTCATGGGAATATCAAAGTAAAATATCGATCCACTGCCCGGTTTGTTATCAAAACCGAGCTGTCCGCCCATTAATTCTACATTCTGTTTGCTAATAACCAGACCCAGACCGGTTCCTCTTTCCTTGGTTGGCCGTTCGTCCAATTGAACGAAAGGCTCGAATATCCGATCCCGATTCTCATTGCCGATTCCAATCCCGGTGTCCTCCACCTCAAAGCGTACCCGTATCTTTTCTGCCTCTACTTGGCCGACGTAGTTTTTCTGGGACACGGTTTCTTGCTTTCCGGGGATGACGCGCAGAATCACCCCCCCAGCCGGTGTGAATTTGATGGCATTTCCGAGAAGGTTAATCAGTACCTGACGCAGTTTGCCGGCATCAACAACAACATACCGGGCAAAATTATCAGACATTTCCAGTGTGAATTCCAGTCCCTTTTCTGTTGCCCTGGAATGCATCAACATACGTATGTCGCTAATAAGATAATGCAGATCCGTATCGTTCTCTTCCAACACGATTTTGCCGGACTCGATTTTGGCAATATCAAGAACGTTGTTGATCAGCTCCAGCAGGTGCTCGCCGCTACGCGCAATGATGTCCAGAATCGTTTTCTGGTCCTTGGTGGCATCCGGGGCATTTCTGAGCTGCCGTGAGAAGCCGAGCACCGCATTCAGTGGGGTGCGTAGTTCATGGCTCATATTGGCCAGAAACATGCTCTTGGCCTGGTTGGCCGTTTCGGCTTGCTCCTTTGCCTTTGTTGCGCGTATGCGGGCGCGATGCATCGCTTCGCTCATGCCGGAGATCATCGAGCAGCTCACAAAGAAGACCGACATGGCCAGCCATTCGACCGAGGACATATACCCTTGTTGTATCCAATAGTAACACAGGAGTGCAGAAATGACGGTTGCCAGCAGACCGGCAGGCAAACCCCCGATGATAGCTGCAATCATCACGGCGGGATAATACGTAAGATAGGGAATTCCCCTCCCAAGGTCCCCAAAGAATGCTGCTCGCAGAGCCGATAAAGCTGCGACGATAAATATGGCGATAACAAGATTCAGCCATACCTTTCGAGTTATGATCTTTCTATCCATGGGTTATTCTCCGGGGCGATAATCTGATATTGCTTTTTTCAATCTTCAATCAATGGTCCGGACCTGGCTTTGAAAAAGTGGGGTTATATGTATGGATACCGTAGTCTTTACAACGTATGATAATGCTCTTGCGTGGCCTCGCTTCCCGATCCCGTTCCGGTTAAGGGACGGGGAGGGCAGGCCTCAATCGTCAATTTATTTGTCCAGCACCTCTGGCAATTGATCAGTGCCAGCAGCAGCATCGGCCAATACTTGTTGAATACATTCCGAAGGGTGATTTCTCCAAGATTCTTCTATGGGCCGACCTTTAGATATTTCAGGCATTCGTGCACACTCTGGTAGTTCAGCGGGATGGTCCAACCGCTACACAAGGCGGATACCGCCGCCTTTGAGTCTGAAGGCATCTCAATTAATTTGATGGCAACCTTTTCAGCCAAAGGATCGGGGGTATGCTTGATTTTAGCCATGGGCCATTCGGGGTACTCGCGCGTGGAACGTAAAAAGGACAAATGTAAATGATCGCCACCGTTTTCATTAATGACACGGAAATCAGCGAGGTTTATTTTTCCTTCCATCTGCATCCGTTCCAGCGTATCTGTCCTGACGGTGCCGGCGTCTACTTTTCTATCTCTGACGGCATACACAACCGCATCATGGGTGCCTCCGAACTGTAAGGAGGTAAAATCGGAAAACGGATCGAGACCCGCCTCTTTCATCTCTCTCCACGCCATGAGCCAGCCCCCAAAGGATGTCTTTTCCACACCCATAAAACTTTTGCCTTTGAGGTCAAGCATGTTTTGGATATCCTGGCGGTTCTTCAAACAAAAAATAACGCCGCCGAATGTGGTGTAAGTCCCGCTCAGTCGCTTGTTTTTCAAGGTGGCAATCCGATTGACTCCATACTTGATTTCCAATTCAACATAAATTGATGGATTGGTCAGTATGAAGTCAACCGCTCCCTTTTCTACCATCGGGGTGATATGATCGAAATCGATGGGAACGATTTCAAACCTTTGGCCGGGTAAGGCCTCTGTCAAATAATCTGCGGTGGGAGACCATTGTGCCAGGCAATGTTCGACGCCTCTTTTCGCCAACACTCCAATTTTTACGGTTGAATCGGTAGCGCATGCAAAATTAGCCATTAGGGTTACGGCAATGAAAGTAAACAGAATAATAAGGGCGTTTAATTTGATAAAATTTTTCATAATTCTCTCCATTTGAAAACTTGTTAATGGTTAATATGGGTTTGTCGTCTATGCATTTCTATATTTTATCAGGTTGATATCGTTCACCGGGCGAGGGTTTCTACCATTTTTCAAAGGTCTCAATTCAAAAATGGCGATAAAGATAGCCAAACAATCGTCCAATCAACCAAAAATCATCTAAATACCAAGTTCCAAATATTCAACACGCGGCGCAAGCGCCTGCGCTGCGCGTGACCAAAACCCTCCAGGGCGAGATATCGTTTGGATTTTCGAATTTTGGGTATTGTGATTTGTTTGTCATTTGGAATTTGTGATTTCATGTTTTCAATCTTCAATCGTCAATCGTCAATTCACTTGTCCAACGCCGCCCTGACCTTGGCGGCCAGCTCTTTTTTCGAGAAAGGCTTTTGAATGAAGTTGACACCCTCTTCCAGTACCCCCCGGTGGGCGATCACATTGGACGTGTAGCCGGACATGAACAGGGTCTTTATATCCGGATTGATGGCGTGTAGACGCTCGGCCAAATCACGACCATTCATTTCGGGCATGATCACGTCGGTGATGATCAAGTGAATGTTGTCCGCATGTTCCTTTGCCAAACCCATGGCCTCGCCCGGGGTTCTGGCGGCCAGCACGTTGTAACCAAGGCCGTCAAGGATTCTGTTGGCCAGTTTCAGGATGGAAAATTCATCCTCCACCACCAGAACGGTTTCGCCGCGTCCTTTAAGGATTTCCGCCGTGCTTTCCACGCTTATCTCCTCGGCTTTGCCTGCATGGCGCGGCAGGTAAATCTTAAAGGTCGTTCCTTTTTCCGGTTCGCTGTATACATTGATGAACCCGTCATTCTGCTTGACGATGCCGTAGACCGTGGCCAGCCCCAGGCCGGTGCCCCGGCCCACCTCCTTGGTGGTAAAAAACGGCTCGAAAAGTTTATCCAGTGTGTCCTTGTCCATGCCGCAGCCGTTGTCGCTGACGGCCAGCAGAGCAAATTCCCCGGGAATAAAACCGGCGTGATCGGCGCAATAGGCTTCGTCCAAGGTCACCTGATCCGTCTCGATGGTGACTTTGCCCACGCCGGCAATGGCGTCCCGGGCGTTGACGCACAGGTTGGCCAGGATCTGGTCGACCTGGGAGGGGTCCATCTTGACCGGCCACAGCTTTGCTTTAGGATGCCAGGCGAGATCGATGTCCTCGCCGATGAGCTGCCGCAGCAACTTGAGCATTTCCTCTAAGGTTTCGTTAAGATCGAGTACCTTGGGGGCAACGGTCTGCTTGCGGGCAAAGGCCAGCAGTTGGCGGGTAATGTCTGTGGAACGCTTGGCGGCAATGAGGATTTCCTCGAGATCGGCATGCAGCGGATCCTTCGGGTCCACCTTGTCCAGGGCCAGTTCCGTATAACCCATGATCACGCTGAGGATGTTATTGTAATCGTGGGCCACGCCGCCGGCCAGCCGCCCCACGGATTCCATCTTCTGGGCCTGTATAAACTGCGCTTGCAGGTTCAACCGATCGGTGATGTTCCGCCCAATACCCAACACTCCAGCGAGTTGGCCATCACTTTTATACATTGGTGTCTTTATAGTTTCAAGGATTTCACGATGCCCATCAGCAAAAGTAATTTCCTCCTCGTTTTTGCTGGGCTTTCCTTTAGCCATTGCTATTTTATCATGCTTTCGGTAAAAGTTTGCCAATTCCTTGTCTAAGAAATCGTAATCCGTTTTCCCGAGGATATCCTTCTCTTTTGCGCCAAATAAACTTTCAAATCTCGAATTGCAGGAAAGGTATATTCCCTGAGGATCTTTCAGCCAGACTAAATCTGGAATTGTTCGGATCAATGTTCTAAATTTTTGCTCATTCTTTCGAAGCGACTCCTCCGTCCGTTTACACTCGGTGATGTCATCAATAGCGTGGACGGCTCCGGTTAGCTTGCCCGATTTATCCAGGATCGGATCAACCGTAACCTGAAGCCAATGATCGTCCACCTGCAGAACAATCCTTTTCCTCTGACGCTCTTTCTTCATGGATGGCATAGGACATTCGGGTATGGGTTTGTTTGTACCGTGCACCAATTCCCAGCAATGCCTGCCGATAATTTCATCCTGTGTCTTACAAATTAGCAGCTCTGAGGCTTTGTTGCATCGAAGGATTCGACAGTCCAAGCTTAGAAGGAATACGGAACTGGAGATGGCATCAAAGGTGCTCTGCCACTGCGAGGCCATGGAAACCGCTTCTTCCTCAACGTCCCTGAGCCGCAGAAGAGACTTTATTGTTGCAATCAGCACCAGCGGTTCAACCGGTTGAGCAAGATAGCCGTCGGCGCCGCCTTCGAGTCCCTTCACCGTTGCAGTCGTGTCAGTATATGTTGCGGAAAGGTGCAGGACAGGAATCGTGATTAAGGAACCATATTTTTTGATCTGCCTGCAAACCTCAAAACCGTCTATATCCGGCAGGTTGATGTCAAGGATGACCAGGTCGGGCTGTTCCTCTCTGACCTTCTTCAGGGCCTCCATACCGGTTCCCGCCTCAATGACGGTGAACCCGGCCATGGTCAGAATCTTCGTAATGGCATACCGCCCTGCATCATAGTCGTCCACATTTAAGATGAGCGGCCTTTTATTTTGCATCACATGCGCCTCCGTTGTTATCGATAGCTTCGTCTTTGGGAGCATTGCCGATTTGTTAAAATGGTTCTCACGCATTAACTTATTTCTGGTTATAACGGATTTTGGGGAGTATCAAATTTATAGCTTAAAATCAGACTGATATCTGGATAATGCAATGAACAAGTGTAAAGTGCCTTGTATAGTGATCTAAAGTGAACTAAAGTTAAGGAATTCTGCCAATTTATATAAAAGTCGGAGCGTAGCGACTCCTTAACTTTAGATCACTTCAAACTTTAGCTCACTTCAAACTTTAGCTCACTTCAAACTTTAGTTCACTTTACTATCGCGACTAATTAGATACGATAAAAACAGACGATTCGTAATAGCCTCCCCAAAATTCGATATAATCAGGAAAATTTATGGACGTGGAGGATCTTGAGGTCTATAAAAAGTTGTGTCGATTACACATCGATGTCTGTGACTTGAAGCACAAGTGGCACAAATAAGAGAAATACGAGTTAGGAAGCCAATCAGGCGCTCCTCAAACAGCGCTCCTGACCAAATCGCCGTAAAAAATGAATCGTTCCATCAGGACTGACCCATTACCACTGAACACGTTCACTGACACCTGAAACCTACATGTCCCCTGAAACCTGAAACCTGACACCTGAAACCTGAAACCTGACACCTGGGATTGATGATTGACGCCCCGGTTAAATCCCCAAAGGGGTTCCGCAACAGCGGAAATTGAACTGGGTAAAATTGGCGATTGAAGATTGGTTGTTAGATGCCGGTTGCCGGTTGCGCGTTGCGTGTTTCGGGTTTCGCGTTCAGTACGTTCCGGCTTTTCATCTTTAACTCGTAACTCGTAACTGTTCGTCCTGCTTTCTGTCTTCTGTCCTCTGACACCTGGGATTGTTGATTGTTGATTGATGATTGACGATTAAACTAGACCTCTGTCCTCTGTCCTCTGACCTCTGACCTCTGACTTCTGACTTCTGACTTCTGTCCTATGTTTTTTTCATTCGATATTCGATGTTCGATGTTCGATGTTCGATGTTCATCTTTTTCTTGGTTTTCTGTCTTCTGACTTCTGACTTCTGTTCTCTGTCCTCTGTCTTCTGACCTCTGTCCTCTGACTTCTGTCTTCTGTCCTCTGACTTCTGTCCTCTGTCCTCTGACTTCTGTCCTCTGTCCTCTGACTTCTGTCCTCTGACCTCTGACCTCTGACTTCTGACTTCTGACTTCTGTCCTCTGACTTCTGTCTTCTGTCCTATGTTTTTTTCATTCGATATTCGATGTTCGATGTTCGATGTTCGATGTTCATCTTTTTCTTGGTTTTCTGTCCTCTGTCTTCTGACTTCTATCCTCTGTCCTATGTTTTTTTCATTCATCATTCGATGTTCGATGTTCGATGTTCGATGTTCATCTTTTTCTTGCCCTTCTAACCCTCTTACCTTCTCATCTTCTGTCCTCTGACCTCTGTCCTCTGACTTCTGACTTCTGTCCTCTGACCTCTGTCCTCTGACCTCTGACCTCTGACTTCTGTCCTCTGTCCTCTGACTTCTGACTAATGCACCCCTGCGTCAACCTATCTCAAAGGAAGTAACACCAAAAAGACGATCTATCGGCAAAACAGGATTTTTGCCCGTATACATTCTGGCGGTTTCGAATGAAACTTTCATATTATAGCGCTCTGCCAATGCTACAGCAGCTTGATTGATTTCTGGTGTATCAAGATAAACCGGTTCTGCTGGTTTAACCACAGATTTAAGTGCTAGAAAAAGTGATTCTGCCAATTCAGGATTATTTGCGAACAGAGGCCCTATCTTGTATCCATTGCGGCATTTACGAATTACACCGTAACCTTCAAGTTTGCCATTTTGCACGACTCCGAGCGCATTGCAGTCAGGTTGACTGATCCAGGATTTGATGAATTGAGACCGACTTGCAGGGAAAAAAGGGCGATTGTATGAATCAATTGCTTCAAAAGGCAATGTGGATAGCTTTATGATATCGGGATTGTCAGGGGGATGCCCCCCGCTTATCCCTTGAAATCGGATATTGCGATAGGCCAGTTTGAAACCGGACTTTTTATAGTTATCCTGCTGGGCAACGACACCATCCAGACCCATGTTTCGATCTTCAAGATATTTAAGGCCTTCATTCCAAATTTGGATACCGTAACCTTTGCCGCGGTGTTCTGGTTTGACAATGTAGAAACCAAGGAAACCAAATTTATCGCCATACTTTACAGCTGAAATACTGGCAATTGGTTGATTGTTGAGCAAACCAATAAAAAATCCATTTGGATCTGCTGTGCAGTAACAGCTTGCATCATTAAGGCCTGGATTCCAACCTTCTTTTGCGGCCCATTCAATGGCAACCTCAACTTCCTTTCGGTGCATTGTTCTGATGGTGTATTTTTTATATTGCATTGGAAAGTTCTGGTCCTTCCCCGCGAAGCGGGATCTTCGATGGGCCATGCCTGTCCCGCATTGCGGGGGTCAGAGTTATCCGGCTCTGCCTGAAGAATTGCTGCAAGAGTTTGAAGTGAACTAATCCACCAAACTGCATCGGCGGACAAGAGTTTAAAGTGAGCTAAAGCCCGCCCTGGTGCGACTCGTCCATGTATTTTGATATCG
>Ga0222656_1000448_pt1 | contig 15351 bp, 11 predicted proteins | sample AntAcemetagen472_FD_179808 | JGI IMG/M metagenome (GOLD analysis project Ga0222656, IMG submission 179808) | Saline water microbial communities from Ace Lake, Antarctica - #472 | ecosystem: Environmental > Aquatic > Non-marine Saline and Alkaline > Saline | place: Antarctica: Ace Lake... | reverse complement strand
GTCTCCGAATCGTTCATCGCATTCGTTAAATTTCCACTGATCCCAGGTGCGAAGTCCCCACCCAAGCTCTTTGAATTTTTCCTGATCCGTTTTTCCTTCTAATCGTAAGGCCCAGACAAGTGCAAGATCCATGTTGTAATGCCTGGCGATGTATTCCATATCCCGGCCCTGGGAGAGGAGAGTGTTAATTTCACCAAAATTGGTATTATTACTATTAACAATTTGCGCTATTCTTCCTCGTGTTATTCCGGTCGTTTCAGCAATTTTTTTCTGGGGCCATCCGAGGCGGCTCAGTCGGAGGATAACTGTGTTTCTGCTTGTTTTTTGCCGAGCATGGATATCCGAGATCCAGGTATTGACAGTCTGCTGGCTGACACCGAGTTTTTCTGCGAGGGCCTCTTCAGTCCATGTGCATTCCGGGTCTGTTGATGCAATATCACGGCTGATCCGCTTTTTATCGTCGGGACTTAACCGGTCTCCGTGGCTGGTATTGCATGCTGCCGATTCAAGGAGAAGCGCTACTTTATTTTTCTCGTAATCAAGGGGTTTGTTCTTCCATTCAACTGCCGCAATCTTTTTGATCCCCTTTTCCTTAAAAGCAACCGACCGGTGGATGCCATCCAAGATTATGGTCGCTTCGGTTGTTTCATTGCCATCTGCATAGTTGAAGACCCTCTGAATCTTGATTGGCGGAAATTGAGCGCCGATCTCAAGCGCTTCAACATACGCGTTAATGGTTTTCTCGCTTTTACCTCCTCTCGGGTAGATAAACTGATCCCAGGTTAAATCAGAAATATTGACTTCCATCGGCTCTCCAGGACAATGTTTGGGTCCACAGGTTTCGCAGATTTCATAGATTTCTCCAAGCAGCCCAAGAGCCAGGGAAACTGGTGTTACATCTTGATTTGTGCATTATACCCTGCAAATCCACTTACTGACCCCTTACATCCTCGGCCTTAGGCATCCGCTCCATCATTTTGTTCGGCTGGCAAACCGTTTATCCAGAGCTCAGATTCACTTAAATCAATTTCATCTGACCAAATAATGCCATATCCATGTCTGTCGGCCTTCACAGATCTAAACATTGCCTCATTTAGGAGTGGCTTGAAAGTTTTCTTTTGAATCAATGAGGAACAATCATAGATTTTTTTAGCATTATTGCTGAACGTAACAAGAAGCTTTTTCCCTGCCATTGGGTCAACATGCTTTATTTTTGGATAGCTTTTCATAACTCTCTCCATTATTCCAACCCTGGGAATTTCTTAAATTTTTGGGTTCTCCATAATTCCATCAAATCATCCTGGTACATCGCAGCCCATTCTTTTACCATTTTCTGAGCTCTGTTTGGCAAATCGCCTTCAATCATTTCAAGCGATTCAATTTCAAAAACGCCGTTGCATTCGCCATAAAGAGCATGAAAATGTGGTACGCCATGTTCTCTAAAATACATTTTAATCAGAATTCCATAGAACCTTGCAATGACAGGCATGATAAAAATTTCCTTTCTTTTTTCAATTAAAGCCACAAACGCCAAGTCAAATGCCACCGCTCAAAGCGGTTGAAAAACATGGGTCACCTCAAAGGTGGCGAACCCCAGCTATTTGAACATATCGTCAGCATCCTCGCACACCACCAAGTTCCGTCCTGAATCGGTATCTGCCAACGTCCGACGCGTGGTTTCATTGGGGATGGCAACGTCAAAGGGTAGGCCGTTTCGAAGCTCGACCTGCTTATAAAAAAGCGTGAGTGCCTGGGTTGTGGTCAATCCGAGTTTTCGGAATACGTACTCAGCTTTGTCCTTTAGGTCGGGCTCCATTCGAGCACGTATGGTTGAAGACTTCTTCATTGTTCACCTCCATTAGCATGAAAAATGTAGCTCAATTGGGGTACAATGTCAAGGAAATATTGCTGTCTTCTAATCAGCCTACCCACAAACCCCGCAAAATCTAAGGGGCATCCATGTCAAAGCTCCAACATTTCCGGTTTAACGCCAGGCAGGTGTCCGCCACCACGCGACAGCCTGCCATCGGAGCAAAAGAGCGGCCAGTTCCGAGTTGCAATTATTCAAGACAGTATTTGGAGACTTTTTCGTCAATAGGGACAGGATATTTCCCGTTGAAGCAGGCAAAACATAGGTCCTCTTTGGGGATATGGGAGGCCTGGTCTAAGTACTCGATATTCAGATAACCAAGACTGTCTAAACCCACGAAATCGCAGATCTCCTGAACCGATTTTTGGGCCGCAATCAACTCGCCCCTGGTTGAAAAATCGATCCCGTAATGGCATGGAAACCGATGCGGTGGGCAACTGACCAGCATGTGGACCTCTTTAGCGCCTATTTCTCTTAGGGTATGTACCCTGGTCTTAGCAGTCGTACCACGGATAATGGAATCTTCAATTATGATCACCCTCTGATCCTTTAGAAGCTCCCTCACCGGATTGAGCTTCACCTTCACCCCGAAATCGCGCATGCTCTGGGATGGCTGGATAAAGGTCCTCCCCACATAATGGTTCCTGATGACCCCCATCTCAAAAGGGATACCGGATGCCTGGGCATAGCCGATGGCAGCGTAATTGCCTGAATCGGGGAAGGGCATGACGAGATCCGCCTCGATGGGGAACTCTTTTGCAAGGAGCTCCCCCTGTCTCTTACGGAACAGGTACACATTCTGACCAAATACCTCACTGTCCGGCCTCGAAAAATAGATCAGCTCAAAGATGCACTGGCTCTTGCGCGATTCTATCCCCGAGGCTATGCTCTTTAAGCCCTCGCCGTTGATAATGACTATTTCACCCGGCTCTATCTCCCGCAGGGCACGGGTGTCAGGCCTACACATTTCACACATCTCAACATTCATGCAAATTCTGGAAAAGCATAATTAGGCCTAAACTTCTGCAATGCAGGCTGCTTTGTTGTCAACTGTGTAGGCCTGACACCCATGTTTTTACACTTTTTGACTTTTTACGTTGGCGTCATTCTTTAATTTTGCAATTTGTAGCGCACGTGCCAGCAGCACGCCTTGAAACGCCTAATCTAATCCTGCGGCAGCCATGATTTCGGGGACAACCTCTTCCTTGCCAATGGCCATAATATGGACACCGTCGCACATCTTTTCCTCTCGCACCCGTTTGATCATGCGGCCTGCGATCTCGATCCCTTTGGCTAAGGCACTCCCTTTTGGTGCGGAGGCCATTTCGTCAATAAGCTCCTGGGGCACGTTCACCCCGGCAACATTCTTGTTCATAAAGCGGGCCATGGGCGCCGAGGTGAGCAGGATGATTCCTACTAAGATCTTAACCGGAAACTGTTTGGCGTAATCCATAAATTTCTTGAAATTGTCTAAATCGTACACCGCTTGGGTCTGGATAAACTCTGCCCCTGCCTCAATCTTTTTTTCAAACTTGATGAGCTGGGGCTCAAGGGGATTGGCCTCGGGTGTGACAATGGCGCCCGCACAAAAGGAGACACCTCCATCCAATTTATTTCCGCCGAGATCTTCTCCCTTTTCCAATCTCCTTATTGCAGCCACCAATTGGCTGGAATCCAGGTCAAAGACCCCTTTTGCCTCCTTGTGATCGCCAAACATCACCGCATCACCGGTGAGGCAGAGGACGTTATTGATCCCTCTCTGTGAGGCAAAGAGAAGATCGGCCTCAAGGGCCATCCTGTTTCGATCCCTGCATGTCATTTGTAATATAGGTTCCCCTCCCATCTCCTTGACCAGAAGCGCCCCTCCCAAGGAGGGAAATCGCATGACTGAACTCTGATGATCGGTAACGTTCATGGCATCCACCCTGTCTTTCAAGAGCTCAATGTGGTGGGCCATTTTGTCAAGGTTTGTCCCCTTCGGGGGGGCCACCTCAGAGGTGACAACAAATTTGCCTGATGTCAGGGCATTCTTAAAAGCAGAAACCATGGTTGACCTCTTTTTGCGGGTTGCGGGTTGCAGGTTGCTGAAAAGATGAACATCGAACACCGAACGTCCAACATCGAACATCGAATGAAAAACCAGAAAGACACTGACTTTTGAGATTACGGGTTGTTGCGCTGAAGGCGGGATTTCCGCTTCGCTACAACAAGTTTCAAGTTTCAAGTTTCAAGTTCCAATCTCCATTTCCCCGGGCTCAGTTCTCCCTGGTGGTTCCGGGGTTTTTGCAGTTTCCTCATGGAATCGAGCCGGTTCAGCTCATTTAGCCGGTTGTAGATCAGGGTCCATGCACAGTCCTTTTCATTGTCTATCTCGCATTTCCCGTTGTTGGTGCCCCCACAAGGGCCGTTTACCAGGCCTTTGTGGCAGGAAGTGACGGGACAGATCCCGCCTGTTTCACCTAAGATACAGGTGCCGCACTGGGTGCATATCTCATTGAACTCCCCAAGGTGGGTTTCTTTGCCGATGAAAAGGGTGTCCAAGGCCGGCACAACCATCTTTTTCATTTGCCTGGCAATGGTCTGAACACCAAAGGCACAGGTCATTATCAACAGGACGTCAGCCTGGTCAATCCGGCCCCCATATTCGTCTAAGGCTTGCCTTGTGAGATTGTCACAGGCAACGGGAACGACCACGTCTCCGGTGATCATTTTTCCCTTTTGAGACAGCTTCTCTTTCATCTCTGCAACTTCTGGCACGCCCCCGGTCTGCGTCAGGGTGACACATGTGCCGCAACCGATGATAAAGACCCTTCCCAGACCCTCTAAGAGCTGGTCCAATTCCTCTTCCGGCTTTTGCTGCGTAATGGATCTGATCATGTTTATCTCCTGTCTTTCTCCAGGTCACATCTGAGACACCGGGTGGCCTCCCTGAGGGCCTGTTCAACACTAAAGCCCTTTTCTATCTCCCTGAAATCCTTTATCCTGTCCTTTGGGCTCTCAAGCTCGATCTCTATCCTCGGTTTCTCTTCCGTGGTCTCATCTTCCAAGGCCAGCCCGGTATCCTCGGCCATTTCGGTCTTCTCATCCAATATCTCTATTCTGCCGGTGTCCCCCTGAATATACTTGTCTATGGCCAGGGCGGCCCTCCTCCCTGAGGCAATGGCCCGTATGAGATAGGTTGGCCCTGTCGTAAAATCACCACCCGCAAAGACCCCCTTGATGTTTGTGGATAAGGTATTCTCCTCTACGGCCAGGGTCCCCCAGAGTGCCCTTTCCAATTGCCCGTCTTCGGACAAAAAGGAGGGGTCCGGGGCCTGGCCAATGGATATTAGCACATTATCCGCTTCAACAACCTGGGTGGTTGTTTGGTCAAAGGAAGGGTTAAACCGGCCTTCTTCGTCAAATACCGAGACACATCGAACAAACTCAACCCCGGTAACACAAGCCTCATGACTGATGATCCGTGTGGGTCCCCAGGAAGTGTTGATGGCGATCCCCTCGTCTAAGGCCTCCTCTATCTCCTTATCCCACGCAGGCATTTCCTCCCTGGACTCAAGACAGAATATCTGCACGGCTTCAGTGCCTTTTCTCAACGCGGTTCTGGCCACATCAATGGCCACGTTTCCCCCTCCCACGACCAAGGTCTTTCCCTTCAGGGTGATCTCTTTTCCCATGCGCACGTCAGTGAGGAAGGCAAGGCCATAGGAAAGCCCCTCAAGCCCCTCATCTTCGCCCGGGATCCCGATCCGTTTACTGGCCTGTGCGCCCGCTGCAATAAAAACGGCAGAGTAACCTTCATTCATCAAATCATTCACCGTGTGACCAGCGTCAATGGGCGAATTATAGAGGATCTCCACCCCGCAGCTTTCAATATATTGGATCTCTTCTTGAATCACCTCCCGGGGAAGGCGGAACTCGGGGATGGTAATGCCGAGCATGCCGCCGGCAACCGGTTGAGACTCGTAGACAGTCACGTTGTAACCTGTTTTGCGCAGAAAATAGGCGCAGGTTAGACCGGCCGGGCCTGCCCCCACCACCGCGATTTTTTCCGATTTTGATACGGGAAAGGGCTCCTTTTCCATGCCGATATTTTCAAAATACCAGTCCGATGCATACCGCTTCAGTGACCTGATGGCCACGGGCTGGTCCAGCTCACCCCGCCGGCATTTGAATTCACATGGATGAATACAGATACGGCCGCACACTGCTGGAAAGGGATTCCGTTCCCTGATGATATCAACTGCCCTTTGGTTTTTTCCCATTGCAATGGCCGCAACGTAATTGGGGACGTCGATTCCCGCGGGGCATGCATGCTGGCACGCGGAGATGACCATGGAATCGCACGTGGCCCCGGCACAGCGATGCTCTAAAATGTGATCCTCATATTCCTTCAGGAAATATTTCAGTGTGGAGAGGGCCGGCTTTGCGCAAGTCTGGCCCAATCCGCACAGGGCTGACTCGGTAATGGTAGCCCCTAAGTCCTTAATGGTCTCAATATCTTCGAGCCGGCCTTCCCCCCTGGTAATTCGAGTCAGGATCTCTAAGAGCTGTGTTGTGCCCAGGCGGCAGGGCGCGCATTTCCCGCACGATTCCGACTGGGTAAAGCTCAAGAAGAACCGCGCGATTTCCACCATGCAGTTGTTTTCATCCATCACCACCATACCGCCGGAACCCATGATGGCGCCGATTCTCTGCAACGTGTCATAGTCAATGGCCAGGTTCAGATATTGTGGAGGCACACATCCACCTGAAGGGCCACCCATCTGTACGGCCTTAAACTGTCTCCCCTTTGGAATCCCTCCACCAATATCAAATATCACGTCCTTTACCGTAACCCCGATGGGGACCTCCACCAGACCGGTATTATTTACCTTTCCGGCTAAGGAAAAGATCTTTGTTCCTTTACTTCCTTCAGTACCTACTTCAGCGTACCATTGGGACCCCTTCTCAATGAGTGAGGGGATATTGGCCCATGTTTCCACATTGTTGATGTTGGTGGGTTTCCCCCCGAGTCCTGCCTGGGCTGGAAAGGGGGGACGTGCCCGGGGCATGCCCCGTTTGCCCTCAATGGAGGCCATAAGTGCGGTCTCTTCGCCACATACAAAGGCTCCCGCCCCCATCTTCAGTTGCAGAGAAAAATTAAAGCCGGTCCCCAAAATGTTTTCGCCTAAGAGGCCCAATTCTGTCATCTGCTCTAAGGCAATGGTCAGATGCTCCACAGCGATCGGATATTCCTCTCGTACATACATGTATCCGTATTCTGCGTCCATGGCATAGGCGCCGATGAGCATTCCTTCCAAAACAGCATGAGGGTCTCCCTCTAACATGGCCCGGTCCATGAAGGCCCCCGGGTCACCCTCATCTGCATTGCATATAATATATTTGGGATTGTTAGCGGCCTGACGCGCGAATTTCCACTTGAGCCCGGTGGGAAAGCCGGCCCCCCCCCGGCCTTTCAGTTTGGCTGATAGGACCTCCTCAATGACCTCCTCCGGAGTCATCTTAGACAGGGCCTTGACAATGGCTCGATATCCGCCTGCTGCAATGTAGTGCTCTATTTGAGTGGGGTCTATGCGACCGCAATGGGCCAGGACCCTCCTTTCCTGTCTCTTGTAAAAGGGGATCTGCTCCCGATAAAATATGGGATTTTCTGTTTGAGGGTCCTTGTAGGCGAGACGGTCGATAAACCGATTCCTTTTCAGGGTGTAATCTACGATCTCGGCCGCATCTTCAGGTTCAACCTCCTGGTACTGGATTCCCATCGGTTCAATGGCAATGACAGGGGCCTTTGCACAGAATCCGTGACACCCGGTGGCCCTTATTTCCACCTGTTCTGACAGCCCCTGTTGTTTTACTTCCTTTTCCAGGGCCTCTTTTACATCGGCAGAGCCATAGGCCCGGCAACCGGTCATGCACACCTGGACCACGGTCTTGGCCTCATCCATCTTAGCCAAGATTTTGTTGCGAAGCCATTCAAGTTGTCCCACGGATAAGAGCTTTTCCATGCCTCTTTTTATTCTCCCTTTTGTTTCTTGAACTGGGCCAGCACACTGCTGACCTTGCTGGGGGAAAGTTTGCCGTAATATGTGCGATTCACCATCATGGTGGGGGCTAAGAAGCATGCCCCCAAACAGGCCACTGTCTCTAAGGTAAACTGGTAATCGGGACTTGTTTCGTCCTCTTCAAGCCCCAGTTCCTTTTTCATAAGCCGGAGAATGCTTCGTCCTCCCTTCACGTGACAGGCGGTGCCCCGACAGACCCTGACCACATATTTGCCCTTGGGCTTCAGGGTAAATCCAGCGTAAAAGGTGATGACGCCCTGGACCTGGGCAGGAAATATGTTCAGAGCTGCTGCAATGGTTTCTATGGATTCCGGCGGAATGAAACCCACTGTTTCCTGAATATCCTGGAGCATGGGAATGAGTGCCCACTGCTCAGTCTTATGCTTTTCTATGATTGATGAGAGCTGACCCCAATCGATTTCTTCTGGCTTCATTATACCACCCTCCCTGGTGGATTTCAGATCTCAGACCTCGTTAAATGGTTGGGTCGTTGGCGATCTCTGGGTCTTGCACTTTTTGGACCTTTACCTGGCACATCTTAAGACCCTGCGATTGGGTATTCTCCAACGGGGTCAAACCGAGCAGGTTTATGGCGTCATTTCCATGAAACGCGGTTGGGACAAAGACCAGTCCCGGTCTCAGCCCCTTTTCTAAGCGGATTTCCCTGGTCAGGGCTCCTTCCCGGGATTGCACCCGAACAGTATCGCCGTTCTTCAGGTTCATCATAGCCCCATCTTCCGGGGACAATTCCACCTCACCCTTCAAACCGAAATCCCGGATCCGTTCAGAATGCGCGGTACGGGTCCCGCTTCCCAAATGAAAACGCTGTGACCCTAAGATCGCCGTAAAGGGATACTCATCGTCAGAGACCTCGGTTTCCATTAGCCGCAGGGATGAAAAGGGAATCATGGCTCCCTTTCCATTGGGACTGAAAAGCCTCTGTTTGCTTGTTTCTTTGATCCAACTGAAATTTTTATTCGTGTTCTCCTTGAGGTCGGCATAGGAGGGGATGGAGTGGGTGATTTCAGCCCTTATCTTGTCTACGGAATCATAACGCTTCTCATGCCCCATCTTAGTGGCAAGTAAATCCAGGATTTCCCAGTCCGGTTTGCTGTCACCCGGCGGAGACACTACCTGGCTAAAGGATTCTATGCGCCCCTCCATATTGGTAAAAGAACCCTCCTTTTCAGAGAAGGCCGCACCCGGCAGAACCACATCTGCAATCTGGGTGGTTTCGTTGTGGAGGATATCCTGGACCACTAAGAAATCGAGGTTTTTCATGGCCTCCATCACGCGATCACTTTGGGGGAGGCTGCGAAGGGGGTTTTCGCCCATAATATAGAGGGCCTTGAGATTTCCCTTTTCGCTTTCCTCAATCATACGAATCAGATTGAGGCCCTGATCAGGAGATATTTTCACTTTCCAGGTACGTTCCCACTCTTTTCGAGCGTCCGTGTTGCTCAGCGGCAAGCGGCCCGGGAGCGCATTCGGGACGGTTCCCATATCCCAGGCCCCCACCTCATTGCTTTCTTTGGCAATGACATAAAGCCCGCCGGCCTTGCTTCCAATACTCCCTGTCATCAGGGAGAGATTGAGCAGGGCTTCCATGGTTCGCGCCCCACCCCTCTGTTGGGTGATTCCGTGTCCCACAATTAGCGCGATCTTTTTCCCCTTCAACAATCCTGCCGCACGCTCTAAAGAAGCCATATCTGTCCCGGCAGCTAAGCAGAGCCTTTCAGGATTAAAGGATGAAAGCGCATCGCTGTAAAGATCAAACCCTTCGGTGAACCGTTCTATAAATGCCGTGTCATGTCCAAACTTCTTCCACAAAATGGCAGCAAGGGAGTTGATCCATTCGCAGTCCTTATTGGGAGATATGGGTACCCAGAGGGATGAAAGGGGGGTCAGATCGGTTTTTCGCGGATCCACCACGATCAAGGGAGTTCCGCCCTTGGCGGCCCTCTTGATTGCATAGCTCAAAACAGGGGCTGACTGGGCCGGATTGGCACCTAATACAAGGATGGATTCTGCCCCACAAAGGTTGTCTATTGGATTTATGCGGCACCCACCGTCAGTCCTCTCATGGATCACACGAAGGGCCGATCTCCCGGCTAAGTACCCTCCATTGTCCACGTTGTTGGTGCCTAAGATAGCCCTGGCCATCTTCTGGAATAGATAATTTTCCTCATTCGTGCATTTTGATGACCCAAACAGTCCGATGCTTTGTGGTCCGTCATTCTTTTTGATATCCCCGAGCCTCTTGGCGATGGTACTCAGGGCTTCATCCCATGACACGGGCTCTAATTGATCGCCCTTCCTGATCATGGGTTGGGTCAGACGGGCCCGGGCATTAAGGAAATCATGGGCAAAATGCCCGCGGACACAAAGGGTGGCCCCGTTTACAGAACCGTGAAGATCGCCTGGGTTGATCTCTACGACTCTGTCATCAAAAACGCCCATGAGCAGGGAACAGCCCACCCCGCAGAATCCGCACGTGGTGTATTCCTCCCGCTCCGGGGTCCCCACATACCTTGTGTCTCTTACGGCTAAGGCACCGGTGGGGCAAATGGATACACAGGTACCGCAGAAGGTACAGTCGGAGTGTTCCAGGGCCAGGTCGTAAAGGGTTGCAGGTCGCGATTTAAACCCTCTCAGGTTATAATCAATGGCCCCCACCACCACCAGCTCATGATCGGCACGAATACACTTCCCGCACAAAATGCATTTGCTCAAGTCCCTGACAATGAACGGGTTTTCCACCTCTAACTGCTTGTAGTTGGGCATGGGATAAAGATCTGTTTCACCGATACCCATCTGGGCGGCAATCTGTCGCAACTGGCATCGGTTTCCTTTGCTGCAGACAATACAGGACTCGGGGTGTTCAGCGATCATCATACGAACGATATTTTTCCTGTGCCTGATGACGCGGGGAGAGTCTGTCACGATCTCCATATTGGGGGCAACAGGCGTGACACATGATGCCATGACACGCCCGCTCTTTTCATCTTCCACTAAGCAAAGGCGGCAGGCCCCAAAGGGCTCGAGATCAGGATGATAGCAGAGCTTGGGGATCTTTATCCCGTTCTTCTCTGCCGTATCTAAGATGCTGGTACCAGGCGTGCAACTAACCCTTATCCCGTTGATAGTGAGAGATATCTCTTCCACAGGCGTTTCTCCCTGCTGTTCTGAATGCTGGATACTGGGCGTATGAAACTTGAAACTTGAAACTTGGTACTTGATGCTGGATACTGGTCATAGATCCCGTTTTCAGCGGGAATACCCGGTAATGGCTGCGTTCCTCATTCCTTGAGCCTTGCGCCTTACGCCTCCATCCTATCTCAGCTTGGCCGCATCTAAATAATGTCTCAGCTTTTCTTCACCACCGATGGTGATGATGTGTATCCCCTGGCAGAGGTCCTTGAGGCCCTTTACAGTGTCGGCAAAGATTTCGATGCTGGCCTTTTGCTTGTCCGGGGCCTTGGCCAGTTTTTTAATCATCCAGTCAGGGACCAGACCTGACTTGAAATGACGGTTCATGAACTGACCCATGCCGGCGGTCCTCAAAATCATCACCTCTGCAATTACAGGGGTCCCAAAGGTTTTGGCCTGTTTCATGAATTTCTCAAACAGCGCCAGATCAAATACGGGCGTTGTGAGGAAATAACCCGTCCCGATCTTTGTCATCTCCTCCATCTCTTTCATCTCAAGATCCGGAACGTTTTTTCCCCATCCAGACTCGACTCCCGAACCCAATACAAATTCGGCCTTAGACGGGAGTTCTTTGCCGTCAACCGTATAGCCTTCCTGCATGTGCTCTAAGACAGATGAGAGCTTTCCCGCATCCACATGAAAAAACATCATTTCCTGAAGGCTGTCACCGGTGATCCGGTAGTCCTCTGTAAAAACGAGCAGATTTTCAACACCCGCTTCGTGGGCAAGGAGGAGATCTTTTTGCAACTGGGGCCGGTTTTTATCTCGGGTGGTGGTCTGGTAAATGGACTCAAAGCGGTTCTGCTTCAGGAGATCGCAGGCCTTGATACTATCCCCGACAACACCCTCAACCTCTAATTCCGGGACAGCAACGCCGTCCACGCGCCCACGGATCAGTTCCAAGCGCTTTATGAGAGCCTCCGGTTCTTCATCAATGGGCGCCTGTATCTCAGACGTGACAACAAATTTTTTCTTATCCAAGGATTCTTTAAGTTTCATTCTATTCCTCCCAAGAGCCTGGCTACCTCCTCTTTTAGCTGGGGAAGAGGCAAGGGTTTGGAAAAGCAGACATCCGCTCCATGTTCCTTCATTTTTTTGAATTTCTCTTCGTCCAAATAGGCCGACAGGACAATGATTTTGATATCTTTTGTCTCCTCATCGTTCTTGATCTTTTTGCATACCTCATACCCCTTAATATCCGGCATCATGATATCCAGAATCAGGAGATGAGGCTTGAAATGACTAACCTGTATCCCGGCCTCAAAGCCGTCAGAAGCTGAGATGACCTCGTAGTCATGCTCATCCTCTTCGAGGGATTGCACAATGGTCTCCACAATGATGGGATCATCGTCAACCACCAGGATCCTTGTGCGCTCTTCAACAGACGTATCCTCGGGAATGGGAATTCCCTGTTTGGTCATAAATGCGACAAGGTCTGATTGCTTTATGCGGCGATGTCCCCCGACGGTCTTATAAGCTGTGATATGGCCGGATTCAATCCAGTTGATAATGGTTTTGGGGGAGACATTGCACTGTTTGCTGGCCTTAAAAACTGTCAGAATATCTTCCATGAATTAGGGCTCCTTTATTTATGTGCCATTTTGGCTGTTATAGTTATTCTACTTATTTCAGAATGTCAAGAAAAAAATTGACATCTCAGCACTTTTTTTAATTAAAATAACTATAAATAGGGAAATAACTATAATTACAGAGGCTTAAAACGCAGGCTCCTCTTGCGATTGGCAGAGGAAAAGGTATCTTTTCAATAAGTAGCGGTAATACGTCCTGGATTCCCGCGTACGCGGGAATGACGAAATAGAGTAAGTGTCCGTCATGATAGAGTATACATCTGTCATTCCCGTGAAAACGGGAATCCAGAAAAATGGCACAGCAGAGATTTCCCCCGATTTATTGAGAAGATACGAGGAAAAGAGTGTCCAGTTTAGTGAGATATGATGGGAAGGAAGTAACGAGGATACTTAAAGGTTAGATATGCATGGCTCTGTCTGATGGGTAAAGAACTCACAAATGGGGAGACGTAATCACTCCTCCTCTGCGTTCTTAGCCTCTTCTTTGTGAATAGGGAGGATAATGGTGAAGGTTGTCCCGGAATCTATCCGACTCGCGACCTTGATATCGCCCCCATGATCCTTTATGAAACCATAACAGACGGATAGACCGAGGCCCACGCCCTTTATGCTGTCTTTGGTTGTAAAAAAGGCGTCAAAGATTTTATCAAGGTTTTCTTCTCTGATACCGGTCCCTGTATCAGAGATTTTTACCTGAATCGTATCGTCTACGGCCGTTGTTTCAACCGTTAAGGTTCCCCCATCCGGCATGGCATCCCTCGCGTTGGAGATCATATTCAAGAAGACCTGTCTGAGCTGGTTTTTGGAAGCGAATACCTCACCTAAGCTTTCCTCAGAAGAAACTGATATACGGATGCTGAGTTCCCGAAGTTGCTTCTCGTGAAGAAGAAGTATCTCATCCAGGATCATGTTGATGTCAGAAGGCTGCCTCTTTTCCTCATCAGGCCGGGAAAACGAGAGCATCTTACGAAGCATTTCAGAAAGCCTCACTGTCTCTGAGAGGGCCATCTCCAAGATTTTTCTTCTCTTGTTCTGTGGAGAGATCTCGGTTTTCAGCAGCTCTAAGGTATTCATGATTCCGTAAAGGGGGTTATTCAGCTCATGGGCAATCTGTGAAGTCAGCCGCCCCATGGCCGCCAACTTCTCGGACTGCAACAACTGCTCCTGGGTTTGCCTCAGTGTTCTTTCCATCTGTAGGCGCTCTTCCAGGTCCACAAAAATACCCACAGAAGCTACTTCAGCTCCATCTGCGTTATAGATTATGGCTGAAGAAAGGTTTCCCTCAACGATTTCGCCATCCTGTCTAACATAGACCATGGGGTAGGACCTGAGCTTTCCAACCGGGCCGTGCTCAGGGCTCCTCATCATCTGCATCACCTTTTTGGCCGTTCCCTCCGGATAGATCTTGTCGATCTTCATTTTGCCGATCACTTCCGCTGCCCGGTATCCAAGGGTTTCTTCTGCTGCCCGGTTCCAGATGATGATGTTTCCTTTTATATCGGTTGCCATGATGGCGTTGGGAGAACTCTGAATGCTATTATTCATGAAGTCATTGGCCTTCCTGAGTTCCATTTCCTGTTGAATGAGTTGCCTGCGCAGCCGATTTTCCTCGGTTACATCCTTGCTGATACCCACTGTACCCAAGACATGCCCCTCTCTGTCCCGCAGCTCTGCCAAAGAAAGGCTGATCTCCACCTCCTGGCCATCCTTGGCAATAAGTGTGGCCGGGTAGTTACTCACAAATCCTCTCGCTTTTACTTCGGCCATGAGACTGCGCCTCTCTTCAGGGATCTTCCACAGGGTCTCAATCCCGACCTCCAAAACCTCTTTCATGCTGTAGCCTAACATATTTTCGGCGCCGGGATTGAATGTTACAATCCTGCCTTGGAGATCGGTGGTGATTATCATGTCAGAGGAGTTGGCGATGATGTTCTCCAAGTATTCCTTGTTCCGACGCACCTCTTCTTCTAAAGTGACTTTGCTCGTCACATTCCGGATCCCTTCGATTACCTGAATGATGTCGCCTTTATCATTCAAAATAGGGGTGGCCATGATCTCTTCAAAGATACGCTTTCCTTCCGTATCCTTATGTTGATGTATTACCGAGCAGGAGGCTCCGGTTGCAAGCACTTCCTCAAAAGGACAGCCATGATCCGCACCCTTACACGGTTCCGAGACGCGGTGGGTGATTTCATAGCATGGTTTTCCCAATACCGCATCTTCACTCAACCCGCTTGCCTTCACAAAGGTCCTGTTGACCCTGTATATGGTACGATCCATGTTGAGAACCATTATCTTGTCCCCGAGGGAATCTATGAATCTCTGAGACCAGTCCCTTTCCCTCCTGATGGCTCTTTCCGATTCCTTTTGCAAATCCTGCTTCTCGGTCTCTATCTGGATCAGATCCCAAAAGAGGCGGGCACCGCGGTGGTCAATAGAGCTGATGTGGATTGGCTTGGTGCGGATCATTCGTTCTCTTATCTCCATTGATCCGGTCAGTTCGATGAGGAGGTTGAGACCGGGGAGAGTATAGAGGTCGGTAAAATCAGATGTGGTGAAGATCCCCATCTTTCTGGCCCGGGAGATGCCGGGGGCATCCGGTCTAGGATCAGCCACGCCC
>Ga0222656_1000435_pt1 | contig 15707 bp, 21 predicted proteins | sample AntAcemetagen472_FD_179808 | JGI IMG/M metagenome (GOLD analysis project Ga0222656, IMG submission 179808) | Saline water microbial communities from Ace Lake, Antarctica - #472 | ecosystem: Environmental > Aquatic > Non-marine Saline and Alkaline > Saline | place: Antarctica: Ace Lake... | reverse complement strand
CTCTCTTGCCTTCATCAATCTTGCAACGATGGGTGCACAGATTGCAGCGCACCCTATTTTCAGACATGGATTCATAAAACATTGCTTCCTGCATAATCTTACTCCCGATCCTTTTTATGCTGAAATGGCCTTCCTTCTTATCGCATGGATTTTCCTTCCGTAATCAATTTGCCTGCTCCAGTCACCTTATGATCTGGCCGCTGCAACCACCACAAACCCGCAGTCCCCGCGACCCTCACGAAAGGGTTCGATCTCTTGAATCTCGTTCAACGGCTTTAACAATGTTTGTCCCCAAACTTGGTCAACAAATCCCTCTTCCCTGACGAGCCTTTCCACTTCCGAAGCTGAATAGAATGTTGCCCCATGGTAAAATACGTTTTCCGCCTTATGATCCAAGTAATACTGGCCAAGCGCACTGTCCCGATCCACAAATCCGATGACCAAAGGTGCGCCGGGTTTCAACACCCGCTGTGCCTCGGTCAGCATGGCTTTTGGGTCATTCACAAAGCAGATTGTGGTCACCACAAGAGCGAAGTCAAAAACCGCATTTTTGAAAGGCAGGGCCTCGGCTATCCCTTGGGCGCCGAAGATGCTTCTCTCGATGGCATAGGTGATCATGGCGTTGGACGGGTCAACACCAACCTTGATCCCCAGGGGACCAGCAAAGCGCCCCGTTCCAACACCGATCTCCAGACCCAAGCCCTGCCAGGGCAGCAGGGCACGAACCGCCAGTAATTCGGAATAATACGCTGCCTGGTGATGGGTGAACCAAGCTTCATAACGCTTATGATGGGTATTAAAAGGATCTCTTTTGGGTTTCATTACTTCGAATTATACACCTTCGTAGCTTCTTCCACATTAACCCCATTGACAGTCATGGCATAAATGGCATTACACATCCTGATGGCCTCTTCAAGGGACTTCTGGTGAATGTTTCTGCCAGTAGCATTCCCTGATGCGCCACTGACAAATATTTGATCATGAAGACGTTGCAAAAACCCTTTTACATCTACGCTTGAACCGCCTGCGCAAACGACCTTGGCGCGACCTGCTGCCAAAACAGCCTCTTCAAACAGCTCTTTTGATTCATGCCCTTCCTTCTTGGGGTAGTTGACCTTTACAAAATCGCTGCCAAGGCATGCGGCAACACCTGTTGCACCTGCAATCAGATGGGGATCTTTTTCATCTGGCACAACCTTGCCGCGGGGATAGACCCACAGCACGGTTATCAATCCATGTTGGTGTGCATTATAGACAATCTGGGCTGCCTGATGAAGCATCTCCGCCTCATACTCACTTCCCAAATAAACTGTATAACCCACTGCCAGTATATTCAGTCCGCTGTTATCACGAAAATCCACTACCTTTCGAACATCCAACCACTGATTGCTGAAAGGGTCGGATTGGGACGCCTTGACAAGATTTGTTTTGGAGTTCAGTTTCACAAGATAAGGGACATCAGGATAATCCATACCATATCTAGCAATCAGACCCAGTTGCGTAGCAAAAACACCTATATTTGACTGATTCGCAATCCTGAATAGATGTTCCGGGTCACCGTCATCCGGGTGAATCCCTTCGCCATAAAAATCGCTATTTAAATGCTCTACTTTTTGATCCCCCGCAAACAGCATCAATCGACCGCTGTTTCTTGTAATCGTTCGATAATTCTTGATATAGTTCTCTCTCACTACCTTTGGAACATCCAGAGGTACTACAACATCATTTTCTTTAAGATCCATCCTTGTCTCCTCTTTTGTCTGGGAAAACAAAATTGTTGCCCTCAGAGCTTGAGAACTTTGCCGTTATGACTCGATGCCCTTTCTCGCTAAAACCCCCTTCTGATAATAATGCTTAATTTCCTTCATTTCTGTGACCAGATCAGCCTTCTCAATTAGTTCTGGCGGACAATACCGCCCCGCCAAAATCAGTTCAACAGGTACCGGCTTTTCTTCGAGTAATACAAGAACATCTTTCTTTTTCAACAAGCCAAAATAAATGGCAACACATACCTCGTCCATGATAACGACATCATATTTCCCGCTTAACATCGCTTCTTTGGCCCGCTGTAACCCCTGCTTTGCAGATTGTAAATCGATGTCCTTGGGTGGCGTTTTATTAAAGACGAAGGTATCATTTCCGTACTGTTCCAATTTGATCCACTCGCTCAAATATTGGATGCTTTCTAATTCACCATATGGGAAATCCTTCATAAACCTGACGAGGAATGTTTTGAGACCACTGCCTGCTGCTCGCAAAGCCTGCCCCAATGCGGCAGTTGTCTTGCCTTTACCATTACCCGTATAAACCTGAATGTAGCCTTTTATTAATCGAAGCATCTATCTTTACCATCTGCAAATGCTACCCATTAAAGGGGAAAAAAGTCAAAGAACAGAACCAGATCTTCTTTCGCTTTTGGACCCAATACGCCACCGCTACAAGATACGGTAAAGTCTCGCCTGGAACGCAAGCGTTTTCATGACCAGGTCGAGGTTGATATACAACGTATTCTTGCGGTTAATCCGGGCATGGGCACGACTCATTTCAGGACGGCCTTCTTGCCTGTTTGCCCGCGGTAACATCAGTCCCGTGGAATACAGCCAACAACTGGTCGTGTATAATACCGTTCGTCGCCAGGCATCCCGGCAAATTCACGCGATATGCCTCACCTTTCAGGGTGCTGCATCGCCCGCCTGCTTCAGTGACCATAAGTATCCCGGCGGCGGTATCCCAGGGCTTCAATCCCACGCTAAAATAGGTGTCCAGCCATCCTGCGGCCACATAGGACAGCGCCAGGGCAGCCGAGCCCAATACACGCAGTGTACCACAACGAAAGGTAAGTTGTTGAAGATAAGCCAAAATGGTTTCCCGTTCCCCATTGGCATGTCCCCAGTCCAGTCCCAACATGGCCTTACCAAGGTTCGCTACGCGGCTGACGTGAATCGGTACGTCATTGAGTCTCGCCCCACCTCCCCTGTGGGCCACAAATGTATGATTGCGCATCGGGTCGTGGATCACCCCCATGAGAGGATTGCCATCTTGCAGCACCCCGATGGATACGGCGAACACAGGGTGATGATGGGCGTAGTTGGTCGTCCCGTCCAGGGGATCCACGACCCACGTATAGCCGCTAGAGATTTCGTTGCCCCCAGCCTCCTCGGATAATATGGCATGATCGGGAAAACGTGCCCGGATCAGATCAATGATGACCTCTTCAGCGGCGATGTCCGCATCGGTGACCAGATCACGGTACCCTTTGACTGTGAGCTTGCGTTCGCCCGGGTATCGCTCTAAAATGTTTCGACCGGCTTGCTGGGCTGCCTCTATGGCGGTTTGTAACATGGTTTTCCTCCCCTGTTTTACTCTCCTCCCGTCCATCTCGATTTGACATAGGCCATAATCTTTTTTGCGGATTCATGAGGAGACAAGAGATCCGAGGCTACAAAAACCTCAGGGTTTTCAGGCTCTTCGTAAAGTGCCGAGATACCGGGTACGTCTCCTTTCAACTCTCCTTTCAACGCGTGTTTATAAAGGTCTTTTTGAACAAGTTGATTCCGGCGTACTGCCTCACGCCCCATGCATATTTCCAAGGGGCATTTCACATAGATTTCAGCAAATTCCTGGATCAATTCTTTTGCAAGATGCCTAAATTCCCTCCGGTTGCCGGTTGCATCGATTATCACGTTCTTTTTGCCTTGATCAACCAGTAGGTGAGCCATCATGACGAGTGAACGGTAGACAAGCGCGCGTTCTTCATTCGTATACTTTGGCTCCGGTGTTATGACTTTCCTTATACGATCGAGACTGAGCGTAACAGCTTCAATCCCCGATTCTAATAACATCTCAGAGAGTTCGTTCAGTATTGTACTTTTGCCTGAACCCGGCAGTCCGGTAAGCCATAGACAAAAGCTCATTTTCTCTCCATATAATCTGAAATATGTTCTGTATCGAATCTCTCTGTTTCGAGGACTGAAAGCCCGAAATCGATTAGCTTTCTCTTGGTCTCAATCGTATCGTCCGGATAAAATCTTGGGTTGGCTATGACCAGGACTCTGAAGGCGAAAAAGGGCTGTGCGACCTCAAAGAAGCCCGCATCGTTTGTCTTTTCAAGATAAGCCTCTAAAAAGAGCCGGAACAGTTCGGCAAAAGGACCTGCAAAGGTTCCCCGATCCTTAATCGCATAGTGAATATAATTTACACTTAGACAGGATACATCGTCTGCGGGTTCGCCCCAGCTGCCCCTTGAGCGGTCCAACACGACAAAATCGTCTCCCTGCAATCGGATGTTTCCCGGATGATAATCGCCATGGACACTGCTCAGCCGTTCGCCTTTATCCCTGATCTTTCCCCACCAGTTCAGACATTTCCCGGCATAGGCAACGAGTTCCCTGTCTGTTGTGAAATCAACGGGATCATAGGCGTCGATAATCCCCATGATGCACTCTCCATGCCCTATCAGATCGCGGATACGCCTTTTGTAAAGAATCTTTGCATCTTGCCCGGAATATCTGAGCGCGTGGATATCCGCGAGAAAATGCGCGAGCATTCTGGCCCTTTGCATATCCAACTCATCGAGGTGTCCCCGCTTCAGAATCGCATCCAAATCCTCGAAGTAAGGCGCCCCCTTGGCCTCCTCCATGAAAATGTAAAATTCTGTGGCATCTTTTACGGATATGAGTTTGTCAGGTGACTCTCCCACCACATCCGTGGCTCTCACATGCTTCGGCATCTCGTTGAAGTTGGCTTGGGCAAGGAGCAGGACCTGGGCCCTGTCAGAATAGTGATCATGTCCGAATCTGGAAGGAAAGAGGGCCTTCATGATCAACCGGTTTTCTCCTTGCGCGTTGTTGAATTTTAGCAGGTACGCAGCGCCGTGGACCCCTTCGCCAAGCCATTGCATAGAGATCATCCTGGTCTCCGGCCCAAAACGTTCTTTCAAATAATTTTCAACTTTGATTTCAATGTCCATTTCCATCCACACGCCGCGCACCCATTGCAATTCGGGTGCCTTTCTCCCAGCAACTTATCGTGTTATTGCCCTATGCAAAGAAAAGACCATTGCATTTACATATGCGTTCACAGGTTCCCCCGCCTCAGAGACTTAAGGCTCGCGGAGAGAAAGGGCACTTCTGGAGAGAGACAAACTTGCTCTCATTTTATTCCCCGTGCCCTCTACAATGCATAGACCTCCCTTTCGTTTTCACGAAAATCAACCATGTAAAGCAGGGGAGCCGTCGATTTAAGTTTTTCTTTAAGTTGCTGAAGCTTAGGCCGTTCAATCCCATACATGCGAATATAGACTTTACGATGCCCGTCCCGAACTTGATCGTAAGAGGTAAGGATACTTGCCATGCTTCCACCATAGTTTCGGATAATATCGGCAACCTCATTGATAGACCCAGACCGGTCTTCCAACTCAAAGGCAAACTGAACTCCTTTTTTCTTAAGACCAGTCAAGGAGATCATCGCCCTGAATATATCCGCCTCTGTGATCACACCCGAGACCTGACCCCCATTTTTGATCACCGGAACACCGGATATCTTGTTTTCTAAAAGGAGCTCGGCTGTTTCTCCGATAGTGTAATCTAAGGGAACAGTAATAGGGCTTTTTGTCATAATGTCACCCACCTTGACCTTGGAAAGGAGAAAAAGCAACTCATGCACTTCCAGAGTTGTGGCATTAGAAGCGGATGCCCTCTTCAGATCTCTATCGGTGATAACTCCCACTAACTCACCCCTTTTCGTTACCGGCAACATGCGTATGTCATGCTCCTTTAACTTTTTGGTGGCATCCGTCATGGACTCGTTTACATCAATGGTAATAACATCCTTGCTCATCCAGTTTTTGACTAACATGCTTTCTCCTCCTTTTCCAAGTGTTGGAACAAAAGTTCATCAATGGACCTCACTCTTCAAAAAGAAGCTGTCATTATGTTCTGGGTCATGATGGAAAAGAGCGAGCTTTTTGGTGTGGAAATCTTCCGCAGGAAGCGTCGCATGATTTCCCGTGTCCTTGTGGAAATGCCTTTTAAACCATCTACTAAAGACTATCCTTCCTTTTGCATCTCATGAAGCTCATCAAAGGATTCCAGATACCGGGAACCTGACAGCTTTTTTTCAAAAATCATACGACAGCCCTCAATGGTGAGGGATTCATCACATATCTCAGGCACTATTTCAGAGAAAAATTGTCTCTTTTCGGCATCAGTTAATTCTTCGACCGCTTTCTTGATCTCTTCGAGTTTCATTATTCACCTCCCATGGTTTGCCCACCTTGATAATTCCTTTACCGACTATTTCCATTACATCTAAAAACGCGGATCCATATGCCCGAGGCCTCCACAGTCCGGCGTATAACAGGTGACGTTGATGAAATCGCATTTCTCGCCGCACTCCGGGCAGACATCCGGCGGCTTTGCAGCGGTTATGGTAAAACCGCACTTCTTGCACTTCCAGTAAGTCAGGCCACACTGGGGACATATATCTCCCTCGAATCTGCCATCGGCCGTGTATCCGCAGTGTGCACATGCCCAACCCTCTTGTTTGCTTTGCATGCTGTCTCCCCCCTTTCATCTAATGAGAGAAGTTATTTGACCTTATAAGGATTAATGGTCAATACGGGAACGGGCGACTTTTTTACCACATTTTCGGCAACACTCCCAAACATGACATGCTCTAATCCCTTACTGCCATGTGTACCCATAATCACCAGGTCTATCCCTTCTGATTCAATGGTTCTTAGAATTTCCTGGGCTGGGTCGCCGGAAAGGATCTTTTTTTGAAAGTTGGGACAACTTTCCAACTGCTCCTTACAAACCCTGTCAAGGGCTTTTTCAGCCCCTTTTAAGGCCTCCTCCTGGTACTGATCTAAGGGAATATGGGGAATATAAAAGCCGCCACCCCAGTTAGTAAGGTCCTCTACCACATGGAGCAGGTAAATCATGGCAGCATACTTGTCAGAAACTGATAGGACATACGGCAAGATCTTGGACGAGTTTTGCGTAAAATCAATGGGAAAAAGGATACGTTTTATCTCTACCATGTCTTTCACCTCCTGGTTTTATTTTGTTAAATCAATCACATTTTCCTTTTTATGCCTTGCAGTTATACCCGGAGAGGGCCGATGCATGTTCACTTGACCTTGACCTCTATCTCTTTCTTTTTGGCTTCTTCCACTTTTGGAAGCGTTACATTGAGAACGCCCTTGTCAAAGGCGGCCTCAACCTTATCGGCTTGAACGTTGACCGGGAGCCGAAACGAACGCTGGAATGATCCGGCGTATCTCTCTATATAATGATGGTGCTCATCTTTTTCTTCCTCTTCTTTTTTCTTTTCACCCTTTATCGTTAGAAGATCTCCGGAGATGCTAACGTTCACATCATTTGCCTCCAGACCGGGCAACTCCGCCTTGATGAGGAGCTTGTCCTCGGTCTCCGAAATATCCACCGAAGGCGACCATTCCTCTGAAAAGGCCCTGACAAAAGGCCTTTCAGTAAACAATTTATCCCAGAACCTGTCCATTTCTCCACGAAATGGATTCAGTTCTCCAAAGGGTCTCCAAGGTACTAATTCCATTCATACCACCTCCTTTTTACTTTGCCCTCCCCGGGCTAAAATAACGGGTTTTTCCCCTGTAATTTATTCTTTTTCAAGATCTATGCCACGATCGTGGCATTTTCCTGTTTAAATAAAAATTCGAAAAGGTATGCTCTTAACCAACTATAAATACTATAAAATTAATTCAACTAATTACGGAGTTGGAGAAAACCGGATTCATTTATAGGCCGGTCAGCCCACTGTCATAGCGTTACGTAGTTGGTTGGTAACGCTTTATAACGCTACAGTAACGTTATGTTCCGGGGCATAGCGCCAAATGGCTTCCCATTGGCTAGCTCCGCATCAGGTGCACCGACATTTTCGAATCCATACGGATACAACTGACTTTTTTCGGGTGGAATATGACGACGTGGTTATCCTGAAAAGGAGGCATGGAGGGCTTCAAGGTCACCATCCTGCACGTGGTTCCTTAACCGGAGAAAAAGACTGCTTTTTAACATCTACGGAGAAAGAAAAGTGGCTCACTCAATACAGAGAAAAAATTGATACCTTGTTGAAGGGCTGTTGGCAAATTTGATCAAGAAAAGATTTGATTTCCCTAATTTTCATCCACTTGCTTTTCTGTGCCACCATTTGTATACGTCGGTGACTATAAATACCGGTGCGGCGATGGCAAGCATCCAACCCCAGTCAGCCAGGTCCAGTGGAACGGTATGCAGTGCCTTTTGAAGGAAGGGGACGTAGACCGCGCATACCTGAAGGCCGACGGTGGCTGTCCAGGCGAGCAGCAACCATGGATTGGAAAAGAAGCCGATTACCGCAAGAGGTTCACGAAGCGAGCGAAAATTAAACACATTGGCCTTTTCTAGTATGATTAGACCAGTGAAGGCCATTGTTTGAGCAATGGCTAAGCAACCGGGCCTTCAGGACGGTGCTCGATGACCGTCATGCGTTTGCGCCGAGAATTGAAAGAAAATTCGCTGATTGTATGGGGATGTTCCTCAGGATGCAGGTCTGCCTTGCAGGCGGCAACCACCAGGGCTGCCTCTGTGGGCTCACCAATTTCGTACCAACCCTGATCGGCCTTGCCGATGCGCGCATGATTGCAGCGCAGACCGGTTTCCAACAGGTTCAGCAAATCCTTGTGTTCCTGCGGGGAAATCTTTTGTCCTCTTACTTCAAAATGACCAGCCGGCTCATAACCCACACCTTCCACATGGATATCACCTGAAGGTTACCAGATACGTTGCACGGTCATCTGGTTTTGCGTCAGGGTTCCGGTCTTATCGGTACAAATAGCGGTTGCCGCGCCCAGGGTCTCAGCGGCTTGCAGACGGCGCAGAAGGGCTCTACGCCGTACCATCGCACGTATGCCAAGGGCCAGCGTAATCGTAACTACTCTGCCGGAAGACCCTCGGGGACTACAGCCACGGCTAGCGACACACCCATCATAAACATCTCCAGCAAAGGTTTGCCAAGCAGCCAGGAACGATATACGGGAATCCACATAAGATCCATCTCATCCAGAACGATCCACAACGTCCTTATGGCCCTCTTGAGGACCGATGTAAATGCCACATCAAAGGAGTAACCTTCGTCTTTTAGCAACTTCCCTGCCTGATGTGCCTCACCGATGCCCCGATCCGAAAGGTCCACATCCGTCCAGCCTGTGAATATATTCTCCAGGTTCCAGATACTTTGACCATGACGCAACAAAATTAAATTTAAAAAGCCCATCTATATCCCGATAGTGTCAACGTTTCTTTAACTCAATAAGAAACTGTAACAAATCAACTATGGTCAGATTAGCAATCACCCTTTTCTCCCTATCCAGAACGGGAATTTCTTTCACATTCCCTCGGATCATTTTTTTCAGCATTGTCCCTACTAGCTCATTTTCAGTGGTGACTACTGGATATTTTTGCATGATGTCCTTTGCGGTTTCGGAGGTGATCATGCGCATGAGAAATCTCGGGTGAATTTGAGGCTCATGGCTTGTGGAAAAGACGTGTCGGGCCAGTAACCCCAAAGAAATTGTACCAATGATTTTTCTATCGTTGTCCACTACATAAAGAAGACGGCCGTGCTCAAGGCCGATCATAGCGGTAACGATGTCTTCAAGATTCGCTTTTTGGTCGATAAGCGGCAACCTTTTTTTCTTGAGGAAAGCAACCAACTCGGTGACCTTCGTTTTGCCTATTATTTTTTCATCGTCTCTCATTTCGTTTCCTTTCAACCGAACTTACTATCATCAGATAGTTTTTTAGCCTAGTCACAATAAGGATTGATAAGAATTCTGCCAACCAGATAGTAAGGTGAGAGTTCTCTGAACATTTTTGCTGGTCCGGAAACTACTCACACGGTGGCTCGTTCCTCTAAATATAGTTATTGTCAATCAATTGAGGCCGTTTTACCTGTGATCATTATGTCTTCATGATTTCTCCTGCCTTTATAAGTGAGAAACGAACAAAAAATGGTGTCAAAATCTCATTGATGATTACCGATCCTAAAACCGCGTTTACCATCATTTCTGAGAGCTGGGTAGGACCAAATATTTCCTTGGCCTCCAGTACCAGGCCCACGGTGACTCCCGCTGTTGGCAAAAGTGCAAGGCCCAGGTACTTCTTAACTACCTGCGGAGCATGAGAGAGTTGAGCCCCAAGGCGGCTTCCCAGGAACTTCCCGGAAAACCGTCCAAAGGTAATAAGTAGCGCTAACCAGCCTGCGGTCTGCATCACCCCGAGATCAAGATGTGCACCGGCTAAAGTAAAAAACATTCCGAATATGGGCTCTTCTATCCCCTCCACAACCTTAAAGAGATCTTCATGGTGAACCACAAAGTTAGTCACCACAAACCCTAGCATCATATTGGAAAGCAAAAGAGATGCTTTGAGACTGTTACATAGCCCACCGGTCAAAAAGATAGCTCCGACTATTACCCCCAGCATTGCTTCCCTCCGGGTTACAAAACGAATCAGGACCCGAAGGCACAGACCGACCGCTCCACCAACAAATAGGGAGATCAGGATAGAAAGGCTGGGAGAAAACAAAAAGTTCTGAAAGGTGATGGCTTCATGATTTACGAGAGCATGGGCTATAACACTGGCAAAGGCATAAAAGAGAATGGCCACCGCGTCATCGAGGGCGACTACCCCAATAAGTATGGTTGTGAATGGTCCTTTAGATGCGTACTCATGGACGATAGCCATAATCGCAGCTGGTGCCGTTGCAGCACAGATAGCCCCTATGACAAGCACCATAGGAAAATAAAGATTCCAGTAAGACGTTGAAATCGGCCCTGACCGATGAAGGAGAGGAAAGAAGAGAGCAAGGATCCCTGTAACCACAAAGAAAGAACCAAGAGCCTCGGTCAAGTTGATCCAGACGATCTGCCTCCCTATTTTTTTCAATCGTACCAATTCCAGGGATCCCCCGATGGCAAAGGCAATGATCGCCAAGGCCATATCGGTGATCAGGGTCAGTTCCTCTTTTACCAGCCTCTCGTGGAAAAGCCCAAGAACCGAGGGGCTCATAAGCATCCCGATCACAAGATACCCAGTCACTCGAGGGGCCTTAAAGTGGTTAGCAATTTTCCCCCCCGCATAACTCAAGAGAAGAAGGAGCCCTATGTAAGTCAGCGGATGAGGCGATCCCATCAGGTTAAATGGGTTGAAATCAATACGTTCCATAACTGTCTAACCATTTCACATCTGTCGGCGATCTCAAGTTGAAACCGAGGGTGTTTGTTACTGTACGATCCAGATTGCCAAACCAGCCGAGTGAAGCAGAACTTTGCTGGTAACGCTGCCAAATATAAACTGCTTCATCGCAGACTGCCCATGCCGTCCGAGAACGATGGTTCCGTATCCGTTGTCTCGAGCTTCCTTGAGAATATCATCTGCCCCGCTCCGGCTGCCGTCCACGACTTTTACGGCAATCTGCTCCTTGGTAAGGCCTGCATTCAAAAGTATTCCCCGGGCCTTTTCCATATAGGGTGCAATCTGCTCGCCAGCCTTACTCTTCCACAGCTCTTGAAGCTCTTCTGCCCCTTCCAACACCTCCATAGGAACAAAGCGCCTCAGGTGCCTTATGCTGTGAAATAGAGTCACCTGGCAATCGGTTCCGGAAAGCATAAAAGCTGAGTGATCAACTGCGCGAAGGGCATTTTCTGAGCTGTCCACGCAGACCAGTACCTTTTTTGAATGGACACCACCTCCCAGGATCCACACCGGATAATTCCCGCAGTAATTTGCCAGTTTATTGGAGATCCCTCCCATGAAAAAGGTCTCCAAATCGGTTCGGCCACGTCTGGTCAAAAGCACAGCGTCCACTTGCTTCCTATTTGCCCAGTTGCAAATATCCTGAGCAGTGCTCTTCTCCTGCCTCTGATAAAGTTCTTTGATTCTCTTTTCATCAAAACCTTTCTTAACAAGAGCGGTCTTGCCCACCGTTAAAATCCGCTCGCCCATAAGCACGTTTTTTTTCTCAACAGCCGTGAGCTTAACCCAAATCTCCTTATCCATTGTTTTTTCGTCAGTTAAGACGGGCGGTAAAAGGGGCCAGATATAAAGAAGTGTTACATCCAGGTTATGTTTGGGACCAAACATAACGTCAAGATAATCCAACGATTTCAAAGCGTTTTTAGAGCCATCTAAAGGAATAAGGATGTTTTTAGTTAAGTTTTCCATGAAATCCTCCTTATAGTCAGGTTGATACAACCGGGAAGGATAAAAGTGATAAAATTTTACAACAATTTCATCCTAAAAGGGTTAACGGAAAGGACCGGTTTTTTGGCAATTCTTCTAATTTAATCGTCAAAATTATTTCTTATAATTCGATCACTGTGCCTTCTCTCGCAAGAAAGGCATCCGGAAATCGCTTCTGGCATTCTTTTTCCATGTTCAAAAGAAAGCTATCATTATGTTCCGGGTCGTGGTGGAAAAGAGCGAGTTTTTTTACTTCAGCTTGTTCAGCTACTTCCAAGGCTTGCTTCCAACTGCTGTGGCCCCACCCTTTCTTCTCCTTCAACTCATCCGGGGTGTATTGGGCATCGTGTATGAGAAGATCGGCATTTCTGGAAAGAGCCACTACATTAGGGTCTATTCTATTCCCATGCTCCACATCGGTACAATAAACAAGGGTTTTTTCTCCTTCCATAATACGATAGCCATATGCACCTCCGGGATGCTGGTGTTTATCAGCTATAATTTTAATCCCTCTGGGATGGTCATATTCTGTTATATTCGGTTCCCAGAAAGTAAAATTCGCACCCATCTTATTCAAAGGCACAGGAAAAAAATCACGCTGCATCTGCTCTGAAAAAAGGCTCTTGAGTTTTCTTGCGTGCCTGCCTTTTCCACAAATGGATATGGTAAAATGCCGCCTTGGATCATACGCTGGCTTGAAAAAAGGAAAACCTTGTATATGGTCCCAATGGGTATGTGATAATCCAATAAAGATGTTATCATATTGTTCATGAGAACATGCCAAAAGATCGTTCCCTAACTTTCGAATACCGGTGCCAGCGTCTAATATAGCAATCCTTCCGGTATTAAAAGATACTAAGATGCACGAGGTGTTGCCACCAATCCGCATAAAATCTGTTTCGGCCACGGGCGTGGATCCTCTTGTTCCATAAAAGGTAATCTTCATTTTATCTCTTCTTTCAAAATCCTATGGCTACGCCTTATTAGCTGCTTTCTCTTTCCTAACTGTCAATTGGCATGAAGTATGCCATTAAATTATAATCCAAATCATTTTGAATTATAGGTCTTCATAGCCTCCTCCACACTTTTTCCATTAACCGTAATGTCATAAATGGCATTGCACATCCTGACCGCCTCTTCGAGGGATTTCTGGTGAATATTTCTTCCCGTGGCATTACCCGAAGCCCCGCTCACATGAATCTGGTCATGAAGCCTTTTGAGAAAGACCTCCACATCATCGCTTGAACCGCCTGCGCACACGACCTTGGTGCGACCTGCTGCCCGGATGGCTTCCTTGAATATCTCTTTTGATTCATAACCTTCCTTTTTGGGATAATTCACCTTAACAAAATCGCTGCCAAGGCATGCGGCAACACCCGTGGCGCCGGCTATCAGGTGGGGATCTTTCTCATCGGCCACCGCCTTACCCCGGGGATATATCCATAATACGGATATCAACCCATGTTGGTGCGCATTGGAGACAATCCGGGCTCCCTGATGAAGCATCTCGGACTCATACTCACTTCCCAAATAGACCGTATAGCCCACTGCCAAGATATTTAACCCGCTGTTGGCACGAAAATCTACCACCTGTTCAACATCCAACCACTGATTGCTGAATGGGTCGGATTGGGAGGTTTTGACAAGATTTGTTTTGGAATTCAGCTTTATTAGATAAGGGACATCGGCATAGGAATTGCCGTATTTGGCAATTAGCCCAAGCTGGGTCGCAAAAACACCTATATTAGCCTGACTTGCAATCCTGAATAGGTGTTCCGGATCTCCGTCATCCGGGTGAATCCCTTCGCCATAAAAATCGTTATTTAAGTGTTCTACCTTTTGATCGCCTGCAAACATCATCAATCGACCGCTGTTTCTTGTAATCGTTAGATAATTCTTAATATAGTCCTCTCTCACCGCCTCTGGAACATCCAGAGGTACTACAACATCATTCTCTTTAAGATCCATACTTATCCCCTCCTTGATCGTTATCCCTCTTGACCCCGTAAAGCTCCATCCAGACAATATGGCGCTCCGCAGTGTTGGGATGTTTCACCCCATGTCCTACAACCACACGCACGATATCCACACCCTCCTTGTGTCCCTTGATGCTTAGTTTACCGAGCATTCCCATTACGCCTAAAGACGCGGACCCATATGGCCGGGATCTCCGCAATCCGGCGTACAGCAGGTGATATTTATAAAAATGAGAGAAATTATTTAACCTTGTAAGGATTAATGGTCAATACGGGAACGGGCGACTTTTTTACCACATTCTCGGCCACATTCCCTAAGATTGTACGCTCCAGCCCTTTGCGGCCATGTGTTCCCATAATCACCAGGTCTATCCCTTCAGACTCAATGGTTTCGAGAATTTTGGCGTCTGGATCCCCGGAAAGGATCATTTTTTGGAAGTTGGGGTAACTCTGCAACTGTTCCTTACAAATTTTTTCCATCCTTGTTTCAGCATATTCTAAGGCTTCCTTTTGGGACCCTTTCAAAGAAAGATGGGGAATGTAGAATCCGCCCCATTTATAAAGGTCCTCTACCACGTGGAGCAGGTAAATCATGGCATCATACTTCTCAGAAACTGATAGGACGTAAGGCAAAATCTTTGACCAGTTTTCCGTAAAATCAATAGGAAAAAGAATTCGCTTTATTTCTAACATGTCTTTCACATCCTGTTTTTTATTTTATTAATGAACCATATGATTTCGAATGATCTGATCAATGAATCAATCAGGGATGTCCTTCATTTGTGCCTTGGGAGGGCAAATGGATCATATTTACTTAACTTTGACCTCTATCTCTTTTTTCTTGGCTTCCTCTACTTTTGGAAGCGTTACTTTCAGAACACCTTTGTCAAAGGCGGCCTCAACCTTATCGGCTTGAACGTTGACCGGGAGCCGAAAAGAGCGCTGGAACGATCCGACGTATCTCTCTATATAATGATGGTGCTCATCTTTTTCTTCCGCTTCCTTTTTCTTTTCACCCTTTATCGTCAGAAGATCTCCCGAGATGCTAACGTTCACATCATTTGCCTCCAGACCGGGCAACTCCGCCTTGATGAGGAGCTTGTCCTCGGTCTCCGAAATATCCACCGAAGGCGACCATTCCTCTGCAAAGGCCCTGACAAAAGGTCTTTCAGTAAAGAATTTGTCCCAGACCCTGTCCATTTCCCCACGAAATGGATTCAGTTGTCCAAAGGGTCTCCAAGGTACTAATTCCATTCATACCACCTCCTTTTTACTTTGCCCTCCCCGGGCCAAAACAAAGGGAATTTGCTTTGTAATCAATACTACTTCAATATCTATGCCAGCGTAGCGAAGATTCACTTCTTTGGATGGAAATCGCTAAAGGAACGACCTTAACTACTTGAGAATCTTAATTAAAAACAATTCAACAAATAAAAGGATGCCCAAAAAATCTCCTTGATAAACGCCA
>Ga0222656_1000420_pt1 | contig 16354 bp, 13 predicted proteins | sample AntAcemetagen472_FD_179808 | JGI IMG/M metagenome (GOLD analysis project Ga0222656, IMG submission 179808) | Saline water microbial communities from Ace Lake, Antarctica - #472 | ecosystem: Environmental > Aquatic > Non-marine Saline and Alkaline > Saline | place: Antarctica: Ace Lake... | reverse complement strand
AAAAATGGATAGAATACCTTAACTTTAGGCACTTTAGATCACTTTAGGCACTTTAAACTTTTGCATAAATAGAATGAATAAGCCAAGTTATAAATACGTGACCGTAATTACGAATACATGTACTTAGTTTTCTTTATGGATCGGCCTGTCATTGTCACTCTTGCCGTCGGTGTGCCCGGATCGGGTGCCTGCCAGGATCTTCTGAACCGCCGCTTCCATGCTGGTGCTGCGCCCGACCAGCCATGCGGGCATTTTTGGAAACCCGCTGATCAGGGCCACAAGCGTCGATGCCGTGTAAGGCACCGACTGGATCAACAGCATGAACACCCACAGGTAGGCGTCCGGCGAATTCATTGTCGTGCACCGAAACACGGCAAACGAGGCCAGCCACAAGGCCAGCATGAACAGCACTTCCTCCCTGGCGACGGAAATAGCGTTGGCCAGGGGTTGGGTGGCTGCCATCTTGGGCGTGCGAAAGAAGGGCCGATCTTTTCTGAAAAGCCCCGTAAGCATGGCCCGGCCGATGACATGGGTCAGCGCCAGGCCGGCTAAGGCTGCGGCCATTGTCTGGCGAGGGCTTGCTCCCAACCGGGTGGTATAGAGATGGATCAGCTTGATCAACTTGAAGCAGAACAGGGCCAGGGGTAATGCTACGAACATGATCAGAGGAGGGTCCACCTTGCGAGGCATCCACACCATGGCCGTTGACCAGAACAAGGCGGCAAAGTTGAAGACCAGATTAAAACCGTCGGCCAGCCACGGCAGCCATCCGGCAACAAAGTGGTACCGCTGCCCCCCACTCAGGCCGCTGCGTCCAAAAAGGTCACTGCGGTGGCGCCGCATGATCTGAGTCGCACCGAAGGCCCACCGGAAGCGCTGTTTCTTGAAATCAGCAAGGGTATCGGGCATCAGCCCCTTGCCGTAACTCCGGGACACATAGACTGCCTTGAAACCGCGTTCAAAAATACGCAATCCCAACTCGGCATCCTCGGTGATACACCACTCCGCCCAGCCGCCGATGTCTTCCAGCACTTGCCGACGGACTAGCGTCATGGTGCCGTGTTGGATAATGGCGTTGCGCTCGTTTCTGGTGATCATGCCGATGTAAAAAAACCCGCGGTATTCGGCGTGCATCATGGCTTTGAATGTGTTGACATCACCGTCTCGATAGTCCTGGGGCGCCTGAACGATGGCAATGCGCGGGTTGGTAAACAAAGATACGAGGTCCTTGAGCCAGTCCGGACGGACTTGGTAATCGCTGTCAATCACTGCAACGATCTGAGCATCCGGCGACGTCCGGCCGAGGGCGTAGTTCAGAGCCCCGGCCTTGAATCCTACCAGCGGATTGACGTGAAAGAACCGAAAGCGCGGGCCGAGCTTGCAGCAATGCGCTTCAACGGGCTGCCAAATCTCCGGATCCTGGGTGTTGTTGTCGATGACGATCACCTCAAAGTCCGGATAGTCCACCGCCGCCAGTGTGTTCAGGGATTTGATGACCATATCGGGAGGCTCGTTATAGGCCGGCACATGGACCGAGACTTTGGGCGGCACGAACGGAACCGCTTCCTGTGGAATGAACAGGCGAGTGCGGTAGCGTGCCCAGTGCGCCTCGGCCCACTCATGAGCCTCGGCCAGAAGCATCAACATAACGCCGATCATGCCTATGAACAGCAACAGGCCCACGAACAGGATATAAGGGGACATGTACTGGCGACTGTAGTCGTTGACTACCCATACGGCGGCCGTGGCCGCGGCAAAGGCGACGATGGCCAAAAAACTTCGCCCGCCCCGACGCAACGCGCGTCTGTCGAACAACAGAAAGCTGAAAATAATCAAGGCCACCACTACGGACAAAAAGGCCAGCACTTTCCAGTGGGGAATGCGAACCACCGGTGCGGTGAAAGGAAATTTGGGCTGACGGTTCACGTCATATACGCCCCAGTAGGCACCCACCGAGCCTTCGGCCGCTGCCTTCCAGGGCTGGTCGAAGGCCTCCATCACGTAATAGATGTAGCGCCGCTGATCGGCCTGGTTCAAAAAACGCCTCAGGAACAGGGCCTCGTTGGCGTCGGAGGCCACGGCGGACTGACGGGTCCTGCCGTTGCTGGGCCAGCCCACTTCACCAATCACGATGGGCATACCGGGAAAGGTGTTCTGCAGCAGATCTATCTTATCGAAAATGTAATCCACCGCCCGATCAACATGCACCCCTTCCCAGTAAGGAAGCATATGAACGGCGATATAGTCCACGTGTCGGGCCAAATCCGGGTACTTGATCCATACATGCCAAGGTTCGGCAGTGCTTACCGGCTGCCAAACCGCCTCGCGCAAATAGTCAAGGTACCCGAAGAGTTCCTCTTTGGGCATATTACCCCGGAGCACCACTTCGTTGCCGACAATCAGACGCACAACGTTACGGTGGGTCCAGGCCAGATGCTTGGCGGTTTCAACCTCCTGGTGGTTGCGTACCTTGTCGTCGCCGATCCAGACCCCAAGTGCCACGTTGATGTTGTACTTGTCCGCCAGAACAGGTACCTGGCCCAGCGGTCCGTCAACACTGTAAGTTCGCACGGCATAGGTTTTGCCGGACAACCGTTCAAGATCCTCCTCGATCTCCTGCTCCGATGGATAATCGCGGGTAATACCGTCCTGATCGGCACGGAATGGGGAAAAAGAAAAGCCCTGGATGTTATTCGGCCAGGGCGGCTCGGGCACAGGGCGGTTGAAATAGGCCCACAAACTAAACGTCACCACCGCAAAGGTAATGACGATCAGCAGGTCTGCAAAGATGGTAGAGCGATTCATTGTATGGAATCATCCGGTATATAGTAACGATGATACCCGACAAACGGGCAATTAAAAAATCAAATATCGAAAGTCAGGCGCATTGTCAATGATCAAATTTTATAAAACTTCTCACAATTTCAATGGGTTTGGATGTCATGAAATGAAGTTATCACCTAAACTTATACCCTAATTGATCGAAAGTCGAGGATGCCCCAGATTTAAGGCATCAAGGGTGAAGCCGTAGTCGTCTACTGCGAGCCCTTGATAACGAAGAAGATGGGGTATCATCGGCTTTCCCAACGGGTAAACAAAATGGGATTTTTTAATAAATTTATATCTCATTTATAAAAGAGTGATGAAAATGCATCCGAATCTAATAAAATTCATAATAAATCGAATACATAAAACATTTTTCCCATTTTGTTTACGATCATTTGGGGTTATATTTTCTAAGAACAAGTCTTATCATTCGCGTCGAGTCGCCAGTAGTCCACAGGCCTTTGGCACCATTCAAGGAATTGTCTTGTGTCATTACCAAGCTGATCTATGGCCCATTGTCGATCCGTTGAGTTCCAGGTTGTATCAATATGGACAGGGCCGGACAGTTGCATCTTTTTGATTCTACTTTCGCTCGAAGCGATGGCCAAATGGGAATGCTGGATCTTAATGGAAGGATCTACACCCATAAACCTGAAAACATCTGCCAGCACCGCATCCGGATCGGCAACATACTCATCAAACCATATGATCTTGATGTGATGGTCCGAAAAGTACTTTCTGTAAACACTGATATTTTTCCAGTACCGACTCGACTCAATAATGTTCGGCTCTCTGCGAACCATATCATTTATAGAATATTCAATAGACTGAAAACCCGGCGTGGTCATCCACTCAATGTAAGCCGATTCCATTCGGTCAAGGGGATGACGGACCGAGTAAAGGATTTTTGCGTCCGGAACATGCTTAATAATACGCGATATTGTGTTGGGAAAGGCTCTTGCGCGTGAGTATGACGTGGACGCATCCACGATAGCCCTTTCCCCGTTATAGTGTGGGAAAAGGGACATATACCACTCCCAACCGCGGGCGTATTCACGGTTTTCGGAAAAAAAATGCGGCTCCTTGCCTTTGACAACCATAATGTCGGGATGATTCGAAAGCATCACGCTAATGCTGGTAGTGGCCGACTTTTGTGCACCGATGAATAGAAAATTAGGTTTGTGCATGTCACATAACATTCCACTGTGTGTAACTTCTTTATTCTTTGGGGTAAGATGTTTCCAGGCTTAACAGTTTGGGTCCCTGTTTGATGATGAATTCATTCTCAACCGTTTCCCAAATCCAGCCTGAAAGACCATAACCTCCCACAGGTTTTGACACAAAAGCGTCTACCCAGATTTCTGACTGGGGCTGATTTACCCCCGCGGTGCCGAAACGCCCATAAGTTATTTCAGAAACCCGGTGGCAATAGGGCTCACCGGTCAGTTTCGCTGCAAAGTTTGCGGCGGTTTCATCCCCGTAAACGGAAACTCTCAGGCCGTAACGGCTGTCCCGGGCCAGTTGAAGGGCTTCTTTTGTATCATGGAAAGCACGGATAAACGACACCGGCCCGAAGGTCTCTTCCTGCATGCCCAGCATATCGTGGCAGGCGTTGATGACCACTGTGGGATAAACCCGGTTTCCTTGAATCTTCCCGCCAAAGGCTATGTGTGCGCCCCGTTGGACAGCATCATTTAATTGAGCCTTGATGGCGTCCACAACTTTAGTACTGGCTATCGGCCCCATCTGGGTAGCGGGATTTGAAGGATCGCCGACCTTCACGGCCCGGCTGAAATCGAGAAACAGGTCTAAAAAATCATCATGAATGGACTGGTGAACATACACGCGTTCCGGGGCCGTGCAGGTCTGTCCGGCATAAATGTATTTACAGTAGGCAAGCTCTCGGGCCGCAGTTTCCAGATCAGCGCCGGGCAGAACAATGAACGGGTCTTTGCCCGGCCCTTCAAAGATGAATTTCTTTCCCCGTGCTTTTATTGCATCCAGGTACTGACCGGCATAATCGTCGGAACCAAATAAACAGATGGCCGGTGTCGCCGGGTCGGTCATCGCTTTCCGGAGAAATGTTCTGCCGTCGGAATAATCGAAGTGAATTGTATTTCCGAAGATGGGCTGGTAAAGAGATTCCGTTAGGCGGGCGATACCGGAACCTCGTGAAGCGAATTTTACCCGTACCGGATTTCCCACCATGTATATGGATATAATGGCCGTATTCAACCAGGCACTGCCGTTGTAGGGCAGTACCAGAGCAACCGCCTGGCCGGGCTCACAAACCGGCCGCCGCAGAGCAAAAGTCCGGGCCATGCTTTCGAACCCCTTCAGGTCATTAAGAATTCCATCCACTTCCACATTGCATTCGCGATATGTAAAACCGGTGTCCTTCACAGCAACTTTGACCAGATTATCACGATTTGCCCGTATAGCAGTTATCAAAGCATGAACTTTTTCGAGTCGGCTTTCAAATGCTTGCATAATTATCCTCGGCAACTACAAGTTAAACGATTTTTCATTTACAGTCCTCTTTTTACCGGATTCATTTGCAAGGTCCCAGCGGAACCTCTTCAGGGGAGGTATGATCCCACTCCGGAAATTTTTTGGCCTCCGAGTTTCCATTTATTTCTATGCGACTGTTATTCCATGCCCACGGATCGTCCCATGTGGTTCGATGAAGATCCGCGACCCAACTCCAGTCCACCACTTTCAAGGGAACAAAAATCGACTGGGGTTTGGCCGGTTTGAACATCAAAATCATCTCAAAGTGCATCTTTGTAAGCGCTTTCACCCGGTAGTCCGACGGAACGTTGGTATCCAATTGCACACATCTTTCCATCTCATCTCTCCGATGGCATTCAAAGGGCATGGGAACTCCGGGCCTGTCCGTGGTTTCCGGACCTTTTGAGTACGGGTAGGTATTATCAATCCCCTCAAGATCCTCACCGTCCATACAACTTCCCATACCGGTTTCTTCCCTCTGATAAGCCCTTGTCACGATTTGAACATATTGCGTTTCTCCGGGAAATTGGGCCGGCAGGGGGCCATGGCTGAATCGGATCGAGAAATCTTTGCCTCGATCTTCGGGATCATAAATCAGATTGACATAGTCTGTGTAAGTTTTGTTTGCGGAATCATAATCCGGGGTATTCGCGATGATCCAGTTTCCGGGTGGTATTTCCGTTCTGACTCGGATATCCGGTTCCTTGACATCGAACCTGGCCTCGGCCGTCAACGGTTTGCCCTGAACCGTGGTCGTGTATGTAACCGTCCAGGGTTTACGGGATTTGTCCCACCAGTAGAAAGTAACTTCCGGGTTGTTCAGGTCATCTTCTCCAAGATCAAGGGGACGTCCGGAAATGTTTTCCACTTCATGGGTGACAAGGAACTGCTTTACGGTTTTGCCCGGAATCGACCACCGGCCCTGCTGCGAGTCATCCGAACCCGGTATGGCAAGGGCGGCAAGGCGGATCTGCTCACCCACCGCAACGGTCTGCGTCTCGTGGGTAATATCCACCCACTGCCCTTGTTTTAAACGCCTTATTTTCAACTCCGGCGATATTTTTTTGAAATTCCATGAGATGGTGTAGGTGGCGTTACCTCCCGTGCCCGCGTTTTCAGGTCGAAAGGGCTTTTCCCTGCCCACACCGGTCCGGGAAAGTTTGATGCTGAAATCCCTGGGAGGCCCGTCGAGATTGGCCCGCCAGGTCTGTTTCCCCTCCATGGGTCCTTGTTCCGGGATCGGAAATCGAAGTCCGATGACGTTCACACCGATTTTTGTTTCCGCATCTTCGTATGGGCATCCATCCTTGTCGGTCTTCCGTTTTTTGCCGAAAACCGTGTGTCTGCCCGAAACGCCGCCGGCCGCAAATTCATAATAATTGAGAGGAATACCCATCCGGGATTGCAGTTGCGCCAAAAATTGCTGCGCGCCCACGCCGGACATTCCTGATTTGATCTGACTCTTGGCCATGCCGAATCGGCGCAGCAAAAGATTTATGGAATCATAGGGTTCCGGGGGAGAATAAGAGAAACTGTTTGAACCGCTGTAAGTTTCAAGCAGCGGGGAACAATGAGGAGGCCGGGGGTCCTTTTGGGTCAGTGTCTCCTCGAATTGGTAATTGCCCGTAAAGGATCTGCCCTTGTACTTCAGGGCAAGGGGCATCATCTTCGGTGTATGATCGAGGCCGCTGCCGGCTCGATCAAGGGTCAGGGTGCTGTTCGCAGTCATCCTGAAATACCCTTTCCGGATATTATAACCTTCATCCATCTCCCATTGGATACGGACGGAGATATTCACCGGCAGGGTTTCCTCGGGCTCATGGGCACGTGCCGTGACGGCCATGCCCATGATTACCATAAGCATAAAACACAATGCACTGAAGAAAAGGGTTCCGGTTTCCGGCAGACGGTTATGGTTCATAGGGCGATCCCATCACTTATGTTTGTACAGTATTTCACCGATACAAATGTACTCTATGTTCCGGTTGTTGTATCTTCTCTGTTCACCCTATTTACCCCGTGCAATGCTTCTATTTTTTTATTTCACTGGGGGGCCTATAGTCACGCCATAGCGTGACGGGTGTGAGAAATATTTTTTCCGCTTTTCGGCTATTCGTATCTTTGATTCGCAAACCTTTGCAAACCATCTCCTTCCAGGCTTTCATTCAAAGCCGGGCTCTTTGCATGCGCGGTTTTTTACTGACCCATGAGGGCCATGGAGACCTTCGATGTCTGGCCCTGTCCCTCTACCCTGAACACCATTTGCCTTCCGCCACTTTTTAGCTGAAGGACGCCCACGTTTCCCTGGACCATGACCAGTCCGAGCTGCCAGCCTTTGGCGGTCATGGCCTGTTTGTAGTAGTTGACAATCTCTTCCGGGGTCGCCGGCACCTCCATTTCGACCGAGCCGTTTGTCCCGTAGGTTTTGGTCTTGAGCACCTTGACTCCCTCCATAAGCGGGACCTCACCATTCATGATGGTGTCACCCCCTACTGTTTGTTCAGACGATCCAGAAGGGGTGCCCCCACCGCCGCTCGTCTTCAGGGGCGGGGTGGCCTCGGGCCCGGTCTGAGGCGCGGGTGTCGGTTTCTGCGCTGGCGCCAGGGCCTCCTCCTCTACGGGAAAGGCGGCATTAACGGTGAACGTCTTCCCGGATTGGACCTGAATATCCCGAATCTCCCGCACGGATCGATCCGTGCGGTCTTCCACCTTGACATAGTAGGTGCCCGGAAGGAGCTTGTATTCGAGCGGCTTTCCGTCCTTTTTCGTCCAACCACCTCCCATGTTCTTCTCATCTTCCTGACGATACACATAGACGCGGGCACTGATCGGCGCGTTGCTTTTAATCGCTTTGATATGCAAGATACCCCCCGCCACAAAGGTGGCAAACCTTTCCACGGTCTGATCCGCCTTCACCTCCACGTTCTCGATCCAGACCTCAGGCCGCTGCGCCACGCTCTGGTCCTGGAGATAAATCTTGTAGACACCCGGAAGGAGCTTGTATTCGAGCGGCTTTCCGTCCTTTTTCGTCCAACCACCTCCCATGTTTTTCTCGTCTTCCTGACGATACACATAGACGCGGGCACTGATCGACGCGTTGTTCTTGATCGCCTTCACATGCAGGATGCCCCCTTGGCCGAAGGTGGCAACGCGCTCCACGGCCTCTCCCGACTTCACCTCCACGTTCTCGATCCAGACCTCAGGCCGCTGCGCCACGCTCTGGTCCTGGAGATAAATCTTGTAGACACCCGGAAGGAGCTTGTATTCGAGCGGCTTTCCGTCCTTTTTCGTCCAACCACCTCCCATGTTTTTCTCGTCTTCCTGACGATACACATAGACACGGGCACTGATCGGCGCGTTGTTCTTGATCGCTTTTACCTGCAGGACCCCTTCCGTGGCAAAATTAGCAATCCTCTCGGTCATCTGGCCCTCTGTGATTTCCACGTCCTTGATATCCACCGTAGGTCTCTCGATAACATTCGTATCCTGGGCACGGATATCGTACATCCCCGGAGGAAGACGGAAGGTGGCGGGTTTCTCCGCGCTTGTCCAACCTTTCGCAACCCGTTTTTCCCCACCCTGTGTCAGGACCTGCACATAGGTTTTGAAAGGTTTTTCGTCTTTGATGGAGGTCACCTGGAGACTCACAGGGGGTTTTTCGGAGGCCTTCTTCACCACCGCTTTGGCCGCTAGTTGAAAGTCCTTGGCGTTCTTGGCCGTAAAATACTCGCCGCCCCCGGCCTGGGCCATGCATTCCAATTGCGCCTTTTCTTCTTCGGTGACGTCAAAGCCGATGACATGCATCACAAACTTAATCCCGGCCTCCTTGAGTTCCTTTACCAGGCCGCAGGGATCCGGGTCACAGGTCTCTTTGCCGTCCGAAACCAGGATAATGGTGGTTTCGTCCTCCAGGTGTTTGATACACTCGGCCGTCATCCGAACCGATCGGGAGATCGGGGTCTTGCCTTTGGGGTTCAGGCCCTGGATGGTTTGTACGATTTTTTCTTTCTGGATTGGGGCCAGGGAGACCAGTTCCTCCACATCGTTACAGTCCCCCTTTCGGCGGTGCCCATAGGCCACCAGGCCCACGACGGCATCATCCGGCAAATCCCGGATCAGACCGGTCAGGACCTCCTTGGCAATGGCAATCTTGGCCTTGCCCTCCACCTGGCCCCACATGGAGCCCGAGGCATCCAGGATGAACATGATATTCCCGGAAGAAGCCGCCGCTGAAATCGACTGGCCGGGTGCTTGAGCAAGAGAAGATGCGGGCACCGGAACAGGTGCAGGCGTTGGGGTTGTCTTTGCATTTCTGACCTGTGTTGACTCGGCTTTTGCAGGAGACCTTACCGGTTCGGATCCCGGCCCTGCGCCCATGTCCATCTTGGTATAGCCCGCGGGAATCTTGAAGAGGGCTGCGTCCACGGTGCCTTCCTGGATATTTTGGAGTTCCAGAACCGGATTTTTGTTCAACCCGAAACGTTCGTCCCGGATGATATGGTTGAGCTTTTTTGAGATCCAGACCTTGGCGACGGGTTCCGATTTTCCAGTCTCTGTGTAGATCCGGGTTTCGCATTCATAGCCGTTCACGGTTTCCGTGGGCCCCGGCTTTTCGGTCAAGCCTTTCCGGGTCAAGACCCATCCGACCAACGGGTTCATCATAATGGTTTTTTCGATATGCTTCATTTCAACATACTGGTGCATCTGGTCATTGAGACCCCAGGTAACCCCGGTATCGCGGTTTACAATACTGGGAAAGGGCGGGACATTCATGGGCCCTTTGACCTTCTGGAGACGATACATATTGTCCTTGATCTGGAGATTATAAGTATAGTTATCTCCAGGGCCGGTAATAACCATATCTGCCGTAAATTCGGCTCCAAAGGCGGGCGTGAAAGAAGCGATAATGGCTAAAATTACTGCAAGTGGAATTACGAAACCGAAAAGTCTTTTGTGTTGGGTCATAAGGAATCTCCTTTTCAAAAGCATCCGTAGGCGTTTTCTGCCAACTGTAAATCCGGTAACAAATCGGAGTGATAAGAACTTGAGTTTTTTCGGAGCAAATAGATAGGCTAAATAGACTTGAGTGTCAAGAGAAAGGAAAGGTACACAATATGTGGGGTTTTAATCCAGGTTTGGCACCAACAATCGTAAACATATCATAATATCAGAAGGTTAATGTAAACGGCTTCGTAAAAAGTCTAATTCTCGTGAAGCTTGCTTTCATTTCACCACTCTCATTTTATGTGTCTTTCGTACTCTTTTCCATAGGATTTCAATAATGGCAACGCACGCACCGTCTTCATCTAATTTGTTATTTTGGCTCACAAATCTGCAAGATTCCATGAGTTCATTATTACCAGACCGAAGACGGAATATATTTTTGATATAAGCACCCAGATTTGAATTCAGATCAACCAACTCACCATAGGTCATATGCGCCATGATGACCTTATCCTTAAGCGCCATTTTCGAGATTAATATGTCAACCGCTTGATTTGCTGTTTTTGGAGGGCCGGGAAGTTTTTCAACATAATCTCTTCCGGAAAAATTGGTTATATCAGAATCGGAAGAAGCATTCATCAGGTCCAGTATTAATGCACCCTCAACAATACCCGCTGTGTGTTTTCCGGCATCAGGATTTATATCTCCATCCGGACCCATCACATATAACACATCAATATGCCTCAATTGAATCCAATCCTTAATCAGAGATGCCGCTTCAAAGGCGATGGTTTGGTTAAGGTCTATCCCAAGCAACTGGCGTTTATGCTTCAACGTCATCTTTCTGGCATAATCAGAATCATCGCTTAATTTTCCGTATGATATGATAAGCGTTCCTTTTGAGTCTTTTATATTCTGTTCGATACATTGGGAATAATTGTCGGTGGGCATTTCTTTAAGCCCATATTTGCCGGGCAATGTTCCTGTCCTGGTAATCCGTCCCTTGGGGAGCCACCCGCCATGGACAAATCCCAGTTTTATTGCAACATCAAGAACTGCCTGATCTGTTTCGGTTTGACCGCCTGATATGATTTTTTCTATCATGTGTTTATAAGATCCATAAGTTGCATGGGCTCGTCAATAATGACACGCGCCCCGTTTTCCTTTAATTCTTTTAAAGAGCGAAACCCCCATAGTACTCCAACGGGGAACATCCCCGCAGAAACGGCGGTTTTCATGTCAATGGCTGTATCTCCAAGGTAAATAAAGCCGGATGGCGGTATTGCAAGTCTTTGAGCAACGTTAAGAGCGCCCTTAGGGTCGGGTTTTCGGGGAATTGAATCCTGCTGCCCTGAAACAACATCAAAATCCCATTTTGATAAAAAGAATGCCGCGCAATCCTGGGTAGCAGGGTCGGGCTTGTTTGATAAAATCGCCAGTTTTAACCCCCGCAGCTTTAAGTTATCCAATAGTTCCGGAACGCCATCGTATATTTTTGTCTTTACATTATAATTGCACCGGTAATCTTCCATATATTCTTTGAGGCAGGCCTCTATGATATCCGGGTTACGACTTTCTTCAGGCAATGCACGGGTAAAAAGCATTCTCACACCTTCACCAATAAACAACCGGTAGGTTGAAATTGAATGCGTTGGGAACTTCCTGTTTGATAGAACTCTGTTTGCGGCATCACCAATATCATCTAACGTGTCTATCAATGTGCCGTCCAGGTCAAAAAGCACTGCTTTATAGTTCATCATTTTACTTCCCCGGTATATTATTGACGGTCTCATAAAAAGTCCAACTTCTGCGTTATGCTGCATTTCGCAATCATTCAACGTACGAAAAGTACGCCTCATGATTACAAAATTTGGACGCCTTGAATTTGAACTTTTTACGAAACCGTCTAAATCGGACTTTTTACGAGTTCATCATTATTGACGCGTAAGATTTTACTCACTATTTTCCCCAATAATCTTGACCAACATTCCCGGTTTAAAAGCAATATATTTTCCGGTTTGTGATGTAATACCCATCTCATGATGACCACAGCAATCACATTTTTTGGCCGTTACTATGCCTTGGATTGACTTTTCATGATCGTCTTTTACTTCAGATGATTTTCCATTCATTGTCTTTTACAATATGCCTTTCTTATTCTTGATATTTGACGGCTTCGTAAAAAGTCCAATTTCTGCGTTGCGCTTCATTTCGTGTTCACTGCGGCGTACATAAGTACGCCTCATTCCACGAAATTCGCGACGCCTTGAACTTGAACTTTTTACTTTGCCGTCTCAATTTTGACTTTTTACGAGTTCATCATATTTAATTTGAACTTTTTTTAACATATCAAAAAACTCTTGCTTTGTAAAAATACCCTTTTCTTTATGTAAATCTAACCGTCCAACAATGTGCCCGGGAGAACGCTTTGGTCACCAAATTTTTCGTATAGCGAATCCAATGTGGTATTCAATTTCCGGCGTTTTTCAAATGACCGGTCTTGGTCAAAAAGAGAAAGCTGGGTTCGGATGCCGCAAAAATTCAGGTGAGACAAAGAGATCCCTAAAAGCCGGATTGGCTTTTTAGTCACCTGGGTTTTTTCTAATAGACGGCAACCCGTTGAATATATTTCCAACCCATCATCCGTGGGTTTTGGCAAGGTTGCAGACCGGGTGATCTGAACAAAATCATTATATTTAACCTTCAGGGTAACCGTGTGACCGGTTACGCCCTTATGGCGCATGCGCCGGGCCACCTTGTTTCCCAGAGCAAGGAGCTCTTTTTTAGCCGCATCCAGCGAGGTAATGTCATGCAAAAAGGTCTGCTCATGGCCCAAGGACTTCACATCATGCTCCGGTATCACATCTCTGTCATCTATCCCCATGGCTAACAGATGCATATTGATACCATGTTTTCCAAATTTTTTCTCCAGGAATCCGGCCGGGGTCTGTCTTAATTCCCGAAACGTGCGGATGTTGAAGCCACGCAGGGTCAACCGGGTCATTTTCCCCACCCCCCACATTTTTTCCACGGGGAGGGGGTCTAAGAATTCTCTGATTTCATTGAAAGGTACAACGGTTAAGCCATCGGGTTTGTCAATATCAGAGGCAATCTTTGCCACAAATTTTGAAGGAGCCACCCCCGCGGAAACCGTCAAGCCCGTTTGCATTAAAATTGTTTTTTTAATGAGTTTCGCAATATTCTCGGGCGCACCGAAAATACGGGTGGAACCGGTGACGTCCAGAAATGCTTCATCAATGGACAGGGGCTCAACCAACGGTGTAAACCCATGAAATATTTTAAGGACCTGTCCGGAAATATCTTGATATCTCGACATTCTGACCGGCAGATAAATTCCATCCGGGCAAAGTCGTCTTGCCCGGGCCATGGGTTGGGCGGAATGAATACCGAATTTTCGAGCTTCATATGAGGCGGATGATACCACCCCTCTTTCCTTGCTCCCCCCTACGATGACCGGCTTTCCCTTTAAGACGGGATTATCCAGCACCTCAACCGAGGGATAAAAAGCATCCATGTCTAAATGAATGATGTGTTTTGACCGAACTTGCTTATTCATAAAAACCAAATTCCCTGATCTGAAAAACCCTTTCTTTTTTTTATCTGATGCTGCCGCCAAATACAACCTTTAAGATAGACGGCGGCAGGATAAACCCGGTTAGCATTTTCACGTAACTATTCATTTCTATTCCAAGAAATCGGCATATGAGCATAACATTCTGAAATAAACACATAAGAGAATTTTGAGGACTGGCTCGGAAACCTGGAGGGCCTATTGCAAAACCGTGATTTCTAATATTCGCAATAGTTCTATTGAAAAGGATAAACTTAAGTAATCTTCGCTCTTGAATTTTATTAATACACCGCCGCTAATGGCAGAAGAAGAAGGTCCTAAGGTCACATGTTTTTCGGAAATCCCGAATAGGTCATTAAAAACATCTTAAGATCTTTTTTAATAAAGTCCCCGACATCCCATGCGTCCCTGGACAAATACCCCAGATACTTGGACCGGATGACATAGGCCTGGGCATCGATCATTTCTTTTTCTCGGTTTTCCACCCGTACCCGGATCCTCTCATACAAATCGCCTTCAAATTTATCCAACTGCCCCAATGATAATTCATCTACATTGAAATAAACTATCCCTTGGGTGATCGCATCCGTTACCGGAATAACTCCGGGATACGATTCCCCTTTCACCCTAAACCGGGCATAATCTCTAAGAATCGCTTTTTGTGAACAAAAATTACTGGCTGTAACCACATGAATTACAGAAGGTATCATTAAGCTGCCGTATGTAAAAATATTCATATCCCTATGTTTCAAAACCCCAACACATTCACCGCATTATCGGATCCTGTAAAATCAACTTTTTAAAGAATACAGAAAGTAAAAAGTAACTATTATTTTCTGTTATAATTCCAACCCAATAAAGCCAAAGTATGTACAAATCAGAAAAATTGATATCACAATTTCGTACATTTATTTTATGTTAGCCTTATAAATGTATTGTTCGACAATTGCAAAAATAAAAAATACATGTATGTTTAAAATCATCATGTGCTAACCAATCCTTAACCAATGCCATGGAAGTGCTTCGATTCTCCCGGAAGCTTGAATTTATGAGAGACCAGCAATTATTTTACCGTCTCAGACAGTTGCCGGGCCGACAAGATGATTTTCCTTTTGAAAAACCGGATTGTTATGGAATCCTCTCAATTTCACAGCAAATGCCGGAACCGAGATACGGAATGGATATCTTGAAAAATTGCTAATCAAATGCTTTGAGATAGGTAATTTTTACTGCAGCGAACGCCGGGCATGAGTGCGCTGGGAAAAGCCAAGGGGGGCTTTGAAAAAGGTGAGTTTTGTCGGGGCTACCGGAAAATGTAAAAACACACCAGCTTTTCCCAATCCATCTCAATGCCCTTGTTCGGCAATTCTTTTTTCTCTTTTTTTAATTATAGGAATTAATGATCGCAAGGCATCATTTACTGAGTTCTCATCTGGAAAAAACTCAGCTACCTCCGGGTCGATGAATACAACATTTGTTCCTTTTTTGTATTCTTTAGCGTATTTGCCCCTTACGCCCTTGCTAAAATCATATTCTTCCAGCATATCCGGATCATTAGATATCACTTTCATAATATTCCCTTTCTTTTTTTGTTGCTTTTCTGGCACTAATAATCCTTATGTTGTCTCTTTTTTCAGTATGAACAACAACCAATATGCAATTATTATAGGACATCCCAATAAGAACCAGTCTTTTTTCATCGTTTGAATGTAAAGGGTCATCTATGGTTAATGATAAATTATCTTTAAAAGCGCTGCTCGCTTCTTCAAAAGGTACACCATGTTTTTCCAGATTAGTTTTTGCCTTTTTAAGATCCCATTCAAATATTAACATTTATTGATTCCCAAATCCTGTTAATGCTTTTAATACACTAACAAAAGTATTAGACGAAGGCAAGGGCGTTTCCTTGAGGAAAGGTCTGAAGGGCTGGAGCGAAGCGTAAGGCGAACCGCAGGCGAGAGTGACCAAAGGAAGCGACAACCCCGAGTGCATCCTGTTGTCATCGATGCCCAACACCACTTTCCTAAGAAACGTTTTGATCATCAATTTAGATGGAAGCCTACTCCAGAAATAGAGATGGCAATTCTAAAGTCCATTTTTAAAACAAAGCCATAATTTAATTATATAACGTTTTGATTTACAAAAGTAATCTTCAATGATATTAATATAATGTTCTAATGTTCGGTATTGATTGGGGCACAGAACCTTGAGCGAAAAACCGGAATTAGGCGAAAGTAACAAACACAAGATGTAGGGTCGGAGGCAAACCTGGACTAGGTAATAAATTTTAACAAGGTCAATCGATATCTAAATGATATCATAACCTATTGACATTACAAATAATTTCATATAATGGCAAGTTATGTTGTCAGTTTAGTTATGTTGTGAGAATTTAATGCCCCACAATTTCATACCCATGTGATTCCTTGCTTAAAAATTTACAGATCCATATAATTCTTTTAATTCCCTTTAAATTTATTT
>Ga0222656_1000406_pt1 | contig 16975 bp, 16 predicted proteins | sample AntAcemetagen472_FD_179808 | JGI IMG/M metagenome (GOLD analysis project Ga0222656, IMG submission 179808) | Saline water microbial communities from Ace Lake, Antarctica - #472 | ecosystem: Environmental > Aquatic > Non-marine Saline and Alkaline > Saline | place: Antarctica: Ace Lake... | reverse complement strand
ACGATCAGAGGTGGAATTCGCATAGTGAGAGATTCGCCGAAAAATTATGTCAAAGAGCAAAGGACCAGTACGCCCTTAAAATGTATGCTTTTATAACCCATTGATATTAATCATGATTAAATTTTTTCTTGACAAAGGAATTATAGGATGTCCCCTATTAGGACATTAATTATTTTAGGGGCGTGCTGGAAGTTCCTATTCCTTGTTCACCCTTATCAACCGTCTACTTATTTAACTTCTGGATAATGTACATTCGCATCTGGCATATGCAGATATGGCGATTTATAAAGGGAACTGCAAAGGGACAGTGTGAAGGATTTTTTTCAAGACATTCGAGATGCTCATCGGATCCGAACTGCCTTACCTTGCAAAGACAGGCGAAATTATCTTTTACGCACTTGAAATCCTTCGGGCATTGTATCTCTCCAATGAGTTGTTCAATTTTCTTTTTTTCTTCCTCTTTCATGTCTTTCTTCACCCTGTGCAACCTTGTCATACTTTCAGAGATTCTTTTTACATCCAGGACGGTTCTCGATCGTGGTCGGAACAAGCGAACCTGTTGATTTTTAAAGATTAACACACTTTAATCAATGATCATGGTTTGACCCCAATTACTGAAAATAGAAACATATTATTTTAGGGGCGTCCCCGAAGTCCACTTGCTTAAAGAGATGCATTCTCCTAATGAAGCTCCCCGCCGCAAGCGGTCGGGGTATCAAATCGGAATTGCACCGTAGCCATTTCTAGATTGAAATGATATAGCAAAAGTAACCCGCCTTCGCTCTGATGAGCTTCGGCGCTGTTCACTTTGCCTTTCAGCCCTGCAGCCCCGCTGGACGGGATCTCCGCTCTGCTACGACAAGCTGCAGGGTATTGCGGCGAAGGCGAATAAACTTAAAATTTTAATATGTCCCGCACTTCTCCCGATTATTCTCCTTGGATAAGTCGGGTCGCCGGGGCTAAGCTTGCGTTACCTTCTCCAACAGCTTCCGATAATAGACATAGTTTTCAAAGGGAACATCCGCTCTTACGCGCCCGTCTGCCATGGGTATGTAACCGCCGTCGGCCAGCAGGGGCGGTACCTTCTCCTCGACTTCACGGCGGATCGCCTCCTTGTCGCGCCTTAAAGCGTCAAGATCGATGCCTCCAATCAGGCGCAACTCGGGACCGAACTCGCGGCGCAGATTGCGATAGTCCATGGCCTCAGTGTTGACCTCGCAAGCCCAAAGACAATTGAAGCCCCATTTGAGAATGCTTGGGATCAGTATCCGGGCATTGGCAAAGGTGCGCAGGATAATTGTTTCGATTCCATACCGGTTCAGCACGTCAAGGACCGGTTGATAGCTTGTCAGAACGAACTCCTCATACATCTGAGGGGACAGCAGGGGGCGATCGTTTCCGCCGATGGGCTCGGAGAAAACGGCGGCATCGACTTCAACCTCGGCCAGAACCCTTTCCGCCATTCGGGCCGCAAACTCCCCTTGGATAGCCAAAGCCTCACGCATGAATTCCGGGTCTTTTATGAGGAGGCGAATCACCTCTGAAAACCGATCCCAGCCATACACGCCCAGTGACAAGAAAAAGCCGCGGTGCACCCGTAACATGAGCATGTGGTCGCGGGATCGCCAGTTGCGGACTCGCTGGGACCATTTCAAAGGCAATCGGCGGGAATCATCCGGGTCTAAACTTTTCCTCAACACATCCAGTTCATTCCGGGAAGCGGGCCATTTCTTTAGCTCGGGGCGGGGTTCCAGATCCATTTCTATTTCTTCGCGCCGATCGGTAGAGAACATCTCAGAGAGTTCCGCCTTTTTGGTCAGACCCTGTTTACGCCAGGCTTTGATGACATCTTTTCGAACGCCCTCTTCAAAGTAGGGGACGCGGTCGGTCTTTTCATACCGCATGGTTTTCAAAAAGCGTTCGCGACTTGTCATGTGCATAGTAATCTATAATGTATTTTAGGGTTTAGATTTCTCTATACAGTTAATCCTGCATGGAATTGGTTTCAAAACCTTCAATCGGGTTTAAGGTCAAGGCGGACTGAGGCAGCCAACCGCAGGAATATATGGAATATTTCGAGGATTGGCCGTCTCAGTCCAACACAGAGATTGAGCCCGAGGGCAGGTTTCGAAACCAATTCTATGCAGATATCAAGCTACGGGCCATAGAAACAGCACCGGCGGCATCCGGGCTGTACCCATCGGCTCCGATTTCAGCGGCAAAAGACGCGGTCACCGGCGCGCCGCCGACCAGGGTCTTCAAGCTGCCCCCGCCCTTGGTCCTGACATCGGCAACAACCGCTTCCATCTCCGCCAAGGTCGTGCTCAGCAGGGCGGAGATGGCAACAATATGCGCCTGATATTTTTTAGCAGCAGCCAGGAACTTGCCCTTGCTGACGTCCACACCCAAATCTATGACGCTATATCCGGCACACTCCAGCATTATGCCCACCATATTCTTGCCGATGTCGTGAATGTCGCCCTTGACAGTGCCTATGATGATGGTGCCTCTCGCCTTGATGTCGGACCTTGCCAGATGTGGCCTGAGAACTTCAAGGCCGGCGTGCATGGCCTCGGCGGCCATGAGCATCTCAGGTACAAAAAAAACGCCCGCACTAAATTGCCTGCCGACCTCATCCATAGCCGCAATTAGGGCTTGGTCGAGGATTTTAAGTGCGTCCTCGCCCTGATTCAGATGGGCTCGTACCAGTTGGGCGGTCTTTTCCTGATCGAAATCAAGGACCGCGTCGATTATGGCTTTGGCTTCCATGAATACCGTAATATTGGGTTAGAGTCACTCATCCTTGTCGATATCCCTTTGCTTTTCCTTCTTCTTTCTTTTTCTAGTCTATACCATTCTCTTATTTTTTTTAATCCATCTTGTCCGAGTACATCGTCACGATCAAAATAAAAAGTGATTACATTACCAAGACAATCAATCAAACTCTCCCAACGTTCAAAATAAATATAAGAAAGCCGCCGAAAATAAGCTCTAAAAAAACTTTCTAATAATTCTAACCTTTTCCCTTTCCATTCTCTTTTGTTTTTATATAAAAATTTTATGACACCTACGGCTGAAATCATATCCCTTATCCCGATATGAGTCTCTTTTATTATCTCAAAAAATGGATCAACATACTTAATTTTATTCTTTTTGAAATAACTTTCAAAGGTGTGCATCTCTTCACGATCACAAATCTGGCCTCCCATATTCACATCTTGTTCATGGAAAGTAACATGAAACAATTCGTGGTTTTGTTTCCGGGCTGTACCTATCCCTATCTCTTCGGCGATAAACGGCAAATAATCTTCCAAGGCTATAACTTCTTCCCCCGAAATTAAAAAACCTTTCTAAAACCGGCATCAGTTTTCTCCCTGAACGTTGCCTTTTTAGTGCCATATCTCTTAATAACGGAGAAATCTTTTTTCGCAACTTAAATAGTTCTGGATCATCAAGCTGCGAAATCTTTGATATCCTATGTGGACTGATTGCACAATTAACAATTAAATATGGGAGCGCTTTTTTTCCATCATTTTCGTATTCAGCTTCTTCAAAATCACCCTTTCCATCAGGTAGACTATACAATGATTGATATGCCAGGAAATCAATAAACCCTTCACTGTAAGGGCCTAATTTTTCAAATGATGTTAAAGCGGTATTTTTATCTGTCTTATCTCCAAGTCCAGTAAATTTTACTGAATTCTTATTATGGGGTTTAGAAACCGGATCATGAAATAAACCGGATGATTTGAATGTTAATAATCTTCTGTCAGGTAAAGGAATATAACATTGACGCAGGTTGGCAACCGAAAACTGCGCCTTGTTATAATGTCTATCCGTCATCGCAACAATAATTTTACCCCCTCGCGTCAATATTTCATTTGCCACCTTAGGCTTACCACAGAGAAAAATTCCTTTGTTTTCCATGATATAATCAGCAAGAGTCTTATCCCCTTTTATCTTTTCCGCAGCCAACTTTTTATTGCAAATTTCCATCTTTCCTGTTTTCTCCTCGGGCAATACCTGCATAAACACCGGTCTTAATACTCGATCATTTAACAACGCGTTTTTAACCAACTTAATTGCTTCTGAATCAGAATCGAATAATTTCACAATCTCCGGATATTTATCCAATCCTTCCTCTTGCAAATACTTATTCCATACCATTTCATTAATCATGCTTTTTATTTCTCCGGAGCCATTTTTTGTGTTAAACCGGGGAAGGCAGGTTCGTTTCGAAGTATAGATGCAGTTTCCCTTTCAAACAATCATGCCAGTTTTTAACAGTTACCATTTTTCCTAACATCAGCAAAATGAGACCGGAGTTGCTCCTCTGTAAATGGCAAATATATCGGGTGAAACATTACTTTACCCCTCTCATCTGCGGAATGTATTTCTTCGGTGCCAGTGAAGATTGTCCTGTTCCGGCCAGAAGGTTTCGTGTTCCGGCGTGAAAATACTACGGTCCGATAGCGTGAGAATGTGACCGGGCAGATTTTTTTCAACCTGCACCCGTTTGGATACCAGAACTTCAGAATCTGTCAAGAATGAAGATTTATTCTGTTTAATTCGAAGACTCTTTAACGGTTACTAGACCCCGTTGTTTTCGTTAGTAAGTGAGATTTCCTGAACCTCAAATACCTTTTACCTCAGAAATTAATCTATCAAATTTTTCAACTTCTACAACAGGTTATGTTGTAAATGAGATTCCTGTCAGTTTGTTTAATGCAACAGATGCGGCAATGGCATTTTCAGGAATAGGGAAATCCAAGGTAAAAACAAGGTCATTTTCTCCCATTACAGCATACATTGATATAACTTTTCCACCATTCTTTTTGATCAGCTCAACCGCTTTATCCGTTCTTTCGGAACTGATTCCCTTCAATGCCTCTGTGGAATACTTTCCAAACATCATGAATATTGGCATATCGAATCCTCCTTTATTTTGAGATATATTTTACAGATGATCAAAATCAGCTAAAATCATAAAAGAATCTCGGATAATAAAAAGCAACTTTCAGGCAATGGTAGCCTTGGACCTTTGACAACTTGCCAATCAAACAACCTGAAAACAGTAAATACCGATAACAGATATCGCATAATGTGTATAAATGGCCGGGGCGCCAAATGCTCCTTCACCAATCGTTTTTTATGGCAAGCCCCCCGCTTAAACGCCCGAAACGTTCCCCGGCCAAGGCAGTAAGACGATATCACCAATATTGTATTGTTGCTGACAAGTTATTGGCAGTATTGCATGTATCATTCCAGGATTATTGATAGTATTCGGACAATAATCTTTTTACTCGAGTGGAAATCAGAATTATATTTAGATAAAAAGGTGTAGATGGAGAATGAAGTCAGCAGAATAATAGGTGTTTCACAATGGAAACTGATTCGAGATAGAGAACAGGTTTCAGAGGGAGAATCTATATTACATACAATACTATAAATATGATTGTATGTCAAACGACAAATTGTTTAACATTTCAAATAGTTAGATTCTGTCTTGTGGCATTAATTGTTTGAAAGGAATCCATGGAAAGGAGGGATGTGCTTGATTCACGATTCCCTGCCTGAAGCTTCAATTTCCGAAAAGTGAAAGTTTATAACAGAAATCATAAAAAGTATATATCACTTGATAATCATCAATATCAATTTAATTACAGATATCGTTAAAAGCAGGCTATACAGATCGCTTTTTTAAACCAAATAAATGCTAACTCTGCTCCTGATCCCTGCCCTTTACTATTTGCTCTTCCCTCTTTTCTTTTTTCTTCTGTTTCTGTCCCCTGACATCCTCTTTCTTGTCAAGCCGTAGCTCACAGCTCACAGCGAAGGCTGATAATCAAGGATCAAGGTTTGATCCCGATCCATGAAAATAGAAACTTATAATCTAAGGGGCGTTATATAATAGAATAACAAAAGGTCCCGGAACTCCGTGCTGGCTCAAACCAAAATCCATCCCATCAATCAACTATCTCAAACATGTACCTTTTTCCAGCCTTGCCAGCAGCTGCATTTAATATAGCCCTAATGGCATCTGCTGTTTTACCTTTTTTGCCGATGACTTTGCCCATGTCACTTTTAGCAACTCTGAGTTCTAATATAATGGTTTGAGAACTTACAATTTCATTTACCTGCACCTGTTCCGGGTCGTCTACCAGTGCTTGTGCAATTTTGATTAGAAGATTTTTCATGGGGATGGTTTCCTTATCTGGTCATTGTCTGATGAAGTAACGTTCAGGATGTGCCAGCAGAAATTGCCAGTCTTCCGGTTTATTGGAAGGGATGAAAATTTTATTCAACGAAGGATATCCTCTTTGAAAAAGTTTTCTATTTACTTTTTAATTTTGCCTTCATGGCCATAACATTATATACAGCAGGTAGCGTACTCTATACTCTTTTAATCAAGAATCAAGGTTTGAGCCCATTCATTTTAAGCGTGCTTTTAGTGCCACTAACCCTACAAAACAGTCTATTGGAGGCTTAACATCGTTGTTATAAAATCTCTGAGCAAGTGCTGGCTCACTGTTGTCAAGTTCTGCGCCTAATATCCATTTAGGCACATATACGATACTTTTATCTCTCCAATCCCTAATACGAAAACGAACATCGTGTGCTCCAGTTTCCTTTTTTAGTTTTTTAAGCAAATCTGTTATTTTTTTTCTGTTCCTTTAGATAGAGCATCTATCAGTTTCTTTTCACTGGCATTCATACCGCCTCCTGATAAATATTTAGATCACTATGGTTAGTTATTAAATTTGATTTTATTAGCAATCCATTTTATCAACTACTTGTATATGTTCAGTTTTGTAGATGTAAATCATATCTCAAGTGGTCTCATATAACAAAAACCCCACCTCTTTTTAGAAATGGGGTTCCTTATCATCATGGCATATGCTTTTCCTTGGTTTAAGGTTGAAGCAACTATCTTGGAATCACATGTTTATATCTCAGAGTTGAATAAAATTGTCAAGAATTTTAAAAGATTAGGAATCATTGCCAATTTTTGAAATAATTTAATCGGCCTTCTTTGTATTTCGATTGGATGTTACACTGTTTTTTTATTCAAGTAGTTTGAAATTCGAGCTTTTGTTTTTCTGTGGATATTCTATCAAAGTATGAAATTTTCATATTGGTATTATTAATGTATTTGTTTTCTTGATGTTTCCTTAAATTGGAATGTAAACTTGTTTACCCATCAGGTTTTAAATTGACTTTCCAGAAACGATGCTCTTTTTTATTTCCTTCAAAAGAAAAAAACATGCCTCCTTTGACAGAATGGCTGGCGGGGTTTCCCAGGACAAGCAATAGGGCAGGGCGATCATCTGGTTTAGAAGGGATAAGCTGCTCGTATTGATATTTTAACCGGTCTCCTTCTAATTCGAATATTTCATTATTGTACGGGTCAGATTCAAGAAAGTCTTCCCATTTTTTATTAAATCGTTCTCTTTGTTTTGGGGCAGGAAGAAGTTTTTTGAGATAGATTTTGCATTGGAGTTTTATCGAATCTTCTTGCTGATAAGAAACTATGGCCCCTGTCATTTTATCAGTCCTTTGGCATTTGTTTATTAGGTTATTTACTTATTTATGGACGTCCCGGAAGTCCCTAAGGTCTTGTCCGGCAATCATCATGTCGACACGATTGAGGCGGCGATCATCAGACTTAGAAGGGATAAGCTGCTCGGATTGATATTTTAGCACATCTCCTTCTAATGCGAATATTTCATTATTGCACGGATCAGATTCAAGAAAATCGTTCCACTTTTTATCAAATCGTTTTCTTTGTTTCGGGGCAGGAAGAAGTTTTTTGAGGTCAATTTCGCACAGGAGTTTTATCGAATCTGCCTGGTGATAGGAAAGTATGGCATCTGTCATCGTATAAGCCCTTTTGCATTTGTTTATCAAGTTATTTACTTATTTATGGACGTCCCGGAAGTTCACTGCACTCCGCAACCATTTGGACAGCCATTCTGCCTGCCGTTTGGCCTGCTCCAGAAACTCGACATCCGTTGCATTTGGAAATCGAAGACATTTGCCGTCATATTTAACCTTAGCATCTGCCTTGCGATCCTATGAAGTTGGCTTTGAGCGAGCCTTGGTTTCCACAGCAAATACGCCCGGAGGACCGACCACAATATGATCAATATTGAATTTGTCGCCAGGAAAATCGTGATATACACGGTATCCGTCCAGCATGAGCTGATTGAGCTCCTGGCCAACCGCAATTTCACCTTCGTAACCCAACTGATAAGACCGTCGAAGATTTAAGTGTTTAAGAAGGTTTGTCAGACAATATACAGTAAGTCCGATCCCGAGGATAATTGTCAAAGTCCAGGACATCGATGACCCAAGTCTAAGGGTAAAAATGTTCAGGACATCGATGACCCGAAACAATGTTATGAGTAATTATAAAGAGATCTATTCAATTGCTTACTGGCACTAAACCAGCTCAGGTTAAGGCTTTTTGTGATTGTTTAAGCAAAACCCGGAAGCTTTAGAGCGTTTAGTGTCTCATCACATACAACCTATCGGGTCATCGATGTCCTGAACCTTATCAGATAATCGTTAAAACCAATATCGTTGTTGAAGGTTTTGAAGTTCCAAAATGTAGAAGAGAAATATAGTATGCATAGAGCATGAGGGGAATCGTAATCATCCAAACAAAGTGTATGATTATCTCATCATTAATCTTAGCAATTTGTCGATTTAAGGATTCCCCGGGACCCCTAAAAAAGTTTTCAGTAAATGGCGAACGGTATCCTTTCACCTGCTGATATTTTTTTAGCAGGTAGAACAGCGACATTACGATACCTAAGATTCCAAAAACCAAGATTATTGGAAAGTAAATAAAGAACCTGTTCAATTATCCACCTCTGTAATTTTACCGTTTGTTCATCGACATTAATTTAAGCTTGGTTTTTTATGAATACTACACTTTATACCTTTTTAATATAGGATCAAGGTTTGGTCCCTATCCCTGAAAATAGAAACTTATTATTATAGGGGCGTCCCGGAAGTCCTCAATGTCAAGGGCTGAAGCTACTTCCCCTATCTATTCCTTTAACGGCCAGCTAGCTGAAAGATCAAGCCAGTGCTTCACAACTTTGGTATGTCCGTCTTGGAATTTGATATCAGCTTTAATTGTAAATTCACCCCAACCAGAAGTTTCGAATTCAAAATTACTATCTTTGTTCGTTCGAATCCAAACAGGCTGAGGAAATGTTGGATGCAGCAGGTATTTCACCTCTATAATGGAATTCAATACCTCAGGAGACGCATCAATAAATACCTTCCATCGAAACCACCGAGTTCCTTTACGAGGTTTTTCTTCCTTTGCATAATTTATTAATTTGATCAGGGTCGACTTCCCTTGAACAGGTTTCTCAACTATTGCACCGGAGCTCCCAAGAAGAAATACAAAATCCCCTTCGTCGAGATCAGGATCTCTGATTTTACCATACTGTGGTGTTTGGCCCGATTGATAGTATAGGACCTTATCTCTCAAATACATCCCTAATTCTGAACCGGTGATATAGCCGTCCCTGCTTAGATCCGCCTCACCTTGAAGGCCTCGAATGAAGGACTTGGCAAAGACTGATTTCGCTGGGACTTCTTCTCCCGCATCTCCAGCAGTGATGAACTGGCGTACTGGACGAGACGTTATTTCAGAAATATGGGGAGGTATCTCAGGAAGAGCTTTGGACTTGAAAATTGTTCCAGAAAAGCAGCTATCAAATAAAAACATAACGTGTTTGGCTTCTATTTGGCGGCACCAAGCGAGAATTTGGCTCATCGGAAGTGCCTTACGAAGAAAGCCTTTTTCGTCCTTCCGTGGATCTGGCGCGTTGGTGGGGACAAGATAACCTTTAGCGCCCTTCTTTCGGCTGTATCCATGCCCGGAGAAAAAAAATAAGAGCCTGTTATTCTTATCGTATCCGTATTTATCTATGAACAATTTGATCGCATTTTCCAACGCGTTATTATCCGAATTTAAAACTCGAGTAACTGCGAAACCGTTTTCAGTTAAAATCTGCTCAATTTGCTTTGTTTCTTCAATGACACTGGGTAGTTTTGGCCAACCGGCCGAGTAATCCGCTATTCCTAATACCAAAGCATAGCTACCTTTGTATAAACCGACAGTTTTGCCCATTGAGTCTTTGATCGGCAAAACATTTAGACCACGGGTTTCTGCATGTACTGTGCTAACAAAACAAAGAAGAAGTCCTAAAATCACCGTCAATTTGGTCATCTTGATCTCCTGTCAAATAATATTTATTGAGCTGATCCGACATTTTCTTAAGTGTGTCAACCACCCATTCGAAGTTAATTTATTATTTTAATCAGTGCAACAACAAGAGAAACCCAAACACCACTTTTAGCATGATGTCAATCTCCTACATAGATTTTAACTTTCCCCACCAATCCCAGTTACCCAACCCAAAAAATAGAAACTTATTATTTTAGGGGCGTCCCCTAAGTCCCATTTGCAAGATTTTTTTTGGAACATCAATAAATTAAACGGGCACCTCTGCGGTAGGACAAAAAAGACATGGCCCATTGCATTACAACCAAAATCCGGTTGTTAAATCCGGTGATGTAATAAATATGAATAACAAGCCAGATGATCCAGGCCGGTAGTCCTTTAACCTTCAGCCCGCTGATTTCAGCAACGGCTTTACTTCTTCCTATGGTCGCCAACTGCCCTTTGTCCGCGTATCTGAATTGTTGCCGCTGATTTCCTGCAATCTCTGTAAGAATATTTCTGGCAATAGATTTTCCCTGTTGCAGCGCTACGGGGGCTAAAGCCGGCAGGGGTTCCCCGGTTTGATGAGAAAAATGAGCCTGGTCACCGGCCACAAAAACCCGGCGGTACTCTTTAAGACTCAGATCCGGCTCAACGACAATCCGCCCTTGACTATCTAATTCCACGCCCAGCTTGTGGTTGAGATCAACCGCCTTAATACCGGCAGCCCATAGAACCGTTGCCGCCCGGATCCTTTCTTTTCCGAGCATAACGCCATCAAGATCAATCCGCGTCACCGTTCTTGAAGTCCGGACTTGAACCCCGAGGCTCTCCAAATCCCTAGTTGCACTTTCAGCGAGGTTTTTTGAAAAGGATGTTAAAATCCTTGATCCGGCTTCAATCAATAATATTTGCGTTGACTTTGGATCAATATTTCTAAAGTCTCTGATAAGCGTAAAACGGCTCATCTCGCCAATGGCACCCGCAAGCTCGACCCCGGTCGACCCTCCTCCGACAATAACAAAGGTCAATAATTTTTTCTGTATCTCTGAATCGTTTATCCTCTCCGCTTCTTCAAATGCTGACAGAACGCGCCGCCTGATCTCAATTGCATCCACCACGTTTTTGAGGCCCGGCGCATTTTTTTTCCATTGCTTATGTCCAAAATAAGAGTTTTGAACTCCACATGCTAAAATGAGGTAATCATAATGGTATTCTCCGATACTGGTATTGACTTGCCGGTTTTTCAGATCGACGGAATTGACATTTCCCTGGAGAACAGTAATATTTCGATACCTTGAAAGGATGCTACGGATGGGAACGGCAATGTCGGAGGGGTTTAGCCCGGCTGTCGCCACTTGATACAATAATGGTTGGAAAAGGTGATGATTCATGCGGTCGATCAGGACGACTTCCACCTTTTCAGACCTGCCGAAAACTTTGGCTGCATTCAAACCGGCGAATCCTCCGCCGATGATCAGGACTCTTTTCATTATTGGGTATGCTCGTATTTTCTATACATTTCAATAGATTCTTAGGGTATGGGAAGCTATTTCAGTGTCGATGGACACACATCTATCCTTTTTCATTTTCTGCCTGTTGGGCGAATACCAGGAAACGGCGTGCTTCCTCCTCATTTCCCATCGAGGCATATATTCGGCTGATCTTCTGAAAATATAACGGAGTATTTTCCGGATCATCCTGAACCAGGGAAAGATACATTTCCATAATCGCTGAAGAATGCCGGCCTAAATTAAAGCTGATATCTGCAAATCTTCGTTTGATCAGAGGATCGATGCAGGTATGACAGCTGCGGCACTGATCCATGATTTTGGCATACAGATCCCGGGCGCTTTCAAGGTCTCCCAATGTCTCCAATGTGCCGGCAAGCGCAATCGCTAATGGTTCGTTCCATCCGTATGCCTCCATGAAATCCTGATAGAGAGAGGCGGCTTCCGGATGGCTCCCGGCCTGAGACAGGGTTTCGCCACGGAGCAGGACATAGGCCAAAGAATTTTTAAGGTCATCCGGGCAATCGGCAAGAAGGGTTTCAGCCTGATCAAAGGCCCCTATTTCCCAGTAAACCTCGCAAAGCACCTGATAACCCGGCAGGGCATCCGGATGATGTTGGAGAAAGGTCTCCAGAAGCCGGCGGGCTTCATCCAATTTCTTCAGGTTCAGGTAGGCCGTGGCCAGCTCAAGGGGGATAATTGAATCCGGGGCAGGGTTCTCCTCCAAGGCATGAGACAGGTCATCGGCTGCAAGATCAAAGTCTCCCCGGTTCAGCGCGAGATAACCGGTTTTAAAGGACCCTCCATAGGAAAAATAGGCCTCCTGTACCTCTTCGGGCAGTGTACTGCAGAGTGCCATAAAAGTCTCATCGTCCTGATCACCGGTGTATGTCTCGTTATCGGCGAGGGGAGTCCGGTCAGATTGGGGCACTTCCATTTGAATATCTCCGGCTGTAAGGCGTGCAATCTCATGCATAAGCTTTTTAACAGCGGATATCAATACAGGGTCCCGGGTCAAGTCGAGGGCCAATTGAAAAAATCCCCTCGCCTCATCGTAATATTCGGCCTCCATCAAATCTTCACCGGTCTGCCTGTGTTCGTGTGCCAGGGCGTCTTTGGCCTGAACCAGTTTATCCCGAAGCCTTGTTTCTGAAGCATCATCAGACGATGTTTTTCCCAATGCGTCCAAGGCCTTTTCGAATTCAAGCTTTGCCCTGCCCCAATCGGAGGCCTTTAAAAAGGCATCACCCTTTTGCTCAGTCTTTTCAGGATCTTGATTGAAAAATGTTTTGAGAAACCCCATAAGCTCAAAATCCTTTTGTCCTTATCAAGAACTGTTACCTAACCCCTTGTTTTCTCAAAGCTTGCTAAACTTAATATGTCCCTGAAGTCTCCTGAAATCCCATTCCGATGGATGTTGAATGGTCTTCACCTTTGACAATGTTTCATTACCATATTATATATTTCAAATTTTTAACATAGCCAAAGGGTAATTAAATTTCTGATTACAGAAAACAGTTACGGGAAAGACTGGAGGGACTGTCAAGAAAATGGCAATCAAAAGGGTTGCCTTCCAGGTCAGGGCTTGAAAAAGCAGCCGGAGATTTGCGTGAATGGAAAATGAAAACAGGTGGTTCGGGGTTGTGCGGCATACCTCCGTTGATGATTACAGCGACCCTTGACGATGGCCTGGGCCATGGACTCGAAGTTATCCGGATGTTTTCTGAAGCAGCTGGTCTTGACATCATTGAACTCGGACTACTTGTGACGCCTGAAAAAATCATAGCTGCATGTACAAAAAACAAACCTGATTTATTAGGATTAACCGTACTACAGTTTGATTCAGAGGATAACATTTTGATGATAAGCAGAAACCTCCCGTCAAAAACAAAAATAATTGCAGGAGGTCCAGTTTTTAGGGCAGATCGTGGATTTGCCCGGCGGACAGGTATCCATTTCGCAGCAAAGAATGTAGCCTATTTTATCCGGTTTCTGCTTCAGTTTGAAAGCGGAGCAACTTATATTGAAAAGACGTCTTAGACAGCTCTTTTTGACCCCAAAAAGGCAGGTTTAAGAGCGTTTCAAGCTTATTTTTTAACCTCTTTACCAATTATTACATATAGTTACCGCGGTCAGACCCAAGCCCGCTTTGTACGGCTATAAAAAGAAACCCGAATACCACTTTTAGCATGATATCAATCTCCTACAAAGATTTTAACTTTCCCCACCAATCCAAGTTATCCAAACCGGAAAATAGAAACTTATTATTTTAGGGGCGTCCCGGAAGTCTTAACGGATAGTATCGATTAATTTCACTCACATAACGAAAAATTAACAGGCATGCGGTGCATGCCTTTAAAGGTTATTGAAAGACTAAATATAGCGAACCCTGAAAGACTGGTTCGGCAAGATAGTAGCATGTCGTGTTGAAGGCCAGGTTAGGCGCTATTCTAGTAATCTCTATTCCACTTTGGTAATTGATTACAAAGCTCGAAATACTTTTGTATTACTAATCCTTCAACATAGCTAGGTATATGCTGAATTGATTTGTTGAAAGTTTCATACCAATAAATATCCAAAGCATCAATTTGTTCTTGATGCATTTTCAACGGCCACGTTTTATTCCTTGGCCCATCAAACTGTTTGCCGTTCACAATGCGGTCATACAGGCCGCCATATCTTTGTTTAAAGCTGCCGTCATTCTGAATCTTTCCAGAAGATCCTATGTATACAATGTCAATTCTACCTCGTGATAAGGCATTTACTACATAAACCCCACTTCCATTTTTTGGTGCATTGCACGAATCCTTTAAAGATTCATCTGGAGCAAAAAAGAAATGATCGTTCTTCGAATATTTTTTTAGTTCATCGAACATAGTTGTTCCAATTTGCTTTAAAGCCTAACGCCCACCATCACAGGTGAGCAGGGTATGAGGCCTTCGGAACAGGCACGTTAACACCAAACTGAGCATAGGCCACAGCGGCTCGCCCCTGCGAATCAAGTGCATGGTGTTGTTGGGCCTCATTTCAATTTTGTATCCAATGCCTCAACATCATTTCTTTCCATTAATTTCAGTATATCATCACTTGGTATGACCACAGTTAATCCGGAATTTTCTTCAAAAGTAATCCTGGGGCGTTTTGTTTGTAGACTAACGGCGGTATCCTTATATGGTATATACGCTGAAATAATGCCTAATAGCATTTGCTCACTTTTATAGTTGTTTAATTTGATCATGCCTATTTGGTGCGCTGGCATGTAAAGAACCGGGCCGCCACTGTTACCAGGGAAAGCAAAGCCATCAACAATAAAATAAGTTTTTTCCTTTAGTGCAACTACTGCACGTCTAACAATAGGCGTAGCATATTCCTCTGATCTTAGCCCCATAGGAAAACCGAGAATAAGAGCTGGTGTGCCTGGCTCAACACTTTCCTTTTTTAGGAAAAATTTCGCTGGTATTTTTAGAATATCGGATTTCTGATTATGCGGCATGAAACGAACTGCGGCATCTGATGTTTTGGACAGGAACCAATTTCCCCCTCCGAGCTTTATAAGTCCCATGTCATCAATTATTGTGCTCTTTTCTTCTTTTAAATTAATTCTATAGACGAGTCCTTCCTTTATTTTACCATTATTATCGGAGATAACATGTTTGGCCGTTACTAGTAGCATATGATCGTTTTGAGAAGCCACTAGAAATCCAGTACCAATTGGTTTGATTTCTTTGTCATTCACCCTATTTTCTATTGAAACAACGCACTTCAACCATTGCTGATTGAAAAAGGTCGTTTTATCATTCGCATTGGCATAATTTGCGAGCACCTGGAAAAACAAACTGAGGAATATTGTAATATAGAGTCTATGACTTTTCATTTATCACCTCTATGCAAAAAGAGCCTTCGTGCCCAACGGTTGAGCTGTGCGGCGCGGCTTTATGCGTCCGCACCAGTGAGATGTTAGGCTATTCAAAAGTCAGCAACTTCTCCTTTTCCCCAATCATCAAGGAATGGAGCTGCTTTTTCAGGCCTAGAGTTATTTAAGTACGTAACATTTTGTGTGATATTTATTATTCGGGAAAAAATATAGTCTTTCTTTTCCTGTGAAAGATTTTCGTACCACTGAGGACTAATTGCGAAGTTCTCTGTATTATCAAGTACTGTATGAATTGCAGCGGAAGTTAAGTCAGGAGACTTAACCACAGATTGAAAGAATTTATTAGGTGCGGAATTGGAGGTATCAAGCCAAGAGAAGATTATTGCGCCACCATTTTCTATTGGAATCAGTGACATACATATTTGACTCATCTCTGCTTCAAGGTCTTCAAAATCCTGTAACTGGTAACCGTCCATATCAAAGAATGGTTGAAATGCCCAAGTTGCAAGTATTGATGGCGTTTTTGGAAAGATAATTGCTCGTGTAACTAGCCGATTCCATGAGTTAGAGATGAGATGGCGATCCAAAGTAGCTTTTAATGCTTCTACTTCTTCAGCACCTCGTAGCGACGCAGCCTGAAACATAATTCCAGCCTCACTTAATTCAAGACCCCCATCAATCCCATGCATAGTTGCAAATTCTTCAAGAGTCGGCATTGACTCAGCCTGCTTACGTTTTAAATAGCACTCACGTGCTACATTTCTATAAGCAAGCATAAAAAGCTGTTTTCTCTTAAAATAAAAAGGCTCTGTTTCTATGCAAGCAAAAAGCTCGACATCATGCTTGCCACAGAATCCATTAAAAACGGATACATCTCGCAAACCACTTAGTTTTATCTTGAATGGAAAAGTGTCACGTGCGATACGTTTCGCTGGAACAATGCTATAGACATGTGAATCCAAAGCAATTTTTCGGAGCATCGCCTCGACCGAAATGGTGTGGGCAGAAATTATTGGTCCTTCGTGGTCTTCATAAGGTGCCATGCAAACCTTGGTTTTAAAGCGCTTACGGAATTGTGCTAATAATTCAGCTGCAGCCTTTGGATTATGAATATCTGAAAGTGACATAAATTTTGCCTATATTTTAGCCTAACATATATATTATACGGCTGCATCTTTTTTACAGGATTTATTAATATGAGACAATTATACAAAAATAGTGGAAAAACGGAAGAAAAGTCAATATATATAATGATATTAATTTTCTATGCTTATTTTTGACGGCGGCAAACTAATACAAAACTGTAATAAATGCATTTTTTTGCTCTAGTTATAGGAATTATGA
>Ga0222656_1000403_pt1 | contig 17014 bp, 15 predicted proteins | sample AntAcemetagen472_FD_179808 | JGI IMG/M metagenome (GOLD analysis project Ga0222656, IMG submission 179808) | Saline water microbial communities from Ace Lake, Antarctica - #472 | ecosystem: Environmental > Aquatic > Non-marine Saline and Alkaline > Saline | place: Antarctica: Ace Lake... | reverse complement strand
TGGAGCGAAGCGACTCCTCAACTTTAGGCACTTTAGATCACTTTAGGCACTTTACACTTGTTCATTGCATTATCCAGATATCAGTCTGATTTTAAGCTATAAATTTGATACTCCCCAAAATCCGTTAAAACCAGGAAATCTATTTTGGAGAACTGGTTGATACCCACTCATAGAGTACCGTTAAAATAGATCGAAATGGTCTGCAATTCTTTTGGCGACATGTACTCAACCGTGACTGGCAATGGGTCAATATCATAAAACCGCCAAAGATCCATACAATACCAGATATTCTTACTCCTGCCGAAATAGAGCAACTCATAGGGAAAACCCGCAAGCTGCGCTATCGTGTTTTTTTACTGACCACCTACTCGATGGGACTTCGTCTGGAAGAAGCCTTATCCCTTCAGGTCGGGGATATTGATGCCGGTCGCAAGCGGGTTCATATCCGTCGCGGCAAAGGGCATAAAGATCGATTGGTGCCATTGCCGGATCTTACTTTACAGGGGTTGCGTGAACTCTGGCGCCGGCATCGTCACCCCCGCTTGATATTTCCAAATGGCATTGGCTCTCTAAAAACCATTCAACAGGCAACCACTCATATGGATAGAGGCGGCACACAAAAAGCCATGAAAACAGTGGTCACGGAATGTGGTATAAAAAAAAGTGGCTATACACTCCCTTCGCCATTATGCTCAGTTCCAGATTATGCGAAGTTTTCAAACATAACCCTCCTATTTTTCTATATTAATTTCAAAATATATATATGATTACTGCGCATAATTCTAATATAATCTCCTTCAAAGATTCGTGATGTTTTACTCCAAAATTTAAGAAGGAGATTAAAAAATGAAACAAAATGTACCCACTGTTCTTAATTCAATTCAACACTTACAGGTCGGTCCACTTGGTCCTCATATCATTAATTTTGCATCGCTGTTAATCGAAGAAGGATATGCGGATTTTAGTATTAAATTGAAAATTCGATTAGTTGTTGACTTTAGCAAGTGGATGGAAAATCAAAAAGTTACAATTGCCAACCTTGAAGAGAAAATCATTAATGATTTCATAGAAGTCAAAGGAATCCAAAAATCCATCCGCAGAGGTTCTTTGGCAACTTTGAAGTTATTGCTTCGGCATTTGCAAAACGTCGGGATCACCCGACCTTCTCATCCCATCCTTGAAGTAAATCCATTTGAGAATATTGAGCGCGATTTTGCACAGTATCTTTCACAAGAACGGGGTCTGTCTATGGCCACATTGGATAACTATATTCCTCTCGTGCGGCGCTTTCTTTCTGTAAGTTTTAGCTCAGATAATAGTCAGGTTGAAAAAATACGCCCGGTTGATGTCACCAACTTTATTTTACGATATGTGCCAACTGTTAAACGTAAGACGGCCCAACTGATGACCACTTCACTTAGAGCCTTTTTTCGTTATCTTCATGTCCGTGGACGAATTACTGCTGATTTGGCTCAGTTTGTTCCTACAGTGGCTGATTGGAGGTTGGCAAATATCCCTAAACATCTTCAACCTGAAGAAGTCGAATCTCTTTTAAAAAGCTGTGACCAAAGTAACCCCACTGGTGTACGTGATCATACGATTTTGTTGCTTTTAGCACGTCTTGGTTTACGTGCCGGAGAAGTCACTGCAATGACGCTTGAGGACTTTAATTGGGAAAAAGGGGAACTGACTATACGGGGAAAAGGCCCCAGAAAAGACCGGTTACCTATACCCAATGATGTGGGGGAAGCTATTATTAAATATCTAAAACAGGGTCGTCCAAAATGCCGAACAAGATGTCTCTTTGTTCGTGCACGAGCACCATACAAAGGCTTTTCCAGTTCCGTAGCTCTTTGCAATATAGTTGAGAGAGCCCTTTGTCGCTCTAATTTGCAGCCACCTCATAAAGGAGCTCATTTACTTCGACATTCTCTTGCAAATCATATGCTTCAAAAAGGATCAACTTTAACTGAAATTGGAGAGATTCTTCGACATCAATTACCAAGTACAACGGAGATTTATACAAAAGTTGATCTAAACGCACTGAGTTCTGTCGCACAGCCTTGGCCTGGAGGTGAAATATGAGTGAACTTGATATTGCAGTTGAAGAATATCTTACTGTCCGCAGGGCTCTTGGTTTTAAATTACAAGATGAAGGCAAACTCCTTCATGATTTTGTCCATTTCATTGAAAAACAAGGGATGTCATTTATCACTACCAATTTGGCAATGCAATGGGCAATGCAACCAATAGACGCTCAACCTGCATGGTGGGCTAAACGGCTTAGTATGATACGTTTGTTTGCAAAGTACCAAAATGCGAAAGATCAACGAACTGAAATTCCACCCCAGCAATTACTTCCTTATCGGTATCGCCGAACCACACCTTATATTTACAGTGATCTGGAAATTCATAAACTAATAGAGGCTGCGAAACAATTGTTGCCAGAAAAAGGGTTACGCCCACATACCTATTCAACGTTGTTTGGTTTACTCGCTGTCACTGGTATGCGGCTGAGAGAGGCAATAAACCTTACTAATGAGGATGTAAATCTTGCAGATGGTATCGTCACCATTGTTGAAACAAAGTTTAGAAAATCCAGATTACTTCCTATACACGCATCCACCCGGAGTGTGCTCGGCCAATATGAAACTCTGCGGAATCGTTTATTCCCCAATCCTATTGACCCAAATTTTTTGATATCTGATCGTGGAATCCGATTAAATGCTTGTACTGTACGTTACACTTTTGTTCGAATATCATGTCAGATTGGTCTCCGTAAACCATCTAAAAGTCATGGTTTCGGTCCACGCCTACATGATTTAAGGCACGCCTTTACTGTCAGAACTTTGCTGAACTGGTACCGTTCTGATGTCAATGTAGAACAGCAAATGCCCAAATTGGCTACTTATCTTGGACATACACATGTCAATGATACCTACTGGTATCTTACAGGGATACCAGAACTTTTACTATTAGCCGTTAGGCGTTTGGAAAATAGCAAGGAGGATTATTGCCATGAATAATCAAATAAACTTTCCATTTTTACTGCAAGCTTTTTTTACGGATCGCCTTATGCAACAACGACAGGTAAGTGAACATACCATAGCAAGCTATCGAGACACTTTTTGCTTACTTTTTCAATTTGTCAAGAATCGTTTAAATAAAGAACCATCAAATTTAACTATAGAGGATTTGGGTGCCCCTTTTATCGGTGCCTTTCTCAACCACCTTGAAAAAAACAGAGGTAATAGTGCCCGTACTCGCAATGTTCGGTTAGCAGCAATCCATTCGTTTTTTAAGTACATTGCCTTGCATGATCCAACTCATAGCGCATTGATACAGGGTGTATTGGCAATACCGACAAAACGATATTCCCGAAAACCTATTGATTTTTTAACTCGGGATGAAGTTAATGCCTTATTAAAAGCACCAGATAAAAACACCTGGACTGGAAGTCGAGATCGAGTGATGATACTTCTGGCTGTTCAGACCGGGCTAAGAGTTTCTGAGCTGATTGGACTTACCTGCCAAGACATAGTTCTTGGTAGTGGGCCACATGTACGTTGCAAAGGTAAAGGACGGAAAGAACGTTGTACACCGTTGCGTAAAGAGGTAATTGCTGCTTTGAATTCCTGGCTTGTTGAACGAAAAGGTAAAGCATCTGATCCTCTTTTTCCCAATGCAAGAGGTGGTCATCTGAGTCGCAGGGGAGTTGAATATCTTTTAAACAAACATGTTAGTGTTGCCAGCAAACGATGCACATCATTGAAAAACAAAAATATTTCTCCACATGTTCTCCGCCATACAACAGCTATGGGATTACTTCAAAATGGTGTCGATCGCTCTGTGATTGCTTTATGGCTTGGTCATGAAAATCCAGAAACCACACAGATGTATTTACAAGCTAATCTGAAAATAAAAGAGCAGGCTCTTGAAAAAACCAGACCTTTCAATGTAAAGCCTGGCAGATATCGTCCTGATGATCAAATTTTAGCTTTTCTTAAGGATCTATAAGAAAAATTATGCGAAACAAATAAATCAAGCGGCCAGAGAATATCCAATTTTTTGGCCGTTACTTCGCATAATCTGGAACTGAGCATAATGCCGTTTATGTACATCTGAGCATAATCGCCATAGCTTTTCCACTCATCTTCTCGAACGCGGCTTAAGCCTTCGTCATATCCAGGCACTGCTCGGCCATGCCAGTCCTGCCACAACCGCACGTTATGCTCATCTGACGGATGTTGCGGAGAAACACAGTCTGCTCGTTATTAATGAGCTGATCAACACGCTTCATGTCGATTTAAGGAAGGTGTGATCATGGAACTGGCCGCTATTATCAATCAATATTATGATGTATTTATCAGCAAATATGCCGGCAGTCTATTACCGGGTCACCTCAAGGCAATGAATGCCATTCGCAGTTGCCGTACACCTGATTCCGGTGAATTGTATGTGCATTGCCCTAATTGTAATCACGGGCAATGGCATCCGCTCTCCTGTGGGCACCGGAGTTGCCCGCAGTGCCAGAACCATGAGGCCAGTCAGTGGATTGACCGGCAACAGGGAAAGTTGTTACCGGTTCCCTATTTTATGGCTACGTTTACGTTGCCGTATGAACTGCGGTCTTTAACCTGGCACCATCAGCGGAAAGTGTATTCTATTCTTTTCATTTGTGTTTCCAGCACGCTGAAGGATTTTGGGTTGAATCCAAAAAATCTGGGGGCGGAAATCGGCATGACCATGGTATTGCATACCCACAGCAGGAAACTCGATTTTCATCCTCATGTGCATGTCGTGGTGCCCGGCGGCGGTTTTGATAAACAAAGACGCCAATGGAAAAAGAAAAAGGGGAAATACCTTTTTAATGAATTTGCCATGGCAAAAGTCTTTCGTGCCCGTTTTCTGGCGGCTTTAAAAAATGCCGGACTGTCCATCCCTAAAAACGTGCCCCGCAAATGGGTAGTTGATTGCGATCATGTTGGCAAAGGAATAACCGCCTTGAAATATTTATCCAGATATTTATACCGGGGTGTAATAAGCGAAAAAAATATTGTTTCCAATCAAAATGGCCGCGTAACTTTCAAATATATTGAAAGTAAGACCGGCAAAACACGATATCGAACCCTCGAAGGTAAGGATTTTTTGCAGCTCATATTACAACATGTCCTGCCCAAAGGGTTCCGACGGTTCAGAGACTATGGATTTCTTCATGGTAATGCAAAAAAAATGCTGTTTCTGGTGCAACTGATTCTGCACGTTGCTATCCAAGAGATTAAACAACGGCCAAGACCTGTTTTTAAATGTCCCTGTTGTAAGGCAGCCATGGTTATTCTGGGATTTCGTCAAGCTGCATGGAAACCAGGATAACTCTTTCTTGCCGGCAAAGGCTTGCAATTCATTCAAAACAGGAGACAAAAACGTTTATGGAATAGTTGTTTTTCAAAGCCTATTTACAGGTTAATGCACCTGCTTGCCCTGAAAAAAGTGCGCTTCTTGAAAGCGCGCTTCCCACCCCTGTTCAAAAAAATATATTTTCTTATACAGTCAATACAGACCAGGCCGGGTTTGTTCAACAACCGGATAAGATCGTGGTTCGCTACGCTCACACAATCTATCCTTATTCGTTCGCTCGTAATATTGATATTGGGACAAAAAAATTGTCTTGATATTTTCTAAATAAAGCGTATATTAATTGTAATGATAATGTAAATACATATGCATTACATAAATAGGAGACAACTATGGCAAAAACAGCAATAATTCAAACCCGTGTTGATCCGGTGATAAAAAATAATGCTCAAATCATACTGAAAAAATTAAATATATCAATGTCAGAAGCCATTTCAATGTATCTTTCACAGATAACGTTACATAATGGAATTCCTTTTGAAATAAAAATCCCTAATGAGGTTACAGCTAAAACTCTTAAAGACGCTGAAAATGGGAAAAATCTCCATAATGTTGACTCTGTTGATGCGTTGTTTCAGGAGCTTGATACTTGAAACTCCATTACACAACCCAATTCAAAAAAGACTATAAAAGGGTCAACAAGCAAAACAAGGATCTTTCAAAATTAAGGGCTGTCATTGAAAAATTGGTTGCAGGTCAATCATTGGATCCAAAGTATAAAGACCATCAATTATCTGGAAACTGGAAAGGCCATCGCGATTGTCACATTGAACCCGACTGGATCTTAATCTACCGAATCACACCAGACGACTTATACTTAGAAAGAACTGGTTCACATTCTGAACTGTTCAAAAAGTAAATTTTTACGAAAGCGAACCAACAAACCCCGCAGTTAGCTCAATTTGCCTTTTATTAATGGGTGTTTAATGATGAAGCATGATCACAAAAGGGAGGTGGCATCATGCTCCATCGATATTGCAGCTAGTTTCTTGCATACTGTCAGTTGGCCGATTTCCCAATACGTGCCATCCAGGCTTTAACCATCCGGCCGAATGGATTTAAAGCCTTCCTGAAATCTCAAAGAAAACGATCAGTTAAAAAGATCACTTATCAACATCTGATCAATTTTGTTGCCGACCATAAAGACTACTCAATTCGTTTTAATCAATAACCAAGGTTTGACCCCATTCAATGCAAATCTTCCGTAGAAAGATGAAAAAATACCCTAAAACCTGTTGACATAACCTGATGTTATGCTAGTCATTATTTAGGCAAATAAGCAAAAGGTAATGATCAATCGGCTGACAGATGATTAAACGTATACCCTACTCCGTAAATTGTCCGGATGATTTTTTGGTCGGGCAGGTGTTCGGCGATTTTTTTGCGCAGGTTTTTGATATGGCTGTCAATGGTCCGGTCATACCCTTCAAACGCATACCCCTGAACCTTATCGATCAATTCATTTCTGGTAAACACCTGGCCGGGATGTGCCATGAAAATTTCCAGCATTCCAAATTCAATGGGGGTGAGGGTAAGGTATGAATTTTTGATGGTTGCCTGATGGCGAACAGGGTCCAAGTGAATGTCGCCGCAGGTAATTTTTTCTTTTTGCTGTTGCGGGGTAACCCTTCTTAAAATGGCCTTGACGCGCGCCACCACTTCTCGTGGGCTGAAGGGTTTGCAGATATAATCATCGGCGCCTAACTCAAGCCCTATCAAGCGGTCGATCTCATCTGCTTTTGCGGTGAGCATGATGACGGGAACAGTTGAAAATTTTCTGATTTCTTTGCAGATTTCAATACCGTCTTTGCCGGGCAGCATAATATCTAAAATAATCAAATCCGGTAATGATTTTTTAACCTGGGGGATTACCTCATTGCCATGGGCAATCAGAGTTGCCTGGTATCCGGAATTTCCAAGATAGTCTTTTAAAATCCGGGCAATTTTAGGCTCGTCTTCTACCACCAGAATCTGATTTTTTTCCATATCCAAACCTTTAAGATTTTATCATAAATAAAATTATGCTTTGTGCCGGGGCAAGTGTATCACAATCCGCAATCCGCCGGTCTGTCCGTTTTCAGCATGAATAACGCCCAGGTGCGTCTCTATTATGCTTTTGCATATAGACAACCCCAGCCCGCTTCCGTCGTTTTGTCTTGTGCGTGCCGAATCCGTCCGATACAGCCGATCAAAAAGCCGCTCTAAGGATGCTTTTGCTACACCCGGTCCGGAATCTTCTATAAATATCCGTATACGGTCTTTTGAGGCATCACTACCGATGGTTAATGTTCCCGGCGAGGTGGCATACTTCAGGGAATTTTCAAAAATATTGGTAAAGACCTGGTCCAGTTTGTCGGCATCTCCCATGGTCATGAGGCGGCCGGATTTGTAAGAATCAGTTTGGATGGTAAATTGATTCTCAGCAAAACGGGGCTTAAACCGTTCAATGGTATGTTCAAGCACGGTTACCGGGTTGACGAGAACGATATTCATTTCAAGAATGTTGCTTTCGGTTTTTGCAATCATGCTCAAGTCATTGACGATTTTCGACAGGTACATGACTTCGGCATGAAGGGATGCCGATGTTTTGGGATTAAATTGCCGGATGCCATCTTCAAGGGCTTCTATTTCACCGCGCAACACTGCCAACGGTGTCCGCAATTCGTGGGCAATATCCGTCAGCCACTGCCGGCGAACGGTTTCATCATTTTGCAGGGTCTGGGCCATGGCATTAAAATCTTTTGCCAGCTGACCGAGTTCGTCGTTTGAAGCAACAGTGATCCGCTGGTCGAACCGCCGGTTTCGAATGGCCCGGGTCCCTTCCGCAATTTTGCTGACCGGTGAGGTGAGATGTCGGGAAAAGATCACGGAGATAATCGCGGCCATCATCAGCACAATGATGCCGATCATATAGAAGGCCCGGGACTGACGGGTCAAAAACGCTACATCCGTGGGGCTCATTGCCTGCCGTTCTTTTTTTAATCCCAGCCAGCCGATAACCTGATTGTCCAGCTCGATAGGCATAAAAGCCTGTTCGGCCGGCACCGGATTCCCAAAAACAATCTGCTTTTGGGCATCAAAAAGAGACAGGCGTGCAGCCGGAAAAGAGAGCTTCGGCCCCCTAAGAGGCGGCCCCGGCCTAAGTCTCCGGTCCCTGGTGGGTTGATCTTGTTCATAGTTATGTCTGCGGGATTCACTCCGGCGTGGTGGCATGTTATCATCCGGGTGCAATCGGTCCTGAAGTTTCCGGTCCTGATGTATTCGGTCCCCATATTCCGGCGGCGGGTTATCGGACTCGCTTTCCGGCCGTGGGGGCGGCGGGGCGCCTTCTGCAGGTAAATATCGTTCCAACATATCATGCCAGCGACGGGGGTCGTTTTTGAACTTCTCCCAGTTGTTTTCTTTCTGATATTCACTTAAAAGTGCCGCCGCCAGACCGTCAAGGCGTTCTAATTCCTGCTGCACCACATAATCGGAAAAGTTGCGATACACAAAAAACTGCATGGTCACAACCATAAGCATGACCACGGATAAGGAAGTAACAAGGAATACCAAAAAGAATTTAAGAAATAGTCTGGATTTCATATGTCTTTGTTTTTTGTAATGATGAAAAGATGATGGGTAAAAAATAATATATTTTAAATACCATTGCAACCCGTTAACCGCTCCTCCACAGCAATCCCATAATTTCTCCATAATTTCTCCACAATCTTACCGTATTGTTTGAGTCAGGTCGACAACAAACTTAAACCGAAATTATCTTCAACCCAATTAAAAGGAGAAATAAAATGAAACAAACTTTTTTAAAATCAGTCCTTCTTCTCATGATGCTTATTGTGGTCGCTGGATTTACGGTAAGCCAACCTTGTGCTGAAGCAACAGATGACCAAGCCACTTATTCCAGATCATATCAAGCCGATGATGACAGCACCAACTCCCGGCATCACCGACGGCCGAAACACCGCGGCGCTCCGTTTATGAAGGTGTTGGATTTGGATAGGGATGGCCAATTATCCGCAGATGAAATTGCATCTTCATCAAGCTCGCTTTTAACCTTAGATGAAGATGGAGACGGCACGCTGTCCTGTGATGAACTCCACCCCGGACCGCCGCCACCAGATCGTGAAGAAAGAGATTTTCAATAACTAATGTTTAAGTGGTTGCCAGAGAGCCGGCCATGCCCTCCCCCATCGGTCGCGGACAAGGTAACGTTTGACGAGGCGGTGGGCCGGGGGGGCCTATGTCGCCTTTGGCCGGGCCATGGGCTACATAGATGGCGCGTAGGCCGATGTTTACGGTGCGGCCGCCCAGCGCAGCGATCTCAAAGTGGGCGACCCTACCGATTATCCCACAGGTTTTGGTCCCCAGGACGATGCCATCCGGATTTACAACTATGTCCGTCTGGTGCGCGACGCTGGTTTATAAATCGAAGACAAAGATATGACCGCCACAAGCGCACAATTTGCCAAAAGCGGGTCACTTTGCTGATTGTTCTAACGGTTTTGGCGCCTATGAGGGCATCCGTGCCTCCAATTTTACCAAGGAGTAAACTCATGAAGAAAAAATTTTATTCAACGATGCAATTAATTTTAATAATGATCTGCCTGGCGTTTATTTCCGGGTGTTCCGGATCATCCGGCGGCAGCGACGACACTGCAGGCAGCACTGATACGGAAGAAACAGATGACAGTGCGGATTCCGGAACCCTGGTGATAAACGAAATCGTGGCAAAGGATGCAGACGGCGGAAACGACTGGATTGAACTCTATGTGACAGAAGGCACAATCTCATTAGGGGAGTATACGATTGTCGATGATGACGTGGATCATGAGCTCCAGGAATTGCCGGACGTTTTTCTGACTGCCGGGGAATTTTATATCATTGAGGCCATTGATGAGGATGATGAATGCCCTGACGGCAGTTCTTGTGTATCATTTAAATTAGGAAGTGATGACGCTGTCACCCTTTTAAAAAATGGTGTTCAGGTAGACATCCTTGACTGGGCGGAGGGTGAGGCAGACGAAGGCTATAGTTTCGGTCTGCTGCCGGATGGGACCGGCATGGCGCAAACCCTGTCTCCGACAAAAGGGGCGACAAATGAAACTATAGATGACTCCGGTGATTCCGATGATACGGACACGGTTGAAGATACCAATGCGGCGGTGATGATCAATGAGGTCGTTGCAAAAGCAACAGCCGATGGCGAGGACTGGATAGAATTTTATGTTTCCGGCACAGCGTCGATCAATTTAAGTAACTACACGGTTGTCGATGATAATGAGGATCGTGAACCGGCCGCACTGCCGAATGTCACCCTGATGCCTGGAGAATTTTATGTGGTGCTTGCAACGGACGAAGCCCCGGAAGACGGATCTGCCTATGTTCCGTTTAAACTGGGATCAGACGACAGCGTGAGTCTGTTCCAGGGAGATGATTTAATCGACAAACTGGACTGGGCCGACGGCCAGGCCCTGATTGGTTATAGCTATGGGCGTCATACGGATGGTTCTGAAAATACGCAAACCCTGTCTCCGACAAAAGGGGCTGCAAATGAAACCGCTCAGCGCGGTAACCTGGTGATCAACGAAATCATGGCCAAAGACAGTGACGGTGGTTTTGACTGGTTTGAGTTGTATAATGCCGGTGACACGGCAGTGGCACTTGGCAATTACCGGGTTACCGATGATGGCGAAGACCAGGAACCGGTGGCTTTGCCCGAGGTTTCCCTTTCTCCCGGCGATTTTATAGTGATATATGCCACCGGTGAGGACACAGACGAAGTTTCATATTGGGTTGATTTCAAACTGGGATCATCCGACAGCCTGAGCCTGATCTTAGACGATGAGGTTGTCGATTATATGGAGTGGGAGGACTCGGATGCACCCGAAGGGTTTTCCTATGGCCTGTATCCTGACGGTTCCTGGGATAGCCAAATACTTGAGGTGACGGTTTATGCTGAAAATGACCCCATCGATTTTTTCTCTGAAGACACGGTTGAAGACATTTATATTACCATCAGTGAAACAGACTGGAACAGTATCCTGGCCAGTCCCTTGTTGGAAGAATATCACACAGCCTCGATTACCTACCGCAATATCACCCTTGACGACGTAGCCTTCCGAACCAAGGGCAGTTCCAGTCTTCAGGCGGTTGCCCAAATGAACAGCACCCGGTACAGCTTTAAAGTCGATATGAATTACTATGTAGACGGGCAGAAATTGCTGGGCATGAAAAAGATCAACCTGAACAACAATTATAAGGATCCCTCCTACATGCGAGAGCGTATTTCTTACGACATGATGCGCTCTCTGGGTATTCCGACGCCCCGGCTTTCCTATGTGAACCTGTATATCAACGGATTCCTGCATGGCCTGTACGCACTTGTGGAACAGGTCGACAGTGAATTTATAGAAGAAAATTTTGAAAATCCGGAAGGTGATCTTTACAAGCCGGACGGCACGGGCAGTGATCTGTTGTGGATAGGGTCAGATTTTGCCGCGTATTCCGGGGTTGAGTTGAAAACCAATGAAGACAGTTCCGATAATGCCGCATTTATCAACATGGTCGATGAATTAAACAATGGCAGTGATCTTGAATCGGTGATCGACGTGGATGAAGTCCTCCGGTATCTTGCCGTCAGCACGGCCCTGTCCAACCTGGACAGTTATCAGGGTTCACTGGCGCACAACTATTATCTCTATGAACAAGACGGCGTGTTTTCCATTATCCCGTGGGATTTCAATGAATCCTTCGGCACGTTTAGAATGGGTTGCCAGAACAGTAATACCATGATCAGCCTTTATATTGACGAACCCACGTCCGGCACTCTGGCAGATCGTCCTTTGATTGCCAAACTGCTTGAATATGAAACTTACAAAACCGCTTATCATGGGTATGTCAAAGATTTGATTAACACGTTCGACGGGGTCATGGACCCGGGCGTCATATCAAGCACGATTGACGATACGAAAGACCTGATCAGCGAACATGTTAATAACGATCCCACCGCTTTTTATTCATATGCGGAATTTGAAGCATCTCTTGGATACACCATGATCGGTGATATTTTCGGATTGCAGGGATTTGTGGATGACCGCACTGAAAATATGATTGACCAGCTTTCGGGCGATGAACCCATTGAAGGAGATGGCAGTGGCAGTTGCGGCGGAACCATGCCCGGCCCGCCACCGGGGAGCGGAGTGCCTTGATCCACTTTACAAAATCTTTACAATTTTATCCGCGATTAACATAAACTCTTTACATGTCTGGTCTATCCTGCATTCAAAACCGAGGACAAATCCCCGGTATAATAACACTGTTTAAAGGAAATACACCATGAAATCAAAAATGAGTCAAAAATTCAGCACATGCGTTATTGTTTTTCTCATCACGGCCCTTTTTATTCCGGCCCTGGCACTGGCAGGGGCACCCGGCGATCAACGACAGGGCAGAGGCTTTGAGATGAAAGGCCACCACGGCCCGGTCCTTGGTATCTGGCGAAATCATCAAATGGTCCAGGAACTGGAACTTACCGAAAATCAGGTCAAACAGATCAGGGATACCGATTTTACCTTTCGTGAAAAGCATCTGGTGTTGAAAGCGCAGCTCGACAGCTTTCATCTGCAACTGGATAAGACGGTTTCCAATGACAGGGTTGACGATACGGCCGTCCTCAAAATCGCGCAAGCGATTTCCGACGTAAGGGGTAGGCTGTTTGTTCAGAGCGTTGAATCGCGCCTGGCCCTTGGAAAAATTCTCACTGCGGACCAAATCAAAAAGATGAATTTGTATGATATGCAACCGAAAAGAAGAGGGCCTGGGCAGGGCGGGAATCGCAAAATACGAGGGTGTTTGGCGGAAAGATCTGGTGGCGAAAAGCCTTTTGGAAATTGAAACCATTAGGTAGTAAATTTACGACCCGGCATGGCGTCCCGCTGACAGAGCCAACGGGGCGCCTGATAAACAGGGTCGGGTGACACTATTTCAAAACGATGACAGGAGGTTGATCCATGAAAACCAGTATTAAAGTCTCAATTGTTTCCATTTTGCTTGCAATTTTTACCCTGACAAATGCTTTTGGCGGTGATTCATCTTTGCAGGAGAGCGGCGGAAGACATCACGGTCCGCCGCCGGAGGCCTATGATGCCTGTGAAGGCAAAAGTGCCGGGGATATGGCAGAATTTGTCAGCCCGCATGGGGATACGGTGACAGGGGTCTGTGAACTGCAAGGGGACCGGCTGGTCCTGCATCCTGATAACCCCCCGCCGGAGGATAGGAAAAGGGACAAGGGCAATAACTGATGGGCGGTTTGAACGAAAAACCGGTAAAAAGGGGAAACACGATGAAAAAAACTATAGGTATTTTTATAGGAATGATTTTGATGTCACTGACACTCATGGTTTTTGTCGGTTGCAGTTCATCCGGCAGCAGTGACTCAGGCAGTGATGAATCAATCAGCGATGATTCAGGCAGTTTTGCTTCAGGATATGCCGTTGTCGATACCGGCCAGAGCGTATGCTATAGTGACAGTGCCGAGTTGGATACCTGCCCCACAGCAGCGGAACCTTATTACGGCCAGGACGCCCAGTACGATGGCAATCAACCCAGTTACACCGACAACGGCGACGGCACGGTGACCGATAATATTACCGGTCTGATGTGGCAGCAGAGCCCGGATAGCGACGGCGATGGTGATATCGATGCTGCCGACAAGCTGACCTATGACGAGGCGGTCGCCGGGGCAGGCGCGCTCACCCTCGCCGGCTACAGCGACTGGCGTCTGCCCACCATTAAAGAGCTCTACTCACTCATCGATTTTACCGGTGTCGATCCCAGCGGTTATGAAGGCGAAGACACCGCCGGCCTGATTCCCTTTATTGATACCACCTATTTTGATTTTGCATACGGGGACACTGATGCCGGAGAACGCATTATTGATTCACAGTATGCCTCCAGCAACCTGTATGTGGACACCAGCGCCGGTGGTCTTCTTTTCGGTGTGAACTTTGCCGATGGCCGCATCAAGGGCTATGGGCTGACTCTCTTTGGCTCTGATAAGACCTTCTTTGTCATCTATGTGCGCAGCAATACCGAGTACGGTGAAAACGACTTTGTGGACAATGACGACGGTACCATCACCGACGATGCCACTGGTTTGATGTGGTCTCAGGATGATAGCAGTGAGGGACTTGATTGGGGCGCAGCCCTTGCCTGGGTTCAAGCCAGAAATGATGCAAATTACTTGGGGTACAGTAACTGGCGTCTGCCCAGCGTCAAAGAACTGCAGAGCATCGTGGATTATACCCGTTCTCCGGGGACTACGGCATCTGCGGTCATTGACCCGCTGTTTAACGCAACAGCCATTACCAATGAAGCCGGGCAAACTGATTACCCCTGCTACTGGAGCGGCACCACCCATGCCAACTGGAGCGAAGAAACGGGCGGATCCGCCGGGGCCTATGTCGCCTTTGGCCGGGCCATGGGGTACATGGATGGCGCCTGGCGGGATGTCCACGGGGCGGGGGCACAGCGCAGCGATCCCAAATCGGGCGATCCCGGTGACTACCCCACCGGCAACGGTCCCCAGGGGGATGCCATTCGTATCTACAATTATGTCCGCCTGGTGCGTGACATGGACACGGCCCAGACCTTTGACCACGCCTTTTATCCTTTGCTGGATACAGGCCAGACGGCCTGTTATGATGACAACGGTGACGAAATTACCTGCCCTGAATCCGGTGAAGCGTTTTACGGACAGGATGCCCAGTATGCCGGCAATCAGTTCAACTACACCGACAGTGGCGACGGCACGGTCACCGATAATGTTACCGGCCTGACGTGGCAGCAGACACCGGAAAATATTGGTTATAGCTATGAGGAGGCGGAGGCTTACTGTGAATCGCTCGAGTTGGGCGGTTATGACGACTGGCGCATGCCCACCACGAAAGCGCTTTTTTCGATTAGTAACTTTTCCCAAGGCTGGCCTTATCTGGATACAATTTATTTCGACATGGCTGGCACAATTGTCAGCAAAGATGAACAGTATTGGGCTAACAATTATTATGTCGGTACTACAACAGAGGGCGGTGCGGAAGCGGTCTTTGGTGTGAATCATGGTACGGGACATATAAAAGCGTATCCGGCTGGCGTCTCAGGTCCCATGGGGAATTATGTGCGTGCGGTCCGCGGCAATACCTATGGTGTAAATGATTTCGTGGATAATGGCGATGGCACTGTCACCGACAATGCGACGGGACTGATGTGGCAGCAGGCAGACAGCGGCAGCGGTATGGACTGGGAAGACGCGCTGGCTTACGCCGAGGGTTCGACGGTGGCCGGCTACGATGATTGGCGCCTGCCCAATGTAAAAGAGCTCCAGAGCATTGTCGATTATACCCATTCCCCCTCTGCCGGCGATGCCGTTGATCAAGGTCCTGCCATCGATACAGATTTTTTCGAGATTACCGAGCTTGCACCCGGGACAACGGACTATAGCCCTGATTACGGCTACTTCTGGACCAGCACCAGCGCCTACTTCGGCGGGGATAGTTCCGAATACTACTATGCCTGGTATGTGGCTTTTGGAACGGCCGTTGGCAATGATGGAGAAGATTTCCATGGCGCCGGTGCGGTCCGATTTGACACAAAAGTTGAAGGCGGACCTGCTGGTGAAGGTGGCGAACGGTATTATAATTACGTTCGTCTGGTACGCAGCGTGGACAATTAGCAGCAATTATGAATCAGACAAAAGTACTATTGATTGCCAGGTCTACGGAAAGCTATTTAAATCTGAAGCATCTTTTGGGACAGGATGATATCCGGATCTGTCATGTTGAATGCTGGGCGGGCAAATTATTGCCTTCCGAGACCGATCACCCCCATCTGGTTGTGCTCGACTGCCCGGGGTCGGGTGTCGACGGGTTGACCGTATGTCAGGAGATTCGTAAGCAATATTCGGGGCTCCTGGTTCTTGTTTCAGAATACGGGGACGAACAGTTTCATATTCTCGCGCTGAGCCTGGGCGCGGATGCCTCCCTGCCCGTTACGGCAGGGGCCCCATTGGTGGCGGCGAATGTCAAAGCGTTGCTGCGACGGTTTGCGCCTGTCAGTCTCCGGTCGATAAGGACTTTCGCCGAGTTGACTGTCGATGCCAATAGGCGGGATGTTTTTATCGCGGGTCAGGCGGTGCAGCTTTTCACCATTGAGTTTCAACTTTTTTGGTTCCTTTCCCAAAAGCCTGACTGTGTCGTCACCCGTGATGAAATTTTTCTCGAGCTTTATCATGCGACCTACAACGGATACGACCGCAATATCGATCTGTATGTTTCACGCATTCGGCAAAAAATCGGCGACGACCCTACGGCCCCCCGTTACCTCAAAACCGTCCGCGGTGTCGGGTATCAGTTCGTGGGTGATTAGACTCGGGAGACCCATCGTTATTTCGTAGCCCTCTTTTGATACAAACTGTTACCTTCCAGTGACATAATTGGGGACGTTCGTGCAGAACGTTCACAAGTCTAAATTGATGTCATCTATCTCCGGCTTCTTCCCTGATGATATCATTCGCGTCACACAAGAATTCGTAACACCTATATATCTG
>Ga0222656_1000399_pt1 | contig 17098 bp, 15 predicted proteins | sample AntAcemetagen472_FD_179808 | JGI IMG/M metagenome (GOLD analysis project Ga0222656, IMG submission 179808) | Saline water microbial communities from Ace Lake, Antarctica - #472 | ecosystem: Environmental > Aquatic > Non-marine Saline and Alkaline > Saline | place: Antarctica: Ace Lake... | reverse complement strand
AAGATTCTATATCTTCTTTTGTTACTTCAATCTTTTCAGCCACTTTCTTCGCTGGTTTTACACCCGGAATAATTGCCTTGGGTTTTTTGGCTTTAGGGGCAACCTTACCTTCCGCCTTCGCTATCCTTTCTTTTTGTTTATAATGTCTTTGCCAATTTAAAGGGATCGGAGTACCTTGAGTGCTTCTTGTTATCTTCTGTCCTTCCCTTGCAATTTGTCTCAGATTCGCATGGAATTTTAATTTATCATGTGTGTTTATCCCGGGGAATCTTCTTTCTATTTCTTTATATCTTTCTGGCCTGCTTTTAATGTCAAGAATATCAAGATGGTCTTCAAACACATCTTTAGCCCCTACCTCTCCTATGCCTTCACCCTCTAACTCCTTAATACGAGCCTCTGACGGCTTCGGTGTGGGAAGCTTAGATGGTTGGGGCTTTGCGGTTGGGATAACCCTGAACCCTTTCCTGCGACCTTCAGGAGATGCTTCGTATGCTTCTATTTCGTTTGCATCTAATTGAGAATATATTTCATCATGTAAAAACTTTTTATATTCTTTGTCTGTAATAAAAAAATCATCTTTATATAGTTTATATGGGTCTTTAATAAAGTTATCTATTACAATATCAATATCTGCCGGAGTTACTGTGTCTGCTAAAAATTCGCTGTATCCCTTATTGGAATAATTTTTCATGAATAAAGAATCTATCTCATTTGCTGTTTTTGTACTTATGTTAGGGATTTGTTTTTTTAATCTTTCTTGCGCCGTCAAAACTATATTAGAACCTATTCTTTTCCCAACTGATTTGCCATCACGAACAGCAGTAAGTAATTGTACTATTTCTGGGATATTTTTTGTTAATGTAGTATCACCAAGTTTTTTACCAGCAAAATAAATAGGTGCTTTTGGAATATTTCTTTTTACTTGAGCAGGTAACCCATAAGCAGACCGAACAAATTCAGGTATATTTTTGCCTTCAACGTAAGCATTTGTTATAATATTTTTATGCCTACCTTGCCATTTTATCGGTAAAATATCAGTTTTTGGTTTATCAATATGGGATTCAGCTTTTTTAGACAATAAATCATGTTTTTTTATAATATATTCAGGCCAATTTTCAATATCACCAAATCGCTTTTCAGCGTCATTGTTAAATGCAAGATATTCATCCAAAGGAGTTAATGGTTGTAACGCTTGTGCATCTTTTTTCATTGTTTGTTGTTTTTTACGAAAATCTTCTTTGCTCATTTCCCACGGTTCTTTAACAGCCTCTCCCACAGACGGTTCTGTTACTGTTTTTACACTTGGTGGGGCAGCTTTCTTTTTAAGGCTAACTACCTCAGATGGATTCCCTTTAGAAATAGTAATAATTGCATCATAACCATCTTTGCGTATTGCCTCTGATAATTTATCTTTTGTCAGTCCATTATATTTTTTGCTTAACTCGGCTTTCCATTCTTTTGATGTTCCCTTAGCTTCTATAATTAGTGGGTTTTTAAATTCAATCTCACCTATTTCAAGATTCTTTAATCCTTCCTGCTTATTGTATGCTACCTGACTCTTGCCGCCTTTAGGAGTTAGCAGGCTCATATATTTTCCGCTTGGTTCTATATTTTGCCCAAAGCGATCTTCTGGTGTTGGCTTAGGAGCTTTCTCTGTATTATGCACATAGGTATATTTATGCTTTCCATCTATAGCGAATGGCTTAAGTATTTTTTTTGTCTCAGTCTCAGGCAAAGCAGTTTCAACACCCACCGGCTTAGGAGCTTCAATACCAAAAGGGCCACCTATATCCTGAGCTGAGTCTTTGCCAACCAATTTAATAGCACCATCTCTATCAATAAATTTGCCGGCTTTTGTTACAAATCCAGATTCAACCGTTTTACCAACTTCTTTGAACCCCGGCCATTCACCTTTGTCGCTCAGTTCGTTTGCAATTTGAGGATGGCTTGTCCCTTCATGGACAGTCCCATCTTTAAACCTATAAGCCGCTGACCTTATTTTATCAGCTTCAACACCCACCGGCTCACGGGCTATATCCTTGGGCTCGGCAGGTGCTGGCTCAATAGTCTTTTTCCATGCAAACCCATTCCCAACAGGAACCATCGTTAAATCTTTAGGAACAGTATCAAGGTCCTTAGCTATTTTGCTTTTGTTCAATTTCGCCAACGCCTCATTTGTAAAGGCTTTTCCTCTTTTTGAACCATAAACACCCTCTGATATTATTCGAGGTTCTATTGCTTTTTCTCTGGATTCTTTAACAGCCCCTAATATTCTTTCCTTGCCAGTTGGCTTCATATCAACAGATTCTATTTCACGGACTGATTTCTGAATTGCAAAACCGCCTTTATGATCAACCACAGTATATTCATCAGGGTTTAAGCCTCTTCTCTTTAAAGCTGCATTTGCAAATCCTTTAGTTTTGTATGATTTCCCTGATTTCATTACGATAGGTTTGTATTCAACTTCTGCCGTAAACGGTTTCGGAACAGGTGCTTTGCGTAGTTTAGTCTTTGGTACAAGTTCAAATCCTTGCCCGGCTGGTAATTCTTTCAAAGGCTCTGCCGTTGGCGGTATTTTAGTCAAAGGCGGAACTATTTGTTCGCCGATCATGCTTGGTTTTATTTTAACTGGAACTCCTGCATGCGTAAGCTCTGGAATAAACTTGCCTGATATAGTACCATCTGCTTTTATCGGTGTTCCTGCTTGCTCTCCGGCTGTTCTTGCTTTTAAAGCCTCTTTGAATGTTTTACTTTTTTTGCCAAGGAATCTCAAGACATCAGCTTCTGTCATACCTTCCCGATATTGTTTTGCTATTTTAGAGGTTACAAGACCACGTTCTTTTATACTAAGTCCACGATACCACGGAGAATTTGAGATTTTCTTTACGATAGGAGCCGCTGTTCCAAAAGCACCTTCCAAAACAGCAAATAATGCCGCATCTTTTCCTATAGCTTCCGGGGTTCCTTCTGAAATACCACCATATATCCCACCAGCCGTTCCACCTCGCATTAAATGGTATGTAAGTTGCTCAAGGACAGGCAAACCCTTCATTGCCTTTGCAGATAACCCTATTGATTTTAACGCGACATCTGCCGTTTTAAATGCTACATTCAAAGGAACAACTGCCCCTACCATTTGAGAAATACCACCTATTGCTTCTTGCGCTGCCTTTGATTGTGGGGCTGATATTTGTTGAGCTTTTGTTATAGGAGATACATAATCATGCCCTGTTAATCCTTTGGTTATGGGTTGCATTATAGCAGTTTCAAGAGCCTCAGGAACCATTCCTCTCGTAGCTGAAGCAAACGCATAGGGAGCTAATTTGATTACATCTCTACCGCCTGCAAACTTATCCTCTGCCGTAGGTACTGGCTTGCCTGTTATCGTGCTTATTGGAGGACTTGCCCCTTCAGGTATTCCAACCAAACGAGGATCTTTTTGTGGCGCAACTTCTTCTTGAGCTAACCCTTCAAGATTAAATTGTTTAGGAATATCTTCTTGAGGAGCAGAAACCTCCGGCGTAGGAGCTTTCAATACAGTTTTTTCAACTGGTTGAGGCCCGAAATGAGTACCTATTTCTTCATCACTGAAACCAGCTTCTCGCAAGTTTATACTTTCTTGAGATACATAATCGTTTATCTCATTATCATCAAACCCAGCTAATTTTAATTCTTGTGTTGAAGCCATTATCTACCTATTCTTTTAAGGTAATCTGTTATTGTTTCCCCTGCCTTACGCATTTGCGCAGAAGGCTTCGCAGCTTTCTTTTGTATTTTATAAGTTTTCACTTTTTCAGCAGGAGTATTAACTCCAAACCAAGGTTTTTTAGCCGGGATTTCTGATTCTATTTCAACAATTTCATATTCGTCTGCTACATCAGACTTTGACAACATATCCTTTGCAGCATTAGCAAACTCAGGCGAAAGAACAGTTATATCGCTTTCCCCTTCTTCATCGGCAAAATATGTGTTTTCTTCCATGAATTCAGTAACTTCTTTTAGGCTATATTCAGGTTTCTTTTCTTTAGGAGCTTTTGCACCATACACAATCTTTTCCCATGGTTTCATTTTATCGACTGTTAATTCACCAGCATCAATTCGTTGCTGTATTTTTTCTTTTGGCGTTAAAATCTTTTCTTCTTTAGGAGCTTTTGCCCCTTTACCAGTATCTGACCATTTATTCGTTCCCGGGTCTCTTTCATGCCAAGTCAAATTACCATTAGCATCAAGCATTTTCTTCATATCAGGTTTTGGAGTTTCATACCCAATCTTCTTTTTCTCGAAGAAATTTAATTTCCTGCCATCGTTAAGTTTTTTATTAATCCTTAATATCTCTGCTTCTTCTTTTGCTGCTTTATCTTTACTCCCTTCTTTATCCATACGAACATTAATTTTTTCAGACATTTCAAAGGGAACATTATTCTTCTCGAATATTCCGTTTCTTTCAATAAGAGTCAGAGGTCTTTTTAAGCTTTCTTTCATTTGTAATATTTCGTTAAGAGAAGATTGAGTAGCCTGCTGTTCCTGCATAACCTTTTGTTGCGCCTGCCGGTTTTGATCTTCCTGCCCAATTCTACCAACAATTGATAATGCTATTTGAGGAGGTACATTATTGTTTGTAAGATCAATTATCATTTCATCCGCTGGCACAAACTTACCTTCTCCCAGTTTAGATTTCCGAACTTTTATCGCATTAAGGCCTTTTTGCAGGTTCTCTCTTTCTTTTTTTTCTTTTTTCTTTGCCCCAAGGAGAGCTTGCCAATTTCCACCAAATTTCTCAGGCTGGTAAGCCGGTGCAGAAGGAAGTGATGGCAAAGATGACATTCTTGGCTGTTGCTGTTGAGGAGGAGTCTGTATGCCATATCTATTACCTGCGGCGTCCCCTGTATATTTTTGTTTGAGTAATTCTGTCAGCACACTGAACCTCCTTAATTAAACCAATCAATCGCATCTGTTGCCAAATTAAAAGCATTGCCAAGAAAATTCAATTTCCCCGCAGAAGAAGGAGTTCCTTCTGTAGTTGAAGTAGCTGTCTGACTTGGGAACCCGAATCTCATTGTTTCCATAGGCTGAACTTTACCCCATAAATCTTGCAAATAACTTAAATTAGCTTGATTTGATGGTGTAAATAATTCAAAGGCTGCTTCAGAAGGTGCAATATCGGCTCCCGTCCTTGCAGATGACATATCAGTAATGTTTTGCAAACCAGCCCGTTGCGCTCCTGTAAGTGTAGATAGGTTGCCAGAATTTGCGGCTAACAAATCCTTAAGCATTCCTGATCTTTCCCCAGATAAAGTTTTAAGGTTCGCAGCGTCTGCGGCAGAAAGAGTGCCCAGTTGATTTTGACGCTCTCCTGACAAAGTTGATAGCCTGTTAGTATTAGACGAAAGCAAATCGCCTATCGTCCTTTGCTGCGCTCCTGTCATAAACTCTATTGGGCTACCTCCTCCAAAAGAAACTCCGGCCCTTTCGTCAAGCAACTTATTTACACGAGGGTCGTCTGCAAGCAAGCTGGCTATATCTGTACCATACGGCAACCCTTGAGTACGGTCTGTGTCTAATATGCCCTTCATCTCTGGTTGCCACGGTAAGTTCTCTTGTGGAGTTGTCGCTAAAAGACGATCTATGTCAGCTCCATACGGGCCAACAGCCTCCCCAGACATTTCTTTATTTATAAGATTCGTTAATAAATTGCTATGAGTACCCATTGCGGCTTTATTTACATCGAGGTATTTCTGTTTAGCCACTTGCTCTTCATCATAGGCAGTTTTAACTTGATCTTTATAGCTTTTTTCACCAGTCCCAAAATAATTTCCCATGAACTCATCAAACATAGTTTCAAATTCTCTTGGTCTATCCATAGGCTGAACATCAGATGAAGTTTGTGTTGTTTGACTACTATCGTAAAAACCCATAATACCCTCCTTTAAACACCGTATCTCGACGGGGATCTGTTTGTACTATATTTTCCTGCTGCTGGTTGAGACCACTGAGAATTACTTGCCAGAGAAGGTTGAACCCCCCGGCTGGTAGGTTGAGCAGTAGGTTGATTTAATAACGATGACAACAGATTATTTCCTTTGGCACCGTTTGCAGCTACAAATTGTGCGTTGTTTTTACCGGGGTCTTCCTGCTTTGCCATGCCTTGCAAGAAACCTGTTAAACCAGTGTTTTGATAATTATTAGTAAAAGCAGCCGCCTTTGCATTTACACCAGGTAATGCTGCTTCCGCTTCAGCTAAATAAGATTCTGCGTCTGCTTTTCCTTTAATACCTTTACCAACAGCTTTCCCCATTCCAAGAACGCCAGCTAAGGGATTGCCTAGTACCATAGAAAGCATTCCTTTCCCAAAATTACCTAACACGCCGTATTGATTATTTTGTAATGCTATTTGATTCTCAACAACATTATTGAATATTGCAGTTTCATACCCAAAATAACCTTTAGCTTCTGGCATATTCATGGCTATATTTGAATACATATCTTGAAGTGATTTACCTTTTTCCGGGTTATTAATTCCACCTACAACACTTCCCATTCCAAAATTGCCTGTAGGATTTGATACATCTAATCCACCGACTACACCACCACCAGATAAATTAGAAAAATTACTGGCCGTACTTTGAAAGTTGCCAAAATCATAACCACCATAAGACATACTCCCAGAACTACCCATACCGTCTGACATGCCTCCGCCTATGCTACCACCTCCCATTGAAGCAGCACCACCACCACTCATACTCCCACCTGTAGCAGTAGCATTCGCATCGGCGTTTCCTAAAGAGCCGCCTCCAAAATCACCAGAATCACCTCCCATGCCGCCTGACATGCTCATATTCTACACCCTTTCATCAATATCTCCAAAGAATCTATCCTTTATGCCATTAAGCTCTGAAGAAAACCTAATGCAGTTGCGTAAGGTTGCCCCGGATCACCAGATTCAGAAAACCGACCCTGTGATAATAAATTAGTCAACATTTGAGGATATTGATATGCCCCCTGCCCTTCTTGTTGGGCTATATTCGAAAGCCCCATCTGCTTTGCAAGTTCAAGAGAAGATTGTTTGTCCAATATGCTTTCCCCAACTCCCTTAGCAGTGCCAGACATAGCTTCACTGGCAACAGTAGAATCCATCATACCTCTTTTGGCAAGATCGTTTAAAGTCTGCTGTAAAGCTGGCTGTAAAGATCTTTCATAAGTTTTGCCAAGCCCACCTATAGCAGTATCAAAACCTTTATTTACATCACCCCTTGACTGATCATAATACTGTTGTCTTTGTTCGGGAAACTGCTCGAATGCTGTTTGGGTTTGTGGAAGTAAATTTGTAAGCATTCCTTGTGCCTCTGGCCCCATTCCAGAATATGTTTTGCTATAAAGATCAAGTGGAAAATCAAATGCGTTTGCCATGTTGTGCCTCCAGTTCCTTTATTTCCTCTTTAATGATTTACATTTTATGTATGATGGTTTTGGGATAACTTTTTTTACAGGTTCAACAACATCATTTTTGCCCATAAATCTATAATCGGCTAAAATCTTCTTTCCTGTTTTGTCTTTAATATGTTTAGGCAACCCTACTGTTACTGGTTTTGAAGGCCATGCAGGATTAGAGTTTTCGTCAATCTCGTAGTTTTCCGTAATAATTTCAAGCAAATCTTTGTCCGGCTCTGTTTCATCATCAACAATAGTTTCAAGTTCCATTTGCTCTATTTCGGCAAGTGTTGGATTAATAACTATTAGTTCGTGTTTAGTTTCGTCATAGTTTCCAAAAGGATGCGAAACAAGCGAAGGCTTTCCCCCATTCCCAAAGCAAGGATGGTCGGGAGCTTGATATGTTGAAATTGTTTGTTTTGTAATTTTATCTCTTAAAACAAATATCCAATAAACTTCACCAGAAGATGTTATGTACCTTTGTTGGGCATAAATTATTCCAGTACTGGCTTCATAATTAGTCCTTGCATATAAATAAATAACTGTTGCATAGCTTGAATGACTAGTACTTGTCGCACCGTCCATTATTTGCGCATGACCTATACTCCACTGTACACCACCAGGGTTATTAAGCTTTGTTTGTGGGTAAAATCCATATTCTCCACCAGGTAAAGTATAATGCGCACCGCTTCCCGTCACTCCCGTTGTTCCCGTATGTGATACCGACCCTTGACTTGTTTTGAGTTTGGCTTGAGTTACTCCAGAATCAGGCGGTGTTCTTGTATCGCTCAATCTCGCATCATTACCAGCACATGCTTTGACTGCAGTTGTGCCAAGTGTCCTAAGCCCTGCTGTGCCAGCTGCGGGGTCGGAAGGACAACCTATTGTGGTTCTAACTGCGGAGGCGCTTGCGTCATCGACTACGGTTTTGGCAAAAGCTGAAATGGTCGTACTGGCAGGGACTGTAAATGTGAGCAAATTAGTTCCATCGCAAATTGTGTTTATCTCGGCTGCTGTGGCAGTCAACCCATCCACGCCGGAATTGATTTCTGCGGCTGTTGCCGTAAGCCCTAAAGTGCCTAAAGCCGTTGCTGCATTTGCATCATCGGTAAGCGTCGCCCCGAAAGCTGAAATGGTGGTAGTTCCTGCTACTGTGAGATTCCCTCCCAATGTGAGATTCCCTCCCAATGTAATTGTTCTGTCAGCGTTTCCGGTTGTCAAGGTTAATATTCTGTCGGCTGTTAAATCCGAGCCAGCTTTTAAAACCAAGTCATGAGAGGCGTTCGTGTCTAATATATGCAAACCTTCGTTTGGCACTGTCAGCACTGTCGGGATAAGAAGGTTAGCAGGGACAGAAAGGGTTATTGCGCCAGCTCCGTTTGTGACTGTGATTTGATTGGCTGTTCCGGTTAATGTGGCTAAAGTCGGGTCAGCTCCAGTAGTACCTATTGGAAGTTGTCCGTTTGAGGCTACCCCTAACGGCGTTACAGCTCCAGTGCCTGAACCTAACAAGATACCATGGTCCGTTAGCGTGGATGCTCCTGTGCCTCCATTTGCCACCGTAAGGTCAGCAGTAAGAGTTAATGCCGCAAATGTAGGTGAACTTGCTGCCTTTACTGTCTGATCAAACCAGTCTGCTAAAGTCGGATTTCCAGAAAGTGTAATTGTCCTGTCTGCATCCCCTGTAGTGACTGTAAGCGTCCGATCTGCAGTGAGGTTTGAGCCGGGCTTTATGATAAGATCGTGAGTCGCATCACTATCAAGAAGATGCAAGCCTGTATTAGCAAGAGTAATTACACCACCTATCCCAAGGCTTGCCATCAATAACCACCTTTTATTACCTGCATTAGCATCAGGAGATATGACATCAGGAGAACTTTCAGCCGCTCCGGAATCATCATCAAGGGTATAAAAATAAAAGGTAGCCGCATCAAAAACAATACAGGAATCTTTATCTTGAAGATTAGTGCCGTCTATTGAATCTAAAGCCCCACTTCCTCCACCTGTTAAAACTGTCGCCGAATAATTTTTTAAAGCCATGCAACTACCTCATTTCATTGTGTTTATCTGCTTAACGCTCTCGTAACGAGCGATATATTATTTATTCTCAAATTCTCACTATCAGGATTAACATTTCTAAGAACAGCTAAGAATTTCTTATAATTAGCGTTTAAATCTCTATTAAAATCATTCTCATTTATGTCTATCGTATGGCTCACATCAGCATCTACAGAATGGATGGTGTCAATAGAAACAGCCTTGTTATAAATTTCAAGGTCAAGAGTCGCACTTGTTGCCTCTGTACCGCATGAAACATTATATTTTTCAAGGCAAACATGGCTATATGGACTCTCAAAAAGTTTAGTCCCAAGAACATAAGGGATTTCAATAGAGTTATCCTCTTGAACAGATGAATCCATTTTGTAGATATATCCATCATCACACGCCACAAAAAACTTATTATCGTAATTCGCAAAAGCTGTTGGGTCTAAAACTGTTTTTATTTGTATTCCTGTTGTATCTGGATCGCCGGAGTCATCTCTTATATAAACTGTAGAATATCCTAGGGTGTCGTTATCACCATAATCCCATTGATGATCTGTAAGACTTCCTAAAGTTCCATTGGTTATTAACGACTCATTAAGAAGTAAATATGGCGGTTCTGACAAGGATGGATCTCCACCGCCAGTTAATTCAACATAATATTCATTAGCGGTTGCACTTGCTGTCCATTTATAAGTAACAGATGATAAATTTTCTTTTACAAAAATATATTCAGTCCAAGGGTATCTAACCTTACCTCTTTGATCTCTTACTGGAGCTTTAGTATGAACAACTAAACATCTTGGATAATCTTTCATTTTAAGAAAATACTGCCCGGTTGCTCCAAAATACCCGGCAAAAGCATCATCATCTGTCCAATATTCTTGAATCCTATCATCAACTGCTTCTGACTCAAAAAACGTCCTGAGATCACCATACAACTCAACACCACTCAAAGCATTTATCCCGCTTTCACTTCCGAACCAGCAATCGTTTGTCACATTTATCGCTGTTTTATAAGTTGAATAAATCTTTTGAAACACCGGGGGCAAACTATAATCTGAGGGATCTGAGCCTAACAGTTTGCATAAATATGGCTGTGATTGCTGCCCAAAAACATAAATATTGCCATACATTGAAAGCAATGCCCCAACAGGAAAATTGGTTACATTGTCATCAATAACACCTATATACCCCCCGCCGTTTGCAGTTGACCAATCAAAAAATAAACTTGCGTTTGAATACCAAACCACACCTTTATTGTAAGGGTCTCCTGATAAATACAATCGACTGCTCTGAATAAGACCAAACCTTGCCCTTGGTGGCCTTCCTGGTTTAATACCTAAAACCCCAATCTTTGTCGCATCATCATTCCATGAACCATCATAATATTTACCATCACCATCAGATGTTGTGGCATCACATTCTAATTGAATATAATTAGAAGCATCCCCGCCTGAATAGGTAAGAACCGGCCAATAAAAGGTTAAAGGAGACATAGCCCCTGAACTAAACACAAAGGATAATTTGTCTGAAGCTGTATCAACTGATGCTGCTGAAATAACGGTAGTACTTGTTGCAAAAAGCACCCCGGCGTTTGTATAAATCTCGCATCCTACATTCCCTGTAGGGCTTCCTACTTTTTTTGCGTATATTTCAACCTTTGTGGCTGTAATGGTATAACCACTGTCCCAATCCTGTGTATCAAACTTAACCCCGGCTTTCGTGTTACCCCCAGAATATAACTTAATCTGAGTATCAGGGGTTAAGGTTGTGTTGTCTCGCTGATAACCGTTTGTACCAGATCCATCATCATAAGCCATTAAAACAGTTTTAGTCGATCTATTCCAATATTTTAAAAAGCTACCATCGCAAATAAAAGCCTTATCTCCAAACGGAATAATTGTTGCATCCCCTTCAAGAGTTGCAATCTCTGACGGAGCCTTTGTGGCACTAAGAAAATATAAAACATTGCCAGGCTGTGTTACAATTAATTCGTCCATACCAGATGAAGCAGGTTCTTCTACCATCCATTCTCTGCCAGCACTGTTTTCCCACTCTCTATCATCTGTATCTTCAAATATATGGAACTCAGCAAGGTCTATATCAAAAAGAAAACTCTTTAAATACGATGCTGGATTAATCAACGCACTCGTAGTATAACGAGTTAATCCCTCTCTTATTTCAAGCCCACCCAAAGGAAGTATCTTAAAATTAACAAGAGATGAAGCTTCGTTCGGTAAAATAGATGCCGGTGGCAGCACAGTGTTTAACCCAAACTTGAAATCATCAAGAGTAATAGGCTTAGACTGCCCTCTGCTTCTTGGTATTTGAGCTATATGTTTGTATGATGGAATCATTAACAACCTTCCGCTGTAAACATATTAGAGATAACCCTTCTTCGTCTAAGACCTCTTGTATAAACCATTGACATAGCACTATTCATTTCGATCTCGGCTAATAACGCCTGTCTGGTATTGTCCAATTCTAAAACCTCAAGCATCTCAACAACCAAAAGCCTTTGAATAGCCCTGTTGAATATCCCGCCCCAAGGCAAAGTATCAGCATCATAATCTGTTAATGCTGTAAGCGGAATCCAAAATTGATGATGAATTGTATACACAGCGTCAGGAACCCACAAATAACCTATTTTTCCGTTTTCGGTTAGATAGAAAGCTTCCGGCTGATTAGTTGTTGAGTCATAATCCCACTTAATTTTATCACCTTCTGAAACCTGAACAAGATACTCATCCTCGCCATCTACCCAACTACCATCTATCAAAAACCCATCAAATTTAAAGTCCGGAGTATATTCTGCTGTGTCCGCAACTGTTGCCTGCGTATCTTCAGCATAAACAAGATTAGACTCAACATTAACAAGTTTTTGATAAATAGTTTCAAGAATGTCGTTCATAATCCCTAAGCGTTGATCTTTTGTGAACTGCTTATAAGAAGTATCTCGAACTTTTATACCTGCGCGGTCTCCATGGTCTGATACTGTTCCCATTTTTTCCTCTTAAATAGATTCAACTATATAGTTTGGAGTTCTGCTTACCATGTTAATTGTACCTGTAACCGGATCTGTAATAGGAGTCATGGTGGGGAAATATGCCTTTGCCAACGCCATAGGATTCTGGCTGTCATAAATTCCGCTTTCAGGCGGTATAGGCAAAGATGTTTCCTGTACCGAATCTTTCAACACTCCTATTTGTGAAGCTGTAAGTTCAACTTCCTGCCCCGGCCAAAACACCCTTTTATTGTTCGCCGTGTTTACTGTTACAGAAATTGGCATGTCCTTATTCTCAGGATCACAATTAGTCCTGTGAACTCTGCATTTGATAAGTTTTTCTTTGCTTGCATTTGGTTTTTTTGTAGCAGGTTTAATAACTCCAACCCATCCATCTTCTTTTTCAATAGCTTCGTGAGTATCTTCAAAACCCTTTTGCTTCAAAACTGCTACCAAAGATGCTTTATTACCAAAAAGTGTTCCGTCTATTTTTTTTATATCTTCCATTTTTCTTTATCTCCTTTGTCGTCAGCTTTGTCGCTAACTTGTAATTGGCATAACCTGCGCGAATTCACAGGCTATGCCGTTTATTGTTTAACCTGTTGATATTGCTTATAAATCGGTAGCTCCATGCTCGATTCTATGAAGAAAATCATCGTTAAGAATCTTACATGTAGTCGCTACTTTCCAGCCTGAAGTCGCCCTTTGGTCAAGAGGATCTTCCGTGCCCGCACTACCCATTTTTTTAACAATATTTTTGGTGCTTCCTTTTTGAAGTGGAACTGTTCCACCGGCATTTGCAGCAAATATTAATGTAGTATATACATCAATATTGGTATCATTCGCTGCAACAAGGCCGGTTACACCTACTGCAACTCCACCAGCAAGGAATATCTTGGCATTGGTTGTAACCAAAATTCTCAAGTTACCCCAAGAACCTATTTCCTCTTCCTGCACATCTTTCTGGCTGGAATACTCTTCAACTTTAGTGAATCCTGAAAGAGCTTCATAATCCTGACGACAGCTTGTATGGGTAATCCCATAAAAAGCCGGAGGGACTGGACGAGTCCCGACCTTCGTCCCACCAACTATCATGTGCCTCAATTTTTTGGCGTTCCCACCTTCAAGGATTCTGACTGCCGCTTTAACATCAGCCACAGCAACGGCCGTTGCCACTGAAGATCTATCTGCAACACTATTCGCGTATCTGACTGAAGTTCCCGCGACCAAAACATCCCTGTTAAGAGTGTCAACTGTTTCACCCATCTGTTCGCCCAAAACTTCGCCACCTTCAACCAATATCGGATCAAGTCCTGTCATGGAAATCCAATCAGAGATCGTTATAAAATCCATTCTGTTACTTTCAGCTTACGCCTACTGACCAACAATTCTAAGCTGGCGGGAAAACTGCTTCGAGTTCTCCTCTAACGGTTTCCCGTTAGTCCAGACTGTCGCTTCACCCTCTCGGGTGCCTTCTCGTTCAGTCGTTGCGGCTGCTCCAACAGCGTTGAGCTTACACATCTTAAGATATATATCCTCACGCCGTTGTAATTCTTCAAGACTTACTCCATCACTTCTGCGATATGGTGTTTTCCAGTTATTTATTAACTCAAACAACAATTCTGCTTGTGGTTTTTTTACAACCAGATATGGAAAAACTGATTCAAGGGCATTTGTTACTATTTGCCTTCCTGAAACTGTCCATCTCCATATAGAGCGTCTATTAAGAATGCGTTCTTCTCTCATTGAACCACCTAATGTATATGTAAGCATTTGTATAATTTGTTTATTCGTCATTCCTACACAAATAAACGCTGCATATCTGTCGTTTTTTGCTTTAGCATGCACATGTTGTAAATTTTGTGATTTCATTTTATTTATCCTTAAACATCCTTCGCCGTCTATTATTCCAGCAAAGTATGAAAGAAGAACCGCTTGCCTCGGGTTACCTTGCACTGTTCTATAATTAATTTCTTTTTTTGTTCTTGTTTTCATAGTGTTTAGGCGTCCCCGTTATTTAGAGAAAGTTTTAATACGGCAATTTAATTTCGGCTACCGTATTGCTTGACCATTGCGTATATATCAGTTGTGGTAAGTTTTTTACCAGTAGGCGTTTCCCCTTCAAGAAGAGGCGTTGTATTAACCGCAAGAGAACCGTACCTGCGAAAATTAATCCGTGTACCTTTATTCTTAGGCAACGGCTTGATCTGTAAAAACCGATCATGAATAAGAGCAGGTAACGCCCTTTCTAAAAGATTCCTGTCGTAATGGCCCTGCAAATTGACTTGGACATCACTTGTTCCAGTTATAAGTCCTGGCATAATATCTCCTCTCCAAGACCATTACGGTCTTGAATTAATTTCCTAATTTAATTTTATCTAATTGTTTCTGGAAGTCATCCCTTGAGAGCTTCCATGCAACATCCTGTTTGCCTTCTGTTTTAGGAGCATCGCCCCCGCCTGACTTGACTCTAAAGCCCGGTGTTGAAACTTTCACGGGGGTGCTTTTCGTTTTTGCCAATTCCTTTGTTTTAACAAAATCATAAAACTGACAAAGAGCGCCCATGTCTGAATCAATCCTTCCATAGTCAGACACACTTAACTGAGCAGCGTATGTTGGCATAGCAGCAATAACCATATTGCTATGTTCAGGGTCTCTCATTTTAAGAGCATCCGCTACAGCCGTATTTCTTGCTGGCTGCTGTTGTACTACCGGCGTTTGTTGAGATTGCCCGAACTCAATAGCCTGCTTTATATTATCTTGTAGCCATTCTGCTTCGCTTTCATACTCGTCTATACCTTTAACCTTAAACCCTTCTTCTGTGCCACTTGCAGGCTTTGTACCTGTAGCCTTTTCTTGCCAGCGTTCATTCACAATTTTGGCAATTTCTGGGTCGGCTTCGATCATCTTGACGATTTTTCCATGAGGGCCTACCTTAAAATCATAATCAAATCCCTTCTGAGCCAATTCTATAAGCTTTTCTTTAGTAAACTTATGCACTTGGCCGTTGTGGACTATCTCGGTAATGCTCTCATCTGCTTCAGTTGTTTTTTCTGTTTCGGGTTTTTCCAGCGTAAACCGTGAAGTTTCTTCTGGTTCAACAGTTTTTTTGTCGTCAGCTTTTTCGCCATTTTCTTCATCATCTATAACTTCTGACGCTTCTTCTGACTCTTCTGGATATTCAATAAACCCTTCTTCTTGTTCGTCTATAACTTCTTTTTTTTCATCTTCAGGCATTTGTCGCCCTCCTTGTAGCCTCTGTCGCTACTTGTTAGTTGTTTTTAACTAAGTCATTAAAGTGATCAACGGATATTGAACATACTGACTTGGAATTATAAAAATTACATCACCAGTAACAAAGTCTGCTGCTGCTGTTGCTGTTACCAGACCTGCATCTTCGTAGGTGTAAATTCTGGAATAATTTGACTGCCCGGATGGTTTTGTGATCTTTCCAATATAAGCAATGTTGTCGTTGTTTTCGTTCAAGATCATAAATTTACCGTTAGGTGAAACACCGGCTTCCAAGAAATCAATGGAACTATCCTCAAAATAAGTGTCTGCTCCGGATGTCCCGTCATGCACTGCTCTGGTAAGAGGAACATTCATTCTGAACGCCTGTACCGTAAATGGGTTTCCATCAACATTCGCTGCTGCTGAAGCTCCAATACCAATCCCGTTTGCTTCCCACCATCTGCCCGGCTCAACTGCTGTAGGCGCCGATGTAGGAAGTGTCGCTGAATCACCTTCAAATTTAACAAGCGTAATACCTGTTGCTGCGGTTAATTCGGTTATGCCAGAAGCATCAATAGACTCAATTCCATAACCTGCTTCCAAATCTATTGTCCATACGACGGCATCTTCTTCAGCGTCCCCCTGGATCAATACTTTCGCAGGACAAAAGCCCAACCGAAAATAAATAGCCGCTCCGGTTCCCTGTGCGAGTAATGTTAATTGCTCATTCATTTTATTGTCTCCTTTTTTTATTTTTAAGTTTTTTGTTTAATTCTTTGCAGCCATGGTCGCTGCTGTTTGGCTATTGTCGCCATTATCTTATTTCTAATTCTTTATTTAACCAATCTCCCCATTCTTTTTGTTCTTGTGTTACATCGCCTGCCGAAGAATCATCTGATATAATACGTCCTAATATAGACTCTCCTTTCAACACCTTTCTAAGCTGCCCCACAAGGAATCCAAGACCTTTAATAAGGGCTTTTATAAGTTGTTCTGTGGAAATCTCTTTCATATGCCCTCTGCCCCACCAGTACGATCTTGCAATAAGACTATCTCGTACTCGTTAATATAGGCTTCGAGCTTTGACTTAAACCTTACTATAGCCAATAAATCGTGATGAATAGCCTGAAGAACATTTACATCGGTGCCTATCGGAAGTCTCTTTAACCCTTCAAGGCATTCAGCTTCTTGAGTTTTTAAAAACCCAGCTATAAGAGGTTCTGATAGTATCCTTTGAGCCTCCCGCGCATTATGAGCTTTACGCTCTCTTTCTATATTTTCAAGCTCTTCTCTATCTGTTGTCATCTTTTATACCACCTTCAATCATCTTGGCATTCCTGTCTGGGTACCTTTAATTGCAAGTTCAAGTAAATCTATTTTATGATCTCG
>Ga0222656_1000386_pt1 | contig 17460 bp, 14 predicted proteins | sample AntAcemetagen472_FD_179808 | JGI IMG/M metagenome (GOLD analysis project Ga0222656, IMG submission 179808) | Saline water microbial communities from Ace Lake, Antarctica - #472 | ecosystem: Environmental > Aquatic > Non-marine Saline and Alkaline > Saline | place: Antarctica: Ace Lake... | reverse complement strand
AGGGCTACCCTTATAAGCCGTCTGGAGATACCCTTAAGGGCTGTTACCACGGTTGAGGTCCTGACAAATATCCCTTCAGCTGCCAGACCTTTGACATCCTGAAGCTCAACAGGCAGCTCGTGGACCCGGAGTTTGGAGGCAATGGTTACCTTTTGTGCCCCTATACTCCTGCACCTGCGGGCTAAATCGAGGCCTTCAACTTCATCGTTAATGATGACCACTCTTCGGCCCGGATCGGTGTTTTTCCCGTCAGACAGGGAACGGAGAAAGTCCAGCATGGTAAATACGCCCGGCACCGATGTATCATAACCGCTCGGAGCCGGTTGCAGTATCTGCCTGCTGTCAAAACCGCCCTTGGTCAGTGCTATTGCATCAAAACCTTCCTGAAACAATGAATTCAGGTCAAAATGCTGGCCCATCACCATATTATTTTTTGCTTCTACACCGGTTTCAAGTATCCCATCTATTTCGTGATTCAGGACCTTGCGCGGGAGCCTGTCTTCAGCAATGACATATCTGAGTATCCCTCCTAATTGAGGTTTTGCCTCAAAGATGGTGGGGTTATACCCGAGGCGTGCGAGATAATAGCTCAGCGTCAGTCCTTCGGCGCCCCCACCTACAACCGCAATCTTTTCACCGCTGCCAGGGGCCTTGTAGGGAGTGATATGTTTTCCGGTTTCCATCTCATAATCTGCCACAAACCGCTTCAGTGGATTTATGGCGACTGCCTCGTCTATAAGGTTGCGCCGGCACGCAAGCTCGCACGGGGCCGGGCAGATGTATCCGCATATGAGGGGTAGGGGGCATTTCTCCTTTATGATGGCAAGGGCGGCTTCGTAGTTGTGGTTGCGGATCTCCTGAATGAACCCGGGTATGTTTATCCCTGTTGGACAGCTCCTTTGACAGGGAGCGGTACACTCATCAGTAACATACTCGCCGATGATTCGATCAGATGTGGAAGTGAGGGTTATGATATGCTTGGGACATACACGTTCGCATGTGCCACACCCTGTACAGAGTTCGGTGTCTACTACAGGGAGATTATCAGGCCCCATGGAGAGCGCTCCAAAAGGACATGCATTCACGCAGGTGCCTAAACCGAGACACCCGATGGTACATATCTTGGAGCCGCCGTCAAGCAGGGCCGCTGCCCGGCAGTCGTGGATTCCCTGATACAGGTATTTGACATCTGCGTCCTGATAGCCGTAGCTGCACCCGGGAGCGGCAATTTCCGGCTCTTTCAGAGTTATCGTCACGCCCATTAGTGCAGCTATTTCAGCTGCGACATCGGGGCCACCTGCCACGCAGGATGAGGCCGAAGACTTTCCTGTCACGATGGCCACTGCATTGGAGCTGCATCCGGGCAATCCGCATCCACCGCAATTGGCCCCGGGTAATGCATCTTCTACGGCCTCGATCTTGGGATCGACATAGACATAGAATATCTTTGAGGCCAAGGCTAAGACTACGCCTATGACCACACCTAATCCCCCCAGTACCAAAAAACCACTTACCATGCCGGTCCTCCGAGCTTGGTTAATTTGTCATTTGTCATTCGATCGTTATTCAATTGTTTTTTTAAGAGTCAATAGTCAATAGTCAATAGTCAATAGTCAATTCTTACACCATCCCCTTGAATGCAAAGAAGGCAAGGGAAAGCATCCCGGCTGTGACAAGGCCTATGGAAGTATCCTGAAGAGGTTTTGGGACTCTTGCCAAGATTATTCGTTCACGAATTCCGGCAAAAAGGACCAGTGCCAATCCGAAACCTACCGCGTAGCTGAAAGATGCTACCAAGGTCTGGGTGAAGCTGTATTCCTCCATAATGTTGATAAGACATACACCCATAACTGCACAATTGGTGGTGATCAGGGGGAGGAATATACCGAGACCGGCATAGAGGCCCGGTATGCTTTTTCTTAGGAACATCTCGACGAACTGGACAAGAGATGCAATTACCAGAATAAATGAGAGGGTCCTCAGGTATTCGAGACCAAAGGCCTTTAAGAGATATATGTCGACAATCCATGTGATTGCTCCGGCCATGACCAATACAAAAATAACCGCCATTGCCATACCGACTGCGGTCTCCATTTTTTTGGAAACCCCCAAGAAAGGACAGTTCCCGAGATACTGCATCAACAGAATATTGTTGACAAAGATACAGGCTACTATCAGCAAAATATAATCGGTCATTTAGTTTCTCCTATTTCTTCCCTAACATGTTCATAATGCACAGCATAAGCCCTAAACAGACAAAGGCCCCCGGCGCCTGCACCATAAATGCAAAAGGCTCAAAGGTCGGGCCAAACACCGGGATATCGTAAAAAGTGCCATTTCCAAGGACCTCCCGCACTATGGCAAGTGCGGTAAGGGAGAGTGTGTAACCCAGCCCTATGCCGAGGCCGTCGGCAAGGGAGGCAACTACACCGTTCTTGGCGGCAAAGGCCTCTGCACGGCCCAGGACAATACAGTTGACTACGATGAGGGGGATAAATATGCCGAGTTTCAAAAAGAGAGGGTAGGCAAAGGCCTGCATAACCAGTTCTACAACGGTTACAAAGGTGGCAATGACCACGATGAAACAGGCGATCCTGACCTTCTTGGGTATTATATTCCTGAGTAAAGAGATGAGGATGTTGGAACAGATGAGCACGAATGTGGTTGCTATACCCATTCCGATACCGTTTTCCACAGTCTTGGTCACCGCCAATATTGGGCATAGACCGAGAACGAGGCGAAACGGAGGGATTTCAGCCCAAAGCCCTTTTGTGAATTCCTGAACAGCTGTTTTAGCCATAATCGATTAGCCCCTTAGCCCTGTTTTTCTTTTGCTTTTTCAATTATCGTTGGTTTAAGTCTCTTGTAGATCTCTCCGGCCTCAACAACCGCCCCGCATACGCCGCGTGACGATATGGTCGCTCCGCTCAGCGCGTCAATCTGTCCGCCGTCAGTCTTGATCTTAAAAGGATCTAATATGGACACTCCCTTGAACTGGGTTGCAAAGTCAGGATCGGTCTTGGCCCTTGAACCGACGCCAGGGGTCTCGCTATGGGTCGTGACTCCCACCCCGATTATCTCGTCGTTTTCCAAGTTCACCCCCACAATAACACCCAATTCGCCGCCAAACCCCTTTCCAAAGGTTTCAAAAGCAACGGTGTTGCGTTTGCCCTCAAATTCCCCAACAAAGAGGTTCATCTCCTTGGCCTCATCAACGATCTTTAACCGATCAATAAGGGGATCGTTTGAGCATCCTTCCATGATGTTTTTTATGGTGGGGCCTTTGACGAATTTAAGCTGTTGGTATTCGATCCTCTCCCTGGTTACGTTCTGAATTGCGGCCAGAACACCCCCCGAAAGGCAGCTAAAGACAACAACTGCTATGAAAAGCTTTAACATTTCACGCATGCTTAATCCCCTTTCCCAGAGGCTTTGGTCTGATTTTGTCGAGAAGTGGGTTTGCGACATTCATTATGAGGATGGCAAAAACGGTCCCATCCACAAACGCGCCGATGTTCCGGATAAGAACCGTGAGAAAACCGGCGCATGCCCCATATATCAACATAGGGACAAAGTTCACCGGTGATGACGAATCTTCAGTGGCAAGGAAAAAGGCGCCTATCAGGGTGTATCCGGTCAAGAGATGAAACAGCGGGCCTGCATATTTTTCAGAGTCGGATATGTTAAAAAGAAAGGCGGTCAGAAAAACTCCGGCTAAGAAGGCGATCGATATCTCCCAGCGGATCATCCCGCGAAGGATCAGGTAGATCCCTCCAATAATAAGACCGAGGCCGAAGGTGGATCCTATTGCGCCTGCATACTGGCCCATAAGGAAGTCGCCAACAGAGTAATTGGAGACCACTGAAGTTCCGAGATGCTTGAGCGCGGCCAATGGATATACCATATAAAATCCAAGATCGTAATTCACCAAGGTCTCATCGAAATCCAAAAGGCCTTTCCATGAGAGCGTTATTATCGCTATGGAGACCAATGTGGGGTTGAGCGGGTTGCAGCCAATACCGCCGTATATCTGTTTTCCCACCACAACAGCAAGGAAAGTGCCTATCACCACAGTCCACCAGGGAGTCGTCGCAGGGAGCAGCATTGATAGAAGAAGACCGATAACAGCGGCGTTGCCGTCTCCGATGCTGACCGGGCGTTTCATCACGGTGTTCATGATAAGTTCCCAGATCATGGCCATGGAGACAGAGAGTGCCACAACACCGAGGGCAGGGGGGCCGTACTGATATATCCCCATTATTACCGCGGGAAGGGCAGCCAACATAATATTATAACTCTTAGATGAGAGGCTGCTCATATTGTGCCAGTAAGGGGCATGGGAACTGACAAAAAGTTTCTGGCTATCCATTCGATTCCTCCAGGCTTCCTGTTAAAGGAAGTTCATGCTTTCCAAGCATGATATAGTGGAATATGGGAATTCGCATCACACATACATAGCTACAAAGGCCGCATTCTACACAGGAAAGGAGGTCATACTCTTGAGCCGCCTCTTCATATAGCCCGTTTTCAAGGAGCCGTATGAGCATGTTGACAGGTAATTTGGCAGGGCAGGCCCTGACGCATTCCCCACAGTTGATACATGGGTCATTGCCTACCGGAATCACCTGGTCCTTGTCCTGCACCATAATGGCATCCGTATCAGTTAGTATCGGCATATCCACTGAGTAGATGCCCCGGCCTGACATGGGTCCACCAAAAACCAGACGGTCCCCCTCAGATACGTCGATATTCAGGGCGTTGAGAATATCGCTTACGGGAGTCCCTATCCTGGCCCTGATGGCGGTGAGTCTGTTATCTTTGTCAATGACAGTTACCACCTTGGTGACAGGCATTTTTCCCTCTACGACGGCAGTCCTCAAGGCCACAACAGCCTCAGCGCTGATAAAACCGATTCCCAGATCTTCGAAGCTTTGTGATGGGGAGACTGGATTGCCGAGTATCTCTTTAATCAGTAACTCAGGGGTTGCATCTGGATAGAGAGGTTCAATGACCTTGACCTCAGCGCCACTCTTATTCGCCTCCGGAATCAGGGAAGGGGGCACGACAAAGATGACTCTTTTAACACCCGTGATTTTTTTTAGAAATTCAATCCCTTCGGCTAAATTCTCAGCCTCGGTTTTCACAATTATCTGGTTTGTGGCAATCAGCAGGTCTTGATCTAAACCGTTAATGATGATCGTGTTCAGGGGGTTGTCTATTTTGATAAGAGAGGACAGATCAGAGATCCCAGGGAGGGACGACAAAAAGGGAAGGGCGTTTTCAAGGGCGGCATCTTTTTCAGTCTTTTCGAATTCATTATCCCACAGATCCTTTGATTTTGCCTCAATGGAAACCGAAATAAAGGACTGGCCGGCATATCCTGTGGTAAGTGATATGTCGATGATCGTACCTGTTGCTGTTGAGGTCAGACATTCTTCCCCGGTTTTACGGAGATTCAGTCTCTGTCCTGTTTTAACTTCATCACCGGTTGAGAGGGCAAGGTCGCCCAGTTCGTCAATGGGTGACTTGTGCATGAGGGTAATCCTATTTGGGGGAGGAATTTCTTTAAGATCTTTTCCCTCAATGTTTCGAACCCCTGAATATTTTAGCTTAGGTTTTCCCAAACCGAAAAACGGCTTCTTAATCATTTTTGCCTCCTGCCCTCAGTCCCTTCCACAGATTACCCCAGTACCATCTTCCGGAGCTACGGGACAAGCATCGATTGCCCGGATTCTCCAAACGCCCCATCCAGTCATCCTAAAGCATCCAGTCATCCCTTCAATTCCTTAATACCTCAATTCTTCAATCCCTAAATTCATTACATTGCATGGCACTCTGCACAATTAACCGGCCCTCCACCCTCTTCATGACAGGTTTTGCACTGTTTATGGAAGGCATCTGGTCTTTTTGGGGCATCGTCACTATCATCTGTATGGCATTCTCCGCATGTAGTGGGTTTGTCTCCTTCGTTTTCAAGAGCATGATGACAGTCGGTGCACTCAATGCCATATCCAGATTCGGACATATGTTCTTTATGGTCAAACAGGACATTCCCTCCGGTATTCTTAAACATGATCCTTAAGGGTTGTTCAGGCGCCTTTTTCGCAAAGGCCGCATAACAGATCACACCCACTACAAGGAGTATTGCTGCGAGGCAATAAGCGATCATTCGTTCTGTTTTAACTTCCATTATCCTGTTTCCTCAGTGCGTTATGGTCTAATGGCATATTCCTGCAATCCCATTGGGATATGTAGCATGTGAAAAAATCACACGTGGGCATCTTTTACAGAAAAAAAGAGGTGTTTGTCAAGCAGGTTTTAAACCGCATCCATTTTTTTTTGCATAGGTCCATGGATTGACACGACCACTAATGTCTGTTAGAAAGTACCCGTAAAACCTTTCCCCTTTAGATACCATATATTAAGATGAAACAGTTAGCTGCTTCCATTGACTTAGGTAGTCACACCGCAAGGCTTCTAATTGCCCAGCAGTCAGGTCCCTCAGGGGGTTTGAGACCTTTGGTTAGGAAAAGAGCTTATATCCGTCTTGCTGAAGGCTTTGAGCGCGGAGGGAAAAGAATAATCGGCACTGATGCTTCTGCACGTGTCTTGGAGGTAATACAGGGGTTTTCAAGTTTGATCGCTGATTTCAACGTCCGGCAGGTATATGGGGTAGCTACAGGTATAATCAGAGATGCGATAAATCGAGACCAATTTCTTGACTATATTTACGAAAAGACCAATATTCGAATAGTGCTTATATCAGGTGAAAGAGAGGCCCTGCTAAGTGGCAAAGGAGCCCTGAGCGCCTTAAATATGAAAGGAAACCCCTTTCTCGTTTTTGATCTCGGCGGAGGAACCACGGAGTTCTTTTATGAAAACAGGGGGAAGGCAGAGGCAAAGTCAGTTCCCTTAGGCGCGGCGGCCCTGACAAGGGAATTTATTCGATCTGATCCCCCGGATGAGACCGAGTTAGATGCCATTTCAAAAGAGATAGATCAGCACCTCAAAAGTGCGCATATGGAATTGGCAAAGGAACATGTTGTCATAGGAACCGGGGGGACTGTCACGACCCTTGCTTCCATGCTTCACCGGATTCCATCCGATGACATCAGCCCGGAAAGGGTCAATGGGTTGACGCTGACACTCCCTCAGATTGCTACATGCTTTGAAGAGATGCGTAATCTGAACATTGAGGAAAGGATGGGGCTCCCCGGTCTGGATCCGGAACGGGCAAATGTGATTGTGGCCGGAGCTCTTGTGGTTATAGAGATCATGAAGTATCTTGGAGCCTTCGAGCTAATTGTCAGTATGTCTGACCTGTTAGAGGGGCTTTTGATTGATGATTGACGGTCTCGTAAAAAGTCTCCAAGGCCATCACTCGTGCGAAAGACGTGATCCCTGGTTTCCCGCGTTCGCGGGAATGACGAAAACGGGCCATCGCTGACTTTTTACATGACCATGATGATTGAATATTGAATATTTGTGGAAATGCTGAGTTTTCATCAAGGTGTCTTCAACCTGTAACACGCAACTCGTAACACGCAACTCGTAACATGGCCTTCATCTTAACCATTACACAAAATTTGTAAGGAGAGCGAAATGACTAAAAAGGATATGCGATTTGGCTATACATTTGATGACATCATTCTGGTTCCGGCACGGTCTTCGGTACTGCCGGGCGAGGTGGATGTAAGGACAAAATTGTCACGGAATATCAGTCTGAATATCCCTGTTGTCAGCGCTGCAATGGACACTGTAACTGAGTCCAAAACTGCTATTACCGTTGCAAGGCAGGGGGGGATCGGGTTTGTCCACAAGAATATGAGTATAGAACGACAGGCCTTGGAGGTGGAAAAGGTAAAGAAATCTGAGAGTGGGATGATAGTGGATCCCATCACTATAGAGCCGGAGAGAAAGATCCATGAAGTTATTGATATCATGGAAAAATACAATATTTCGGGTGTGCCTGTAGTGAAGGGCGAAAATTTGGTGGGTATCATTACTAACAGGGATCTGAGGTTTGAGACCAACCTTGACCAAAAAGTCGAATCGGTCATGACTAAGGATGACCTTGCTACGGCAAAGATAGGCATCACCTTAGAAGAATCCAAGGCTATCCTGCACAAGAGACGTATCGAAAAACTCTTAGTGGTTGATGACAAAGGGAGACTTGAAGGGCTTATTACGATAAAGGATATTGAAAAGATTAAGAAATTTCCAAACGCATGTAAGGATGATCTCGGCCGATTAAGGGTGGGAGCTGCGGTGAGCGTTGGGCCCGATATGAAGGAACGAATTGAGGGTCTTATAAAGGCCTCGGTGGATGTGGTGGTCATGGATACTGCACACGGTCATTCGGAAATGGTGCTTAAGAGTGTGGAAAGTGCCAAAGGAGACTTTCCCGATATTGAGTTGATTGCCGGTAATGTGGCCACTGCCGAGGGAACCCAGGCCCTTATCGATGCAGGTGCGGATGCCGTGAAGGTAGGTGTAGGTCCCGGTTCAATCTGTACGACTCGTGTGGTGGCCGGTGTTGGTGTGCCCCAGATGACGGCTATTTTGGAATGTGCTGCTCAGGCAAAGAAATCTGCAGTTCCTGTTATGGGGGATGGGGGGATCAAATTCTCCGGTGATATTACAAAGGCGTTGGCCGGGGGCGCGGCCTCCATAATGATTGGAAGCCTGTTTGCGGGGACCGAGGAAAGTCCCGGCGAGACAATACTGTTTCAAGGGCGAACCTACAAGGTCTATAGGGGGATGGGCTCGTTGGAAGCTATGAAAGAAGGGAGCAGGGATAGGTATTTTCAAGAAAAAATAGACTTAGAGAAGAAGCTGGTCCCTGAAGGCATTGTGGGCAGGGTGCCCTATCGCGGTCCTCTGTCGGAGACAATTTACCAACTCGTGGGCGGGTTGAGGGCGGGGATGGGCTATCTCGGATGCCCCAATATAGAAGAACTCCAAACCGATCCCCAGTTTATACAGATCACAGCAGCTGGCCTCCAGGAAAGCCATGTACATGACGTAATAATCACAAAGGAAGCACCGAACTACCGTATAGAGTAGCCCCTTGCCATTGACTATTGAATATTGAATATTGAATATTATAAAAGCAGGACATTTGAATAATCTGTGGTAATCTGAGTAATCTGCGGATGGGATTCTTGACTGATGATTGAAAAACCCGCAACCCGCAACCCCTTGGGATTGACTATTGAATATTGAATATTGAAAAATCGGAAAAGAACTGTTCTTTAACTCGTAATCCATCTGGATTGTTGATTCATAATTGACGATTGTCGATTGAAAAACCCGCAACCCGCAACTCGCAACCCGTAACCAATGACAAATGAAAGGCCGGAGGCCGCGTATGACTGCTAATCTTTATGATCAAAAAATACTCATCTTAGATTTTGGATCTCAGTACACCCAGCTTATTGCCAGGAGGGTCAGGGAGGCCAAGGTTTATTGTGAAATTCATCCCTTCAATATGAGCCTGCAAAAAATAAAGGAATTTTCCCCGAATGGCGTAATCCTCTCAGGGGGGCCTTCCAGTATATATGATGAGGATGCGCCTTTTACTGAAAAGGGATTAATTGACCTGGATGCGCCTATTCTCGGGATATGCTATGGTATGCAATTTCTCACCCATCTCTTAGGCGGAGTGGTCGCTAAATCTAATGACCGTGAGTACGGGAATGTCCGGATCAGGATTGAAGATGAAAGGGATCTTTTCTATGGGCTTGGAAGAGGGGAGGAGAGAACCGTATGGATGAGCCATGGGGATCGTATTGATCATATGCCGGAAGGGTTTGAGATCCTGGCAGGGAGTAAGAACAGCCCTGTGGCAGCCATGGCCGATGTGGAAAGGAGGCGTTTTGGTGTTCAGTTCCACCCTGAAGTGGCCCACACGCCGGATGGATCCAGGATTATAGGCAACTTCCTTTTCAAGATATGCGGGTGTGAGCCGTCGTGGAATATGGCGTCCTTTGTCCGCAAAACTGTCAAGGCCTTGAAAAAGGATATTGGTGAAGAGAGGGTTATCTGTGGACTTTCAGGGGGAGTGGATTCATCCGTGACGGCGGTTTTGCTCTATGAGGCCATTGGAGAAAAACTCTCATGTATTCTTGTGGACAACGGACTCCTGAGGAGGGATGAGGCGCGGGAGGTCATGGAGATATTTCAAGGGCATTACGGCATGGACCTTCATCTGGTAGATGCATCCGAACATTTCCTGAGACATTTAGACGGGGTCACCGACCCGGAAAAAAAGAGGAAGATAATAGGCAACGAGTTTATCCGGATTTTTGAGGAGAAGGCCAAAGAATTGGGAAGCGCAAAATACCTGGCTCAAGGCACCCTCTATCCGGATGTGATTGAGAGCGTATCGTTCAAGGGTCCTTCTGTCACCATCAAGAGCCACCACAATGTGGGGGGGTTGCCCGATGTAATGAACCTGGAGCTGATCGAGCCTCTCCGGGAACTCTTCAAGGATGAGGTCCGAGAGGTGGGTGTGGAACTCGGTCTTCCAAGGGAACTGGTGATGCGGCAGCCATTTCCCGGCCCCGGTCTTGCGGTAAGGGTCTTGGGAGAGATTACTAAGGAGAGACTTGAGATATTGAGGGCCGCCGATGTCATCGTTATCGAGGAGATCAAGATGGCAGGGCTGTACGAAAAGGTCTGGCAGTCCTTTGCTGTTCTTCTACCTGTCAGGACGGTCGGTGTGATGGGAGATGAAAGGACATACGAGAATGTGATCGCTGTCAGGAGTGTGGACAGTTTAGATGCCATGACAGCAGACTGGTCAAAGATCCCCTATGAGGTCTTAGGAAGAATTTCCAACAGGATCATCAACAGCGTCAAGGGAGTGAATCGTGTTGTCTATGACATATCCTCCAAACCGCCAAGCACCATTGAATGGGAGTAGGGCTGCTATTAGAAGTTCTTTCCATTGAGCAGCAAGTAGTATGGGTAATTGCTTCCAACTTACTTGATCTCATTGCTTCGGACTTCTATAAATTATGGCAACCGTCACGACTTTCTCACCAGTCCCACTGAAAACGCCAGCAGGAACTGGGCTGTGTAATAGAGCGGCAACCCGATGAGACGGTTGTAGAATTGCTCGGTGACAAATCGCTGATGTGCCACAAAGATGTCAGAGACATAGAAAAGAACTGCGCCAACCAGAATGAACCACGCGCCGGTCCTGCGAACTCCGGGATTGCGAAAAGCAGCCCATGCGGCGGCTACCATCACTGAAATCACGACAATATAAAATGTAACCGGCACCAACATCTTTCCCAGGTACGGCAGAAGCCACCAATAGACGAATCCACTGATTGCTATGATCAGGATATTCACAGGGTTGATCCAGTCCGCGCCACGGGCAAGGATGACGAATGCCAGGACATAGAGGATATGACCCGCGAGAAAGGCCACAAGTCCGATCCTGAAAGCAGTTAGACCGGGTAAGCCTAAGCACACATCTCCCACAAGCCCGAGAATCAGCCCTGTAAGGACGAACTTGAAGTACTTGGGCATGACCCTGGGCTGTAGCAGCGCGGTTACCACGAATAGGATAGAGAGCGGCGTCTTGAATCCCAACGACAACCAGCTGGTCCCGGCGCCCTCGGCCCACAAAAGGCACAACAGGAACCCGGCTGCAACAACAAGCAGAATGTATCTTAACATATACTCTCCTTGGTAGCAGTCCCGTAAATCAACACCCCAGGTCAATCTTTTTAGATAGAGACACCTATTTCTGCTCTACCTATTCTTTATTTTTCAGCTCATTCAGTTTGTTCAAAATTGTCTGAGCTTTATCGATCAGGTAATTTACTCTTTTGTAGTTTGGGTCTTCCTTTTTCACTAACTCCCATTCCCTAATGGCCTCATTGAGCCTTTCCTTATTATAAAACCGCATGCCTTGTTTGTAATGCAGCTTTTTATAAGAATTCTCACACTTATTCATATACTTATGACACTGCTGACAATCGTTTTTATATTTAAGGCTCACTTTAAATTGATCTCTTGCCGCTAAGTATTCTTTCTGCTCATAAAGAGCTACAGCCTGGAGGAAGTAACACTTGTAGAGATAATTTAAGGCAACACTGTCATCGGGATTGGAGGATAAAACTTTATTGAACTCAATAGCCGCTTTCCGGTACTGCTTATTGTTGAAGAGTTCTACACCGAGATCGTGGTAGCCGGCGACCTGTTCTTCTTCCTCTTTTTCCAGCGCCATTTCATATCCTTCGGATGGCCCTTTACCCTCGGCTTTAACAAGATCCTTTTCCCAATTCCCTGAACCCGAATCAATTGCTGCGGGTTTTTTCTCTGTGCCTTCCTGTGAAGCCATCAACTCCGTACCCTTAATCTCAGGGATCTTGAGTTCCTGCCCCACACTCAGGGCCGCGGCGTCACCAAGGTTATTGTATTTGGCAATAATCGGAAATTTCCGGTAATCTCCATAATAAAATGCGGCCAGTTTTGAAAGACTCTCTCCTGGTTTTATCTTATGGATCACATGTCCTTCTATCTTTATCTGCTTCTTAGAGGTTAACAACCCCCTGGAGGTTAACAACTCCCTGGCTTCTTGGTAATCAGGGTATAGTCTGAGGGCAGTCAAAAACTCTTTCTTTGCTAAAGAATACTGACCTTTCCTTTGAAGGGTTAGGCCTGCATCATAATGTTTTTTGGCAGAGGATCGGATTTCTGTTGCCAGGCGATTACAGCCTCTTTTGGCCTCCTGATTGTTAGGATCGACTGTAAGGGCAAGCTTAAAATTTCTCAAGGCCGCAAGCAGATCTCCCGAAGCCTTATCATGCATTCCGGCTTGAATATATCCCTGAGATAGATCTGGCATCTTATCTAAAGGAACCTCCTTTACGGGGACTGCGCAACCTGTAATCAGTATTGCAAAACAGACAATAGCGACAAAAAAATGTATCTTTCTAATCATCTCTTCACCTTAAAGAAATATCATGAAATGTGTCTAAATTCTTGATAAAATAATTCAAATCTCTACTTAATAACTGGCTTCTCTTAAGTGATAAAGGATTGAAAAAAAATGGATTGCCCCCTCTTTTTACCGATAGACCCAGCTTATATCCGGCCTTCTCACAGAGATCCAATACTTTCTGGTTATAAGCGCCGTAAGGGAATGCAATGGCAACGGTGTTTTGGTTCAGCTTTTTGTCAATGATTTGTTTTGATAAGACCAACTCTTTCTCAACTCTCTCTCTATAGACCTTTTCACTCTCGTCCCTCCTCTTTTTTGTGAGATTACAATGAGATAGAGTGTGGGAGCCCACTTCAAAACCGCTTGATTTCATCTCTTTAAGCTGTTCCCAGGTGACGGAACTCCCGGGTATCCCGATAAAATCCAAATATATAAAAAGGGTCGCCGCAAAACCGTATTTTTTCAGGATGGGAAAGGCAGTATCATAAACGGATCTATAACCATCGTCTATTGTGATAACGACCGCTTTCTTGGGAAGGGCTGTATTGAATTGCATAAAGGCAATTAGATCACTTATTGGAATTACCCTGTAACCATTCTCTTTCAGGTAGGCCATCTGTTGATCAAAGATCTGGCCAGGAATAGAGAGGCGAGATTTGCTTTTTTTGCCGAATCTATGATAGGTGAGGATGGGGATCTTCTGGTACCCGTTCACGGTTAGGCCACCCCTTGGTTCTTCTTTAAGAGGGATAACAATCAGTTGCCCTTTTTCATAGCGTATCCCTTCATTATTATCTTCTATAAGCCATTTCTTTTTTGGGTCGCCCAAGAATCTCTGGGCCAGACTTTCCGGGGTTTCATCTCCCTTAAGCTCATAAAGAATATAGTCCTCGGATTGATAAACAGCCGATTTTTCCTGCTGTTTGTCTGCACCCTTCGTACCGGTGCTGTCAGGTGTCGTCCCCGTAGTGACACAGGAAGACAAAAACAAAAGCCACAAACCAATGGCAAAAAATATGCCTCCTGCGCTACTTTTCCGCTGCAGCCCAACTCTTTTTTTCATATTAAACCTCTTCCGCACTTTCGATAATCCCTAAATCCCTAAATTTTTACCCCGTTAAATCAGTCCTTGCATTTATTTAACCGGGGCTTGAATCCCTCAATCCTTATTACCCAATAACCTGATACATGGTGATCGGTTTGGAATAACCTTTTACCATCTGGGGTGGCTCCTTTTTGAGATTGAAGGAACCTGTTAGCCGTTTTATGGTCTCTTCACTTGCAAGGATATCACATTTAAATTTTTTTGTAAGCCCTTCAATCCTTGAAGTCAAATTTACTGTGTTGCCAATGAGGGTATAGGAAAGCCGATCTTCACTCCCCGTGTTACCTGCTAAGACTACCCCTGTATGGATGCCTATCCCGTGTCTGAACGGGGTAAGCCCCTCTGCAGTCCGGGTTCTATTTAATTCCTCAAGGCTCGCTCTCATATCAAGAGCAGCCATAATTGCCTTTTGAGCATGGTCCTCGTACCATACAGGAACAGCAAATACCGTCTCGATTTCATCACCAACGTATTGAAGGACAAGACCCCTATTTAGGCTAATGGCCTTTTGCATTGCAGTAAAATATGATCGTAATCCTTTGATAACTTCTTCTGGGGAATGTCCCTCAACATACGGGGTGAAGTCGCGAAGATCGCAGAAAAGAACCGTGGCCATTCTCCTTTCTCCATCAAAGGGAATACGGCCCGAAAGGATCTCATCCCTAATTTCAGGGGTGACATATTTCCCAAAGGTCTCGCGAATCTTTTCCCTCTCTGACAGGCCTTCGGCCATCTCATTGAAGGCTGAGCCAAGATCACCAATTTCGTCATTGCGTTTGATCTGAACCCTTTGATCAAAATCGCCCGTACCCAATGCCTTGGCGCTTTCCTGTAATTTCCTTATAGGTTTTGAAAAATAGATGCTGAATATGACACTCAAAAGGATGCCTATCATGATGATTATGAGGGTTATAACAAGCATATAGGCCTTGGCGCTGCGGATTCTCTGCAGAATGTTTTTCTGCGAGATAACAAGATAGGCCTTTCCTATAGTTAACCCCTGGTAGGTGATCGATCTTTCAAATAAGAAGATTTCCTCATCATCTTGAAGAAAACGACCTATTTTCAAATCCTTCTCATTCATAACAGAAGCCAAATTCTTGGGAGGGATGTAAGTCTTGTTGACTTCCTCAATAGTGCTGTGGGCCTTGATGATATTTTTGTTGTTCGTGATGAAGGCGTATACCACATGTTCATTTTCTGAGATATCATTGACAAGGCGAAACAGATCCAGTTCTTCTCCCCCCAACAGCTTATCTGCGGAGTTATTTGCCGCAATTCCGGCCATATTTTCTCCCAGATTCATTAATTCCTGTATGAACTGTTCTTTCTGCTTTTCCAGTATCAGGTAGGTAATGGAGGAAATTACTAAAAAGATAAGAAGGGCTGACAGGGTAGCAAGCTTAACAAAAATCGGAATTCTAAGCTTTCTTATCCACTTTTCCCCATTCTTTTCCCCTGATTCGGAAAGGGGCGTGTGATCAGAGAACTGCCTTGATAAAGCTTGTGATATATCTGCGGGTATAGTGTCACTGTTTTTGGTCATATCAGTGGTAGATTTAGTTTTGGTTTAAGTGGTAAAAAAGTTATGCATGCCTGTAGATAGACTGTGTGATTATGATACGCAGGCAGAGCAACCATGTCAATCCCATTTCGGCTCAATCGAAATCGAAAGATTAGGGCTGGAACAGAAATAACCGGGCATTTTGACCTTACGTTTTCACTGTATCTTTGTCATCCGGTTTAGATTCTTCCAGAATCCGCTTTGAACTTCGGAAACCATAGCTACTACCCTGTCAACCCTGTGTTGCTCAGCAGGGGCCATAATATGTTTATGGACACCTGCCGAAAGGCCGGCGAGTTCTTTTAAAACCGCTTTCACCGATTTACTGAGTCCCGTTAAATTATATCCCCCCTCAAGCGTAATGACTACCTTTCCATCACAGCATGCGTCAGCGATATCCATCACGGAGCGGGTTAGAGCGGCAAAACCGTCTGGAGTTACAAGCATTCCCCCTAAGGGATCGTTTTTATAAATATCAAAACCGGCCGACACCAAGACCAGATCCGGTTTAAACTCGAGGGCGATCGGTTCCAGTACCCTTTTGAACACGCCAATGTATTCCGCGTCCCCATGGCCAGGTGAGAGAGGAACATTTACGGTGAACCCCTTACCTTTTCCTCTCCCTATCTGTTCGAAAGCGCCGCTGCCCGGATAGTAGGGATATTGATGGGTTGAAAAGTAGAGGATCGTGGGATTTTCTTCAAATGTATGCTGAGTCCCATTCCCATGATGAAGATCCCAGTCCACCACAAGAATCCGCTCAATGCCATGAAATTCCTGGGCAAACCTGGCACCTATGGCCACATTATTAAAGAGGCAAAAACCCATTGCCCGGTTGCTCTCCGCGTGATGGCCAGGTGGCCTGACCAATGCAAAGGCGTTGTTCAACTTTTTCGATACTACAGAGGAAATAGCTTCACACAGGCCACCTGCAGCAAGAAGGGCGGCCTCGCAGGAGCCTTCAGAGGCCGTAGTGTCCGGATCAAGAGAACTGTATTTTTTCCCCTCTGTAGCCATAATCATATCCACATACTTTGGAGAATGCACCAGCAAGAGCTCGTCTCTCTCAGATCTTCTCGCCGGAATATCCTGAAACAGGCCTGACATGTCAGCCCCTTCAAGCATGGAATAGATCGCTTCTAAACGTTCGGGACTCTCCGGATGAAAGGCCCCCGGTTTATGATTTAAGTATCTGTTATCCGTAACGATACCTGTCTTCAACATTTTAGCTCCTCTTCAATTTACTGGCTGAAATAGCTCTGATCATGGTAACCTTTCACGGGTTCAAAGGTTCAGAGGTTCAAGGTTACGTTCTTGTCCCAAGACTCCATTTTGGAGGCGAATTTATTTGAGAAGCGTCTGGCTCCGTCATTCCCAATCTGAAAATTGGCGGCGTATTAGCAATCATGTGGTAAAACCGGTATTTCTTGCAAAGACTTCGGGGCTTCAATTTTGTCCCTGTCCTTAACCCTGAACGTTGAACCCTGAACCTGTGAACCCTTGCTGATTATAAATCTTCCGTCTCTTCCTTGACTGATATCACAACCTTGTAGAGTGCTGTGATTATGAGTGCCCCCAAGGCATAAATGCCGAGTGAGATGGTCAACTCTACCAATGATGGAGGGTACTCCATGATCCTCCCGAAGACATTGGGGATAAAGGCGGCGGGCACGAGGACATAGCCCTTGTCGATCCATAGTCCGATGAGGGCGATGATGCAGGCCGCTACAAGGACCGGTCGGTTGCTTCTGACGCCGGGAATTACCAGGAGACCAATGGCGACAAGTATGGCGATGTTCATACACCAGTACCAGGGCGCTAAGGCGCAAT
>Ga0222656_1000385_pt1 | contig 17522 bp, 13 predicted proteins | sample AntAcemetagen472_FD_179808 | JGI IMG/M metagenome (GOLD analysis project Ga0222656, IMG submission 179808) | Saline water microbial communities from Ace Lake, Antarctica - #472 | ecosystem: Environmental > Aquatic > Non-marine Saline and Alkaline > Saline | place: Antarctica: Ace Lake... | reverse complement strand
AAGGACGCCGGGTGAGGGATAATCGCACCGGGTAAGGGTTCGCGCAAAAATAAGTTCCCAGAATTGGCGCCCAGATTTAGGTTAGATTAGGTAGGGCCGATTGAGCAGGTAAGCGAAGACTCCGAAACCACAGGAACAGTCGTACTATTTGGAGGATTTCGGAGTCTCACAAGCTCGCTTACCTGCGATTGAGGCGCTGCCAAAGATGACCTGAAGATGGGATGCGAAAATGTGAAATTATTTTTGCGCGAGCCCTAGGACCTTGTTTAATATATTAACACCAAACACAAAAAGGAGGAGAAAATGAACAGACGTGTATTTTGGACATTGGCAGGTATTTCATTGTTTTTCATCGTCTTTGCTTTTTCAACACCCACCTTGGCGGATAAGCCCATTAAGTTGAGAATGTCCAGCTTTGTGCCACCCATGCACTTTATGAACACCCGGATCCTGCAGCCCTGGATCGATATGATTGAAAAACGTACCGACGGTAAGGTCAAGATCAGGATTTATGCGGGCAGCGCTTTGGGTAAACCGCAAGATCAATATGACATGGCCGTTCGCGGGGTTGCCGACATCACCTGGGGAATCTTAGCTTACACGCCGGGTCGCTTTCCTCTGGTGACTGTCATGGAACTTCCCTTCATGTCCCCCAACGCTGAAATCGGCAGCCGCATGGCCCAGAGGCTCTATGAAAAGGGCGTCTTCGGGGACGAGTTCAAGGATGTCAAGATGCTGGCCCTGGGCATGCCGCCCAACATGGACCTGCACACCAGCAAGAAACTGGTCAAGACCCTGGCGGATGTCAAGGGCATGAAAATCCGGACCCCTTCGGCCATGATGGGCAAGTTGATCAAGAAATGGGGGGGCGTGCCGGTGGCTATGCCCGCTCCCGAGGTCTACATGTCCCTGGAAAGGGGGGTGATCGACGCCATCTTCCTGGATCCCCTGACCCTCATGGGGATCAAATGCAACGAGGTCACCAAGTATCACACCCGGGTGGGGATCTCCACCACGGTCTTCTTTTTCGTCATGAACAAAAAGGCGTGGGACAAGCTGCCCCCGGATGTCCAGAAGGTGATCAATGAGCTTTCCGGCGAGTATCTCTGCGCCGATATGAACGGGAAGATCGCGGACAAAACCGTTATAGGCGTCTACAAGAAACTGAAGGCCGCGGGAGATGTGATCTACACCCTGTCCCCTGCAGAACTGAAGGTATGGGAGAAGTCTGCGGAACCGGCCTTTGGGGAATGGGTAAAGGCCATGGAAGGCAAAGGGTTACCCGGGAAAAAAGTGCTGGAAGAGGCTCTCCAGATGAAAAAGGAGTGCAGCAAGAAGAAGTAAGGGGGGTCGAAAGACCCAGGGGCGCCCCGCCGGAATACAGCCGGTGGGGCACGTTTTTGATGACCTTTTCAGATCTTGAGTGAAGCTATGAGTATCAGGGGATCCGCGGAGCAGTTCAAGAGTATTGTCTTTCAATTCAGTCGGACCATCAACAGTGTGGGGGTGCTTTTCCTCATGGCCATGATGCTCCTGATGGTGGTGGACGTTTTTCTGCGCCGGGTGTTCAACCAGCCGTTGACTGGTTCCTTTGAGGTGGTTCAGTTCATGCAGGTCACCCTGGTCTATCTGGGGGTGGCCTACACCACCATCAAGAAGGCCCACATCAGCATCGATCTCATCACCTCCCGTCTCTCCGAGAGGACAGCGGTCCTGCTGGAAAGCATCATGCTATTCTTGGGCCTCGGGTTCTTTGCGCTCATTACCTGGCGGAATATCCTGCGGGCCGAAGAATTGTGTACAGAAAACGCGACCTCCGTCCTGCTGTCCATTCCCCTCTTCCCCTTCTACTATATGCTGGCCTTTGGTTGCGGCGTGCTCTGCCTGGTGCTTATAGTTCAGCTCGTGGAATCGGTATCAAAGGCCTTCAAAGGGTTTCCCGGTCTTCGGGTGGGGATACTGTATGCCTTTGTGCTGGGTGTGATTCTCCTTGCTGTGGCCCTGTCGGCCCATTGGATTGACTGGGAGGTGGAACCCCTGATGGCAGGGGTCCTGGGAATCCTGGTCCTTCTCGGCCTCATGGCCCTGGGGATGCCCATCGCTTTTTCCATGGGTTTGGTGGGGTTCGTCGGATACTGCTATGTAGTGGGTGTGGATGCGGGTTTCAGTCAATTGGAAAGCGTCCCTTACGGCGTGGGTTCCGATTATATCCTGAGTGTGTTGCCTCTTTTCTTACTCATGGGACAATTTGCGTTTTATTCCGGATTGAGCCAGGAGCTCTATGATACTTCATACAAGTGGCTGGGGCATTACCCTGGAGGATTGGCCATGGCCACCATAGGGGGTTGCGCAACCTTTGCTGCTGTTTGCGGTTCCAGCGTAGCCACCTCTGCCACCATGGGGACTGTAGCCCTGCCGGCCATGCGGAAGTATGGATACAGCGACAGGCTGGCATTGGGGAGCATTGCGGCCGGAGGTACGGTGGGGATACTGATCCCTCCCAGCATCGTCTTCATCTTGTACGGGGTGCTGACCGAGCAGTCCATAGGCAAGCTTTTTCTGGCGGGGTTTCTGCCCGGTGTGTTAGCCATTATTTTGTATCTTTTAGCCATTATCGTCCAGGTACGGCTGAATCCTGCCCTGGGTCCACCCGGACCCAGGGCGAGTTTCAGAGAAAAACTCTTATCTCTGCGACAAACCTGGGGCACTCTGGTCCTCTTTTCCGTTGTGATGGGCGGTATTTATCTGGGCTTTTTCACGCCTACAGAGGCTGGCGCCGTGGGTGCCTTTGGCGCCTTTCTGATGGCCATTTTCAAGAAGAGACTTACGCTAAAAATTCTTCACAACTGCCTCCTGGAGACCGGTCGAATGACCGCCATGCTGATCATCATTTTTGTCGGGGCCATGATGTTCAACTACTTCCTGGCGGTCACCAATCTTCCCATGGACATGGCCCAGCTCATTGCGGATCAGGACATGAACCGCTATCTCGTCCTGACAGCCATCCTAATCATCTATCTGATGCTTGGCTGTATTATGGATCCAGGTTCAATGATTATTCTGACCATCCCCATCGTCTTTCCCCTTATCCAATCTCTGCAATTCAACCCCATCTGGTTCGGCGTAATCATTGTCATGGTTGCCGAGATAGGGACCATTACACCTCCTGTGGGGCTGAATGTGTTCGTTGTCAAGGCAGTGGCCCCGGAGGTACCCATCACCAAGATATTCAGGGGTATACTCCCCTTTTGGACGGTAGACATGGTTCGTCTGTGTATCCTGGTGATGATCCCTCAGATATCCCTTTTTTTGCCCAATGTGATGCGTTAGATTAAGAATGCGTTCATAAGGAGGAAACAACTTGGATTACGAAGATTTTTTACGTCTGATCAAAACGAGGAAGAGTGTACGGCGATACAAATCGGAACCTGTGCCGGACGAGATCTTGGAAAAGATCCTTGAGGCGGCCCGGCAGGCACCCTCTGCCGGGAACAGCCAGCCCTGGGAGTTTGTGGTGGTCAAGGATCCTGAGACCCGGAAAAAAGTCTCCAAGGGCATTGCCCTAAAGATCAAAGAAGAGGTGGGGAAGGATCCGGATATCGCCCGTGGCATCGCCGTCCAGCCGTTTCTCTACACTGCGCCGGTGATCATTGCGGTCTGCGGGGACCCCAGGCTTCAGGATGCCTATCCTGCCTGGATGGACCGTTATGCATTGATGCGCCAGAGCCTCTCCAACACCATCTATACCCTCCAACTGGCAGCCGCATGCTTTGGACTGGCCACGGCATGGGCCACCATACAGAGCGGTCCCACCCAGGATGCGGTGAAAGAGATCCTGGGGATCCCCGAGAGTTACACGGTAGACCACATGGTCCCTGTGGGTTACGCCGATGAAGAGGCGGAGGACAAACAGGCCACCCTCCGTACCGTGAAGAAACGGGCCCGGTTCCGCAGAGACCTGGATGACCTGGTCCACCACGAGCATTACCATATGGAGAAATACCGGCCGGACGAGGCAGTAAAGGCCTTTCTGTGGGAGAAAACCGTTACCCGTATCCCCAAGACCTGACGTTTAAAGGAGTTTTTACAGATGAGAAGGCTGACCGTTGAGAAATGGAAAAGAGAAAGCATCATCGGCCCGGTGGAGCGGTTCGACGAAAAGTATACCATGTTTGCCCGACCCCTGTGGGATGAGAAGGTCAAACCGCTGCTCAACTGGGTCCTGGACCGGTCCAAGAGCAAAGGCAAGGATGGGAGCACCCTTAGGGATCAGGCCTTGAGGATCGGTTCCCGCACCGGTATCATGATGCATCTTTTTGAAAACGATCGGCCCAATCCCATCGCCATTGCCCGGGAGATCGGCTCCATCGCCACTCCGGAAAGGGTGGCCAGGAATATCATGGTTTCCCTGCCCCCTGAAGACGAAAAGTGGGATGTATCCGATCCGGCGACTCTGACCCGGGACATCAAGAATGCGGCCATCTACTATGGGGCCGATATGGTGGGAATCTGCAAACTGGATCGGCGGTGGATCTATTCCCACTCCTTTGACCTGGGTTCCGGTGAGTACAACCCCCAGGAGATTCCCGAGGATTTCCAGTATGCCATTGTCATGGGTTTCGGGGAGGACCACCAGATGCTCCGGTATGCCCCCACCTATATCGCCGACGCCGAAACCAGCCTGGGGTACAGCCGCATGGCTATCACCAACGCCTATGTGTCCAAGTTCATCAAGGTCCTCGGGCACAAAGCCATGTCCTGTTCCACCAATACCGTGGGCATGACCATCCCCATGGCCATAGAGGCCGGGCTCGGACAACTCGGGAGAAACGGTCTACTCATTACCCGGGAATTCGGCCCGGCCGTCCGGATCAGCAAGGTGCTGACGAGTCTCCCCCTTATCCCCGACAGCCCCGTGGATTTCGGGGTGACGGAACTCTGCCATACCTGCAAGATCTGCTCAGACAAATGCCCTTCCAAGGCCATTTTGCCAGGGGGAAGAACCATTGAGGCACGAAACGAGTCAACCGCCCCCGGTGTGCTCAAATGGCCTATCGACGCGGAGCGGTGTATGGGCCAGTGGTCCCGTATACGCAAACCCTGCACCATCTGCATCAGTGTCTGCCCCTTCAACAAACCGAGCAACTGGTTTCACAGCATGGTAAAGATGTTTGTGGATCGCTTTCGATGGGGCGATCCCTTTTATATCAAGATGGACAAGCTCATGGGTTACGGGAAGCCGGCCGATGCCAAGGAATTCTGGGATAAGTGGCAGCCGCAGCCCGCAAGGACCGATCGGGTGAAGATGAAACGGTAGCCCCCGAGGTACCCTATATTCTTTATCTGAAACAAAAATCCTTTGAAAACGCGGGCCTCGGTTTTGACAATCTTATAAAGTGTTAAAGAGTGAGAATTTTTCTTGACAAAGGATTGGTACTAATATAGCTATGGTACTACCTTAAAAACAATTAACCTTCTTCAACGTAGACGTCAAAAATGTTTAGATTATCGATGGCCTTGTTCCACCGGAAAGGTCGCCCCTTTCTTCCAATGAGAGCGGAGTCTTCATTGGACTGCGAACGGGGATTTTTCGGGAAACTCGCAACTCATTTACACAATGAAATCAAGAGGTAAGAAATGAGCCAGTGGCAGGATTATGCCCAGGAGGGCAAGGCCTTGAAGTGGCCGTATCCGGTACGGTATGGTGAGGAACGGAAAGTTCATACAGATGTCCTGGTGCTCGGGGGCGGTATCGCCGGGTGTTGGGCAGCCATTTCGGCTGCCAGGGAGGGAGCGAAGGTGGCCATTGTTGAAAAGGGCGCCACCATACGAAGCGGCAGTGGAGGATCCGGCTGCGACCACTGGCTGAATACCCCGAATCCATGCTCTCCCATCACTGCCGAAGAGATCGTGGAAAAGGAAGTGGTGTCCAACGGGGGTTATACAAACGGGATCTCGCGCTACATTGCTGCCCGGGAAAGTTATGAAACGCTTCTTGAACTGGAGAAGTTGGGGGGAAAGATCAGGGATACTGAGGATGAGTTCAAGGGGGCTGATTTCCGGGATGAAGAAACGAAATTCTTGTTTGCCTATGACTATGAGAACAAGTATATGTTCCGCGTTTGGGGGACAACGTTCAAAGTTGCATTGTATAACGAGTGTAAACGGTTGGGTGTGGAAATTTATGATAGGATTATGGCCACCAGCCTCCTGACGGAAGGGAGCAAACATGGAACAAGGGTGTTAGGGGCAACAGGACTACACTCAAGAACCGGTGAATTCACTATTTTTCAGGCTAATGCCACCATTAATTGCCTATCTCGACACCAGCGAAACTGGGTCTTTTCTACAGAACTGGTGGGGAACGCGACGTTTAGGCCTGGGACCATTGTGGGTAATGGCCATGCCATGGGATGGCGGGCCGGGGCTGAATTTACCCAGATGGAAAAGACCGGTGGCCATGGCGCGGGTACCGGGTATAGCTATCCTTTCTACGGGACCGGAAACCCTTTCTGCACCTGGGTGCCGTGTACCATGGTGGATGCCGATGGAAAAGAGATCCCATGGGTTGATAGAGACGGCAAGGTTCTGAAAAACGTATCGGGTAGAACGCGACCGGCCCCTGGACAGAAATTCCTGGGTGAAAGGGAAAGGGGTTACCAATGGATGGCGCCCCACCTTCCTTTTGATCTGGGCGAACGGATTAGAAAGGGCGAGTTCAGGCTGCCATTGTATGCAGACTTGCCGAGCATGTCGGATCATGAACAAAGGGCCATTTGGGGTCTTATGGTAGGAGAGGAAGCAAAGACCAAGATCCCGCTCGTTAAGACTTACACCGAGTCAGGATTCGATCCCAGCAAGGACTTGCTTCAGAGTTATATTATGATGAGGGGCGATCCGCTGGGTGACGCTTTCGTTGGTATGGTTTCCCCTCAAGAACGGGCCGGCGGAGAAGGGGGTGACGCCGGAGGCCTTCTGGTTGATTGGGATTTGAGTACAACGCTCGAAGGGCTCTATTGTGCTGGGGATGCCCTCTTCGCGGCAAATTACCACTATCATGCGGCGACCACTGGGAGGTATGCGGGAAGAAAGGCCGCCTGGTATGCACAAAAGACCGCCGAAACCGAGATCTCCCGCAATCAGGTAGAGGCTGAGAAGATGCGTATTTACACTCCTTTACAAAGAAAGGACGGCCTTGAATGGAAGGAGTTGAATGCGGCCATCTGCAGGATCATGCAAAACTACTGTGGCGAGCCGAAGAGTGACGAGCTCTTACAGATAGGACTCATTTGGCTCAAGGATCTTGAGGAGACTGCGCTTCAAAGGGCGTACGCCACCAATCCCCACAAGTTGATGCGGACCCTGGAGGTATTTGATATCTTAACCTGCAGCCAGATGGTCATTCATGCCTCATTGGCCCGAAAGGCAAGTAGTCAGTTTTTGGGCTTCATCCGCACGGACTATCCGGAAATGGATCCCCCTGCATGGCATAAATGGATCACAATAAGGTTAGAGGAGGGTAATGTCCGGACCGCGGAATTGCCCATTGACTTCTGGGGTGAGCTCAAAAAGAACTATGAAAAGCACTGCTCATCATAAGAGAGAGAAACGAAGGAGGATGTGGTGATTGAAGAAAAGGTTTTCGCAACCCCTAATACGCCCACTCCCAACAGGCCGGTGATATTCAACCGAGACGCTTGTATCGGTTGTAATATGTGTGTGGATGTTTGCCAGATGGATGTGTTTATCCCAAATCCTGAGAAGGGCGAACCCCCTATCATACTCTACCCCGACGAATGTTGGTACGGTGGGTGTTGTGTCGCCATGTGCCCTGCGCCCGGGGCGATTCGGCTGAACCATCCGTTGATGCAGAGGGTGCGCTGGAAGCGAAAAGAGACCGGTGAACATTCGAGGGTATAGTTGTGTCCCGGAGGGATTTCGGATTGCAAAATGCGGACTGCGGCCCATAAGGGCCTGAATGCTTAATTCTTAACGCGTCATTCATAGGAGGTAGCTCATGGAAAGAAAAGGTTTAACGGCGGCATTGCTGAGTACGATCTTGATAGCAGCTTTTGTGATGTTTATTCCTTTGTCGGATGCTTCCGCCTCGGAAGTAAAAACTCTGAAGGTAGGGTGTACCCTACCCCTTAATGTGGGTTTTGGGGTAGAGACAAAAAAGGCCTTGGAGATCATCGTGCCTGCGTTTAATAAGGCGGGCGGGTTTGATATCAACGGCCAGAAATACAACGTTGATCTGATCATCTATGACGATAAATATCGTCCCAATATCGGGAGGGCAGCGGTCGAGAGATTGGTCAATAAAGACGGGGTAAAATTCAACGTCTGCCAGATAGGTTCGGGCCCTACCCTTGCCGGGCTTGCAGTAACCGAACCCGCAAAAGTGGTTACTTTCTGTGGTGGAGCCTCTTCAAAACTGATTGGCCCCAAGAATCACTACACCTTTGGAACTTCGACCACCCGAACCAGTATTATGGCCCTATGGCTCATGGTCAAAAAAGTATTTCCAAATGCCAAGACCGTGGTGAATCTTTCCCCGGATGATGAGACCGGCCATGCCCGTGCGAAAACTGAAACCAAAATAGCTGAAGCCATGGGCCTGAAAGTCTTGGGCACCATTTATTATCCCCGCAAAACAACGGACTTTGCCCCCTTCGCCACCAAGGTGATGACACTCAAACCGGATCTGGTGGACTATCCCGGTGCTGTTGCAGGTACCCAGTTGGGTCTGCAGTTCAAGGCATTGTATGAGGCAGGGTTCAGTGGGGGCCATATCAGCGCCATGACGCCCAAGATGGATGAGGTGACGGCAGTTGCCCCCAAAGAGGCGCTGGAAGGGGTTCTTGCCACCATGACGGCAACCGAAATTCCCACCCCCCCACCTCTGGCAAAGGAATTCAAGCAGGCATACATAAAAAAATACGGAAACTGGTCAACCGCAAGTCTGACATGGATTCCGGGATGGTATGCATTTGTGGAGGCCGTCAAGAAAGCCAACAGCGTTGACCCGCAGGTTGTCGCAGAAGTCATCAGTAAAACCGGGCTGGAATGGAATTGCCCGACATATGAGGCCCGCCTGGTCAAACGACCTGACTTGGGAAGCAATAGATATTGTGATGTGGTGGGCGCGTCCTGCTACGGCCAGATCAAAGACGGCAAGATGAGTTTTGTAGGGAAACCGGCCCTCGATGAGGTCATCGGCGCCTGTGAAAGACTCTATGGCGGGAACTGGAGATAGGGGCGGCCCGAATCTTGTGCAAGAGGGAGATCCGCCAGAGGGAAACAGATGAAGGGCAGATCTCCCTTAAATTATTTTGAATTTCAGATCTCAAATCTGATGAACCCCTAAAAACCACGCATTCAAGAATTCGAGTCGTTTCATATCATTCAGACACGAAATAATCTTTCCGTAAACCCGCGTTGAGTTTTTCGAGAAAAAATGACGACAGCGTTGTTCATTCAATTGGTGGTCAATGGTCTGGTAAAAGGTTCCACATTCATTTTGATCGTCCTTGGGTTGGACATCATCCTGAGGGGCACAAAGATCCTCAATTTCGCCCATGGCCAGTTTTACATGTTGGGTGCGTATACACTCTTCATGTTTTGTCGGTTGTGGCATGTCAATTTCTTACTATCCCTGGTTCTATCGGGTCTGGCGTTGGTCCTGGTTGGGGCCCTTTCCTACCTTTCCGTCTTTGGAGTTGTACAACGCCGTTTTACGGCAACGACCCCTTTCACGTACCGATTGTTGATGAGTGCGATGGCCTCTGTGGGCCTGATGCTGATTCTTCAGCAGGGGACCCTGATCGCGTTTGGAACCGCGGAAAGGGGTATGCCTTCCATCTTTCCTCAGATAATAACCTTTGGAGATGTCAGACTATCTTTAGAAAAAATCTTGATCATACTGTTTAGTATGTTCATCTGCTTCGGGCTCTATCTTCTGATGTACAAGACCAAGCTGGGGCTGGCAATGCGAACGGTAAGCTTTGATCCTGAAATTGCATCCCTTCAGGGGATAAACAGTTTCTGGATATTCATGATCTGTTTTGCCCTGGGCAGCGCCTTGGCCGGTGTCGCGGGAGGGGTCATAGCGCCCGTTTTTGCGGTAACCCCCACCATGGGGACCCATATCATTTTTACGGCCTTTCTGGTGCTCCTTGTGGGGGGGATCGGGAGTTATAAGGGGGCAATCCTCGGAGGGGTTTTGGTGGGTTTGGCGCTGAGTTTCGGGTTCCACTTTTTGGGGGGGATCTCAGAGCTGTTCGTTTTTGTCTTCGTGATCATTATCCTTATTTTCAAACCCGGAGGTATTCTTGGGGAAGTCCTTGATTAACCGGAAGATGTCCAAAAACAGGCTCATTTTTGGCGGTATGGTCCTGGCCGCGCTGGTATTGTTGCCCCTGGCGGTCAAGAACGCCTATATGTTGCACCTTTTCATCATGGCCTTTATCGGGATTGTCCTGGGTATGACCTTCAGCATGCTGTTCAGTGCGGGCCTCATTACCCTGGGTGCGGGGGCCTTCTATGCCATCGGGGCCTATGGGTCTACCCTCCTGTCTACCCGGCTGGGCTTGTCCTTCTGGGCCGCCCTGCCCCTTTCCACTTTAATTACAGGGATCGTTGCATTGGCCATCGGATCCATTATTGTCAGACACCCGGGTATGGCATTTACCATTATTAGCCTCCTTTTTGCCCATGTGGTTATTCAGGCGGCAGGCCAGATAGAGTTCTTCGGCGGGTGGGGCGGCATTATCGGGGTGGAAAGGCCGGATCCGCTGGGTCCGATTCAATTTACAACCAAGACCTCCTTTTATTATCTCATTCTGTTTCTGCTCCTGTTGACGGCCCTTGTATTCCATGCCCTCTACACATCCCGCATTGGCAGGATATGGCGGGCCATCAAGTTAAGTCCCCCCCTGGCAGAAACCTTGGGGATCAATCTCTATCGTTACCGGCTCCTGGCCTTTGTCATAGCCTCTTCCGCGGCCGGGATGGCGGGCAGCTTCTATGCCCACTACTTTCAGATGATCACGCCCGAGGCATTCGGTGGGTGGCTCTCCATATATATCCAACTCTATGCGGTCCTGGGCGGTCTGGAATTCTACATCCTGGGACCGGCCATCGGAGCCGTCATCATGACCTTTGTACCCGAATACTTGCGCATTGCCAAGGAAATGGAACCGATCATTACCGGTGTTTTTCTGTTGGTTATCATTCTTTTCTTCTCGGGCGGAATCCTGGGCACTTTGCAAAGGTTTTGGACGGCGAAAAAAACCAGTGTGCTTTCTGGTAAAGAGCAATTATAAATTAACGGACATCCCAAACCTCCTAAGAGATGAATAAACCATGGCGCTACTGGAGATCAGGAATCTCAAGAAGTATTTCAGCGGTCTTGCCGCGGTAAACGATGTGGGCTTCTCGGTTAATGATGGGGAAATTGTGGGGTTGATCGGTCCTAATGGTGCGGGAAAGACGACCCTGTTTAACCTCATCAGCGGCTTCCATCCTCCAGATCAGGGCAAAGTGATCTTTGCCGGCGAGGATATCACCGCCCTCAGGGCGGATCAAGTTGCGCGAAAAGGGATCGGGAGAACCTTTCAGGCATCTACCCTGTTTATGCAGTCAACGGTTTTCAGCAACGTGTTCAGCGCCTTTTACAGGCAGTACCGGCAACCGGGATGGAAAGCCTTTTTGCATACCCCAAAGGTAAAACGGGAAGAACAGGCCATCAGGAAGGCGGCCATGGACATCCTTGAATTCATGGGCCTGGCCGCCCTGGGAGGTGAACTGGCGACCAACCTCCCCCATGGGCACCAAAGGGCACTGGGTATCTGTATCGCCCTGGCCACGGAACCGAGACTCTTGCTGTTGGATGAGCCGCTCACAGGGATGAATCCCAGTGAAACCATGGAGATTGTCCGGAAAATCCGGCAGATCCAGGAAAAAGGAATAACCATCCTGCTGGTGGAACACAACATGCGGGCCGTGATGGATCTCTGCGACAGGATCACCGTTTTAAATTATGGGCGAAAGATTGCCGAGGGGACTCCTGAGAGGATACGAAAAAATAGGGAAGTTACCGAGGCCTATCTGGGACGAGAGGAGGCATGAACACTTGCTTCAGGCCAAAGAGCTGAGGGTTAATTATGGGAAGGCGGAGGCCCTTAAAGGGGTTTCCATCCAGGTGTCCCGGGGATCGATTGTTACCCTCATCGGTGCCAATGGGTCCGGGAAAACCTCCATGATGCGGGCCATCTCCGGTCTCAAACGCCTTTTTTCCGGCGAGGTATGGTTTCAGGGCGGGAGGATCGACGGTCTGGGCCCACACAAGATCGTAAGGTTGGGAATCGCTCACATCCCCGAGGGGCGGCGGGTTATTCTGCCCCTGACGGTGTTGGAGAACATGGAGATCGGTGCCTATCTGAGAAAAGACAAGGGGAAAATTGCAGATAGCCTGGAAAAGATCTATGGGCACTTTCCCGTGCTAAAGGACCGGAGAAAACAGGCGGCAGGGAGCCTGAGCGGAGGGGAGCAACAGATGCTCGCAACGGCCCGTGCCTTGATGAGCAATCCGAAACTTCTGCTCATGGATGAGCCGAGTCTGGGACTCTCGCCCATCATGGTGGCGGAGGTTGGAAAGATCATCACCGACATCCATAAGGAAGGGGTTGGAATCATTCTCGTAGAACAGAATGCGCATATGGCCCTTTCCCTTTCAGAAACCGCCTATGTGTTGGAGGTGGGCCGTGTGGTACTGGAGGGCAGTGCCTCGGAACTGCTCCACGACGACCAGGTGAAAAAGGCCTATCTGGGTGGTTGAAGCCCGGGGACCGCGATTCATCCATAAAGCGTTTTTCCATGATCGTTTTCCATAAACACCGCAATAGGAAGGTAAGCCCCCGTCGCCGGAATGTACTTTCCCAAAGGCGGTTCCTTCCCGCCATCGTCGAGACCCCGTTCGGCAGAACAGTCCATTTTTCCAGAGGGATGGCCTTGAAAAAGGGTTTTCTTACTTGAACAATGGGACGCTCTTTCAAAATTCAATATCATGTATCAGTTCGGCCCCAAGGTCGAGTGACTAATGCAAAAGATGAGGGGCATCGGTAACAATCTGATGTATTCGAACTGGGGACACCCAAATGATATCTCATGATGTCAATGGCTTGAAATATCTATAGGATATCATATATTATATCAACAAGTTGTCTTGGCCAGACCCTCGCCGCTCGTTACAGGAACCAAACGGGAGGTCCTCATTGTCTCCACTGTCCAGGTGCTGTGCCGACCCTTATCTCTTTCTTCCCATAATCAGCGAACGGCGAACGAGCCCGAGGGTTCGATTTTTCTGCATCCGGCTTACCATTCTTGGCTGAAATCGCTGGGTGGACAGGGGAGCGTCGATGATGTGGGTAATTTCCCAACCGGCACGCTTCAAGAGGCCGATATAATCATCTATGCAGATACTTCGTGCCGGGTTCTCTTCCATCGCGGATACGCCCTGAAAGTCCCGCCAGTCCGCATTGAGAAAGGCGATGCGCGCATTGGCCTTTGAATTCTCTTTTGCGAGGGAGAAAAACTTGAGGAAAAAGCTCAGATATTCTTTACGGGAAAGACCTGAAATGCTCTCTTTGACGTATTGGTCCGCCATTTTTTTGAAATAGGGAGGACCTGCCCGCCATCGGCTTCGCCTTCAGGCGAGGCGGGCGGGTCAAGAAAGATCAGGTCCGGTTTCTCTTTTCCCTTTACCGGCCATTGAAGGTCCTTTGGATTCCACTGAAAAGGTTCGATTTAAGGTCGTGTTTCAAGACGATCCACTATATCAAAGGACCAGCATTTTCGTTGAAAGGCAAGGCAGGTATCCGGGACCACTCCTCCGCCTGCCATGGGATCTAAGACAAGATCTCCTTCCCGTGTAAAATAATAGAGGGCATGGCCTACTAACTGGGCCGGTATCCGTCCGGGCCAGTCATCACCGAAGCGCCGGTCTATATCATTGAAATACCAGTGATCCCAGGTACGCAATCCCCAGTTTAAAGATCTAAAACGCTCCTGGTCGGTTTCCCCTTCAAGGGCAATGGAGCGGACCAGGGACTCAGGACAGGCATTTGCCCGGGCTGTTTCAAAAACAGAACAACCCGTTGATAGAGACTCCCGGAGGATTCGAAGAAGAGACGTGTTGCCGCAATATTTCAGCACGGTTTTTCGATTGACCTTCAATCGCATTGCAATCCTGTTAACAGGGATACCCAATCGAGCCATCACGAGAATTTTCACCTCTAAAGTGAGGGGTAGATCTTTGCGGGGTTGATTCTGTTCTATCCGGCTCTTTTCCCTGACCGCCTTTGTGGCGATCTCTTCAATCTCTCTTCCGCTTAGATTGCTGATGTTTAGATCGGAAGCAGATTTATAAACATCTCCTGCCGGCTTTGGGGTTTGAGCGATACCGGCAATTTCTTGAAACTCTTCCTCTGAAGCGTCTTTGAGTTTTGCCAAGGCTCTGGTCTGAGATCTGTTCAGACGGTGCTGGATCGACACCTCCCGGACCTCTTCGCAAAAGTCCATCAAAATTGGAAGGTCATGGCGGTAAAAGGATCGCCATTCCAATGGCTTAGGGAGATTTTGGAAGATTTTTGCGACCTGTTGCGCAAATTTGCGCAACAGCGACTTCCCTTTTCCGGAAACCTGGGAACCTCGATTTTTACTGCTTGTTAAGGAGTGAAGTTTTCCTAATCAGTTAATTCTTTATATATAGCTTGGTATTTAACATCGAGGCTCGGCCAAAATCAATTTAGCGCATTACAACGTGGTGCAACAAAGGCAGGTCTCGGCTTAGATGATATTCGGTCAGTAAATATTCCAATGCCTCCATTTGAAGAACAGGTGGAAATAATATCTCAAATAGAAAAAAGGATGAGTGTTGTTGGTGGAATCGGGTTAGAAGTTGATAAAAACTTAAAACGCGCTGATCGACTTCGTCAATCAATTCTTAAAAAGGCTTTTTCCGGTAAATTGGTTCCCCAAAACAATAGTGATGAATCCGTAGCAAATCCACTGAAACGATCTGCATAAATATACCCTATGCAACACAATTCACTTAATAGTTGAACTATAGCATACTAAATATATCTTGACAGATAAAAATAGTATATGCTATATGTAGTTTTTCACACAATAAATGAATAAAATCGTTTTGGATATACCATGGAGATACTGACAGGCATAGGAAAAACTGACCGGGAGAGAATGGCTGCGATTATTCGCGGCACAAAAGGCACTGTATCTGTTGGGGAAGCGGCAAGGGTTTTAAATGTTGCTTCCACGGATGCGGCCAAAATGCTTTCCAGGTGGTCAAAAAAGGGTTGGATGTCCCGGATTCGCAGGGGGCTTTATGTTTCTGTTCCGTTGGAATCTCGGACTGCGGATGTGCCGCTTGAAGAACCCTGGTTGATTGCCGATCGTCTTTTTTCACCTTGTTATGTCGGGGGTTGGAGCGCTGCCGAATATTTTGATCTTACAGAGCAGATTTTCAGTACGATCATGGTAATGACCGTTCAAAAGCCAAGGGACCGGAGGCCTAATATAAAAGGCACTGAGTTTATGCTGCGCACGATTTCAGAAAAAGCCATGTTTGGTCTTAAGCCTGTATGGAGGGGGCAGGTAAAAATATCCGTTTCTGACCCAACGCGAACCGTACTCGATATGCTGATAGATCCTGGTTTTGGCGGTGGGATACGATCTGTAAAGGATATGCTGGAAAATTATTTAAGATCAGAAAATATAAACCTGGAACAGCTGATTGAATACGGAAAGCAGTTGGGAAATGGAGCAGCTTTCAAACGCCTTGGCTTTTTACTTGAAAAGACAGCACCTGATGAAACAGAAGCAATAGAACAATGCCGCAAAAGGCTTACAGCAGGAAATACAAAACTTGATCCAAAATTAAACAACAGCAAGCTTATAACCCGATGGCGGCTGTGGGTCCCGGAAAACTGGAAGAGGATGGAATCTGTTGATTGACAAGTCTGAAATAATGGAGTTCTCAAGGGAATTCGGACTCAGAGCAAATGTTATTGAAAAAGACTATATGCTTGGTTGGGTGCTTGCAGGAATATTCAATCATGCCAAGATAGGCTCAGAATGGGTCTTTAAGGGTGGAACATGTTTAAAGAAATGTTACTTTGAAACCTATCGTTTTTCTGAAGATCTTGATTTTACACTCACTGAGCCGAACCATCTTGATCGGGACTTCCTTGTACAATGTTTCGAAGATATTTCCGAATGGGTCTATGATGCCACAGGTATTGAAATCCCGAAAGATTTAATTCGGTTCGATGTATATAAAAACAACCGTGGCGGCATGTCTGCCCAGGGACGAATTGGATACCGAGGGCCAATGCAGCCAGGGGGTGACCTTCCCCGTATAAAGCTCGATTTGACTTTAGATGAAATATTGGTTTTGGATCCTACCATAAGAAACGTTCATCATCCATATTCGGATTGTCCTGATGACGGAATCCAAAGCAAATGTTATTGCTTTGAAGAAGTATTTGCTGAAAAAATCAGGGCGTTGGCAGAACGGGAACGTCCGAGGGATCTATATGATGTCGTCCATTTGTATCGTCATGATGAACTAACATCCAACCAGACTGTCATTTTACGCACTCTTGAAAAAAAGTGCACGTTTAAAGAGATATCCGTTCCCACAATGGAAACATTCAGGAACCGCCCTGAACGTGAAGAACTGGAAGTTGAATGGGAAAACATGCTCGCCCATCAGTTGCCTGCTTTACCATCTTTTGAGCAGTTCTGGGTAGAACTTCCGGAAGTAATGGAATGGCTGCATGGTGTTGTGGAAAAAGTTGAGAAAGAAGCAATATCTTTTGGGCGGATACCAATTGACGAAACATGGCAACCGCCTTCAATGGCCCAGGCATGGCATACAGAAGTTCCTCTTGAGAAAATTCGTTTTGCTGCAGCAAACAGGCTTTGTGTAAACCTGTACTATAAAAACAGCTATCGCCTTATCGAGCCATATTCATTGCGACGTTCCAAAGCAGGAAACCTTCTGCTTTTTGCAGTAAGGCATAATACAATCGAACCCAGATCATACCGTGTCGACCGAATTCAGGGTGCGGAAATTACAAATACGTCTTTTGTGCCAAGACATGCTGTTGAGCTTACACCGTCCGGCCCTACACTACGGTAGGCGGGACGCTGATAAAATAGTAAGTTTCCGGACATAAACAAGGCAGAAAATCTGCTATCAAGAAGCACGGTGAAAAGGGGTCATCCATTTAAGGACGAGTCAAGAGAAAAAACACCTCTGTCGCCTCTCTATAATTTGCGCACTATAACATCTGAAGGTAGACCGTGAATAAGACATTAACAGATATAACACGACGCTATTTCATTCAGTTATTGACAATTCTTCCGTGCGCGCCAGCTTTTCCCCGCGCCGTTAGCCACAGAAAGAGGACAATGGTTGAATTTCAGCTTGTTTTAAA
>Ga0222656_1000376_pt1 | contig 17845 bp, 28 predicted proteins | sample AntAcemetagen472_FD_179808 | JGI IMG/M metagenome (GOLD analysis project Ga0222656, IMG submission 179808) | Saline water microbial communities from Ace Lake, Antarctica - #472 | ecosystem: Environmental > Aquatic > Non-marine Saline and Alkaline > Saline | place: Antarctica: Ace Lake... | reverse complement strand
ACCTTGGTCTTTGTAAACTGTAGTTGTTGCTACAATATCAGATGCTGTAACTAATAATTCTGGGTCAGTATAATGTGCATATTCTGGATTTAAAGTACTTTCCATATTGGAGTTAGTGCTTGGGTCAAATGCCTTCTTTTGAGCGTTAATACCGATCTCATAAGCATCTCCACTAGCTAATGCTGTAATAGCTGCTCCACTCTTGTAAACAGTAAGAACATTAGAGCTTACTGAAAGTGTTACTCCACCAGATCCATTAACATATATTACAGAAGTATTTCCTGATAAGATCTGCTTAACATAGACAAGCTGTGAACTATCTGAAATTGTAAATGGTAAGCTAGATAGTGTTATCGTGCTAGTGCTTGTATATGTGGCCGTAAAGTCACTAGGAGAGGTGTATTCTGCCCCAACTGAGCTAGCCCCTCCAGTTACCTTAAGATTACCATTAGAGTCAGTATGAAGCGGTGAGGCATCATTATCGTCATATGTGTCTTCTGTTGCCTTGTAAATACCACCAACTAAAGCTACCGTTGGTGTAGCTGTGGCAGTGGCGTTATCTACTTTAATTGATTGTCTGTTATCAGTAGTACCATCTTTATTCTCTACTGCACCAATCTCAACATCACCTGTTAATATCAGATTACCCTCAGAGTCTACTTTTATTGCTTTTCCTTCGGTATCTGTTTGATTCTCTTTACCATAAATAAATACTGGCTTTCCGTTTATTGGTTGTTCTCTGCCGCCATCTCCCATGATTTACTCCTTTGTTAAGGTTTTACAACCCTCAGTTCGTTTATCGTTCTTTCCTCAAAGACTCTATTGATTTAGGGTCTTGAGGTCTTAATATCCGTTGTACAGTTTTATATCTCTTGATTAATTCTTTATTTCTTTCTACCCATGCCATATGCTTCCTTACTGCTCCAGGGTTTCTAGATGGTTTATTCATTTCATACCATGTTGGCATCCCTGTTGAAATCTTTTCTTCTAGGTCTTTTTCTTCCTTAGCAAGACGGTCCTTCTCTACGGCTCTAGGTGTTGGTGCCGTTCTCTCATCGATGGCATTACCTAATCTACTTATCTCTCTTGAAATTGCACTCTTATCAATAGCATCTCCTGCAGTGCCTACTCCATATCCTTCCATGTCTTTAAGAGTATTCTCTAAGTCTTTCTTCTCTGACTGCAAGTTATCTCTCTCAGTTGGACTAAGGTATTGCTTTGCTGGTGCTACTTTTCTTTTCGCCTTTGCTCTAACCATGATCTCTTTCTCCTTTGTGCTCGTATGAGCGTTAGTTTGCTGAACAGGGAGAGAAAGAGATTAACCAAACCCTCCCTGTAAATCAGCAGTTAATTATTATTGATCTGAAAACGCAGTATGAGTATCTGTACCAGATACAATTAAAGCATTAACAATCCAGTTTGTTCCATCACATATTAACTCAATCTTTGATCCAGCATTCAATGTATCCATCTTCATCTTAGAATTACTGTTTCCATCAGGATAAATGACAACAACATCTCCGTCATCATCATCAAGACCTGTAACTCCTCCAAGATAATAGTTAGCATCTGCACCTGTATCAAAGGTTACATCTTGTGCGTCTTGTGCAACACCCTTATAAATAAAAGTCAACACAATGCCCGCAGCAGCAGTAGGTAATGATATTACACAATCTGCTGTTAGATCTGGAATGATATGTATCTTACCTGAATTAGCAGCTAAAGCAGTATACGTTGTCGCATCTGTTATTGCTACTGTTCCAAATAAAGCATTAGAGAAAGCAGATTCGCTTCCTTTAGCACCTGAATAAACACCATTAACTCCACATACTTTATCAAAATGAGTATAACCCATAATTGCACCCTTTCCTTTCTAGAAAGAGCAGGGGGATTGCTCCCCCCACAATGTTTAAGCTACTTCGTGTCCATATAACCAAGTCCAATCAGAGAACCCGTAAGAATAACGAGTATAAACACTCCATTTTGCAATGTATGTGTCAAAGTCTTTATCCTTGTTGAACTCTGTAGGGATACGGTTAAACCACTTAAGATACATCTTAGCCATCTTGCTATCGATCATCCACCAGTTATTTGAATCAGCTAAATAATCCCAAACGATAACTCGGTACTTACCTTTGTTAAAGTTAGGGTTGTTATCTGCTGTGTCCATTTTACCAGAAGCATTAACGATCTCCCACGCTTGCTCTTCAAGAGAAGGTGGAACTAGCAATGTATCTCCACGCGCTACAAGAAGATTATCTGTTTCATCAGTAAACCCTCTCATAAGCAATCTAGTTGCTTCAACAGCCGTAGCTGAAAGAGCAGTAGATCCTGCATTATCATTAGTCGTAGTTGTTCCTACTCTTGTATGTGAATCATCACAAAGAGCAAGTCCATCACCACCACTAAATACAGAAGTGTTAAATGCGTTGTTAAATACAGAAGCTGCATGTTTCTCTTTAGTTCGTTTAGCAACTAAAGCTAACTGTGCTGGCCTCTTATTGATGATAGAATAAAGATCATCATCAACTAATTTACGCTCGATCTTAAGCCCTTTTACCCACTCCTTATGGCTATAAGAAATTCTATACTGTTGCTTGAAATCATCATATCCAATAGTACCATTGAACTCTTCTAAGTCACCCATCCCACCGATGCCTAAGTCGTATTCAGTAGCCTTGTTAGATTTTTCAATACCATATAGATTTTCTAATTGGCCTTCAGGTAACGAATACTCATCCATGAAAATCTTTCTTAATCCCGGATCTAAACATATCACCCAACGTTTCTGCTGGTATAGACTATATCATCCCTTTCGGGTCGGACACTCTGGCTGGTCATTAAGACTATCGCTAGTCTCCAGTAGTCGTTGAACCTTCGTACTCTGTACGCTTGGCTGCTGATTGCCCTCGTCATTTACCGTTAGGGTTTCCAGCAATTCATCCGAATGGAACTTAACTCCTTTGTGCAAAGCAACATGACATTTCTTACATAATGTCATGCCATTATTGATAGCAGTTCTTAAGTGGGGATAAGTAGAAAAAGGAAGAATATGATGAGCATGAAGATTTTTTCCATCTCCACAACTCATACACGCACCATCTCTTTCTTTTACTGCTCGCTTCCACAATCGCTGTTCAATATTATGTCTAATCTTATCATGCTCAGTAGACACACCACCTTGCCAATTAGGATTCTTTGAACCTCTAGCCACTCCGCTATTAATTCTATTCTCACTTAATGTCTTCCTATGAGACTTAGACTTAGCCTGTCCGACTAAAGATTCAGAGATAGAACGTGAAATACCAAGTATCTTAACCCGATAACCAACCATAGAAGAGTATAGTCCAAGCTCTTTAGCTATATTAGCCATGCTTTTACCACCCGTATACATTATAATTATAGTGTTATCTAAATACTTATATTTTGAATCGTTCATTTAAGCACTCCCTTAGTTGAGATATCCGAAATTCTCTGAAGCTATAACGCCCATATTGTACTCCTTTTAATTTGTTTAAGTAATTGGTCTAGTGTTAACATTTCCACCATATAGCAAATGCTCTGGGAAGAAAATGTCAGCATAGAATTTTGGTGCTTCTGAACTATAATTATAACCAGAATGCTTCGCACAAACTAATGGCTCTAGCGGTCTAGTCTTACTAGCAATGTAGTTATCAAGAACCATAACTGCACCTGATCCTGTTCCTGCATATCCAGAGATATTAATGGATTCATACCCATCACCATCAGGACATAAGTCAATACCATAACCAGCAACGTCAGCACTATAAGGTGCAGGCATTACGATAAAAGTATCGCTTGAATTTGTTGCAATCATGTCATCATCATAACTAGTTGCAGCAACTAAAGCAGTTGTGCTCGTTGCAGCACCAGCTTGGAATAAGTTACCATAACCACCAGCTGTAGAACCAACATTAGTAACATATGCCCAGCCACGTTCATGGTCTGTAACCATAGTACCAGTTAGAGTCTTTGCAGTAGTTGTTGAAGTAACTGTGTCATCAGCAGCTAATTGAGAATACTCTGCTAAATATACAGCACCAGGATTGATAATAATCTTAGCATACTTATCAACACCAGTAGCTACAACACCTAAAGCATTAGCTGCAGTAACATCTTCGTTTAATACACCCATGATGTTTTGAACTTTAACAGGATCAGCTACAATAGCACAACCACAATTCTCAGGGGTTCCTACTGCACCTGAACAAACTGCTTGTCCTGTTCGTAACGCTCCTGAATTATAAATTCTAACATCTCGCAGAATTGGTTCTGCACCATTTACATCATAATGGAATTTCATTATTTAATTCTCCTTTTTAGTTTTTCTCCCTTGCGGAGTTCCTCTAAGTTTATTGCTTGTCGGAATCTCGGCTTATTTAAAACAGCATACGGATGAATGCTGTGGTCCTTTCCAGTTTCATATTGAAATGGCATTCCACACTTACGACAACGATAACGCTGTCTATATGGTCCAATCATCTCTAGAAACTTTATGGCACCACTACTGCACACGGGGCAAGTCAGCTTACCCTGATACGCTGCTTTGCTTATACCTTTGGTGAATATACCCATTACTTCACCTTCTTAATTTCACTTGTATATTGTTCTGGTGTTAAACCCATAGCATCTGCTACTCTCAATTGTTCTGCATTAAGGACAATGCCCTTTTTAACAGGTGGAGCAGCTTGAGTGCCAGTTGGTAATCCTTGAACATTTTCACCAGCTTGAATCTTACGAAGAATCTCTGCCTTAGCTTGTTCGATAGCCATTCCTGAATTCTGACCTTTAACAACATAATAGGCTAAATCAACTACTCCGGGCTTTCCCCTATGAGTAACTGGTAAAGTTCTAATATATTGTCTTACAGTACTTTCATGCCTACCAAAGTCGTCATATTTCCCCTTAGCAGTTAATAACTGTTGGTCCATCTGTGCTTCCTGTTGATCTCTCCACTGATTAGCAGCCATGATTTCCATTTGAACAGCTCTACGAGGATTATCCTCCCATAGCTTTTCCATGTCTTCACCTGCTGTATCAGTTCGAGGAACAGTTGGACCTTGCTGCTGTTGCTGTTGTGGAGCTGCCACTGGTCTGCCATTCATGTCAAACAGTACATTATCTCCTGCAACTTGTCTTAATGCTTCTAACTCAGCCTGTAACTCTTGTCTCTTTCCTCGCTCCTCATGTAGAGCAGCTAAAGGGACAGTCTTCTCATCAAGTTTATTTGCGTCTGCTTGAGGATCAGGCGAATCTCCAGGTTCTGGTTGACCTGGCAATGGCTCTGTTGGCGGAGTAGCTTCCGGAGCTGCTGGTATGACGACACCTTCAGCGGATATCTGATTAACGTCATTTTCTATTGTTTGGTCTGGCATGTGTTTCTCCAAGCATTTATGTTATCGGACATAAACGAAACCGAACAGTGTTCAAAGGTACACCGAAACCTATTTACTGCACAGGTTGTTGTTGCTGTTGTGCAGCATTAAAAGCTGATTCTGATCTCTTATAGAGATTTTGTTTCTTAAGGTTCATTACTTTCATTTCAGCATCTCGAACTTTATCCTGTTCTTGTGCTTGTTGAAGCTTAGGGAACATCTTAGCAAGCTCTTCAAAAGAACCACCACCATTAAGCATCTCTTGCATCTTCTTCTTAGCCTTTGCTTCAGACTGCTGTGCTAGCATCCTTCTAAACTTCGGGTCCTGCATTGCTTGATTTATATCCATCTTATTCTCCTAAATGTGGGGTGCTATGATCTCTACCCGCTGTAATATGTCTAATAGGTCAAGCACCCACAATAATCTTTTTCTCTGGTTCCTTTTCTTCTCTTTTAACTATAAGCTCAGGTAACCTAGTACAAAATCTTAAAGCTTTAACCCTTTCCTGTAATCTCACACAATCCGATACATCACACTTCAACAAGTTCTCTGTCTCTGACTCAACAAGCTTATCAACCTCTTTTCTTAATGCTATCCAATTAGGGTTAGTTTGTAAATCTACAGCTTGTTCCCTTGTTATCGGCTTATCCATTTATCCTCCTGCTGGTGCTGGTGCAGACATCTCTTGTGGATTCTGTCCAGGTGGGTTTTGTTGTTGTCCTTGTCCTTGTCCATTTTCAGACATCTCTGCTTCTATTTCTTCATCACTAGCTCCCTCATTAATTCTTTGTTGTATCTTCATCTGTTGTTCAGGAGTTAGATTGCCACCTGCCTTTATAGGTCTTGGTGGAGATAGTAGTTTTGAGATCTCTTTAAAGCCCATATTCTCTGCTATGCGTTTATTTATCTCTCGCCTGTTGACTGTCGGGTCATCCCTAGTAAGTTCCTTAAACCTAAGCAACTGACCTACTTGCAACTCCTTGTTGAGTGTCTCTGACACCCCACTTGGCATGAACTTTACTTTAGTCTGGATCATCTCTGGAGTTAACTGAATTGGTACTGGATTGCCTTCTTCACTCATTACATCTATCCACTCAGGCATTGCCATAAATTGTTGTAAGTCTGATAGGAACATTTCAGCGAGCAGTTGTATGAAGTCTATTTCCATCTTCCGGAGGACAGGTCTAAACCTCATACCTGCTGCTCCCTGTAGAAGGTTCAAGCCCATAGCCGTACGATGCTGCCCAGAATCTGCGGGCATCAAAGGATTAACAGCCCCAGTACTCTCACGGAAGTCCTGCTTCGCTAATTCCTCTTCTTTGTAGCTTGAACTTGTTACATCAGGTGTCTCTATCCACTTCAAGGAGTTTACTGTATCAGATACAGAGTGCCATAAGCCTGGTCTGTTCTTAGTAAGTTTCCTTGTGTTGATCAATAGATCATTGCCGTTGTACACACCTTGCTTGTTTAGAACAAGGTCAACGTTGTCTAATCGTTGGTTTACGAGCTTATTTACTCTCTCTTGAGTAGGAAGCCCTGCTTTACCTATTCCAACGCCAAACCAGCTAGGCTTACAGTCTTCAAATAGCTTAGTCTTGATATATGGTGCATGTCCATAGTTGTGAGGATTAGGCTTACCAATAATCTTAATAGTTCTGTTTATAATGATAATCCAATAAGGTTCTGCTTCTTTAGAAGTAACTTTCTTATCTTCATCAAATGATGAGTGCCAAGGACCCCAATACTCTAGAATCTCATACTCATCCTTCTTCTTGCCTGACTTAAGCCCTTTCTTCCAATCAGTCTGTTGTGATCCTACTATTATCTCTGACTGTAAAGCTTTATCAAGGTTTGTAAAGTCAAACTTAGGGTTCTTAGCTAAATCTTTAATATACTCTGCATCACAGAACCTACGTCTGATTAGAGGCAGGTCATCTTTAATCTCCATCTTGGAAGGGTGTGGGAACATCTCAAAGAAGTCTACTAGCTGGAAATCTGGTCTTCCTCCAAGGTTCTTCTTATGTCTTTCACCTGTAACAGGATCATGAAGCCATTGACTTTCTGACTTCCATATCTCTTCTCCATAGCCTGTACCAAACAATACTGTCTGAGAGATAGTAAAGGCTCCCTTGCCTTCTACATTAGCTCTTCTAAAATAATGCTTAATACCTTCTTTAATAACAATAGCTTCTTGTGGATCAGCCTTTCCCTCAGCTAATACTTCTACTGGAGCTGAATTAGGGAACATTGCTGTATATAACCTTGGTGATATAGTTTGCTCTGCTTCTAGTGTTAATGGCACATGAACTGCATTCTGCCAGTCTTCTCCTCTTTTAGGAGGCACATTGCACCAATGATCATATATTGTCTTAGCTTCATCGAACTTGTTGTCCCAATGCTGCTCATACAGCTTAAACTGCTCTACAACGTAGTCTAACATAGGATCTTTAGCTTGCGTAGTAGATATAGCCTTCTGCTTCTTGTGGTGTCTAGTATTCGCCATATGTCCATTTCCTCTTAGTTTTATGTTCAGGTCCAGTCTTCTTTATTGTTTTTCCAGTAACAACTGAGAACCCTGTCCTAGCTTGGGCCTCTTTGGCCGCATCCTTAGCTGTGTAGCCCTTTTGTAACAACTCTTGATAGATTCCTCGTATATTCATAATCAAAGGCTATTTCTTAGTTTTCTTCTTCTTAGGTAATGTATCGTACCCTGTTGGCAATCCTTCACGTTCAGGTAACTGTGGATCTCCATCATACCCTGTAGGTAATCCTTCTCTTTTTGGTAACTTTGATTCTGTCATCCTGTGATATTTATTAGCCATTAAAATTTACCTGCTCTCTTTTTAGCATTTATAGATGCTCTTCTTCTTCCAAGAGCATTCTGTCGTTCTTCTTGTGATGCAATCTTTTTATCGTTTCTACCTCTAACGCTTCGCTTAATAGCTTTACCTGCTGTCCATCCTGCTTCTCCTGCCATAGCTACTGAAGCAACTGAACCCAATAGTTTGGTTGAAGCTCTTCCACCCATCCCAATAGCTGCCCTTCTCGAAGCTTGTTTAGCAGCAGTCTTCGAAGCACCTCTAGCAACAGCTCTACCAGCAGAATTACTCGCTTCAGACGCTGCCTTACTTACTGCTTTAGTTAATTTATGGGATGATCCCTTAATAATCTTGGAGCTTGAACTTGATACACGAGGTTTTAACCCATCATACGTGCTCTTTAACTTAGGAGCCCATGCACCTGATCTACTACCACCCATTCTTACTACGCTTCCTGTATTTCCCATTAGAATTGTCCTCCCTGCTGCTCTGTTAAAGAGTGATAACTCCCTCTTTTAGGAGTCTTTGTTGGATATTTAGTATATTTCCCTGTATATTCCACTTCATCTTCATCTTCGTCCTTTTCAGTAAAGAATTCTGGTCCAAAGTTGTAAATATATCTCAAGCAGTCCATAAAATGGTCATCCTTCTTCCTAACTTGGTCTTTAAGACCATACTGTTCCGGGTTGTGCTTGTAATTATCCCATAAATAGTGCTGAAACTCATATATTGTCTGTGTGCAACTCCTGAACACCCTCAACTGTGGCTGTAATGTCTTAGATAAGAGGTTGTACATAGGCTTTAAAGCTTTTCTGATCCTAGATTTACCTAGCTGGGTATCGGAATTAGCCCTAGTACAGAATACTCCGTGCTTCATTAGCTCTTTTCTTACGTTAAACCCACCTGCTATCAAGTTGTCTTTATCATTATGAGGGTCTATCAGTCTTATCCTTGGTGGATCCCTTCCTTCTTGAGACAATATGCCAAGAGCAATGGTCTTTAAATCAGCTCCCTCAAGCCATAGCTCATCATATATCCAATGGTTACCCTTAGGGTCCACTGCGAACCACATAACTGCTGTAGGCGTCCGTTCATGGGGGTCTATGGCCATATATCGGGTCCATAGGGGAGGTATCTCAAAGTCATCTACAATGTGATGGTTAGGATTGAACTCTTTATAGACTAATCCTGAAAGATGAAGGAATCTACCGTGTATACGGGCTTCTTTCTCTTCTTCAGTTAGACTAGCTTCAAACTCTTGAATAGCTAACTCATCGAGATGAGGATTATCCCTCATATTTACCGTAACGCAGTGTATTCTCTTATGATCAGGATTAGTGTAAATCTCATCATATATCCAAGGCTGGGTTAAAGGTGTGAGAGTAAGCCAATTACGGCCTCTCCAGTCAACCAAACCTCTAAGAGTAGCAATATACTTCTCTCTTGGTGGTGGTTCATCAAACCATGCAATATGTCCCTTCCAGCCCTCATACTGTTCTGTATTCTGTTCATGTGATAATATGTCAAAGACCGAGCCATTCTTCAAAGTCCACTTAACGGGGACCCCTATAGGATTTCGATATTTCTTGGCAACCAGGGATTCATCGAGCCATTCATCAAGAAACGGAATGATAACTTCTCCAACACCCTTTTGGAAGTCTTTCGCGATTATTCTCCCTTTGATCGCACCACTAAATCTATTTTCCACCGGGTACCATTTAGGATACATCCCTGTCATGTGAAAAAGGAACTCCATACCCCCGCAAGTGGTTTTCCCTGACCTGTTCCCTCCAAAGATCGCCCTAGTAGGACAAGAAGATTTATGGAACTCCTCTTGTTTGTCATAGGGTAAATAATATAAAAGCTTTCTACTCTTCCGGTAGAGGACTTCCTCGCTTACCAGATGGAGGTAATGTTCCTGGTCCTCCCGGCTTAGGACATGAAACTCCGCCTCCGTCAAGTGCACTTCTTGCAAGTGTGCCGAGTCTTTTAAACTCATGTATTAGTTCCTCCGGTGTTAAACCTTTAGTATATGAATAGGATGTATTTGAAATCTCAACACTTGGTCCGGCCTTACCCAAAGAGTTCATAAGCTTACAAATCTCTTTAGTAATCTCTTCCGTTGGCTTCTTTGCTTGTAGGGCACGCAACCGTTGGTTTAGCTTAATCAACGCTAAACGTTGGGTGTCTTTAAATAAATGTTTTACTTTTGATACGTTACGGGAGTGTTGTTTTTTTAATTCAGAATAGAAAAGCTCGCCAACGCTACCTGTGCGAGTTGTATTGCCGCCCATTAGGTCATAAAGAGTCATCTCTTTCCATCCGATGGATCTTGCTATCTCCTTGACACTGAGTGAGCCTTCTTCTAACAATTCTAATGCTTTCCAATGCTTGGGGGAAAGCTGCTTTGTCTTATGTTGAGCCATAAGGATAACTTAGTTATACCACAGGTGGTATAGGTTGTCAAGTAGGTTCTACTATATCTTGTATAGGTACAATATGTAGTGGGGGGGGGAAAAATAGGATACAATACATGGCTTAAAAGGTTTCTACGCCTTTATATATGTGATGGGTGGTCACACAGGGACCAGGGGTGCAAATGACCCAGCCCCCTACCCCGTATGTGTGAGAAGCGTTGGGTTGGGTAGGGAGCAAGCAAGGGTAATTAGCTCCCTTTGATAGGAAGATGTTCTATCCTTTAATGCATCTAGTTAATCAGTTCAATCTCTTTAATGTATTGTCTTGTGTAAACCTATCATCATCTGTTGACATGTTGTCGAAAGCTTTCATGTTCACCTGACTTCTCAGTTCCTGTCCATTGTATAATAAGATAATTTCCATTGTTCTTTCCTAATGTATTAAGACTTCATAGTCTTTGTCTTTGATTAGCCTTCACCTGCATTTGTTCTCGCTCTGGCTTCGCCACGCAGCTCGCTGATCGTTGCAGGTGTAGGCTCTTTGATATAAGACAAAGACAATGAAGTCTTTGCATACATAGGAGGTCACGATGGAAAAGGCTAAATTATCATACAAATTCGTTTCAGGAACAAGCAAGAAGTCAGGCAAAGATTGGAAAGCAATATCAGTCAAAGGTGTATCAGATGATGATAGCAAGGTTTACAAAGGTTTAGTATTCTGTAAAGAGATTGATGATTCTGATATGTTAGATGCATAAGATTAAGGGAGAGAAATCTCCCTTTTTCGTGGTCGCATAACCAATTAAATAAAGGAATATGATATGTGTAATAAAGAGAAAGATTGTTGTAGTTGTGTGAATGCTGATAGTGGAGTATGTGATTACGCTGGAGAGGTAGGTTGTGGATATGTATGTGATAAGTATCGGATGAACACTGAACAGTTTGTTGATAAGTGTATTGAACTAGCTAACGAGGAGGCACTATGAAAGACTACTACGTTCCAAGGACTAAAGCAGGACTAAAGCGTGCAATATCAAGACAGACTGGTGTTAGCGTTAGGTATTATCATAATATGAGCAAGAAAGCACTGTATGTTACATATTTTAGAGTAATGGATAAGAAACTTGATCATGTATCAGAGTTCTATAGAAAGAACAGTTTAATTAACTTTGTAGACTAAAGAAAGGAGTAGCAATGGGAATGTATAAAGAACTAGACGTAGTAATATGTGACTACGTTGGTTATGTTGATAGTGCAGAGATATGTCTTGATGAAGTATCTGATCCTGTATTGCATGAGAGCATAACCAATGAACTAACACGGTATTTAAACACCGAAGTGACTTGGGATAAGCTTAGTAAGGATGCTCAATATTGTTATAAAGAGTGGGAGAGTGTCATGCGTTCATACAGAGAGTATAATAACGAAAGGAACTAGATGAAAGTAGACAAAGACCTTAATAAACTATTTAGACATGGATACTGTAAGCCGAAACAGTATAGAAAGGAGATAGAATCAGGTATGATAGTATCAATTTGTGTATTATTAGGAACATTTAGTATCGCAGTATTTGTTTTAGTTCAATCAATGAAATTCTTTAACTAAGGAGATAACAATGGATAATATAATTGGAGAGATACCTAAGACTAACACCAAGAAGACAATTGTTAGCTTAACAGAGTTCAAGGGTAACAAGCTTATCAATATTAGAGAGTATTTCAAGTCTGGTAACGATTGGTTACCTACTAAGAAAGGAGTCATGATAACAACAACTAAAGCATCTGAACTAGTCTCAATATTTGAGAAGGTAGAGGATGAGGTAAAGAAAGGATAGAATGAACATAACCTTTGAACCAATGGAATGTGAGCTATGTGGACATTCAATAGAAAAAGAAGTTGATTTAGAGAAGTATTACCAACCCAACGGTCCTGATGATGTCGATACGTGCCCAGCTCATTACTGGTGTGTGGATAGACTCAAAGAGGGTGAACACAGGATGGACATAGATAACGCAGAATATCAAATAGGAGATAGATAATGGGAGTTGTAGCAGGAGCCTTGGAGTTCACTAAATACAAGAATAAAGAGAGATTAACAAGAGAAAGGATACTAATGCAAGTCACTAAAATAGACGGTAAGACTATTACATTTCCTCAACTAAGAGGTTCTTTAGCTGGCTTGCATTATCCTTGTATGGCTGAGATAAAATATGACGGTGAGTTCAATTATCTTAGCTATTCTGAAACTGATGCATACCTCATAAACAAATATGGCACTATCAAGAGAGACTTTCCTATGCTTAATGACATAGTTAAGGTTCTTAAAGATAATAAGGTTGAGAGTGCTACATTTGTTTGTGAGTTGTATTGGAATACAGGTAAGCTGGGAGCTCTTTACGAGTTCCTGGCTCATAAGAAGGATGATGCATGCAAGATATGCTTGTTTGATCTTATTGAATTGAATGGAATTAACACAAGAATAGAATCTTATCTTGATAGGAAAGAACAGATGCAAGAGGTTGGTGTTAATAAATGGTTGCCTACCTGTTGGGTTGTTAATGATGTACCTGATACTGAGCATAGGTTTAAAGAAGTAACTGATGACGGTTGGGAAGGCATAACTGTTAAGAGTCTTGAAGGTTCTTATATCTCTGGCCCATGCAGTTGGGTTAAGATGAAGTTTAAAGATCAGAGTGATTATGAGGTTGTGTTAGTTGATGCTCATAAGGAAAGAATAGAGATTGTTGCTCTTTATCCTAATGGAATTAGAGTAACTGTTGGAGTAAAAGCTTCTAATAGACATAAGAAGCATATCAGCATTGGTGATATGGTAACCATAGAGCATCAAGGTGTACTTGCTTCTGGTAGTCTAAGACACCCAGTGCTTATAGGTAGGAAGGAGTGGAAATGACAATCAAACACGCAGAGGAGGGATTATGAGAGGATCAGCAGTCAATGTTGACTCAATTTATCATGGAGTCCACCTTAGTAAAAGAAAGAATGAAGTTCATTACAATAAAAAGAAAAGAAGATGTTTAATATGTAAGAAACTCTTATCTGGATATACAAAAGGTAAGTATTGTCACTCTCATATGCTCACAGGACAAGAGAAAGAAGATATGTTAGAAGATAAGAAAGCATATATTATATCAAAAAAGAATAATAAGAGATTAAGAGATAGACAACGAAAGGAGAAATATGGGTTTAAGTCAAGTAAATAATGAACAATTAAAAGAAGTACGAGATGGCTTACTTCAAGGTAAGTGCTCTACTGAGAAAGTAAGAGCTAGACATATTGTTGACGTTGTTAAAGCAAGATTCAAGTATGTTATGGATGAATCTACTGTAAGAGGTAGATTTATTGAGATGAATGAGCCATTAAGTGGTGTTAAAGTAACAAGTATTAAAGAAGCTAAAATGATAGTTGAACCTACTGTTAATGTTAATACCTCGTTTAATGTGCCTGAGAAGCTCAAGGCTTACATTCCAGCTAAAGATGCCTCATATATCGATAGAGGGATAGATAACCGCTTAGCAATACATTATGACAGCAATAAGCACCCTTTGACACAGGGTAAGCAAGGCACAGGGAAGACAGCTAGTCATGAACATTATGCTTTCAGAAGACAGCTACCTTTCTTTCTTTATAGTTGTCATGAGGACTTCAAACTAAACAAGCTGTTTGGAGATAAGACTATCGAGAATGGTAGTGTTGTATTTAAAGAGAGTTTGTTTGTCCAGGCTATCCAAAACCCTAGTGTTATCTTATTTGATGAGGTTAATGCTATTAATAATAAAGAGAGCTTTCCATTTCATGCTCTATTGCAGAATAGAGAGTTATTTGTGAAGGATGCAGACAATGGTAATGGAAAGATATACAAATTAAATAAAGACTGTAAGATTGGGTTTGCTCAGAATCCTAAGAGTGCTAAGTATCTAGGTGGTAATGTTAAGCCTAGCAACTTTCTTGGTAGATGTACATTCATTACATATCCAGAGTTTACTCAGGCTGATATCAAGAAAGTATTAAAGGTTAAGTTCCCAACGCTAGATATTAAGAGAAGCAATGAGTTTGTTCAATTCTATTTTGCTTGTTTGAAGGCTATTGAGCAGGGCAATATCCCTATTGATATCAGTATCAGACAGCTATCAAGTATGATTGAACTGTATTTAGCTGGATTACCCTTAAGAGAGAGTATTGAAGACGGTCTTAGTGCGATAATGGATGCGGCCAGTCAATCTCAGAACAAAGAAGTCTTCCTAAAGCTTGCTCAATGCACTTGGAAAGAGCTATTAGATGAAGAAAAATGTGATGACCTATGCAAATCTAAAGGATTTGCTCAAATGTGGTGGATGAGAGGAGATGAATATGAGGATTTTAGCTAAGATAATGGTAACAATAGTAGATAATTTAATGAAGTTCTACGATAGGTTAGATAAAGAGATGGATAAAGTAAGAAAGGAGAGAAATAATGGCTTATAATTTACAAGTAGTAGATGAGAAGAACGGTATCACTTTCAATAGTAAGTATGAGAACTTGAGTAAGTATAAGAAACCTGATGTTGAAGCTAAAGCACCCAACGGTAATCTTGTTAAAGAGAGGACTGTCTATCAGGATAAAGTGCTTGCACCGGGCTCAACCCAACGGAAGTGGATGGATGAAGATAATAATCAGTATGCTAAGAGTGAGCTTGTCTTTACCTATGAAGGAGAGGAAGTTCAAGAGAATGCTCAGACTAAAGTGTTTCACGTGGAACAGTTCCAGCCTTTGTCTAATTATACTGATATGTATGTAATTGATAAGTATTATGAGGTCTATCCTAGTGATAATAAGATGAAGAAAGACTTTGATAGAGAAATAGCTGTTAAGACTAATCTATCTCATATGTATAAGCTCTGGAAATATCTTACAGAGAATGATGTAGTTGCACGCGGTGAGTTCTGCACAAGCAGTAGAGGGTTTATGGCTAGTGATGGATATATCAGAGCTATCTCGATTGAAGATAAGTGGGCGTTAGAGATAGGAGTATTCAAGGAAGAAAAGATATTCCAACACTTAAATGAAGGTAAACCTCAAGCAGTACAGGCTTCTACTCAGACTGGTGGTAGGAAAAGACTGAAGATGGTGTAATGTGAATAAAAGAACTTGACTATGAGAATTTAAGGAAGAAAAAAAGAAAGAGGTGATATTATTAATCGTAGAACATTTGAGTTGATGGCTAAGTATATCTCAGAGAACTCTGGTATTCAGGTAGTGATATGTGATTGTCCCGGACCTAGAATTAATCTAAAGGACAAGAGGATAGAGCTACCTATGAGGATTAAGGAACAGAATGCTTTTGCTGCTTTGAGTTCATTGATGCATGAGGCAGCTCATATGAAGTATTCTGTTATTATTCCAGAGGACTTTGCTAAGGATAATATAGACCACCACATCGTTAATGCTCTTGAGGATATCAGAATAGACAGGAAGAACTTTAATCTACTTCCTAATATCTTTCAATTCTATAAGATATCAATAAAAGAGCATGTCTGTACTGTCGAAAATAAAGCTCAGATAGACAAACAACACTTGTTTGTAAGGACTATGATCCAAATGATACTCCATATGACTTACTTTGGAAAGAACTGTTGGGATCGGGAAGCTCTAAGTTTGATTGTTAAGAATGAATTACAAAGTCTATTTGAACAAGGGATTATACAGATAGAAACAAAGCGTTGGGTTGATTTAAGAAGGACAGTAGATAAAATTAAGGCTGTCTTTAGCTTTGAAAAGAAAGATGATAATAAAGATAAGGATACAGGAAAAGGAGATGCGGATAAGAACAAAGACAAAAAAGAAGAAAAAGGTAAAGAAGAAAAAAAAGGTAAAGAAAAAGGTAAAGAAGATAAAGCTGGGAGCGGTAGTAAGAGTATCGGTAAGGATGATATAGATAAGCTTATTAAGCCTAGCAGTGTATGGGATAAAGGAGATGGCCTTAAAGGAAAGTCAGGAGAAGGGTTCAGTTCTATTCAGCTTACTGAGACTACTAAGAGAAAGTTAAAAGAATGTCTTAATATTAGTGAAAAGAATGTCTCTGATGATGGTTCTGATCTTAATACTGATAATCTAATAGCCTTATTTACTGGACAGATAGAAGAACTCTTTAGAGAGGAAGCTACTGAACAAGTCAAAAAGAGTAAGATTGTCTTCTGCATTGATGCATCTGGTTCTATGGATGCTCGTATGGTTGATGGAAAGTTAAGGAGAGATGTATTGGCTGATAGCGTTCAATCAATGATTAATGTCTTAAATGAAGTAAGAGAAACAGATGGATTAGACGTTGATTATGATGTCGTTGCATTCACTCAAAGAGCTACTAAGTTAAAAAAAGAAAGCTGGAGAAGAGATTATAATTACATGAGTGGTGGAACTAATATCTTTAGAGCAATGGAAGAATCAATAAGTATTCTTAATAAGAATGAAATTGAAGGTAATAAGTTAGTTATCCTTGTTACTGATGGAGAGGTTCAGAAAGGACAATCAGAGACAGTAGAGAAGCTAATTATGAGTAAGAATAGTGATATAAAAGCTATGCTCATAGGAATAGATGTAAAGGTTGATGGATACTTTGCTAAGAATCTATGTGGAGATAATAATATTGTATGCATGGACCACGCAGAGCAAATAATAATGGAAGCTTTACAAACAATGTTAGAAGGGAGTTAATATGGACTTTATACTCGGATGTATTATGGTTGCTGTAATAGTTACCGTTGGGTTCTTCTTTTTGAATATAATGGACTTTATACTCGGATGTATTATGGTTGCTGTAATAGTTACCGTTGGGTTCTTCTTTTTGAATATAATCTTTGGATTAATAATTGCAGCTGGAGCATTAATCGTTGGATTAATTGGATGGATAGGTGATAAGCTAAGGGGGAAATAATGGGAAACGTTGTTAAAACTTACCCTAGCAAGAGTAAGCCAGGAAAGGAATATCATGTAATAAAAGCGAGTGATGGAACTTTCTATTGTGATTGTTGGCAATGGAAAAGGAATAGAACTTGTAGTCACCTTGAGAATTATCTTAAAGGAAGGATACTGCATGGTACTGGCTATACGATGCCTAATACAGAAACTAAAAAGGGAAGTGTCGAAGATAAGATAGACAACGTTATCAACAACTTCTTCCCAAGATAATTATTCACCTGAGAAGGGCGAGTCGTCA
>Ga0222656_1000359_pt1 | contig 18374 bp, 15 predicted proteins | sample AntAcemetagen472_FD_179808 | JGI IMG/M metagenome (GOLD analysis project Ga0222656, IMG submission 179808) | Saline water microbial communities from Ace Lake, Antarctica - #472 | ecosystem: Environmental > Aquatic > Non-marine Saline and Alkaline > Saline | place: Antarctica: Ace Lake... | reverse complement strand
GGTATTCAAGTGGTAAGTCTGCCCAATATTTTTGGTGAGGAGATCATGACCGGACTCATCGAAACGAATGACCATGAGTTTTTTAATCGCAAATCTATCAAAAACATGTATCCGGCTGTCTATCATTTTGAACCGCTTCTCCGGAAGCTTGAGAAAAAACTGAAGTCTCCTGTGACAGTAGAATTTGCTGCGGAATCTTATGATGACGCCTATCTCTTTGCAGTATTGCAACTAAATACCTCCGAGCTGACCGGAAGAGCGACTCTTCTTTCTGCAATCGATCTCTATCAGAAAAAGATTATTGATAGCGAGCGTGTTATGGAATTGATCAAGCCCTACCATCTCACGCAAATATTTTCAGATCGAATCGACGACAGATCATTCAAAACATTAAAATTTTTCTGCAAAGGAGTTTCAATATTACCTAGGACAGCCGTTTCTGCCAAAGTATTTTTTTCTGCAGCCACTGCTATTAAAGCCAAAAAAAGTGGAGAAAAAGTATGTATATGTAAAGAGAGTTTCGTTCCTTCCGACACATTGGTTATGGCAGAGGTTGATGCTATATTAAGTTTGACTCCGGCTGCAATTCATGTTGTCACAGCTTGCCGCAGTTATGGAGTTCCAGCTTTTCTAAATCTGGAAAAGTTTAGTGTTACTCTGAAAGGAAATCATCTTATTAATGAAGTCGGGATGATTATCTCGGAAGGAGATTGTATCACAATTTCCAGTAAAAGACATACTATTTTTCGCGGACAGGCAGCTTATAAACCAGCTCGTTTTCAAAGATATTTGAAAGGCGCAAAACTGGAAATGAAAAAGAAGGAGAGAACGGTATTCGAGAATATGGCAAAGGCGTTCAAGGTATATGATCAACTCATAGAAAATATGCAGGTCGAACATATCGTGAAAATTGATGAATTGATAAAATTGATAAGGAATAACCTGCAAAAGGATCCCGAAAAGGCGAAAAAAATAATGAACTCCTGGGTTGATTCCAATACAAATATTTACATTGAGCAACTCTTACAAAGTGAACTGGGAAGCCATCAGGATCAGCATAAACTCTATCAACTTCTGTCCTTGGAGAGAAAAATCAAACTTTTCAAGACGATCATTCCAATTTGCAGAAAGAAAAATTTAAAGGGTTATACGGCTGGGTCATTTATGCTCGGAAGGTTTCTCTGCCAGCAGCATCCTGTTGCTTTCTGGAATGCATTCTCCGAAGATTTGATCGCAGCTATGTTGAACGAATATGTTCTTTTTGAAAAATATACAAATGTTCTAAATAAAGTTGGCGAACGCGAAGTGAACAGAGCTCGAAAAAAAATCCTCGAAGATGGTTTGGGACAGATCAAATTAAAATTGGGCAATGTTTCGACTTTTATAACACTTAAACTTTCCGATAAGGATCTGGAAAAAATCAAATCGTCAAGTCAAAAAAATATAGATAATGATACCCTGAATTTGATCGAAATGCTCGAAAAACCGTATGGTTATTTCTTCAATTATCAAGCTGAATGGTCGTTTGACAGATTAAAGGAAATTTGTGCGGCAGAGAATTTGCCGATCCCAAATGAGAAAGATCGCTAAAATATTTATTCGCCTTTTTTGAATACCAATCATTCTTTCATTCTCTGAAATTGCTATGCCAATAAAATTTCAACTGAGAGTATTCTTCTGATATAATTTTACCTTGACATTTTTTGGGGAGGGAAATATATATATCACAAATAACCATTTGGGTAGGACTATATGAAACAAAAAAGAATTTTTTTTATTTTACTTGGAATAGCCATATTTCTAATCCCATGCCTGGCATTATGTGATACGAATGTATCGGGCAATCAATCCGGAACATGGTCGCTGGCAAACAGCCCATATTTTGTTATAGGTGATGTGACTATTCCCTCCGGAAGCTCGCTTGTTATCGAACCCGGAGTACTCATCGAAGTACAGGGATACTTCATTATTAATGCGGAAGGTTATATCACCGCACAGGGAACGGTTTCCGATTCAATTAAATTTTATGGGCAAGGTACAACCACATGGAAAGGCATCCGTCTGGAGGATGAGATAAACCAAAACGATTTTATGTATTGTAGGATTTCCAATACCAGCGATACCAATGGATATGGCATTCATTCGGTAGGTGCTCGGGTAATCATAATGAACTGCTTTTTTGATGATCACAGAAAAGCAGTGAATTTCTCTGCAATGGGTGATGAGAATCCTTCCTATATGGAAATTTCAGATTCTAAAATCTCGAACTGCGAACAGTGCGGAATAATCATTACAGAAAATTCAAATGTTTTAATTGATAACTGTGAAATCACTCATTGCGGGCAGGGAACAACCTATTGGCCAGGAATCCAGCTTTCTATTCAGACTTCAAGCGGTGAATGCAATCCAACGATCACAAACAACCACATCCATCATAATGACAAGCAGGGTATCACTCTGGCTAATCTTTATAATTATGGAGAGATGGCTCCCCATGTTGAAAATAATGTAATAGAGTACAATCTTACCGGCGTATATCTCTACAATGGGCAGGGCTATTATAAGAATAATGAGATATGTAATAATTTTATTGCCGGTGATCCCGACTCCGGTGCAGGAGTTATGCTCTATGGCTCTGGCACAAACGGCACGTTTGTACAAAATGAGGTGGCTTTCAACTTTTGCGGCTTCTACTGTATCAATAATGCAACATCAAATCTTGGGGATCTTGGCAATCTGAACACCAATGATGATGGTGAAAATAATATCCACGACAATATCGATGGAACCGGTACAACTTTCAGCGTTTACAACGGATCATCTTTGGACATGAAAGCGGAAAATAATTCCTGGGATAGTGATAATTATACTGAAATCGCTGCAACTATTATTGACGGAAATGATAATCCTTCATACGGGATTGTTGATTTTGATCCGATATATATCGGTGTTGCACAGGACCCGCAAATTGAAGTGGCTGCATGCAATCTTATTGGAAACCTTCCTAACCCTTTTACTCATTCAACGACTATCTCTTTTGCTATAGGATCACAAGCACATGTTTCGATCGAGATTTTCAATCTGAAATGTCAAAGAATAAAAACTCTACCATCCACATCCCTCAATAAAGGCACACACTCAGTTGCATGGAATGGAAAAGATGATACTGATCAAGAAGTTCCGAGCGGGATTTATTTTTACAATCTGAAGGTTAATAATGAAGTGACCAATACCGGGAAGTGTGTGCTGATTAGATAAAATCATATTCCAATTCTTAAAAAAGATGGGCTGTCAGTATAAAAACCGGCAACCCATCTTTTGTAAATGGATTCTCCATAACTACTATTTCTCTACCGTAATACCACCATTTTTTTTGCAATTACTTTCAACCGAAGCACGACAAGAGAATAGCATAAGTTACAATAATATATCGCACTTATGGCGCTCTGCGACTTTTATTCACTTATCGGAAGCTTACGCATCCGGTTATAAATATTCAACACCTATGGTGTAGAATTTTATGAATGTAAAATTAAATTTAAAGTTCCGATAGGAACGATATGTTTGTAACGGTGAGTGTCAGCTCTAAGAACCCGGAACCAATAATGATATTAGCACCATAGGTGCGGAATGTAAATTTCTTTATATTCGCATAAGTATATATCATGTTCTTATCCAAAAGTGTCATGGGTCTGAAAAAATTTTGGGGGTATGCAACGTTAAAATTATTATTCTTGACACCATAACATCTTTAAGACAGTAAAGTTTTAAATAAAAGCAATTAATCCAACAGCAATTCAAGGGCTATAAAATTACGATGAAAATTACTTTGCGATCACTTTCTTTCACTACCAAGATGCTCCTTCTCATTCTTGTCATACTTATTTGCACAACTATTGCATTTATGCTGCTCACCCAGCATGAAGTCGAGAAGATCATGTGGAATACTGTCACTGCCTCAGTTCATGATATGCGGAAACTCATTTCTTTGTATGTTGATAATGAATATCGTGGTTTGCTTTTTCATAAAGAATATGCACTGAACCGATACAAAGAGCAGATCAAAAACGTCACGGGGATCGTTATTTCAGACATAGACTATTACCATTCGCTTTATGAAAAGGGAATTCTTTCAGAGCAGGATGCAAAAGCATTTGCCCTCGAGAGCGTTGAGAATTTCCGTTACGGAAATAATGATTATTTCTATATATATGATACCGATCTTACAGCAATCTCACATCCTGACCCGAACATCAAGGGCAAGGACATGACAGAATACCAGGATGTGAAAGGTAACTACCCGCTGAAGATGATCAAGGGAAAAATGCTTGAGTCTGGAAATGGTTTTGAGTCATTCTGGTATATCCACCTCGATGAATCAAAACCAGTCGAGAAGCTCACATACAATTACTATTTCAAACCATGGAATTGGATTATCGGAACCGGCGTGTACATCGATGATATTGATAAAGATATAGAGAGTAAGCTTGAAGAAATTCTTAGCGAATTTCGGAAAACATTCTCAAAGATCCGTATCGGGGAGAACGGGTATTTTTTCATTTTCGATAATAACCACATTTTTCTTGTCCACCCCACAATGGAAGGTGTTGATTTTGACGATGTAGATATTCCGGGAATGGGTATTGAGCATTACGAACATCTTGTTGAAGCATCAAAAAATCCCGATAAACCCTATACTTATTTCTGGGATAAACCTGGACATCCGGGTAACTTGAACTACAAAAAAATCGCCTATGTTGATCTCTTTGAACCGCTCGACTGGTATATTGTATCCGCATTGTATGTTGATGAAATGAGGGAACCAGCAAGACGCCTCTTTCATAGGGAAATCTTCATTACACTTGCTGCCTTACTTATAGCATGTGTGATCACTTTTTTTATTGTCCGCCGCTTCACAAAACCTGTCAAAATCCTTACAGCACACGCCCGGCAGCTTACGGAAAACAATTTTGGTACAACTGATTCGACAGAGTTAACTCACCTCACGAGAAGCTCCCATGATGAAATGGGACAGCTTGCAGAGACCTTTATCAGTATGGAGAAAACTCTTCAACAATATATTACCGATCTCAAACTAACCACTGCTGCTAACGAGAAAATAAGAAGCGAACTCCGAATTGCTCATGAAATTCAGATGAGCATGCTTCCTCAAACATTTCCTGCTTTCCCTGCACGGAATGAGATTGATATCTACGCATTGCTCGAACCTGCAAAAGAAGTTGGCGGTGATCTCTACGATTTCTTCTTTATCGATAATAATCACCTATGCTTCTTGATAGGAGATGTGTCCGACAAAGGAGTGCCTGCCGCTCTTTTCATGGCTCGAAGTAAGAGTCTGATACGCGCCACAAGCATGCTACTCAAAAAAGGACAAGCCGGCATTCCATCTCCTGCAGAAATTATTTCCGAAGTGAATTTCGAACTCTATCATGATAATGAACATTGTATGTTCCTGACGCTCTTGCTAGGAATTCTTAATGTTGCGACTGGGCACATTTCACTCACGAATGCTGGTCACAATCCCCCCTATCTTCTCAAAAAAGATCAAATAGAATTAATCGAACTTCCCCATAAAACTCCACTTGGCTTGCGGCAAAACGTTCAATATACCTCAGAAGAAATAATGCTATCAGGCAATCAAAGCATATTCCTTTATACAGACGGCATAACTGAAGCAACAAATGAAAAGGATGAACTGTTTGGAGAAAATAAATTAGAAAAAACTTTACGAACTCAACCTGATTCAAGTCCATTTACAGTACTAAAAATGATAATAAAAAAAGTTCATGAGTTTTCCGGAAAGACACCACAATCCGATGATATAACAATGCTTGATATCCAGTATTACAGCAAGCAATAAGAGGAGCAATTATGCACATTACAACAAATAAAGAACAAGGCATACGCATTATCAGTGTTGAGGGGAAGGTCGATTCCTTCACATCAAAGGATTTTCAAGATAGTTTGATAAAATACATCCTTGATGGGGAGTACAATTTCCTTATTGATTGTTCAAAACTTGTATATATAAGCAGTGCCGGCATTCGCGCCTTTTACTTTGCTCTTCGCGAACTTAACAGCAATGGTGTTATCGCACTCTGTTCTGCGAATGACGATATATTACATGTTCTGGAACTCGTCGATTTCCATTCCGATTTCCCGATCTTTAATACGATCGACGATGCAATAAATGAATTGAAATAATCAAAAAGTTGAAAGGATAACATATGAAAAAAATTATTATTTTCAACCTGCTTTTACTACTGCTTATTTTTGCCGGATGTTCCACTAAAAAAGATATCACTATCGGGGCGCTTCTTTCCCTGACCGGAGATCTTTCATCATTTGGCACATCTGTTAAAGTAGCATGCGAAATCGCAGAGCAGGATATCAACTCCTATCTGACATGCATAGGAAAACCTTATGCTTTTCATATCGAATTTCAAGATACTCAAACAGACCCAATAGTTGCATTACGCAAGGCAAAGTTGATGCATTCAAAAGGGATCAAAACGATTATTGGGGTTCAGGCAAGTTCCGAACTCTCTGCCATCAAGCCATTTGCAGACGAGAATGATCTGATCGTCATCAGCACAGAAAGCACAGCTCCAGAACTCGCAGTTGCAAACGATTTTATCTTCCGGCTGATCCCGGATGACACTCATCAGGCAGTTGCAATAGTAACGTTAATGGAGAGTATGCATTATAAAGCTGTGCTGCCAATTTGGAGGGATGATATCTGGGGCAAAGGTCTTATTAATGCAATGGGTGAAAATCTTAAGAACACTTCAATACAGTTCATTGAGGGCACCGCTTATGATCCTTTCTCCAAGGATTTTGATGAGTATATAACCCGGTTGGATGCTCTCGTAAAAAAGTCATTAAAAAGATATTCACCCGATGAACTATGTATATACTTCCTTGCATTTGATGAGTCTATTCCCATTTTTGAAGTGCTCTCCGAACATCCAATCCTTATGAAACTACAATGGTTTGGAAGTGACGGGACTGCTAAAAACGAAGATATCAGAAAAAGTAATAGGGCAGCTCAAACATCGATCGATATCAACTTTATCAACCCGATGTACAGTCCTCAAGAAACTGAAAAAGCTCATTTTCTCGGATTACAGCTCATGAATAAATACGATGTGAGTCCTTCGACTTATTCCTCAGTAGCGTATGACGCATGCTGGCTGGCTGCATTATCCCACATTGTTACAAGAACCGGGGACCCCAAAGAGCTCGCTGATGCCTTCATACACACTGCAAATTCATATTATGGATGCACTGGCTGGACAGTATTGAACAAAGCTGGGGATAGAAAATTCGGCAACTACGATTTCTGGAAAATTGAGGGAAAAAACGGTTCTTATGAATGGACATCAGACCTTACCTTCAACGAAGAAGATCATACATTAAACAACAAATAGAAAGGTCAGAAATGAGAAAATCGCTCCTTGTATTATTCTTACTAATTATGTGTGCTACGACACTCAATGCTGCGCCTGTAAAAAGCGTAGTGATCCTTAAATCCGTGTTCAGTTTACTTCAGGAAAGTCTGTTTGTGATGTTCATATTTTTCCTGTTCAGCAAAAGTGAAACCTTTAAGAATGTATTTACAGGTAAGGCAACTCCCTGGGATTCGGTAAAAACAATAATCCTTTTCGTAATAATCGGTATCTATGGCACGACTTTGGGTATTCCGGTAGTTGGGGCACTCTCCAACATCCGTGACACGGCTCCATTTGTTGCCGGCTTTATCGGTGGACCGGTCATCGGTATCATTACAGGATTCCTGGCTGGATTGCACCGTTTTCTATTAGGTGGTTTTACTCAGCTTCCCTGCTCTCTTGCGACTCTTCTCGCAGGTGTGATCGCAGGACTCGTTTCCAAATCCTTTAAAAAATCACTCTCCTACTGGATGGCAATTACTGTTGTTGTGTGCCTCGAGCTTTTCCACATGATATTGATACTTCTGCTTTCAAAACCTTATGCAAATTCTATTGCGCTTGTAAAAGAAATTATACTTCCAATGGTTCTTGGGAATGCAATCGGAATTTTCATATTTGTGTATATTTTACGAAATGTTGTAAAAATAGAGGACAAATAAAAGAATAATAAGGTAATTAAGAGGGTTGTTCTTGCATGAAAAAAGGACATATAGTGCTTATGGACATATAACTGTCCAAAAATGATATATTTGATTCATTTAGGACAGCAATGAAATAATATAAAACTTATTTTTTTGTTATCAAATTATTAGATTTGGTTTTATGAAGGGCTAATATGACTGCTTTTGTGCGATTTTTTTTAAAAAATTTTTAATTCTTTTTGGATTATTGGAATATTTCTTATTCTCTTTACAAAAAAGCACCAGGGCTTTCATAATCTTATAGCAGGAACAGTAGTAGTGAAGGAGAAATAAAAAACCCGGCTTAAGAATCCTCAAGCCGAGTTAATCAAATTTATGAGTAGTTATCTACTGCACCTGATCAACAGCCCATTTCAACGCATCCTGCAGCATATCCTGATCGGGAGATTTGATATAACCATTCTCAGTAAGTGAAGCAGTGAGGTTTCTTGCATAATCAATATCTCTTTTTGCTATTTTGAACGCCTCTTCGCGGGTCATCGTTATCCTGGCAACACCATCTTTGATCGCCTGCATTGCAACATCGGCAGCTTCTTCAGGGAAGACATTTGCTTCATCCATTTTGGGAACAATATTTTCAGGATCGATACCGCGTTTTTCTGCATAGTTCGCCAGTGAATAAGCTGCAGCGATAGCCATATTATCAGTCACTTTTTTGGCACGAACCATCAAAGCACCTTTCAGAATACCCGGGAATCCAATTGAATTATTCACCTGGTTCGGGAAATCACCGCGTCCTGTGGCAACAATGAATGCTCCTGCTTCTTTCGCCGCGTATGGATATATTTCCGGAACGGGATTCGCACAGGTAAAGACGATCGATTTATCAGCCATCGAGCTTATCCACTCTGGCTTGACTGTATCAGGACCTGGTTTGGAAAGTGCAATAAGCACATCTGCACCTTTGCAGGCCTCAGCAAAATCACTGATCCTGTCAGGATTTGTCTTTTCACAGAGCTCCAATTTTCGATAAAAGCGTTTATCGGCTTTGATATCCTCTCTGCCGGCATGCAGTCCCCCCTTGGAATCGAACATTATCATCTTCTTTGGGTCACCACCGGCAGCAAGAATTATCCTGGCGATCGTAGTATTTGCAGCACCTGCTCCTAAATAAACAATTTTTACATCCCCGATTTTCTTATTAGCTAATTTCAATGCATTGATAAGACCTGCAAGCGTTACGCAGGCAGTACCTTGCGCATCATCATGCCATACCGGAATGTAGCACTCTTCACGAAGCGTATCCAGAACCTTATAACAATTGGGTTGAGAAATATCTTCGAGGTTGATCGCTCCAAAGCTGGGCTGGCACATCTTCACAAATTCAATGATCTTATCAGGATCGTGTTCACCTTTTTCATTATAACTATCCACACAAAGCGCAACAGCATCAACACCGCCAAGATATTTCATTAGAAATGCCTTTCCTTCCATTACCCCGAGACCTCCCGGAGGAGTACAGTCACCATCCCCCAGCACACGTGTTGAGTCACTTACCACAGCAACGAGATTACCTCTGTTTGAAAGTTCAAAAGAAGTGTCATTATCATCACGAATAGTGGTTGATATTTTAGACACGCCCGGTGTGTACCACACGTTGAACCAGTTGAAACCAAAAACGGCAGCTTTCGGTACAGTCTGGATCTTACCATTGTAAAAACGATGAGATAGTTCAGCGAGTTTTTTTAGAAAAATTGTTTTCGCACGAGCTTTCTGTTCTTCCGTGAATTCGTCGGGAAAGACTTCGTCTAGATTCTTCAATGAGAGTTCGACTTTTTTCATCATTTTTTTTCCTCCACATCCATATATGTGTATTATTAATGCATTCTTATTCTACGCCTTGAGTCCGCTCCTCCCTGATTTGGATCATACTTTTCTACCAGAGATATAGTATCACCTTCTGCGACACCTTCCACGATCTCCACTTTCTGAAGGTCATTGATGCCGGTTTTTACAATTGAAGCTGTAATAAGTGTGTCAGATTTTACGATATAGACGACGTCGTTGCCGTCATCATCCTGAAATATTGCCTGTATTGGGATCGTGATAACCTCATTCCTTGTTTTACCAATAATTGTCACGTTCGCACTCATGCCCGGGCGAAGGTCTTTCAAATTTTCTTCGATAGAAACCTTCACCTGAAATGTTCGAATATTATTGCTCGCAATCGCTGCCATCGGTGAAATATGTATGATTTTACCGCTATATTTTTTATCCGGAAAAGCATCGATAGTGATTTTAGCATCTCTTCCGAGAGATATCTTGCCAATATCAACTTCATTTATATCCGTAAGGATGATCATTTGGGAAAGGTCTGCAATGGTTATGAGTACTGTTCCGCCGGAATATGACTCGCTGGAAACGACCATTTCTCCCTCTTCGACATTTTTATTTATGATCATGCCGGATACAGGAGCAGTGACCTTCATATTTGTTTCTGTTATGCCAATCTCTTCAACGAGTTTATATTGTTCCAGTGCAGAATCATAGCTGATCTGTGCTAATTTAAGTGCGTTCTGTGCATCCCGCCACTCTTCATCAGATATGAGATTTTTATCGTCAAGCTCTTTACTGGATTCATAATCTTTCTGTGCATTCTCGAGATTGATCTCAGTTGTTTTCAGAGTGCTTTTAATTCTTGAAAGGGTTTGTGCCTGAGCCATATCCGGCTCAATTTCTGCAATGATATCACCTACATGAATGGGCTCACCCTCTTCCACGAACATTTTACTGATGCGTCCGCTCAACTTTGACTTCACACTGACTTCTTTAACTGGTCGAATTTCTCCTACTTCATCAAGCACAATTGAGATATCGTCGATCTTGGCAACTGCGGTTGGTGTTTTTTCATCACCTTTCTGCTGAGTTGTCTTCTTTTTACCTGTCACAGACACAACAACCACCACGATGATAACGACCACAATTATGATCCACACAAATTTTTTCATACTTACCTGCCTTAATATCTATTTAGTAATTTATTGTTTGTAATAAGATGAATATTTTCCTGAGCCATGATAAGAGAATAATACTGGCTGATCCTGGAGCTCATGCTTTTAAAGCGTTCCTGCCGTGCATTTTCCAGCTCAGTCATGTCTGCTTGCCCGAGACGGTATTTTTCATTCACCAGACTGAAATGCATTTCAGATAGATTTTCCTGCTTTTTTGCAAGTTCGTAGCTCTGCTGAAGCTGGTTGAAATTTTTTACTGCCTGCAAAAAATCCTGCTGTTCTCCTTTTTTCTTATGTTCATATAGGAGTCTCGCTTGCTTATAACTATAATGAGAAGATTTATTTGAGGGAAGATTCGTCAAGGAATTAAGCAAAGGATAAGAAAGGGCAAGTGTATATTGAGTCGGGGAACTTTTAGCATCAAAATCAAAGAGACCGCTCTTTTCCCAGGGAAGCGTTTTATTCACAGAAAAACTTAATGTTGGAATGAACTCCAGCCAATTCTGAACAAAACTCAGCTTGGATTGTTTCATGCTTTCTTTATAAGACTTTACTGTAAGATTTTCATCAATATCCAGACTGAATGTCTGGTTTTCGGTAAAGGCATAATCGAGTTCTGCAAAAGTATAACTCTCATCGTAATCAATACTCAACAGGAAGCACAGATCCATTTTGCTGTTCTCATAGTTATATTCTGATTTCAATGAGTCGATCTGCGCGCTTGAAAGATCGATTTCCGCCTGTTGCATATCGAGCTCGGAAACTTTGCCGTAAGTTCTCAGGGTTTTTGTTTCATCATAGTTCATCTTTGCGATATTAAGCGCCATTTTGGAAACGTCATTTAGTTTTTCCTTAAGAAGCACATCCAGATACGAGGAGATGATATTATAGATGAGATTTTTTCTCGTGATCTCAAGATCGATCTTACTTTTCCTGAGAGATGAAAGATTGCCTGTGATATTGAAATATCGGTAATCATCGCTGGAAACAGTTTCGGTAATACTGATATTTCCGGATTTTGAAGTTGGACTGGAAGGTTCTGTATTTGAAATCGAATAGTTTGCATTGGGCAGGATATCAAGGAATGAGGAGTAGAGACTTTGCTTTGATTTCTGAAGCGTGTAGGTCTGGTTTGTGATATCATAAGAATTTTCCAGCCCGAGCTGGATGACCTTATCAATGTTGAAGGTTTCGGCATAAGACATGCCAGCACATAGTAGTATTAATGCGCAAAGGAATATTTTTTTCATGTAGACCTCTCTCTTTATTTCATTTAGAAGATAATAATCAAAATTATGTTTAAAAAACCAAAGAGCAATCCGAAAAAAGCCCCTATGATCACCAAAGGTTTTGTGAGATAATATTTTGCTTTATCTTCAATAAATTTTATGTTTTTATCTGAGAACAAATCGAATATTTTTTTTCTGATCTGATATTTTTCTGCAAGATTGGGAATAAAATTCCTGAATAGTTCTTTTAAAAAATGATCTGACACAACCTGCACAAAAGATAGAACCGGCTTTTGGATAAAGTTTGGGAGATTCGGCACCAATGCCTTTTCTTCCGTCCATTCATGTACCTTTTCGTAGATGGTTCGAATAAATTCTTCTTTCTTAATATTTACCACACCGCCCGGGTAGCGCTCTATGTAGGTTTCATATTTTTCCTTGATGATCTTGGCGATCTTATTCCTAAAATAAATGAGAATTCCAACGACGGGAAGTTTTTTGCCAAATAGTCTTAGTTTCTTTCTCGGATGAAAAAATATAAGAAGAAGGAAATAGAAAAATCCGATTCCCCAGAGAATATTAAGTACAAAAATTATAATGATCAAATACCACGGCATCAGAAACCTCGACCTATTCCTCCCCCTCCGCTCATGCCTCCTCCGAAGCCGCCGAAGCCACCAAAACCACCACTACCACTGCTCCAGTTACCGCCCGAGCTTCGTCCACCGCTCATTCCACCGAGAAACAGGAACGGCAGGAATCCCATGCGCCCCCCTAATATCAGCATAAGAATAATAAATCCAAAAATGAATTTTATGACACTTCTGGCACTTGTTTTACTGCCAATTTGATATGATCCTTCAGGAACGCCATCGAACTGCACCTCATAATGTTTACCAATGACAGAAGCAAACGCAAGATATCCCTGGAGAACACTCTGGTCCCAATTACTATTTCTGAGATAAGGAACCATATAGTTATCTGCTATCTCGCCTGCGAGTCCATCTGTGATGAAACCCTCTGCGCCATAGCCGATCTCGACCTTCAGCTTGCGTTCATTAACTACAATTAGTATCAGGCAACCCTTATCGTCCTTGCTGCCTACACCCCATTTTTCATATAATTTATTAGCGTATGTATAATATTCTTCACCCTGGAGATCCTTCACGATAGCAACTGCAAGCTCAAAGCCCGTTTTTTGCTTTATCTCGAGCGCAAGGTTGTTAAGCTGACGTATTGTACTGCTGGAGAGCACGCCCGCAAAATCATTCACCCACTGCGTGGGAGTCGGGTACGTTACTTTTGCAACGAGCAAGAAGGGTATGAGAACGAGTATTCCGATAATGAGAATAATTCTTTTTTTCATATATGCATAACTATCTTTTTGATAATTTGGTTTTACAAAAAATGAAGCTGATAAATTTACGTCAACTATTATTTCCGATTTGCAGCCCTGGTAGTTATGAAAACTACAAAAGGAAGTAATAGAATTCAAAGAAGCTTTTACCATAGAGCACAGTGATAAGTTTAAAACGAACAATCATTACTTGAGACAAATAGTAAGACTTAATATTCATAAAGTAATTTCATGAATTATTGGAATTTATACCACAAATAACATAATTTTTTAAATCAAAACCTTTGTTAATTCATATTAGTAATCAATTCATAAAAAAGTCCGCATCAAAAGACACGGACCTTGTAGTGTTACTATAATTGAATTTTAACGAGTTAACAACATCTTTCCTGCAGATGAATCAACTGAACCATGCAGTTTATAGAAATAAATTCCATTTGCAACACTCTGACCTGCTTCATCTTTGCCATCCCAATCTGCAAAACCGTTTTGAGGAGTCTCAAGAGTTAATGACAAAGTACGAACAAGCTGCCCTTTGGCATTATAAATAGCCACCTTAGCCGCTTCGTTCAGCGACTTCTTACTGCTGAAAGATATCTTTGTTGAATTTCCAAATGGATTTGGTTGATTTTGTGAGAAGATTATATTTTGAATTGGCTCATCATCGACACCGATTCCGGGGAATTCAATTTGAATAACTCCCTGTGTGATCTCACCGCCGGTCTGGGCGCCTTGCCCCTGAACGAATGAACCAAATGAATTATCATTAAAATAATAATACATGATCTCACCCCAATCATCACCAATATCTTTAATATTCTGTGAGATGTAGGGATAGACAGTGATCTGGTTCGAGAAATCAAAGTTCGGGTTATAAATATCGGTAAATTCGAGAGGTTCCGACCAGGTAAGACCATTATTGCTGGAAACAGAAATGTATATCAGCGGGTGCTGTGCATAGGCAGCATAAGCTGGATCACCATCTTCTGCAAGCTGCACATAGGTTCCGTCCACCCACATCTGGAGCAGCCAGTTATTCTCTACGTTCACGGCTTGCTTTTGTGTATTTTCATGGAAAAGTGCAGCCCCGCCCGAAGGTTCATATTTTGAATATGCCACTCTATAAACATAGAGAGTATCGCCTCCCTCTACACCCCATGGCACATAATGACCTGAAGTTCCTGTATCCATCCATGGAAATTCCGGCACGTTGTGATATTCAAAATCAGTTCCGTTCCAAACTAATTCTGCTGAGGGAAGATAGTGATTAAAGTAATAGGTACTACCTTCATCAGTGTATCCGTAATACTGAATATACGGAAAGTGCAAACCATAATTATCAAAAGTTGCAGTGCTGTGATAGCCAATAGCACCAACTTCGAGTTCAGGAAGAATTTCACCTGAATTATTCTCAAATTGAGGAAGATTGGCAACGGTATAAAAATAATCTGTAGGACCATCTGAATACAGGTTTGCGTAATCCCAGGTCTCTCCGTAGTCAAAGGACTCCCACATGAATGCTCCTTCTTCTACCGGCATATCACCCAGGTCTCCTTCCAGCCACACCACACTTCCGATGAATGCAACATGACCATCCAGATTGGGATCAACTGCAAATGATTGGAAAGGTCGGCAGGATTTTGCTCGCCAGTCCGTAAACACAGTTACTTCATCCCAGTTTGCAGTATTCATGACCGTAGAAAAATCCGCCCATTCGGTATTCTCAATGTCTGCATAGAGAAGGCGCACATCTTCACATGGATATCCCGCAGCATTATTAGCTGCATTATTTGAGATCTGATACACTCTCTTGTAATTATCGCCGTCAGGTGAATCTCCTAAGTAGAGATAGGGCCAACAATATTGATTTGGCGGCGTGTTAAGAAATACGATAGGTGTAGCCCAGAATCCGGGAATTGAAAGTAAATGGTAGTCATCATAGTTAAAAGGAAGTTTGGGGTCTGCACCAAAATCCTCGTGCCAGGTTGCAAAGGGATTGCCGGTGGCAGGATGAACCGCCATACTTCCGTAACCCTGCAAGTAATCATATGTGCTGATGGTTGCCCAGTTTGTCCCGATGTTACCTGCCGCATCTGCATATGCCCAGTACTGACGACGGTTCGCGGTGGTCGATGCTGTGCCGAAAAATGTCATGTATGTGCCGCTGCCATAATCGCTCTGCGGTCGGATAGGATAGCTGGCATAACTTCCCGGCATGTAATCATAATAGGATGTCAATATGCCGTAGGGATTTACTACAATGTTATAATCTGGCACAGGGGTATTGTCCCTCATCTGTCCCTGGTACATTTTCATTTTTGATATATCGTAATTTTGGACAGCCCGAGGTTGGTTTTCAACGGCTTTCATAAAATCAGATGCGCCGGCGCTTGCTGCAAAAATAAGAAGCAGCATAAATAAAGAAATGGTAATTTTTTGCATGAGTTGCCTCCTCTTGTTCATTACCGTGTGTTTACTTGAATAAAATATTCAATACTTCTATCATAGGTTTTCTCCTGAGCTTCAGTGAAATAACAGGCCGGGAGCTCTCCCCTTTTTCTGTGATATGCAACGCATTCGCAGCACATACCCTTTTTATCGTATGGATATGTGCAATTGCACGTGTGCATATTTTCACTTTTTTTACATTCCATAGACATTCCTTTTAATTAATGAAATTCCATTGTACACCAAAAGCGACACCAAAAGGATTCACTTCATTTAGTTTGAACATGAAGTAATTTGAGTCAAGAATATTGAATATGTTTGTCAATTTCAAATAGAGCAAAAAACGTTTGATGCTCACACCGATCTCGGCAGAACAGAATAATTGATGGTCCACTTTATCTCCTGCGATATCAAGAAAATTACCAAGGTAGGATGCTTCAGCATTAAGAAATATAAAATTCATATGAGGTAGATGCTTCCTGTTTTTCCATTGAAACTTTGCCTTGTAAGACGGGTAATTTACAAGATCCTCCGGGCAATGTGTATAGGTAGCTGCAATCCGGTATGTATTATCTATCCCTAATATTCTTGAATGAAGTTCAGCATCAATATCTGCGCCAAACAGCTTGTAATCATCGAGTTGCTCATAGGCAGTTGATTCCTCGCCGGGTAACAAAACCCACTGTCCATCCCTCCTAATCTCATCATAAAATGCGGTAAGAGAAATCTTTGTATTTTCATTTGAGTAGGAAATTTCTGCATTACTGAAAATTATTTTCGTCTTGTTATCGAGAGCATAAATTCCATCATAGTAAAAGTTTTTCTCTTTTCTTCGAGCGCCCACGGACAATTTAGAATTGATAGATTCCGTTATCGGAATATCAAAAACAAGCTCCGGCATAATGAAAACCGTATCAGGTTTTTCAGAAAAGATCACATCATTGACAACTTTGATGGAATAGAAATCCGCAAAAATTCCAGGAGAATTAATAGCAACATGAATAAGATAATCGTGCATATATCCTTTCCAGTAAAAGTGATCAATACCCTGCAGATCAGCACGAAGTAAAATGTTTGTGGTATATTCTTCGAGAGGGAGATCGAAAGCAAGGTTGAACTGGTGGCGTACGATCGTATTCTTGGCTTTGTGAGATGAATTGTCATAAACGTGCTCTTTGCCGTACTGGTTCAGATAGGAAAAGTGAAGGATTTCGTCGAAAAAGAAGGCTTCAAATTGATTTATGATCGTTTCATTTTTCTGAAGATAAGGTGTATTGAGTGAAATTCCATAATCTGGATTGAATACATTATATATTTCATCAGCAGAGAATAATTTGATGAAGTTATAATTAAATTGATGTGTTGCAAAGGATTCTGTAAGAAATTTCTTTTGCACCTGGAACACAAAATTATCAAAGTAACATTTATTTCCCCATGGACTTGTATGCTCTCCGCTCTGTGCATAAAGCTGAAAATTAATGAAATCGGCAAATGTATTCTTGATGAAACCTATGCTTTTATTCTCATTATTGAAATCTCCATTCGAATATTGCACATCGGTAAGGAGCGCCCGGAATGAATTCTGCAAAGGGGCGAGCTCATATCTGCCATCATCACTATGGAGGACATAATAATTCAGCAAAGGATAAAACAAATCTTTGGGCTGCATAATATTATCAAATCCGGAGCTGAATATTCCAATCGAGCCCTTGTGATCGGGTACTATATAATGCGAATTCCCAAAAGTATAATATTCATCTGTCTGAAATGATTTTGCTTCATAGGAAAAAAAAGTGTCCTGCAAAGAAACAATATAATCTTCCAACTCCTCAATAGGTATCACCACGATGTTTGTATCCACTTCTGTTTCAGATATTACTGTGGTTAGAGAGTCAATAAAAAGTGAGTCCTGCTTCGTAAGAAGTTTTTCTTTTAAGGGATTTGTATTTTGAGCATGAAGTGTGCTTACAAGTAGTACTGCGAAGAGTATTATAATATATTTTTTCACAACCATTTATGTTCCTTATACCATGTATAGGTTTTGCTCACGCCCTCTTGCAGAGAGTAATGTGGCTGGTAATCGAGCAACTCATGTGCTTTTTCAATACTACACAACCAATAGCACTGGCGCATTTCTTTGACTTTCTGCATGTTTATTATTGCCTGCTTTTTTGTGAAGTACTTCATCCCCTCATTGAACAGGGCAAGAAGATAAC
>Ga0222656_1000351_pt1 | contig 18577 bp, 14 predicted proteins | sample AntAcemetagen472_FD_179808 | JGI IMG/M metagenome (GOLD analysis project Ga0222656, IMG submission 179808) | Saline water microbial communities from Ace Lake, Antarctica - #472 | ecosystem: Environmental > Aquatic > Non-marine Saline and Alkaline > Saline | place: Antarctica: Ace Lake... | reverse complement strand
CAAATCAAAAAAGACACCCAAAGATTCGCATAAATTCTTCACAATTCGACTATGAACTTCTTTTTCATTAACATCCTTGGCTTTCGACATTGCTTTCAATGCGGAAGTTAATTCTTTTGACAATCCAACAATTATTTTTTCAGGATCCATTAATTCTCCATTTCATTTTTTTTATTGCGAACATGTATTAGTTGACCTAAGTGAAATATGGAAATTGTCACTTTTTGAAAACTAAATCAGAGTTAAAAGAATACGGTTAACGAAATAACTTTACATAAAAATTAAATATATTTTGGTTTGAAGCGTATTTGTCAATCCGGCTTATATATCAAAAAATGCCATATAAGCTGGTACGGGCTAACGGTGTCATACCAGTCATAGCGGCATCTATGAGATGTACCGCTTCATTTTAGTCAATGATCAAGGTTTGACCCCATTCACGCTTGACCCCATTCACGCTGCTCTTCCACTACAAGGTCTACTGGAGCTTTTTCAGGAAGTTGATTATCTCGCGTGCCATGTGGTTGATGGTCTCGCGGTCTGTTCCGCTAAAAACGCCTGCGCTCAGGTCGCTTTGGACCAAGATCAGGTCTTTTGCCACTTTGTTTCCGTTGGATTTGGCGGTCAAAGTTACCTCTGTCTCAACTCCGGATCTGCCAGCCATGATCCCCAGCATCACCCTGGCAGTTCGAGAAACGCTCTTCGCGTTGGTGAGCTTTGCGTCCAACACGAGGACGTCTCTTGACTCCCCCGCCTTTTCATGCGGTGAGATCTCCTCGAAAAGGTTCTCAGCCGGTAGGTACTGCAGTAACACTTCCCGCATCTTCGCGACGTGTTCCGCAAAGTCGTCAAGCCCTTCCGCGGTCGTGAAGGGCCGAACCTCGAGTATTGGATACGAACTAATCTTAACTCCGGACGCGACACCCTGCGGCGTATGACGCGTTCCGACCGTGGCGCAGCCGCTCATCGCGACTGCAAAGAGTATAACGACAGTGGTAGAGATCTTCATGTGGTTCCTCCTTGTTTGATCGTTAATGTCTTCCCCAAAAGGCAGGGGCGAAGGGTAAGAGCAGCCAGGTCAACCGACGACTGACCTCTGGATAATGAGCAAGGCATCTCGACCGGCGCCTTACCGAAAAGAACCAGAGGATTGATTGGGTTTTTCAATTCCTTTGGGCACGAACGAACTTAATCAATTTCTGTCAAGAATGAAGACCTGACCCCGCTTTTTTTATTGAACACATCTGCGCCGTGAGATTGTATGGCCTTAAAATTATCACGCACGCCTTTGACCATCGGCTTCAAAAGATGATTATCTTGTGCTTCGCCAAAGGCTTCGCCATGCACTACTACCTGATGCTTTGAATCCACAGCACCTATGCCATTATAACCCTGAATCACGCCATGGGAAGATTTCATCTTGGCACTTTCATGATCCGTGATGTTGCTCTTGACTACATTGCCGGCATGGCTTTTCGTCTTCGCTGCAGCGCCTTGTTCGGCTACTGGAATGTATTCTCAAAGACAATTTCTTCAAGCGGAAGTTGCCCTGGCTTTGGCCAAGGATCTTTGATTCCTTTTCCGATCGCCACCATCGGCCCCATGACATGATCTTCCGGTAAATTGATTAATTCGGCAACTTGCTCAATATCGAAACCGATCATTGGACAGGACTCATAACCTATATCCTGAGCCGCAAGCATAAGAGACTGCATCGCGATTCCAATGGATCGCTGTGCTTCATCCCGCTGCAGCCATTCACGCCCTTCGTGGAAAGGCCCCATCCAATCGACCAGAAGGTCAGCAACTTCTTTGGGGGCATTCACCCAGTATCTTTCCGGATTCTTCCGCCATGCCTTGACGTCTGCAGTGAAAAGAACAAGTAACGAGGCATCGGTTATTTGTGCTTGGTCATTTCCAAATTCCTTTCGTATTTTCGCGCGTAGTTCTGGATCGCGGAGTATCACAAAACGCCAATGTTGAATATTAAAACTGGTCGGAGATTGAATAGTCGCCTCTAACAACTTCCTCTCTTCAGATTCTGTAAGAGAGTGTTTATCATCGAAGTGTTTTACTGCACGTCTCCTATAAATCGTTTCTATTGTATTCATTTCCATTCTCCTTCTAATTTTTGCAGGCGATCGCCGCCGGCGAAGCATCCGGCGGCGATAAGCATGGCGGCTTGCGTTCACGCGTATCAGTGTTAATAGATGTTCAATCGGGGGTACAATCGCAACCGGAGTCGGGCCACGCGAACTTATTGATATTTTTGAATTGACGTTCCAAAAATAGGTGTTTTTAATATTTGACGCGGTAGGAATGCCGGTCATCACCGCGTGACCTTTTGATATTATATTAAAAAGGTTATTATTCACAATTCACGATTTCGCATTATCCATTCTTTTAATCAATGATCAAGGTTTGACCCCACTCATGACCCCACTCATAAAGCTTAATTTATAGCGCAACAAACATACCAAAATTAACCCATTGATATCATGACTATTTAATTTTAACGGGATTCTCGGATGCCCATTTTTTTGTGCAGTATGCACAATTTTCTGTGCAAATAATGGAGCTATTTGTCATGGTAGGAATGCAGGTTATCACAGCTTGGCCTTGATCTCACAATTTGTAATGTCGAACTTATAATTTTCTCTTAAGTGTGCGTGTTGGGTGTCTTGAGCACCTAATGTGTGCAAGATGATTCTCACAGAAAATTGTTCAGTTGTGCATTGGTTATCGGGCATATAACCACAATTCGTAGTTTGATGGATATTATAAGCTGTTGATATTAAATAAAAAAATATTTTTATTCGCAAAACAAGATTTGACACCAATCACTAACAAATCCTAAATGCATTTGATTACTCCTTTCATTTTTATTAAGTTCAACGGACGCGAGATAAGCTGTACCCCCGACTTTGGGAATATGTTTCTGTATCGCGGTAGGAATGCCGGTTGCCCGGCACCCCCCGCACAGATCCGTACGTGAACGATTAATTCATACGGCTCCTACCTTGGGTTGGTGACGCAAAGTCGTTGGTTCGGGTATGGGTGCTTCACTCTTGATGTGGGTAACCACGTCCTCACCAGCCGTTTGAACCTTTCCCACGTTAGATTACGAGCCTTTTGGCTTCTACGCCTTAGTGCGTGAAACCACCCCCTCATAACCTCTGATCGAAAGGCATCTGTTGACTGTTTATTGCCGGGCACGGCATAGTAGTTCAGGTGGCCTTGTACGACGGAACGCAGCCACTTCCCCAGCTCGGGGACTGGCTCATGCCGTCGACGCAGGATTTCCTTCTTCACTTCCTTCACCTTTGCCCGCAGACGTTTGGCGATTGTCTTCCGCCGTATTGTGAACCGCTTGTCTTTTCTGGTTTTCGCACAGATATGCGTGAACCCCAGGAAATCAAAGGTTTCCGGCTTGCCCTCTCCTCGCTTGGACCGGTTTGCGGCTGCAAATCGTCCAAATTCAATGAGACGGGTTTTCTCCGGGTGTGGTTCCAGCCCAAATTTTGCCATACGCCCTTGCAATTCGTGCAGAAAACGTTCAGCTTCCTTCCGGTACTGGAACCCCATTACCCAGTCATCTGCGTAGCGCACGATGATAACATCCCCCTGAGCACTTTTCCGCCAATTATTTAACCATAGGTCCAAGACATAATGCAGGTAGATATTTGACAATACAGGAGAAATAACCGACCCCTGTGGCGTTCCTACCTCAGTCTCTGACCATTTTCCATCCTCCGACACTCCTGCCCTAAGCCACTTTCGGATCAGGCGGAGTAGTCGTGGATCTGCGATGCGATGCTCCACAAATTTCACCAGCCATCCATGATCGATGGTATCGTAAAAGCTGCGAATATCTGCATCAAGTACCCAATTTACCTTCCGTTGAGTGATTCCCACCCACAGTGCGTCCAGCGCATTGTGCTGGTTGCGTCCTGGGCGAAAACCGTAGCTGAACCCCAGAAAGTCCTCTTCGAAAATCTGGTTCAACACCCGAACCACTGCATGTTGGACTATTTTGTCCTCAAGTGCCGTGATGCCGATCGGCCGTTGTCGACCATCCGACTTGGGTATCCAGGTTCGCTTCGAGGGCTTTGCGCGGTATCTGCCACTTTGAACCCGCTCGTGGAGATCCGGTAAGTGGGTCTCCAGTTCCTCACCATATTGTCGCCATGTCACGTTATCTACCCCAGGAGCTACATCGCGCTTCAGCGCGTTGAAGCTGTCCCTAAGAAGATCCACCGTGATATGATGCATCAAGCTGGTGAAACGGAGGTTTTTATCCCTTCTTGCTGCTTCACGTATTCTGTCGAGTCTGTTCAATGCTTCCCCCTGCCTCCGCGTGCAGGTCGCAGTCAGCTTTTCAGAATTTCCCTTGGTCATCGGCCTTCCCTCCAGCACCTCCGCTATTGCTTACCCAATATTGTTCAGCGCCTTCTTCGGTACTATTACGATGTCTGACTTCTCATTAGCGTACATGTCAGGATTATGGCCACGGGCCTTCCCTGACCGATCCGCCCGGCTGTTGCCACTGACGGCTACCAATGAGATCTCCCGGTTCTCGAACATAGAGCGTCCACGCATGCACAGGTTCTTAGACTCCGCGGGGCCGGTGGGCGACTCGCTGCGTAACGCCGAACACCGTATTGCCTTACCTTTCGGACCAATAGGTCGGCACCCCGGAAGGGTGATTTCGGAGCTCAATAGCTGGCCTACGCTTTCCCCTGTCAACGCTTCACGCGCAGCCTCGCGGCCACCCGCGCATGACTCGGGGCCATGATGGAGCAGCTCCTCCTTTCATGTAGGGCTCTTTCATCCCCTACTCTATGCCGGTTTTATCCCGGCGCTTTCAGCCCGATCCCCATTCACCGCCCACAGATAAACTAGAAACTTATTATTTTAGGGGCGTCCCGGAAGTCCCGACCGATGATAATTTGGGAAAGTTCGAGTTCTTAACCCGATGGCCGCACCATTCCCCAACGGCTGCCGGCTGGTTTTTTTTTGTTTTTGTGCAGAACTACGGCAAGCCGTCTGTCTTCAATAGAGCTTTTTTTGCTGCCAAAAAAACGATGTTCACCATCTTTCGCTGAGCGAAAGAACATGCTGTGATGCGACGATGACATTTCCTTTAGCTCTGGCCTATCCTTCAGTGACTCCTCATATTCATACAGCTTTTGAAGCTCTTTCTTTGCTATTTCTTGCATAGCTCTTTGGAATAGATATATTTGAGTCATTTTCGAAGAATAAATCTCAAATATTTTTAGAAACTCCATGCTGTGATTCCCTCGATCTATTTCGCATAACGTCTTGATAACCTGCCACGGGTAGCCAGCAATAAGCTTGATTACTGCTGGAATCTTGGCAAAACCAATGAACTTCGATTCGCCTCAGTGGTAGTGGTCAGCGTTTATTAAATTGTTATGTGATTTATAAGTCCGCAACTGTTTTGTAGCATAGCCAATAAAGGTTTTCATTGTTGGCTATTGATTCCACCCCTCTTCGCTCTATTGTTTTTGAGAAAACGTGGATAACTCTTTGAAGCATTTTGAAAATTTGTTCTTCATTAAAATTGTTTTTTTCTCCTCTGAACGGTGGAATTAGCCCTAAATTATCTGCCTTCGCCCATGCCTCACATCCACTAGAGAAACCTTTGGAAGCAACAACAAGCCCAAAATATGTTGAGAAAATGGAATGTTTATTGAGCACCTTTAATACGTCTCCCCATTCTTGAACTGCGGAGGGTGGAACATTACTATCAAAGTCCTTACAGCTTATAAGTAACTTGGTATTTTCGGGGAAAACCATTGTTAATACATCGATTTCTTTTTTTGGATTACCTGTAAAACTTACAATAGTTTTTTCAGTCTTAACGATGTAATTATGTTCAATGGATATCCTGTCTTCGTTCAAAAAAACTGAACATGTTTCAAATATCTTTTTTTCAAAATCGTTTTTGAAGTTCATTTAGTAAATTATTGCACCAGGTCCATTGGGAGTAATACCCGTTAAAATATCCATTCCAGGCTTTAACTTGTCAGCTCGAACGTATTTGATTTGACCATCTTCAGTCTTAACGTGGAATAATGTGTCCTCTGAAACCTCAACAGCAACACCATTTCCTAAAGTAATTTGTAAAATTTGTGATTTCTTTTTTCTATGATGTAGAGTCGAGATTTTGGCTTTTATGTTTTCTTGTTTTTGAATATCAAAAGAATAAACAGAATAGTCCAAGTCAGAAATGTCTATGGAGATGCCGAATTCATCGTCAATTAATACTCTTTCTGGTTGTTTTTTTAATTCTTCAACAAGGTCGCTAATTTTATGAATATTGTTGTCCTTGTCGTAGATGGTCACGCTATGTTCAGGGACAGCCATTTCCTTATAACTCCGTTCAGAAAAATCATCAGATGAACACCAATCTCATCGCACATAACGTCGAACTGTGCGGCGCGGCTTTTTGCGTCCGCACCAGTGATTGGTTGGGCATTTTAATATTTAGGCTACCTGCCAAGCTACCTTGCTTCTATTAATAATACGGATTTAGAGACCTCATTGACGGCATTTGGAAGATTCGTAAAAGGGCCTAATATCACGTCAGGATTTTCAGGAGATTTAATAGCCTTTGCACTTGCTATTAGTGCCGAAATATAATGACTTTTTACAGCATAGTTAACCCCTTCCGGTAGGTCACCAGTAAAACGAAACACTCTGACGGCGTCAAGTTTACTTGTTGCTACACCAACTGCCTCGCCGTTCATGTTCATCAGCGGGCTACCGCTGTTTCCTGCTTGTAACTGCACGGTAGTCTGGTAAAGACGTGGATCATCTTGAAGGCCTGAGCGCGAACTAATGATACCACTTGTGACTTTAGCATTAGATCCAAGAATTTCTGTGTGAGGAAAACCGACCGTAAAAACAGTTTGGCCAACCTCAGCATCTTTCTTTGCAAGTGGTATGGACTGTGGGAGAGGTATATTTGAAAGCGGCAACAAAAGAGCGAGATCATTTATAGGATCAGCAGCAACTACGGATAGTTTTAAGGTGCTGCCATCATTAAAATGCCCAACTATATCTGTTGCACCATCAATTACATGCTGATTTGTCACAATAAAGCCAGGCTCAACAACCCAACCAGTTCCAGCGGATACAGTGTCTGGTAATCTTACTTCCCCCTGTTGACCTATGCGATTTAAAATTGTTGGGTCATTGACCAAAATTGCATCGCCAACACAGACAACCGACTGCCAGCAATTTCTTACCCAATCAACTTTTTGATTCTCTTCACAAAGCAGATTAATTACTGCATTAGCGCCTAATTGTGCTGCGCGAATTCTCACTCCCTGACGTGCTTTTTCGACAGCCGGAGCCCCAGATGCGTATAGGTTACGTTTGCATGCCAATCCCTCAACACTCCCAAGAACCTTGTAGCTATCTTTAGGAATTTGCCCGCCTTCAAGAAAAACAATATTTGAAACTCTTTCTCTCTCTTGAGACGTGAGCGAGGAAATTGGCGGATTTGAAGCACACCCAATCATCACGATTAAAATTGGCAAAACAATAAAGCTGATTAGCTTCTTGGTCATGATTTTTTTATCTCCTTTGCTGATGCCCAACGTTAAGAGTAACCTGCCGCCCACCAAACTTGCCGCGTCAGCGCCACCAAACTTCTTGCGGTCAGGTTGACTCGCTGGTTAGGGTTCCAGGTTCATATTTTTTATTTGGAAAACCATATATACTGCAGTCCGTATATTCTCCCACGTAACCTATTGTATAGAATATGAGTTGATAGAAGAGAACACACATTGCACTACAATCGTTTAAGTAATTTTGTATTTCTGAAAGGTCTATTGAATCTGAATGAGCCGAGCTATTTCTCATGTTGTCCCAAGACTTAACAAGCCGTTCCTCGACGATTCCAGATTGTCGCAAACAATATAGCCTGTCTTTTGCTCTGGGCATTTTCATAGAACCAAGCACTCCTTGCAACCTTGATTTTAGATTCTCATCTATTCCACCTTTATTAATCTCATCATTGGCTTTCTTGATTCTTTTCATAAATTCATCATTGGGAAGACCAATTTCGTGAAAACATAGCTTCAAGAGACCTTCTATTGAGACAGCCAATGTTAGTGCATGCGCTTCAATGGATGCCTTACCAGACTCGATAACTTTATGAATTAGTACAAATAATGGGTGCCAGTCATCATCTTGGCAAGAAAAGGAATGCTTTAAATATAATTCGAACAATTTCCACACACGACCATCTCTATCAACGGGATTAAAATGTAATGGTGGCTGAACTCGGGATTTCTGTAATGATTGAGGAACAGTTCGAAAGATATTTTCTTGGACGTTGTTTTTTTGTATTAACAGAATATCCCAGGGGCTTATGTTAACCAAAACGAATTGTAGGGCTTCGTGTATTCTTTGGGCGGTAACTTTTGTTAATTCTTCACTTTGTGAGAAAAGGTAAACAATTAACCTGTCGTCTTCGGACAATATTTCAAATTCAACATTATCAATATTAAATTGAGCAACATTATAGTTGCTGCTTGTCCCTCTATCCTCAGATCCAATGATATGTTTTGATTGTGTAATAGTGTTGCAAGGTATTTTATGCTTACCTTTGTAAAATAATTTTAAAGTTGTCCCTTTGTATTCATAACTTTCTTCTCTGTGGCGATATAGTATTGTAAAATTACCGGTTACCAAAAAACTATCATAATCAATGCCACCGTTTACATCGGGCATTATTGAGTTTGCTGTCCAAGTATTCCCAGCATAATCTAATGCTTTAAGGGAGTAGTAGTTTTTTCTTTCGATTAATTTCCCTGGTGTTAAGCGGTTTATTTTTCCGAACACCTCTTTAATATCCAACTTTCCTTCACAAAAGAATTTTACAGAAAATGCACTTTCCTCTTTTTGAAATATTGTACCTGAGCCTTTATAAATAATAGGATTCTCAATATCACCTTCTTGAGTAAGAACAATAAGGAAACAATCGATTTCAAACTTTAAGTTTGCCAATGCGTCTAAATAATCTATTTCCATAGTTAATAAAAACCCTAACGAAAAGCTCACCAGACACCAAAAGCGCCAGGCTTTTGGTGTCTGGTGCAGCGCTTGGTTTGGCCTTTTTAATATTTACAATTAATTTTAGGTAGGTATATCTGAACCCTTTATCTCACTTAGCCATAATCGTGGCCTCACAATCCCATGTTTTAAATAGGCGTCTACTACCTCTTTGGCTTTCCTTTCCCCTTCTGGACTTAAATTGATAAGATTTTTTAGTATCAGTTTTATTGCATGATCTGGGTAATCGTAGCTATATGTATTAAGCATTTTTATCCATATTTTTTGCGCCTCCATTGGTTGGCGCTCGCTAATCTTTGCTAAACCTTCGAGTAAGTGTCTAGAGTTATAATCTTCTTCAGCGTATGGTGCTATTTGCAGCAACCAACTTTCTGTAGACGAATTTATTTCATCTATAAAAGTAGTCCAATGGCAAAGTTGAGATGCCAATTTCCGGCCTTCTTTGGATTCCAAGTTAATAATATCCACCATTTTAGGCCATAGCTTGAATACTTTTTCCCGCAATTTTTCATCAGGTTTGTCTCGTAATGTCCAAACAAACCAGACAAGCTGACGAAGCTCAACATAATCTTTTCGCTTTAAAAGTATTGAAATGAGGCTTTCAGGATCGCTAAAATCTTCATCATCGTTAATATATGAAATTAAAATGTTTTGTATTACCTTTTCTTTAACCCGTTCATCTAAGTTTCCATCATCAAGAGCTTTCAGGTAATCCCCGTTTCTCTTCAGATACCCATAAACATTCTGATATACAGTATTAACATAAGAGTAACCTTGCATTGCACAAAGCCACTTCTGGTAATCAGATTGATCAAATATATTTAAAAAATTAGATGTAACCCATTCGCGGGACATAAAAAGAAAATTCGGCAGGTAGTTTGCCACCAGAGTTGAAAACTCATACTCGCCTCTTTCACTCCGCTTCAATTCAGAATCAAAAACACTCTCATATTGACTCCATGCAAGCGAGTGGTCACCAGTTTCGTTTTTTACAAGACGACATGTACGCAAAGTAAGGTTAATTAGTGCTTCAATACAACGCCCTCGAGGACTGTTAATTGCTATAAAAACGGCGTCACTATCGGGCTTAAAGCTCTCACCGTCTTGCCTTTCAAGTAAAACAAGGAGGATTTGTTTCGCCATTGGCAAAAGACTCTTATCGAAAGCATGCTCATCTGATTTAGTCCCTTCTTCAATCAGCCGGCCAATTACACTTACCACCCAGTGCCTATTTGCAACAAAATGTTTCCGTTCCTTAGCGTTTTCCTCGGACCAAAAGAGTTCACTTTTAATAAGTTCTGAACAAAAAACAAGCAAGCACGGCCAGGCGTCAGTCCAAAGGATTTCTTCCATCTTCTCTCTCCACAGTTCCTGATAAGTATCTAATATCTGATGTATAAAAGATAGATCGCTATCCAAAAATTTCATCAAATCTTGATAGAAGTCATTTGCTTTGGCTCTAACTACATCTTTAAAGCATTTTACTAAGCCCTCCAATCCGGGTTCGCTGAATTGACCAGGATCTTCATAGTTGTTAACGGTCTCAATAAGCTCATCTACATTTAAGCTGAGCAAATATTCAAGCGGGATTGGAGACTTGTGATCAACCCAGCCTACAGACATGTAGCTTGAGAAATCTGGATGCTTAGGTTCTATTCCTGCGGTGTTAATATACTTTTTATAAAGTTTATTGTGTTGTTCATCAAAATCTTTGATGGCTGATAACCATATTAAACGCTTATAGGCTGTCGGTTCCACCTTAAGGCTTCCGCCATCATCAAGTACTTCAATATCTTCTATTATGTTTATAATTTTAGTTTTCTGATCAGAAATCAATTCACTGTAACGATTGTTAAGAAAATGCCATAGCTCATGCCGGAAGTTATCTTGAAAATATTCAGATATTATAATTGAATTAGCGATTTTTTTGAGGACACCAAATCTCTGATCTACTGTAAAGATCGATAGGCGATGTAATGTTTGGTACTCCGAAGTAAACAAGGACAGGAGGTAAACAGAGGCTGCCTCGGAATCGCAATCAACAAATCCCAATAGGCTATCTCGAAATGTTTCTACTAATATGTCATCTGCATCGTGAATTCCACGATTCTGCTCATGTTCTCCAATTGCCGGTCGCCATATTGAAGACCATTTATCATTATCGAGTTCATTAAGGATTGAAATTAGGAAATTTTGGAATAGTTCTACGGCCTTCAAACCTAATTTGAGCCCACACAATCTGGCAACCTTTTTTGCAATTTTCTTTCCGTGATAAGATTTATATCTAAGCACTGGTTTTTTCTTATCGTGGAAGCCAGTCTTTTTGTCTATAAAATTGACTTTAAAAAGGATTTCCAAGAGCCGTAAGGAAATCTGATTGCAGTGCTCGTCTGATTTTTCAAGTAGCTCTGATAGCCATTTTTCCCCAATCTGCTCTGCTACCAGACCGCTCTCATAAGGATCATCTAACCAGTAATCTATTAGATCAATATCCTCCAATATAATTAAATTGGGCGGAATATTGCTTATCACTTTAGAAAGTTGCCACCATGTTCTATAATTACTAATAGCATTCTCCCGAGCATAAACGGTTATGTCTCTTATTAACTTAATGAATTTATCAGCATATTCTTTATTTTCTGAATTATTTAATTCCTCACTTGTTGATACTAAATACTCAGTAACCGGCCACGGTGGAATGTTGAAATATCCTTCTTCTCTTGCTGGCACAGGAGCAGGGTTATTATTGGGATTAAAATACCCTCTTTCATTCAATGCATCAAACCAATGGACCCCCTTTGCCTTTCTGAAAAATATTGGTTGCAACTCGCTCTTTCTTTCCAAGCGGTCTAAAACATCAATTTGCCGTGGGTTTAAGCTATTCACCTAACACCTCCTCGATATAATCGATATCATCTATCAAAGAAGGATCCCTCACTTCCAATTGCAAAGCCCAATTTTCTATTAAACCTTCCAGTTGCTTATGCTCTCTCCTATCTAGTAGAAACCCGATGAGATGTACGCCAAAACTAGATCTGTAATATTGGCCCAACCATTCATGCAAATTTTGTTGATCAGCATAAAATCCTTGAAGCATAAAGCGCCTTTTATTTGCTTCATCACTAACCCGACCTCTTCTAAGTATATGTTCAAGTATCTCAGACTCTTCGAGGCCATATCCAACAAAAAGAACTGTATGACGCTCAAACATTTCGCCAAGGAAATCTTGCACATAGGTGCTATCATAAAGTTCTAAGTATTGCTTAGTAGTTACTATCATGTTCATTGGATCTTTCAAACATCCATGTAAATGAGTAACTGTACAAGGCTCCCTCAACCTTCCAGCAAGAAAATCTTCGGGCCGGTACATCCTCCAAACTGTTCCCGGCTTCGTGTCTGTCTTTGATTTATTAACCGGATTAATTAAAAGATCATAATTTGTAGTTACATATGCACAACCAATAGCATTAATATGAGAATAAATACTTGATTTTTTATCATCATGTCTGAGAAGGTTTTTGTAATTTATGGAATATTCAGCATCAAAAGCTATTTGTGTTGCCACAGAGAGTTTCTTCTTTGCCTCAACTCCTTTAAGACTCTGGATATCTCCAAATGTTATCACCTCCGATTTTGCTAATTCTTTTAGAACAGCGTCGGCAAGACCGTCCCAAGACGGGCAGCCAAGCAGTCGAGAAACCCCAGCTCCTACGAAAAGAATTAGCTTTCCATCGAGAGCAGCTTGTTCTATCTCTTCGGGGATAGTTGGTATCTCATATAATTTAGCCATTCGTATTGTCCTGTTTTGATTGCGCGCGGGTTTTGACATTTACCGGCAAAAAATTTATTTTTTAGCAGTGCCGAACGTTGGAGCTGTGGGGCCGGGAAACGATTACGCAAAGAAAGGCTTGATGGTACAAAAATGACATCAGCTGACTGCGTTGAAAAACGCTACGGTTTTTCCCGGGCCCTCACCAGCGATTCGTTGTGTGCCGGGTACGGCACGTATTCTTAAGGGTGAGTATATATCATGTTGTCGATATATTACAAGTCCCAGACCCAGCCGGATGGAGGCGAAGGGTGTAGCGGTAGGCAACCGGGTGTCGGTGACGATACTCGGGGAGAAAGCCGCTCTGCCGAGGCAGAGTACCGCAAAAGCACGGGGCGACGTACAGAAACCGAGTTAGGCTGGTCTGGTGGGACGAGTCCGCAACACAGGATAAAGTCCTCTATCCATTATAAGCCAGGCAGGTATACTCGGCGCTCGTGTGCGGAAAGATGCGTGTTTACGGAGATCTGCCGCGTGTCCATTAAAGGACTGAGCGAACCGTAAGGGGAGACTATCGCGTGGCAGAAGTCAGCAGAGGGCATATTAGCCGGTGGAAATGAGCTGCGGTGGAATAGACGCGGAGGTCTCACCCCGGTGAAGGCCCGAACGGTTCCCAACCGAATGGTCTGGGTAAATGGTCATAGCTGTCAAAGAGCGTATTCTTACTGGTATTATGCAGCAGTGGCTGAAATGCTGGTAGCGTTGCGTTCCCCAAGGCTAAACAGCCCAGTTATATTATTTGGGCCTGTTTTTGACCAGCCGAATCGCCGTATACGGACCCGTATGTACGGTGGTGTGGGAGGGGCGCTCAGTGATGGGCGTCCCTATCCCTATATGTGATTACTTTCTGCGATAACGATATAATGTTTCAACCTGATTTGGCTTTCAGATTCGGGCTCCCATATAGATGCATAGATGCCCATGCTACTGGTGTTTGGTAAACTTCAGATACGGCTTTATTGGCATTAAATACCGAAAAATTCACTGATAGCCCTTTTGTTATAGAGGCCAGAAAATTTTTTAACCAAATACTTGGGATATTCACATGTAATGCCCAAAAGGGGGCAATAACCGCTCTATATCCCCGAGATATAAATTCTTTAACCAAAGAAGTTATATTGTTTTTGAAGTATTCATCCTTATAAGATCCTGAGTGGCAAACAAAAAAAATAAGAACCTTGCCATTACCAATTATTCTTTCAAGATCATCAAACGGACTATCGCCCGGATAAATAACTTTAAGTGATGATATATCTCTGCCTCCGTGAGAGCAAACGATATTCAGATCCGAAGATAGTGGTGAAGGTATATTAACTTGATTAAATATTTGGAACTGGTACTTTTTGATTTCGGATCTCAAAGAATCATATAGCTTATTTAGCGTAATATCACCAGACTCTGTTGGGATCCAAATTGATTTGGTCATATTTTGATCAATTACGGATTCATCCTTACATGAAAGATACCATTCAGTTGATAGAATATTGGCAACGGGCTTTTTTCTGTGTATGAATTCTGAATTTTCATCAAGAAACAGATTATGTGGGAATCTTGCTAATTCCATATCCTTAACTATAAAAATTTCATGAGAAATTTCCATTGAAGGAAGCTGCGCGAATGATACTTTTTCCTTTATTTCCTTTTGTTGAAATAGGAGTTCCTCTGATGATACCTTTTGCGTACCAAAAATATCTTTTTTCGTGTCTTCAAATGATAAATCCGAAAAATAATAGGAATTCTTTAAATCATGAAAAGCGTTCCAATCAAAGAGCTTCAACTCAGAAAAAAAGAAATTGCCATTAAGCAATGAAAGCTGAAAGACTTTCCCCTCTGAAACAGCCAACCATGCGATTAATTGATTTTCTGAAAGACAAAATTCATCAAGAAGCTTTTCACGCTCAGCATAAAGAGAAAAAGCCTCACTTAGGTCACTGATGGGGAGCTTAAATGGCCTTAATTCAGCAGTTTCTTTTGACCGAAAAATTAGACTGAAATCTGATTTTAAAATCATAGATAGTAAGATAGCTTCTTCGTCACCACACCTAAAGCTATCTTCTATTTGCCGATTTGCAATTGTCAATGCGTGGCTAATATCATAAACGATATCGCTTTTATTTCTAGTCTCATTAAGCTTTATAAGTGATGATTTCAAATATTCTTTAGTATTTTCTGATGTACCATTGATAATTTCAGCATATTTTTTATAAACATCTTTTGGGACAATCGCCTCAAATACATTAATGTAGTACCCAAGCCCTGTTGATGAAAAATCGGCATTTTGGTAGAGCCTTTGTAAATTTTTCAGAATTAACAACCAGGGTAAAGCCTCAGCATGGCCAGCATTAAAAATACCTTCCCTTTCTTTGTGCAAATAATTTAATACTTTTTCTGGGAGAAAGTCGGTTTTGGACATCAACAGAGATGAATAATAGGCGTGATCGATAGATCGTCTTTCATAATCTGAAAAGTGTAAATCTCTGGGTATTTTTTCATATATCTGAATAACAAGCGGATGCATTTTTGTATTTCTAAAGCATTTGGTTGTTTCCCAGATTATTTCTTGCACATACTTATCGAGTAATAATTTTTCATTTTGAATCACTGTATACAGACTAATGTTTGCGCAGAGAATTGCGGCATGAATACTTTCCTGCCTTGAATAACAATGATATGAACATAGGAAGCCTAATTCTGGACAATTGTCTTTAAAAGATGTGATGATTATTTCTTCAGCTACATCTCTTGCTGCTTGAAAATATTCCGAAGAATTTAGTCGATCCAAAAACATGCTAACAACAAAATAGAAAAGATTTGTTTCTCCTAATTTGTCAAGTAATGCTTTAAGGACAACTAACTGAAACATATGTTGTTGCCCTTTTTCATTCGACCATTCGATACTTTTTGAATCACTCTGCAAAGAATGAATTAAGCTTGAGGCAATCTCCCTCAATTCTTTATTTGTGAGATTTTCGAAACTGAAACTTTGCTCAGAAATCCTCAAAATTTTGTTGGGTTTAAGATTTTTTTTATAAATTTCTAAAAATTTGTCTATTGTTTCAGTCGCAACATTTTCATCTAATAGAGAGCAATCGAGAGTCGTTAGAGCGTTGGAGGCAATTTCAAGAAACTCATCGTACAACCTGAAAAAAATAAATAAGGAATGAGCTATTGCATCATTGACCTCTGAGGTATTTAATAATTTGGGGAAGATATATCGATAAGCTTGGTGTTTCTTAGTAACAAGATTAAGACATTCGAAATAGTGATTTGCTATATCGGAATCAAAATGATTTGATTTGTTTATCCTATCAGATTTTAGTTTCTTATGAATAATGCTTATAAGCTGATCTGGTGAATTTGACATATGTTTTTGCTCTTAGATTATAGTGCACATAACCCGCTTCACCGGGCGGGCGGCGCATCAGGAAAGCCGCCGAAAAGCGAAAAAGGTTGAATAAAAACAATGCTTAAAAACGCGCCGCTGTAGCCCGCTCCGAGTGGAAGCGTTTGTTCGGCATTTTAAATTAAATATTTGTCTAAATAATCTTGCGTTGACAATTCATTTAAAATTGTTTCCTTCGTATTTTTTTTCAGTTCATTTATTATCGATTTAAATTCTTCTTTAAATGGTTTTATGACTTGTATCATTTCTTCTTCGTAATCCATAAAACTATCAAATTCGGGAAGAGACTCTATGTAACTAATCCTTTTATTTTCGATGGTTATCTCTGGATCTTTTATTATCAAGTCTATTTCATGAATAAATTTGTCATCGCCAAACAATTTTCCAGATATTAATTTGCCGAATTTGTCGCAGATTTGCTCATGTGGTAACTCATAGTATTTCAACTTATTACCTGAAGCTTTAGAAATATATTCCTGAAAAATGCAACCTGCTATAAAAAGATCTTTATTTAAATGGTAAGTATGCGCATGACATACTTCATGGGACAATAAATAGCAGAAATATGCCGGATATTTTTTTGCAAAACGACATACAGAACCTGATATAAAAATGCCATATTGCCAATCATCACGCTCAAAACTTTTAAAAAATTGAACATCACTATAATAGGGTAGAAAGTCCTTAGGCAAACAAATGCCAAGTGCACCAGAACGTAACTCACCTTCACTGAAAACAACTGCACACAAAGCAATCTCTGGCAACTCTAATTGGTCCAAAATATTTTTAACCAAATGGTCGGGTATATCTGATTCTATTTTTATTTCAATAGGATTCATTTTTTTAGCGCCGAACGCCGCTAATCATCCGCGTGGCTTTTTGAGTTGGCTGCATTAGCCTTGTTAGCATGCCATCAGCAATAGTCTGATTCGTCACCTATACTAATGTAATCTTGTTCAAATTCAACGCTGTTACACGAGGTAATTTGTTCTTCATTTTCATCCGTTGTAATTTTAAATGTGCCTGAAATTGAAGTTGCTGTTTCACAATGTCCCTCAATTTTATGAAGAGGATACGCTTCTGCTTTATCGTAAACAGCGGTTTCTAAATCCCAATAGGACACATAAGCTGAAAATGATATTTCTGCATCGAAAGAAACAATATAATTGTGGTGCCCGATACCCACGACATAATATTCTAACTCGTTGAACTCCAACAACTCTATGTCTTCAGCTTCACCTTCCCAATTAGCTTCAATTAAAAATGATAAATTAGGGAATTCTTCGGAGATTGATTTTCGTATAATTGAATCGTTATCTGAAAGCATTCGATGAATTTTATCAATTCTTTCGTCTTCCCTCTGGATTGCTTCAGTGTATGCTGGCAAAGAAGGGAAATGGAGAAAATGATTGTGCTTCACGCAAGCTAATTTGAAATCCACATCCTGAGAAACGATTGCAATGTTCTCATTGGATGATTTATGATACTGATTTAATGAAGCAATGGAAAATGCATCAGGGAATTCATTTTTCTTTTTATCAGAGAACGGAGCATGTCCCCAATCATACCAGTTCATAATCTCCTTTATCTCGATTCCTCTATAATCAAGCTTATGAATTTCAAAGTTTTTATAGAAATCTGATAACCCCTTTTCAATATGATTCTTAAGTTTATTTGCAAGGGCAGCTTTGTTTGTACCATTCAGAGGCCAATCATCAAGTTGACTGAGGAAAGGAGCGCGTCGCGCTGCATCTTCAAGTGATTTAACTGCAGACTGAGACCGTTCCCGAATATGTCTTCTTATTTCACGAGCTGTTGGATCAGGAATGAGCAGCTTCAAATTAAACGTTTCAGCTAAAGAACGAAACGCTTTAAATCTTGCTGAATTCAGATTATATGCGCTTTCATCAAAAATACTTGTGTCAATAAATATTGTAGTTGGGATACTCATATATTTTAATCCCTGATGCTAACGCCTACGGTTCACCTGTAGCAGGGGATGCAGGAATTTCTAAATACCGAAGGCATTTCATTAACCAAACAACTTTTAAACCGGCATGGCCCCTGCTGTCTGGTGAAACCGATTGTTCAAGTAAGCCGCTTCGCGGCAGATAAGATCTTCCGTTAAATATCCTCAATTAAAGCCCATCCGCGGCAGGTTGCAAAAGCTATTAATTCTCTGTCATACCTCTATTGGATCCCAATCCAATAAACCCTTCAAACGAAAGGAGAGAAAT
>Ga0222656_1000350_pt1 | contig 18638 bp, 16 predicted proteins | sample AntAcemetagen472_FD_179808 | JGI IMG/M metagenome (GOLD analysis project Ga0222656, IMG submission 179808) | Saline water microbial communities from Ace Lake, Antarctica - #472 | ecosystem: Environmental > Aquatic > Non-marine Saline and Alkaline > Saline | place: Antarctica: Ace Lake... | reverse complement strand
GAAATCTAAGAGTACCACTTTACCGCGGTATTGCTCCAAAGTCACGGTTTGACCCGAAAGGTTTGTGAGGGAGAAATCCGGAGCAGTGGGGCCTGCTTCAACCTCTTTCTGACATCCTACGATCACCATGAATGAACAGAAAAAAAACAATATCCAACTTTTTGATTTGCCTTTAAAATACATACATGTTCCTCCAGGATTTTGGGTTGGTAGATTTGGTAGATTTGTTGCCCAATAATTATTTTAACCGTTTACAGGTTCCCCCGCACTATGTACGGGGATCTTCGACAGGAATCAACGATTCGAGAGTCCCGAACCTCTAAACCTTTTTAACTATTATATAGAGCCAAAAATGTCAAAGGGTTACACAAAATCGATACTGTGCAGTTAGCTGAGCAGCCGGCAAACAGAAGAAGTCGAGTGATCTATGGGCATTCTTTTCCACCAGATTTTAATTATTTAACAATCTCTACTTGAAGTCGCAGGGTCGAATAGATAAAATGAGCCACTGTCAACCTTATATTACTGAGGATAATTCCATGAAATTTTCCCATTTCTTTACCGGCAAACCATATCATGAGATCGAAAAGAACGCAGATGCTCTTTTGCGAATGGGCGAATACGGTTCAGCGAAACTTGAATATGAAAAGGCCTTGCTAAAGTTGGCAAAGCAAACTCCAGAACCGCCTGAGGCCAAAGATAACATAGAGGAGAAAATCGCTAAATGCAAAGATGCGCTTGCCCTTGAACACAAGAAGGCCGCAGAGAATCTGACTGAGATCGGCCACTTCGAAGAGGCCGAAGAGATCCTGCAACTTGCTCTCGAACTGGTGCAAGATAAACAGCTCGCCATTGAGATTGAGGAACGGCTGAAAACATTAGGGGATTATTCCATTAAGCCTGAAACGCCAGGGATTTTTGTACCTGAGGAAGCTTCGGAGAATGCAAGGGAATTCGTATATCAGGAGTCTGGAGAAGAATATTTCACCGCACTAATCAGCACATTGCCCAAGACAGAGCAGGAAATCTATCTCCAATATGAAGATCCGTTCAGAGAGGGATATGTCAAACTGAACCAGGGTGAGTTTGAAGATGCTGTTTCGCTATTGTCCCAAGCCCTGGAAGCCAATTCTTCATCTAAAAGCTTTATTCAGCTTGAACTCGCCACCGCCCACTTGAATCTTGGCAATGATTCTGAAGGTTACTTCCTGTTAGAAGGTTTTTTGAAGGACTATCCCGAATCACTCAGGGCCTATCAGCCGTTGTGCGAAATCTACTGGCAAAACGAAAAGTTTGATGAGGCGCAACAACTCCTTCTAACTTGCCCCGAACCACTGCGTGATTCCCCGGTAATTCATTTGCTTATAGGTGAGACGCTATTCCATGCCGGGCAATATCATGATGCTGAATCCCATTACTTAGACTACCTTGACTCTCGCGGTTGGGAAGAGGCGATTGCCCTGGCCCTTGCAAGGACATTCGAAGCTCTCGGCTCAAAGGAGAAGGCAAGAAAACAATACTCTGAAATCATGAACAAATGCCAGGGCTGCGGAAGTCGCATTGATCCTCTTATCAAACAAAGATATGCGGATATAAGCTTGGATACAGGGGATCATTCAACAAACATTCTGGAACTCTACCTCAGCCTGGTGCAAGAAAAACCGGAAAATCGAACGGATTATTATCAAAAAATCAGCATGATTTATAAACTGAATGGAAATCAAGACGAAGCACGTAGATTTAGGTCCTTTGCCGAGCAATCCCAGCATAAGGACGGATCTGAGTAAAACGGATCAGCGTAGAATTTGACAGCCACCATAAGGCATAAGCTATTTCAAATCCCGTTCAATGTTGGAGGACTGATGAAGACAAAAAATGATTTTCACCCGGATAAGGAGCTCACCGCCGTGTGCGGTCTGTTTTGTCCATCCTGTACTGTATTTATAGGTACAGCAGAAGAACCGCAAAGACTGAAAGCCATTGCGGACCATTATCACACTTCTCCTGAAGTATGGGAATGTCACGGGTGCCGTTCAGAAAACCGTAGCTATTTTTGTGAAAATAACTGCAAAATGGTCGAATGTGCCGCGGCAAGGGGAATAGAGTTTTGCGTGGAATGCGAGGAATACCCCTGTGATGAATTACGCACATTTAAAGAGGAACGACCCCATAGAATTGAGTTGTGGGAAGCCCAGGAACGGATCAAAGAGGTTGGGTACGCCCAGTGGTTTGTGGAAATGCTTGAGCACTATGCCTGCCCTCAGTGCCAGACGATCAACTCTGCCTACGACTTCAAGTGCCGGGCATGTGGAGCAGAACCAAGTTGTGCCTATGTTGATCGGCATAAGAGCGAAATTTTTCCCAATTTGTCGAAAGAGAAGTGAGACCAAAGGAAAACATCAAGCTACCCCGTTATGCAAAGCCTTAATGCAAACAGCTTCTATCAGGTCAGATCCAAATTAATTACCTAAAGCTGGTTAATCCAACAGGCACAATATGATTTATGGCAGGTTCAGGGCCAAGAAGAAAAGATATCAAAATCCGTCAAAGAGTTTAAAAAGGCTGCATAGTATCTTGAGAATAGGGCATAGTTTAAAGGCTGTTAACATCGACCCACAAGCTCATATTCCCTGCTCTCACTCCTCACTAAAAACAGGTGGTTATCTGTTGCGGCATGAATTCTTCGAGCATGCCAAAAAGGCGTACGCCGCCCAAGAAATCGCACTGGGGTGTATCCTTGACGATCAAGCTGAAACCGTCATCATTTATCCTGAATCCGCGCATCAAATCCTTATGGTGCAATGGTTGACATTTTCTGGCCGTTGATTTATTCGTAAAGGCGTATGTAACATGGCTTGGTGAACTTTCATGTTTTGGGCTGGCACTCTTCACTTATTTTGGCCGATGTGCGATGCTGACTTAATGCACGAACTGCAATTTAAGGAGTTCAGATAAACCGCTTCATTTTGTGCAAAGTATGAGATTTCCCAGGTCATCCTTTTTGAGTTCTCAGCAATAAGCGATTTAAAACAGAGGCATAACACGGCATTGAAATGGACAGGGGCTTCTTGTGGGTTGAAGTTGAGAGGGTAATGATTTTGGCTTTAACCTGGTGGGGTTGCAGTCAACATGCCGCCCCTGCCGCTTAATTCGGTGTTATGATCCGAATTCAAGAAATTAACTTACAGGAGAAAACATTATGAAATTACAAACTACAAATTTATTGAGTATGGCTTTCCTACTAATTCTAATTTTTGGGCTCAGTGCTCAGGCAAGTCAGGATCAACCGCAAATGTTTTTACAAACTGAAAGCCCTAAATCATTGCCAAAAACTGTCAAAATTTTTAAACAAGAAGTCACTGCGGCAGGGTGGTCAATACTTAATGTAACGAATATGGCAGGAATTCTTTCAGAAAAAGGGTACACAGTATCACCAGTACTTATATTTGATGTTTGTAGCGGTAAATATAGTTCCCAAATCTTGGCTAAAGATGAATATCGCTTTGTCACACCTTTAATGCCATGCCGAATGAGTATCTATCAAACCAGCAAAGGGAAAGTCATAATTGCTCGGCTGAATGCAAAAGGTATGGCTCAAATGTTCGACGGAGATTTGGCTAGAATCATGATGAAATCTAGCGATGAATTGGAGGAAATTATTCGGAAGACAATTTCTCTGTTGAATGAGTATAAATAAATCATAACACGCGTATACACTCAAGCTCTCAAAATAGCTTGTGATATCTATTTTTCTGAGTGGTGACGCTCAAAGATAATTGTCCAATTTTTGACCTTTTCTGTCTGTAGCATGATTCCAGGTTCTCTATATAAAGTGCGCGTTGGATTTTCCAGGCAAAAATGCTAACTTACGTCTATGCACTCTTGAATGCATTTGGTGGATGTGCTATGCTGAGCTAATGTACGAACTGTTAAGTTGGCGAGTTTGGATACCATTGGGAAAATTATAGATAATTGGCGATGATGGAAAAAAGGAGGTGGAAAGCATGAGATTCCCCAGAGTTGAAGCCTTTGCGCTGGCTATAATTTGCCTTTGCTCGATTACATTCGGTAGTCGAGTTTTTGCTGGTGACAAGATAATTGTCCTTGCCCATGAGACGTCCTGGGCCCCTCACTACGGAAAAGACCTGAAACAGGGGGGGTATACTGTTGAAATTATCAGAGAAGCCCTCAAACGATCCGGCTATACGTTGGAGACCGTATGGCTGCCCTGGAAGAGGGCACAAGTTGAAGCCGCAAGGGGGGATTACGATGGTCTTGGAGCTTCCTATTATAACGAAGAAAGGGCAACCAAATTCGCCTATTCAGACCCTATAGCTACCACAGAAGTGGTTTTCTTTAAGAGGGCCGAAGATGATATCAAATATTCTAAGCTGGAAGATTTGAAACCATACAAGATAGGGACCGGGTTTGAGTACGGCTATCCTGAGAAATTTGTAAAGGCCGACTATCTGCAAAAGATTGAAGCGTATGAGCTTAAAACAAACATAACAAGGTTATTGAATAAACGAATTGATCTGATAATCGGATCTCGAAATGCCATCCTTTTTTACTTAAAGCAGCAATATCCTGACAGGGTAAATTCTCTGGAAATATTAGGTAATCCTTTGGAAACACTGTCGCTCTACGTTCTTTTTTCAAAAAAGAAGCCGGATTACAAACAAAAGATTGAGGATTTTAATCGTGGTCTAAAAATGATCAAGGAAGATGGGACTTACCACAAGATTATGAAAAATCATGGTTTAGATTCCGACTGACTTCGCTTTTCCTGCTGGAATTATTTTTTGAGTATTCGGGAAATCAAGTGTCACTGTAGCTCTACAAGTTTCGGGGCCGCCACCTCCCCGCCAGTTCTTATAAAACGGGAATCTGGATTATACAAATATGAGTGCGACCACTAAGTAACCGGGGTGCAAATGGCCCTGGTTCACCCCTTGTCAGTTAGGTTTGGGGGTCTGTAGAGGGGTTACTTATCGAGGCCATAGGTGTAGGTATGGGTTTCAGCTAATTTGACAATTTTGGGGGCGTTGAGGTACTTTTTGAGAGTTCATACTGACCTATGCCCATTTTCCAGGTTTGTGCTGGTATTGTTGCACGGATTTGGGTGGTCTCACGGTAAGGACTTATGCACGTTATGTTGTTACTTTGGTTATGTTGTGTGATTTGGTTCTTTTCATCTTATTCCCTTGTTGTTTTCCGTATAATTCTCTCTCCGTTTGCATCTCCTTCTCCGTCCTTATTCAGATATACTTCCTTATAATTCGTGTAATTCATAAAAAAGGAAAAATTTATGATTCTTTCCTTTTGATTCCTCTTTATTCATCTTGGTCCTTTAATTTATTTGGTTTGTTTCGTTCCTCTTATTACAAAGGAGAAAACCCATGCTTAAAGGGATTCTGTGGTGACTAATAGTAATCATCGTTGTCATTGTTCTTTACTTTGTTGCCTGGCCGGTACCCATCGATCCGGTTGCCAGGGAGGCCCCACGTTGACAGTTTGCGCTGTTATTGGCCATCTTGTCCTCCTTCCGCCTGTTCGATAAAATACGCATAACCAAGGCTCAGTACAGGACAATAAGGAGAGTGTACCAAGCCTTTACATGACACTATGTCAAGGGCTGACCCCATTTTTCCCTGCAATTATGCCGAAAGACCAGTCTGGTGCCTTTTTCGACCTGGAATTTTGGTAAAGTTCTAGGCCGGCATCAATAGCTTTTAGCTGTTGCCGCTAAAAAAATTATCGTGGGTATGCACTTAAGTCCAGTGGCCACAGTATATGGTGGTCAATGCATTACCCTCGGTTAAATCTCAAAAGCATTTAAAATCAACGGGTTAGCCGTTGTCCCGTCAACGACACTTATTGATGTGACAACTATTATCCTTTTAATCTCAAGACGTTAAATCATTCGTCATGAAAACCATGTAGGACATACAACATGTAGGGGGTGCTGGAGTAAACTGCATACCCACAAAAATTATTTCATCGTCTCAATAATCAGAAAAATTTAAGATGGGCGAAAATTTTTCTTGACAAAACCAAACTAAACGTTCAGTTTAGACCTATAGGCTGAACATTTAGTTCATATACCCTTGGTCCTTTGCCTCAGTAATGATGTTTAATGCCCGGGCTCAAGACCGGGGGGCGAAACTGCCATGGCTCCCGGATATGGCAACATAAGGAGGTATCAATGGAAAAAGAGGTTTTCATCATATCTGCTTTAAGAACGGCAATTGGTGAGTTTGGAGGAGGCCTTCGATCGGTTGAACCCGTTGATCTAGCCGTCCCCGTTATGCAAGCAGCTATTGATCGATCAGATCTGCCAAAAGAAAAAATCGGTAAGGTTATTCTTGGGAACACACTTGCCCCCCTCAAGCCAAACATCGCCAGGGGTTCCGCCATTATCTGCGAAATTCCACCTGAGATTCCTTCCTTTAGCGTGCACTGTGCATGTGCCAGCGCCATGCAGGCCATCATCAGCGGAGCTTCCGCGTTGATGCTGGGTGAGGCGGAGACCGCGCTGGTGGGCGGGGTTGAGTCCATGAGCAATGCACCCTATGTTTTGACCAGCAACAGGTGGGGTCAGCGTCTCAGACACAGTCAAGCATTTGATCTGTTGTGGTGGGGAATGCAGGATGACCCCGTCATGGGAGGACAGGGCCGGTCAGCCGACTACCTGGCCAAAAAATACGGAATTTCCCGCGAAGAGCAGGACGAACTCGCAGCCCTTTCCCATGAACGAGCGCTTAGGGCACAAGCCGAAGGATATTTCAAGGAACAGATCGTTCCTATTGGGACAAAATCTCGAAAAAAGAGCAGGATCGTGGACAGGGACGAACATCCGAGAGAAGATGCAGCCCTAGGTACCTTGTCAAAGCTACCGCCCGCGTTTTCCGAGAATGGAACGGTGACGGCAGGAAATGCGAGCAGCATCAATGACGGTGCTGCGGCAATGATTCTTGCCACCGGCGAGGCATGCGAGGAATACGGGCTAACCCCGCTGGCGAAAATCGGTCCGTGGAGCATCAAGGCCGCGGAACCCAGACTGACGGGCGTAGCGCCGGTCCCCGCAATTCGTGAATTGACGGAACTGTCGGGACTCTCATTTTCTGACATAGATCTCATGGAAATCAACGAGGCATTTGCCGCCTATTACCTCTCCTGTGAAAAAGAGCTGGATTTAGATCGCTCTCGACTGAATGTCAATGGTAGCGGCATCTCCCTTGGACATCCCGTGGGGGCCACAGGATGTCGTATCGTCGTTACACTGCTTCACGAAATGATACGACGCGATGTCCCCATAGGTCTGGCAAGCTTGTGTGCCGGCGGGGGCATGGGATATGCCATGCTCATTAGGAGAGACTTCTGACGCCTATTGACCGATAGAACGTACTGCAGATTAGACCTTTTCCTTTGGCACAAAGAAGAGAAAAGCATGGACTCCCGGCGAATTCACATCGAACAGGAAGGCGACATATCAATTGTTTACATCGAAAACCCTCCTGCCAACAGCCTGGACGCTAACACCCTTCAGGAACTGAACATCCATTTCAAGGACTGCGACGGACCCGGAGCTCCCAAGGCAATTATCCTTACGGGAAGCGGCGACGTTTTTTCCGCCGGTGCCGAACTCAGGAAATTGGCGCAGACCCGGACGGCAGGGGAGGCCGAAGCAATCGTCGGAAACGCGAAGGGGCTCTTTGATATAATAGAAAGGTACAAAAAGCCGGTGTTGGCTGCCGTAAACGGTCTGTGCCTCGGAGGAGGCCTTGAGCTGGCACTGGCATGTCACATGCGCATTGGAGCAGAAAACGCTCGATTCGGATTTCCCGAGATCAAGCTGGGTCTCATGCCCGGCGCAGGGGGCACGCAGAGACTCCCCCGCCTCATAGGAATGCCCAAATCCTTTGAGATCATCCTTACCGGCGGGATGTTCAGCGCACAGGCGGCCTTTGGACTCGGTTTGATAAACGAAATCACACCACCACGGGAGGCACTTGAAGCTGCAAAAAAAATCGCCTTAAGGATTACCGGCAAAGGCCGGATGGCCGTTGCTTCTGCCATAGAGGCAATTCGTTGTTCCCTGAGCATGGAGTTCGAGCAGGGGATGGACCACGAGACGCGTCTCTTCGGCGCATTATCACAGACCGAGGATGCGAGGGAAGGAATATCGACCTTTCTCGAAAAGAGAAATCTCCAATTCAAAAACACGTAACGCAAGGAGACGGATATGCTATTGACAGACAAGGTGGCTGTGGTGACCGGCGCCGCAAGGGGACTGGGGAGAAGCGATGCCCTTGTTCTGGCAGAAGAGGGCGCTGATATTGTATTAGTCGACATTGATGGACAGGGAGCGCAAGCGGTGGCCCGGGAGGTGGAGAAGTTCGAGCGCAGGGCCATGTTCTTTGCAGTAGACATTACTGATCTGAAAGCCGTCGAGGAAATGGGGAGCCGGGTAAAGGATCGGCTGGGCGGAGCGGATATCCTTGTCAACAATGCGGCAACCCTGGATAACCTGTCACAAATCGAAAATATGGATGACAAACTGTGGGACCGGGACCTGAATGTAAATCTCACCGGGTCCTATTACTGCACCAAGATCTTTTATCCCCAGATGAAGGAAAAAAAATGGGGCAGAATCATCAATATGGCATCCGTTGCTGGCACTCTGGGGGGTTTCGGACAGGCAAGTTATTCCGCAACAAAGGCGGGAATCATAGGCTTCACCAAGTCTATCGCCCTTGAGGGTGCCCGATACGGTATCACATGCAATGCAATCGTCGGGGGGCTCCTAGCTACGGATATCTCAAAAAGCATGCCCGACAAAATGCGTGACAGGCTTCTGAGACGAGTGCCCATGGCGAAAATGGGGGACCCCGAAGATGTGGCGAATGCCGTTGCATTTCTGGCCTCGGACAGGGCAAAATACATTACCGGTGTTGCACTGAATGTTACCGGAGGACTGGAGCTATTCGCCTTTTGACAGGGCAATGGGAAAGGCACAAGGAGGAGGTTAAATGCATTTCGAACTCACACCTGAGCAGCAGGACATAAAAAAGGCCGCAAGGGAATTTGCCGAAGGTGAATTCCCGGATGTGGCCCTTGAGTACGACAAAAAAGAGGAATTCCCCATGGAGATATGGAAAAAGGCCTGCGGCCTTGGTTTCGTGGGGATATTCATAGACGAGAAATATGGCGGAGCCGGAATGGGATACTTAGACAACGCCCTTGTCACGGAGGAATTCTGGCGTGTCGATCCGGGCATGGGCACCATGCTGTTGACAACTCTGGGATCGGAGATAATCCTTATGCACGGCAAAAAAGACCAAAAGGAAAAATATCTTCCACCGCTCTGCACGGGTGATGCAATAATGGGTCTGGGCTGCACAGAGCCGGATGCTGGCAGCGATCTGACCTCGGTCAGCACAACTGCGGCCAAAGAGAACGGCGAATACGTCATCAACGGCTCAAAGATATTCATAACAAACGGGACAATAGCCGACTATCTTGTTGTTTTCTGTGTTACCAATCCAGACGTCGAAAATCCTTTTGCAAGGCACTCCCTGATAATGGTCGAGACGGACCGCAAGGGATTTGAAGCCAACAAACTGATGGGCAAAATGGGCGCCCGGGCCACCATAACCTCGGAGCTGAGCTTCAATGATGTAAGAGTCCCTGAAAGCAATCTTGTGGGTGAGGTAGAGGGAAAGGGATTCTATCAGATTATGGATATGTTCAACAGGACGCGGGTCGGAGTGGCCGCCCAGGGAACCGGAGTGGCCCAAGGCGCACTTGAAATGGCAGTAAGATATACCAAGAAAAGACAGCAATTCGGCAAATCCATTGCAAGTTTTCAGGCAACACAGTTCAAGATAGCGGAAATGGCGACAAAGATCGAGGCAGGACGAAGTCTTTACTACCGGGCTGCATCGCTCCTTGACCAGGGCAGGGTGGAGCCCGAGATCATTTCAATGGCAAAGTGGTATTGCGGTGAGACAGGTGTCAGGGTAACCGACGAGGCCCTGCAGATGCATGGAGGTTACGGGTATTTCGAAGAGTACAATATCGAGAGATTTTACAGGGCGGCAAAGATCGTGGAGATCGTGGAAGGCACCAAAGACATCGAGAAATTGATTATTGCCAGGGAACTGCTTAAGAAAATAGTATAAAAGGCATTCGCAACCTTTTCAATGACCCTCACTGGTTCCCGTGAGTTGGAAAACTCGAAAGAGAGCGCTTTTCACAAGCAACAAGCTGGATCGGACAGAGCATGCTGAAGATAAACAATATCAAAGTGGTTTACAATGATGTGGTTCTTGTTCTCATGGGAATCTCCCTGGAAGTGGGTGAAGGCGCCATTGTCACGCTTTTGGGATCAAACGGTGCGGGAAAGACCACGACGTTCAAGGCGATAATCGGGGTCCTCAGGATCGAGGAAGGCAAGATAGAAGAGGGAAGCATTGAGTTTCTCGGTGAGAGGATCGACAGGAAAAGCCCGGAGAAAATAGTTCGTATGGGCATCTGCGCCATTCCCGAAGGAAGAGGGATTTTTTCGGAGTTGACGGTCCTGGACAATCTCAAACTGGGCAAAATTACCAGCAGGGATCAGGCGGGTGTAGAGGAAAATTTCACCAGGGTCTTTGAATACTTTCCAATACTGCACAAAAGGCGATCTCAGCTAGCCGGCTACCTGAGCGGGGGCGAACGGCAGATGCTGGCCATCGGGCGCGCTCTCATGGGTAAGCCGATCCTGATGCTTATGGACGAGCCCTCGCTCGGTCTGGCGCCGATAACCGTGCATGAAATCTTCAGGATCATTAAATCCATCAACCGGGAACAAAACACCGCAATAATGCTCATAGAGCAGAACGCAAAGCTCGCCCTGAGCTGTGCCCAGTACGGTTATATCATGGAAAACGGTCGAATCGTGATGGACGCCCCGAGCGATGTCCTCAACAGCGACCTTGATATCAAGGAATTCTATCTAGGCCTGACCGACGGCTCCCGCCGCAAGAACTATGCTGAGGTAAAGCACTACAAACGGCGAAAGAGGTGGCTCTCCTGACCGTAAACAGGGGCGCAATCCCGGCAAAACATTGAACCGATGCACATGAAAAGGTCTGCGAGAATGGCATCGCCCGATTTCTTTGAAATACGTGATCTTCATATGAGATTTGCAGGAGTTCAAGCCCTTCAGGGCGTCAGCATTTCAGTGGCCAAGAATGAACTGCTGGCAGTCATTGGACCAAACGGAGCGGGGAAGACAACCATATTCAATATCATCAATGGCGTTTATCACCCCTATAAAGGTAAAATCCTTCTGGAAGGCAAAGACATTACCTGCCTAAAGCCCTACAAGATCGCCCGGGCCGGCATTGCCAGGGTCTTTCAAAACATTGAATTGTTCAAGAACATGACGGTCATAGACAACCTTCTACTCGGCAGGCATCAGTTCCTGAAATCATCATTCCTGTCCGGCTCCTTTTTCCTGGGAAAATGCCTGAGAGAGGAAATGGACAATAGAAGAAAGGTGGAGGAGGTTATCGAGTTTCTGGAAATCGAAGAAGTGCGAAAACAGTTGGTTAAGAGCCTTCCGTTCGGCCTTCAGAAACGCGTAGAGCTTGGAAGGGCCCTTTGCATGGACCCTTCGATTCTGCTCCTAGATGAACCGGTGGCCGGAATGAACCTGGAAGAGAAAGAGGATATCGCCCGGTTTATCCTGGATATCAAAGAAGAAATGGAAACAACCATCATAATGATCGAACACGACATGGAGGTGGTCATGGATATCGCCGACAGGATATGCGTGATCGACTTCGGGGTCAAGATTGTAGAGGGATCCCCGGAAGTGGTTCAGAATCACCCCAAGGTCATTGAAGCTTATCTCGGTCTTGAGGATTGAGGGGATGGGTTTGTAAAGATGAGCGCCGATACGCTTCCCAAACTTTTGCTGGAAAAGGTCCGCTACTACAAAAAGGAGGTCGCCCTTAGGGAAAAACAACTGGGTGTGTGGCGACCCATTACGTGGAATGAATACTATGATCATGTGGAGACCTTCGGGCTGGGATGCCGTGACCTGGGTTTGAAGCCTCAGGAAAAGGTTTCTATCCTCGGTGACAACTGCCCCGAATGGCTTTACGCCGACCTTGCGACACAGAGTCTTCGCGCCGTCGCCGTGGGCGTCTATCCTACTAACACCACCGAACAGGTAAAATACATCCTTGAGCATTCAGGATCAAAATATGTCGTGGTCAAGGATCAGGAACAACTGGACAAGGTGCTGGAGGTGAATGCCGAGCTTCCCCTTCTCGAAAGAATAATCGTCATAGACATGAAGGGGGTCAGAAAGTACACCTATCCTTTGATCATAAGCTATGAGGAGGTCGAGGAGGTCGGCAGGAGGATAAGGCAAAAGGATCCCGACCTGTTTACCGGAATCATAGCCGAGACGGAAGCGAGCGATATCGCCATAATTGTTTACACTTCTGGAACAACGGGCCCTCCCAAGGGCGCCATGCTTTCTCACAGGAACATCACGGCGGTACAGCATGGATTTCTGCAGGTCCTTCCCATTACCCGGGAGGATTCCCTTGTATCCGCCCTGCCCCTCTGCCACGTTGCCGAAAGGATGTTTTCCCTTTTTCTGCCCATGAAGGTCGGCTGTACAATCAATTTCGCCGAGAGCGTGGCTACAATGCAGGCAGACATGATCGAGATTTCGCCCTCCATCTTTCTCACAGTTCCCCGCATGCTGGAAAAGATGCATTCCACCATCACCATCAAAATCCAGAACGCCAACCCCATCAAGCGATGCGCATATAACCTCTGCATGCCCATAGGAGGGAAGGTGGCCGACATAAGGCTTTCCGGCGGTAAAGTCGGACTTTTGTACCATACTCTGTTCATGATCGCCTATTTTCTCGTGTTCAGGCCCCTCAGGAACAGGATAGGTCTTCTCCAGGTCAGGGAATGCGTATCCGGAGCAGCCCCCCTTTCAAAAGACATAATGAGATTTTTCAGGTCTCTGGGAATCAGGATCAAGGAGGCCTACGGCTGCACGGAATCCACAGGCGTCATAAGCATGCCTGAGGGGGAGGGGCTGAAACTTGGTTCGGTGGGCAAGCCGGTACCCGGCATAGAATTCAGACTTGAGGACGACGGTGAGATCTTGATCAAAGGCGGGCTGGTGTTTGAAGGCTACCATAACGACCCTGAAGGCTCGAATCGCGTGCTGAAGGACGGCTGGCTTTACACGGGGGACGTAGGAAAGCTGGATGAAGACGGAGACCTTTTTATCGTTGATCGCAAAAAGGAGATTATCATCAATGCGGCAGGCAAAAACATTGCACCTTCCGAGATCGAGAACCGCTTGAAATTCAGTACGTTCATCAATGAAGCCATCGTCATAGGCGAGGGAAGAAAATACCTCACCGCACTAATTCAGGTAGATTATGAAAACGTGGCCAACTGGGCACAAAAGGAGGATATCCCCTTTACCAATTACAAAAGTCTTGTGGGGAATTCCAAGGTTCGCAGACTGATAGACCGGGAAATCACAGAGGCAAACAAGAATCTCGCCAGGGTGGAAACTATCAAGAAATTCGCCCTTCTGGACAAGGAACTGGATCAGGATGATGGTGAAGTAACCGCCACCATGAAAGTAAAAAGACAGATCATCGAAAAGAAGTACGGAGATATCATAGAACCCATGTATTGAGGTAAGATTACCGGAATGGAAAGCGCTTTGATCTATTTTCTTCAGCTCGTGGTAAGCGGCCTCTCAGTCGGCAGCATTTATGCCATAATCGGTATTGGCTATGTAATTATTTACAAGTCCACCAAGATCCTCAATTTCGCCCACGGCGAAATAATGATGATCGGCGCCTACCTCTGCATGGTACTTATTTCGCGATTCCATTTCAGTTTTACAGCCGCCTTTATCGTGACCCTGCTCTTTTCGGCCCTCATGGGCATCGTTTTGGAACGGATCATATTCAGGCCCATGATAGGGCAGCCCGTCTTTGCAGGCGTCATGATAACGCTGGGATTGAGCATCCTCCTGCGCACCTCCACCGGAATGGTGTTCGGCTACGGTAATGAAGTATTCCCTTCGCCTTTTAGCGAGGAACCTATTGTCATTAATGAAATCGTGATATCCCATGCCCATATGTGGGCCATTCTCGTGTCCTGCGGGGTTGTCTGCATGCTTGTCATGTTCTTCAGGTATTCCAACATAGGGATCTCCATGCGCGCCGCCGCGGAGAATCAGATCAACGCTTTTATCATAGGTATAAATGTCAAGCGCATGTTTTCCCTGACCTGGCTCATTGCCGCTGTCACAGGATCACTGGCAGGAGTTCTGCTGTCCAATGTCCACGTCATGAACACAAACCTCAGTATGGTGGCAATCAAGGCCTTTCCGGCAATTGTTCTCGGGGGCCTCGACAGCATGGGTGGAGCACTGCTGGGGGGACTCGTCATAGGAGTGGTCGAAAATCTGGTCGGCGGCTATCTCGAGGTATATATAGGAGGAATAAAGGAAATCTCCGTCTACATCCTCCTATTCGTCATACTGATAATCAAACCCTACGGCTTTTTTGGCACCGAGGAGATCGAAAAGGTTTAAAGGCATGGTCGTAAGAAGCAGAACTTTCGTTGAGACTTACCAGGAGGACATCGCTTTATTCAGGACCATCTGGACAAAGTTCTGGTTTGCCCTACTGCTGATAGTCATTCTCCTGACGCCATTCATAGGCGATCGCTACAGCATCTACATCCTTAATATTTCGGGGATATGCATCATTGGAGCCATCGGCCTGAACATTCTTATCGGTTATACGGGTCAGATTTCCATCGGACATGCCGCCTTCATAGCCATAGGCGCCTACACAACCGCGATCGTCGGCAACTGGATTCCCCTTCCGTCTCTATGTCTTATCCTCCTATCGGGACTAATTGCAGGAATCACGGGTGTGATCATAGGGATTCCCTGCCTCAGGCTGAGGGGTCTCTACCTGGCCATGGCCACCATGTCATTCGGCGTGATAGTGGAATACATCCTTTTCCACTGGATAGGCCTAACCAACGGCCCCATGGGGTTGGGGATCCCGCCGCTCTCGATAATGGGATTTCAATTGGATAACCATACTCGATTCTACTACTTCATACTGGCCCTGGTGATCATTCTGGCCCTGGGCGCGAAGAACCTTACCAGGATGAAGATAGGAAGGGCCTTTGTGGCCATAAGAGACAGGGACATAGCCGCCAGCATCATCGGAGTAAACCTTACCTACTACAAGGTCCTTGCCTTCGGTGTCAGCTCGTTTTACGCAGGAATCTGCGGGAGTCTTCTGGCATACTCTATGACCCACGTCAATCCGGAGTACTTCAACCTTTTTCTCTCCGTTGAATTCATAGGCATGATCATCGTGGGGGGCCTGGGGAGTATCGCCGGTTCCATTCTTGGAGCCCTGTTCATGACCATTGTCCCCGAATCCCTGAAGTTTTTCCTGGGATTCATTAGAGACAGCTTCGGGCTGACCGGTTTTGAGTTTACCGATCAGGTCCGTGTTGCCATCTATGGAGCACTGATTATCCTGTTCCTGATCTTTGAGCCTGGAGGGCTCTTCGCCATCTGGCAGAGAATCAAGAAATTTTTTAAAATGTGGCCTTTTTCTTATTAATGTCTTAACACTTCAAGGAGGAAAGGGGGTAAGCCGACCGTAAGTTTTGCAAAGCCGGACAGTCAAGGGACACAAAATCCACTATTTTTTTAGAGGAGGAAAAAATGAAAAGATTAAGTTATGCTGGCAGTCTGTTAGTTTTTCTGTTCATTGTTCTATTCACAGTATCCAACGCCTCAGCTTCAGACACGAGGGGTATCACCGATGATACCGTGAAGATCGGTCTAATTGCCGATACAACCGGTCCTGTGGCAAACCTGGGGAGATTTCTCAAGATGGGATGCCAGGACTATTTCAAGGCGATTAACGAAAAGGGCGGGGTTCACGGAAGGAAAATCAAGCTTATTCATGAAGATGATCAATATCAGATACCAAAGGCCATTGCCGCCTTTGAAAAGCTGGTCTTCAAGGATGAGGTCCTTTCCATACTGCACTGCGGAGGCACTCCCCAGGTCATGGCCCTCATGCCCAAGATCTCCAAGGAGCGGGTCCCTATTATTCCCCCGGGGCAATATGAGAAAATGTACAACCCCTATCAGAGGTACATCTTCGTCTTTGGATCGACCTACGCAGATCAGGCGGCCTGTGCTATTGACTATATGATGCATGATCTTAAGGCGAAACAGCCTAAAGTGGGTATTGTCTACATGGAGAATGAAGTTGGTAGACAGGGACTGATAGCCTGCAGGAAGAGATTGGCCCAGTATGGTTTGAAGCCCGCTGCCGAGGTTGAACTTTCTCTTAAAAGCGTTGATGCTTCATCGCAGGTAATGAGCCTAAAGAAGGTGAAAGCCGATTACGTCATATTGTTTGAACTCCCCCCTGCGGTGATTAACTTCCTGAAAACAGCTCAAAAATTCAATTACTATCCGACCTATCTGTCATATACATGGTGCGCAGATGATATCATCCTGAAAGCTACAGGAAAAGCGGCGAAGAATGGCTACTATGCTGCCAGCATCTTCGGTACATGGCACGACGACACTCCGGGCGCCAGGGAGATGAGAGCCATAGCCAAGAAATACGGCCATAGCTCACCCAAACTGCCCAGCCTGTATATACAGGGGGTTGCCTATGCCATGATGACTATCGAAGGGCTCAGAAGGGCGGGGCGAGATCTCACCGTGGAAAAATACGTGGATGCCCTAGAGACAATCAAGGATTACGATTGCGGCGGGCTGCTTTCACCTATGACCTATACGCCCAAGGCTCACCCGCCTTCACCCTACAGTAAGATTTTCAAGGCTGACGTTGAAAAGGGGATATTTGTCTCCGCCACAGACTGGATAAAGGTTCGGGAGTTGAAGTAATTAAGCATCATGGGAGGTCCATCACCCGTTGGGCCTTCCATGGTTCATGTATTGGGCATTTGCTCACAGGAATAGGCCATGACAAGGACAAAGTCTGATAACAAAGGAAAAGAGAGTCAAAGGAAGATCCTTCAATCTGCAACACGTCTGTTCGGACGCAGGGGATTTCACGGGACCACAATCGAGGACGTCACTCGCGAGTCGGGCATATCTCGAGGGGCCCTCTACTGGCACTTTAAAGGCAAATCGGATCTATTGGGAGCAGTTGTTGAACGTCTGCAAAAGGAATACCTGGATGTTTTCATGAAAGACGTAATGTCGGCCGGCCCCCACCCCATAGACCGAATCTGGCGCATATTCAAGTTCAACGCTCGTTTCGCAGTAGAACACACGGATCTTGTTCATTGCCTGCGAAATCTGTCGCTGGAGCTTTCTCCCTCCGAAGATGAGAGGGTGAAGGCTTTTTTCAATATTATAGCCCAGCAGCGGAGCTTCATTGTTCGCCTGATCAATGATGCGCAGAATGACGGCTCTATTCGCACCGACCTGAAACCGGAAATTATGGCGGCCATCATTCTGGCCATCCACGACGGCATCCTGCTGCAGTGGACGGCCTTTGATCACCTGTTTGACGGTCGTGAACTGGTCTGGTCTTTCCGCCAGATCATGATGGCCGGTATGGGTCCGACGACAAGATCGAAGATTCACAAAAAGGCTGACATCAGCAAAGCCTATTCCTCAACCAACCTCTCTCAGGCTAAATCGAGAGCCGGGTTGCCGTTAAGGAAGAACTGGAAAAATAGCAGATTCTGACCTCAAACTCGATTGAAGACTACATATTATAGTTGAATTTAGACCCTCCCCAGAAACGCTGAAGAGTACATCTGGTAGTCCTAACCTGTTGCGTGTCTGAAAAGTTGCTCTTTCTTTTGATTTTCACCTCTGCTTCGTTCTCATCTGCTGATTTTCACGAAAATTGGATGATATGCGCCCGGAAGATAGAAATACTCAAATGCCAAATCAAACCCCTTGAATTTTCTCCGAACATCCAGTAATTTCTCCTATTATGTTCCAAAAAATCATTTCAGGTGGCCAAACACGGGCACACAGATGTAGGGGGTTATGAATGGCCAAATCGACAACCAAAATTCCCATTTCCTCAATCATCTTGGATGAAGAGATCTATCCAAGAAAAGGGGTTGATCAGAAGCGGATCGGTATATTTGCGGAGAATATCAGGGATGGCTTCAAGTTTGATCCTATCGAGGTCGAGCCCCATCCTGACAAGCCCGGCAAATATCGCCTGTTAGATGGTGTGCATAGATGGAGCGCATTTAAAGCCGTGGGCGTGGCAGAGATTGAGGCCATCATAATAAAGGATCTCGATGGGACAGATCCGCTTCTTTATGCGGCTAAAAAGGCCATCGGTCCCAAACAGTTGACAGAAGACGAGGCAAAAGACACAGCACGACGGGCATACAGTAAAAACACCAGTCTCCGCTCCGCAGATATCGGAAAAGCAATCGGACGCTCAAGGCAGACAGTGGACTCATACATAGCCGATCTTCGCGCTGCCACCCAGCTTGGCCTTGATATCAAGATATTCCGGATGGACCGCCTGGGTGTTCCC
>Ga0222656_1000332_pt1 | contig 19380 bp, 17 predicted proteins | sample AntAcemetagen472_FD_179808 | JGI IMG/M metagenome (GOLD analysis project Ga0222656, IMG submission 179808) | Saline water microbial communities from Ace Lake, Antarctica - #472 | ecosystem: Environmental > Aquatic > Non-marine Saline and Alkaline > Saline | place: Antarctica: Ace Lake... | reverse complement strand
ACATGAAATATAATGAGAATCCGCTTTAATGAAGCTTGGTAATAGCTTATATTAAAGGATTTATCGATATTTAGCTTGACATGTATTTGCTGGTTTTATAATGTTTTAATTATACAAATTTATCAACTCAAAGGTATAATTGTGACATTATGAGAATAGAACGATATCACTCCAATGATCTGAAGATGCTGATTTTAAAGAATAAAATATCCAGCATGGTAGAGATGAAAGAAGTAATGGGTACAAAGGTGGATGCCACGATTTTCAGGAAGCTTCGAGAATTGCACTATTTGCGCAGTTATTCACACCGAGGAAAGTATTACACTGTTCCCGAGGCCGCCAGATTTGATGAAAATGGATTATGGACATGTAGAGACGTTCATTTTTCAAAGCGAGGTTCTTTACTCAACACTATTGAACATCATGTTGATCGTTCAGTGTCCGGGTATTTTGAATATGAGATAGAGGGCCTGTTACACGTAACCGTCAGAGTAGCGGTGTTAAAACTTTTGAAGGAAAACAGGATTTCCAGACAGAAAGTGTCCGGACGTTATCTTTATTGCTCAACAAGAATGAGGAAACGTAATCGTCAATATAATGATAGAAAGAAGTATCAAATCATTGAAGATTCTACGCTCGGACCTATGAGTTCAGAGATGATGTTTCAAGAAGGCAAAACGCTGGTTGAATTATTTCTTAGCCTCCTGGATGAAAAACAACGGCGTTTATTCGCCGGGTTGGAATCTATCAAGCTGGGTTATGGAGGGGACAAGAAAATAGCGCACCTGTTTGGTTTGGATATACATACTGTGGCCAAAGGTCGTAAGAAATTACGCCGTGGTGAAATAGAAAGCGATAGAGTTCGCCGAGTCGGCGGGGGACGTAACCTTATGGAAAAAAAACGCCGCAAATCATCGCCTTGATAGAAGAATTGATGGAGTATGAAACGGCTGGTGATCCTATGACCGGTTTAAAATGGACACGGAAAACAACCCAAAAAGTAACTCATGAACTTAAAGCATTGGGCATAAAGGAGGTTAATCGGACGTCTGTTGGCAGACTTTTGAAAGATCTTGGTTATTCATTGAAAGTCAATCACAAGAAGAAGGCTTTAGGTACAAAAAAGACGCCTGAAGCAAGAGCGCAGAGGGATAAACAGTTTAAGTACATTAGTGGCATTCGCACTCAGTTTACCGATGATGGCGATCCTATTATCAGTGTAGACTCCAAGAAGAAAGAAATGGTAGGCGATTTCAAGAACAACGGATCCGCATGGCGTAAAAAAGCCTTTGAAGTAGGCGATCACGATTTTAGACAGTATGCCGAAGGAATCGCCACAAGCTATGGCATTTATGATATTCTGGCCAATAGGGGTTCAATGTTTGTGGGCATTGATCATGATACACCGGCTTTTGCAGTGGAATCGATTGCCAAATGGTGGAAGCAGGCCGGCTCAAAAAAATATAAGGGATGCAAAAAACTTCTCATTCTGGCGGATGCAGGAGGAAGTAATGGATATCGCCCAAGAGCATGGAAATATGAGTTACAGAGGAAACTATGTGATCTATTCGGGCTTTGCGTAACGGTTTGTCACTATCCGCCAGGTGCTTCGAAATGGAACCCGATCGAACATCGCTTATTTAGTGCCATCAGCAATAACTGGAAAGGGGTGCCCCTGAATAGCTACGAGACAATAATCAAATATTTGAGAAAGACAAAAACAACTCCTAAGAAAGGCCCTGGATTAAAAGTAAAAGCAACTTTGGTTCGGAAGAGATATAAAAAGGGACAAAAAGTTTCTGATAAGGAAATGTCTCAACTTCAATTGGAAAATCATGATACCTTGCCTAATTGGAATTACACGATTTCGCCAACAAAAATGTGAAGTTATTTATTGTTGACTCCTTAGCGCAGTCTTCTGGATGTTAGAGGCCGCCGTGCATGTGCTCGTGTTCCATGATGTGGGCTTTTTGGAACAGGTCTTCAGTCCGGAACCCCATGAAGTCTGGATGCGCTTAACGATTGTGGCCATGTTTATCGGTTTTGGGATTTATTCCCAATGGATTGTTAATGCCCGCTGGCGCGCCGAAAGGGTCGCGGTACGTGCCAATACGGAACTTACACAGATTTTTGATACAGCTGCCGATGCCATGCGAGTGGTTGATAACCGCTATATTATGCAAAACAAAGACGGATGGATTCAAAAATGCAAATGGAAGCCGTTGGCTTTACTGATTCTGGGTCTATACTGCCTGGTACTAGCAACCAATATCGTCACTCATCCGAATAGATTTCACTGGGATTTTGTAGTTCGGTACTACGGTGCACTTGCTCACGCGGAAGGACATAATGCCTACGATCATAAAGATCTGAAAATGCTCGTGGATATTCCTTCTTCCTTTGGCGATCCTCGTGGCTTTCGAAATACCTGGACACCGATAATATTAGAACCATTTAGAATACTGACTTTTTTTAAGTATTCAATTGCATCTCATCTTTTCCTTTTTTTTAAGATTCTTGCTTTAGGCCTCTTGGTTCTCCTCTGGAAAAAGCACTTTTTGAAACATGAGACAGGAATCATTTTTTATTTTTTCTGTCTGTTTGCGTTCAACAATGCTATTTATGTAGATGTTAGTGCGGGGAATATCTCAGTTTTTGAACAACTTTTTATCTGGATCGGATTTTTTTACTTTTTAAAAAAAAGGTACACGCTGTTTTGTACTTTCATTATTGTTGCGGCGTTACCTAAAATCGTTCCATTAGTCTTGTTATGTCTTCTTTTGTTTTCAAGTGACCAACGTAAGTTTTATCATTTTTTCGGCTCAATTATCATATTTCTTTCCGTTCATCTGCTTTATGGAGTTTTATATCCAGACACAACTTTGGCTTTTATTAAAAGTGTATTTGGGCTGCGCACTGAATTTACGGCAAATCCTGCGACTCTTCCTTTTATTTTAGATACATTTGATAAGATAGGTCGATTGACGGGCTTATCGAGTTCTTCCTCATATTCTTTTTCCATTTTCGCTCTGATTATTTTGGGGATTGGATTCATCTATTGGCGATCAATGCTCAAGCTTCAGAAAAATGATTTTGTAGAAAAAGACAAAATTTCTATTTACATAACCTGCTTGTTTTATGGTTTGATTATGCCTCGGTTTAAAGACTACTCTTATATTTTGCTCATTATTCCGACATACTGTTTAATCGAACATTTCCGTTTTAAGAAAACCTTTTGGTTACTCTTTATTCTTGCTGTTTTACCGCAATATAGCACGTTGCTATTTCTACGAAAGTTTTCACTCCCGGTTTCTCCTTTCTATCCACTTTTTGTCGCATATGGAATAGGCATCATCTATCTAATGGGGATTTATAAATCAATCGACCTGTTTAAAACTGATAGAAAATTAGAATAGTGGGTCATTACCAGAGTTTGAGGGTAAAAAAACAAACAAGTAATTGAAAGCTTATATTCAATTAGTCAAAGCTATCACAAGGATTATTTAAGAAATTAAGAAATGAGATTGAATATATGGATAGTGAATTCAAGTTGTGGATAATAAAGGGTCACTATCTTCGGTGTGTGGTGAAGGATCAACTTCAAGTAATTCTGTAAAAACAGAATAAAAACAAGAACCCGAGGCTAAATTTCTATGGTTACAATTTCGATATGAAATCATCAACTCCAAACCTTTGATATCCGCTCCTATGTGGGTCTATATTGTCAAGTTCTTTTATTAAAGGCGTAGTTATCCATTTGTTTTAAGCTCGACCAGGGTTTTCTGGTAATAATTATTTTAAGTTGGTTGGTTCTTTAAGTCGTCGGCCGAAAACGGCGTTTATGTTAGTATTTTATTAGACAACTATCCAATGTCCACATTTCATTTGAATGCATCAATCTCAGGGTACGAAGTATCAACGGGGTGCTCCGACTAATTGAAGCATAGTGCCCAAATTATCAAAGAGCATAGCCCCTGTCGGTCATTCTGGCAGGGGTTTTTTATTTAAAATATACTCGGCAGGAGTCGCCCTCCGACCTGTAATTTCTGCAATTTATCAGGGCTCGGCATAATTTCAAAAACATTGTGTTTTCGGATATCATAAGGGCAAATCCTTTTTTCGGGGTGTCTGTGCGGTCCAGTATTGAAGGGTATCTTTATAGGTGCCTATTTGAATCGGATAAGTAAGCATCGGATCATTTTTTTCAGCAAGAACGCGACTATTAAAGCTTACCCAGCAATGCCCTTTTACTTTTTTATTGAATTCATCGATATTACGCCAGCCAAAATTCAACAACAGGGGGATTCCGCGTTTTCGCAAGACGGCAGCCAGCGCAAATGAACGGTAAAAGCACTTTCCAGGCTTCCAAAACATAAAGGCGAATACGAATACCCGAACCCAGAAAACAATCCGACTGGTGGTATTTTTGGGGAGACGTTTTTTTTTTACTATTACCATAGGAAGCGCAGAGTGGATATGAATATTGTCGTGCCGAATGCGATAGGCCTTTATCAGCGCCGTAAAAACTTCACAAAAGACCATGCCGATTTCGGAATATTGTATTATTATTCGCTTTCTGTCCATTGATCTTTGCTGTTTTAATTTGACAAAACTCAATAAAAGCAGAGTTCGTAAGTTAACCTCTTCGTACAAATACTGTACGCGTGCAGCAAAACGCTGATGAATTCTCATCTATGCCCTGGTTATACGATCTTACCGGATTTGATTTGTATTTCCTGATCAACAATTTCCCTTAAGTAGGGATCATGTGTGACTAAAATAAGGGTCCGATTTCGGGCAACAGATAGTATCGTATCACGAATTTTACTCTTTTTGACTATGTCAAGCATGGCTGTGGGTTCATCCATTAAAAGGATTTCAGGATTATTAAGAAGCGAGCGTGCAATGTTAAGACGCTGTCTTTCTCCACCGGAAAGAAATTCTCCCCGATTACCGACTTGGGTTTGCAATCCATTTGGAAAAACACATTTATCTTCCCAAAGAAGGACTTCCTTAAGCACAGTGATGAGTTTTTCATCATTCGCATCCGGACAGGCATAGTGTAGATTTTCCTTCACGGAACCATTCAAAAATATAGGTTCCTGAATGATGACACCTAACTTTCGCCGCCAATCAAGTCCTTTTATTTGTTTTAAATCAATACTGTCGATTAAAATGCTTCCTGAAGTGGGGCGGATCAACCCTGAAATGAGGCCGAGAATTGTGGTTTTGCCGGCACCCGATGGTCCGAAAATAACCGTTTTGCTTCCGCGAGGTATTGTCATACTCAAATTTTCGATAATTTTGATTTCGTTTACACAGTATGAAACATTATTTAAATCAATTCGTTGTTTAAAGGGTTGGGGTTGTGTTGCATCCAGAGAATCTTCACAAAAACAATCTTGGTCTAAGAGGCCGAATACTCTTTTAGCACTGGCAATGGAGCCTCGAACGGAAAGATAGAGAGATGCCAGAGACTCGATTGGATAAGTTGCTACCGGCAGGAGAAGGACCATTTTAACCAGCAAGCCTCCAGTTATTGTCTGGCTGACTAAAACCTTATAACCACCTACCAGCAGCAAAATTCCACCTGAAAGGACATAAAGGTTATTGATCAGTTGAGGTGCCAATGATCTTACAATGTCAAGTTTTATGGTTTTTGTTGCTATAAGGTTACATGCTTCAGTAAAACGTTTTCTTTCATACTTTTCACGACCAAGACTTCGCGCCAGAATCACCGTGGACAAATATTCTGTGATATGACCCTGTATTTTCGCAGTCCTTTCCATGAGATCACATGTAAGGCATTCAATTCGGTTTCCGGCAAAATGTATTACAAGGCTACTGATGATTAAAAAGCTAAAGGCCCACATAGTAAGTTCCACGGAAAGGGACAGCATAAGTGTTGCTGCCATCAAAAGGCGGATCGGCTGCATAAAAAGCCGATCGACTGAATCAATTATTGCCGCTTTAAGTTGATCGGTATCATTGATAAACAGGGAAGAAATCTCACCGGGACGATTTGTCTGCGAGAAGGAGAGATCAAGTCTTGTAAGATGGTCAAACATTTCTTTCCTTATCTGGTTCAAAATGGATTGAATTATCCCGGCAAATAAGAAAGTTTTCATTACCCGGAAAAATGTTGTTAGAAAAGCCGAGCCAAGTAGAACAGCCACGGCTGCTATCAGAGACTTAAAAGGCGTCGCCTGTTGTAAAATAGTGGACGTGAGTTCGTCCAGAAAAACCGCCACTGTTCCCAAACTATTATCTATGGGAACAGATGATTTTCCGATTAACAGTTTTTCAATAAAACTAGCGCCTACCCAGACAGATATACCCTGAAGTGCCAGAACCATAAGTGAAATAAACCAAGTAACAACAATGGTAAACTTATAGGGTCTTAAATAGGATAGCGTACGCAGGTAAGGTTTCATCCGTTATTCACTTTTTAAAACGCCTAAAATATCCAGACGGCCTGCTTTCAAGGCTGGAATTAAACCAGCCACCAGGCCACTTAGACCGCATACGATAATAGGGGCGATAACTCCCTTTATTCCGATGTACGGCTGTAAGTGTGAAGCCTCGGGGATTTTAGTGGAAATAAATTGGCACAGAGGCCCGGCAGTCATCACTGCCATCAAAATACCGATGACTGCTCCAAGAACACCCAACATAAAACTTTCGGCAAGAACTATGATCATTATATCCTTTTGCCGGGCACCCATGGTAATACGAATAGCAAACTCCTTTGTTCGGCGGATCACATTAGAAAGCATCACATTTACAACGCCGATGGAGGCGACCAAGATACAAAAAACAGATTGTGTGATACCGAATACCATAAAATTGGAGACGATGTTTTTCCTTTTTTTTATCTTAAAATCTGAAGAAGATAAAAGATAAGCGTTCGGCGCCCGACATTCATCAAGTGCTTTTTTTAATTGTTTGATAAAAGATTCCATTTTATCTGGCCTTTTCCAGGAAGCCACTATGGTTTTTATTTCTTCAGATTTGCCATAAAGCTGCTGGGTGGAAAAATATGGAATTACAACTCGTGGTTTATAGCGCTCATCAACTTCAGGAGGATCTTCAATAATTCCAACGACTTGAAACCGATAAGACCCGATCCGGATTGACATTTTGGTTAGCAAGCGGTTTTTAAAAAAGTTGGCAGCTGATTCGGTTATCAGGCATTCCAAAATCAAGCCCTGGTGGGCTGCCGGAGAAAAAGTTCTTCCGGAAATGGGCCTAAATGTCGTTTCTTTTTCCTGAATTGGCGAAATTCCATCAATAGGCATGATCCGGCCGGCAAATTCGGAACTTACAAAGTCCCTCCCAAAATATCGGGGAGCCACATATCGTGCGTCAGAAAGTTGTTGCCGAACATATTCGAGGTCCGATCTGGTAAGCTCTGCAGAAGGACGGAGCTTTAATAAAATGTATCCCGGCCCTGGATCCGGATAAATTATCACTTTATTCCCCATCAGGCGGTCAAGGTCGGCCCACAATAAATTTAACGCCCCGTCCCCCGCAAAGAATGTGGCGGCAAGTGCCATAGAACCAATAGCCATGGTTATCAGGACTAGGATATGCTGCAGCCTAAAGGATAAGGCTCCTCGAATAATAATAAGGTATAAACAAACAAAATAGGCGATCGGTCCGTCGCTTTTAATTCCAGAAGAGAGCAACTCACCATGTTGTGGTTTAAAACAATCAGGTTGATTCAAGTTTTCCATCTTTTATATTAACAATGCGATTTGCACGTTTCGCCAGTTCGGTATTATGCGTTACTAATACGAGCGCCCGATCCGGAGAAACAGTATTGAGGATGAGATCTGCGATCATTTTGCTGGTCTTTGAATCCAGATTGCCCGTAGGTTCATCCGCTAATAGGACACGAGGTTTTTGAACCAGCGCTCTAGCAATGGCGGTTCTTATCAATTCACCGCCACTCAACTGATTGGGCCGATGGTATAATCGATTCGTCAGGCCGACATTTGAAAGCTCGTTTCGGGCTATTTTCTTTTGTTTAAAAGGCCAAACCCCTCTATGAGCCAGCGGTAGACAGACATTATCCAACACGGTCAGTTCAGGGATCAATTTTGCATCTTGAAATATCAACCCGATAAGCGAACGTATAGGGGTAAGGCGGTTAGGACCATGCCGGGGAATTATTTCATTTTCAAACCGGATGCTTCCTTTCTCAAGAAAGGTCAAAAGTCCCAAGGTATGCAGGAGCGTCGATTTGCCGGCACCGGAAGGACCCATTATAGCCAGTGATTCACCTTTATATACGCACAAATTAATATCGCAAAGGACATCAATTTTATTTTTCCCCAGGTGCCACGATTTGTAACCGTTTTCGATTTGGATGACAGGCTTTGGAGCATTCATTTTGCGTCCAGGCCTTTCCAGTTGGGATTAAAAATTTTAACTGAAACAGCCATGCCAATTTTTAGATCCGGCGATATTTGATTTAAGTTGATTATCACTGGAAATTTGGGGAGTCCATTCTGCTCGGTATGAACGGTCAAATATTCGATGGCATGCACGATTCCTTTGATAAAGTCTTTATTATAAAAATTCGGGAAGACTCTTGCCTCATACCCTGGTTGAACATACTGAATCTGGTTTTGCCAGACGGTTGCTTTAACTTTTAAGGTTTTATCATCCCAAAGTTCCAGAATCCTTTCAGCAGAAGAAACTCTTTGTACGTACTTGTGAAGATAAATAATACGACCGGGAAAAGGCGCTTTGAGTTGGAGCTGCGCTAATTGAAGATTTAAAAGGCTCAAGTTTTTTTCAATGAGGTCGACCGTTGAATCACGGAGTTTTATTTGATTTTGAATTATTTTCAATTCATTCTTTGCCAGCGATATTTCATCTTCTATTTGTTTTTTCTCTCTTAACCACTGCTTTAAAATACCGTTTGCCAGATAATCAGGAATACTGGCATTAATTTGCTTTTCTTCTTCAATCTGTTTCTTAAGTTGCATTAAAGAATTTTCAGCTATTTCAATTTTAATGGTTAACAATTTTATACGGTCTTTATTATCAGCGATGGCCAATAACTTCTCATTTAGAGCAAGAACGCGTTCAAGAAGGGCACTATTGGAAAGTTGCACCAAGGGGGTTCCTTCTTCTACAACGTCTCCTTTTTTGACCATTACTTTAACAACACTCTCGCTGGGCCCCAGATAAAGAGTCCATTGCCGATCGGGCAAGATGTGGCCGCTGCATTCGATAACACCGTTATATTGCTGCTCCTGAACTTTTTGATTTCCTTGCTGAGAAACAACACTTTCAAGCGCCATTAAAGGCGTTTTGGATAAAAAGGATATAAAAATGAAAATTATCACAATTTTTACGGATAAAGCAAATCCGGATTTGCGTTGATATTCAATCATTAACATGTTTACTTGCCTTTTTTATCGAAAAATGAACGGATTGATCTATGTGAACCCAGATAATTTCTAAAATACGAACCAAAGGGAATCCAAATATAAAAATACATGTTGCAAAAAAATGAAAAATGAAATTCCCACGAATTCCCATGGCAAAAAGAAGCCTGCTTGCCATCCATTGTGTGGGTAAATTCTTTTTAAAAAGTGAATGGTGGGTTGGATCAGTGATGAAAAAGAAGCGAGCTGGTGCCAGGATAAAAGAAAAATATTTTCGCCATCCTTTTTTATGATATAATGATATCTTACTAAAGATTTGATCTGTCGAGACGATAGCCCTCTGGATTAATGAATTCCAACCGGATTTTTCAGTTCCTATGAGCGGAAAGTCTTGAGAAAGATGTTTTCTGCAAAATTGACTGATTAAAAAGGCGATGTTTGCCAATTGCAGAGTAGCCAGTTCTTTTTCAATCCAAAACCAATCTAACTGTTTACGATTATGTCTTTCGAAGACAATAATATCGAAAAACCATATCAACCGAGCGCACAAGTGGTAGGCCATATGTTGAATTAATATGACTACGTGCAGATTTGGTTCGGGAGTTGAAAGCCGTTTACTGGAATCGGGAATTTTGAGAAATCGTTTTTTATGTCGCTGGATCAGATCAAATAATGGCTCACGAGACGATTTGACGAAATAACAAAATTCCAGCTCCCATCCATTCAGGCTTGTATGAATTCGGCCTGGATGAAGGAAACGTTGTCGGAAGCCTGTCTTATAATGATCAGAACCCCAGGTACATCCAAGAGTTGAAATTAACTTTAGTGCATGTTCAATAGACTCGACAATAATATCAATGTCCGAATAAGATCGAATACCGGGATCCAGGTATCCATTAATCGTAAGCCCGGGACCTTTAATAATAGCCATAGGGATGCCAATATTTCTGGCAATATCCTGAATACGATAACATATATTCATACATTTCTGATGGTAGAGCAGGTTGGTGAAATAACGTTGATCCCATGAAGATTTATTATACTGATAGTTAATTTTTTTTTTATTTGATAAAATATGGATCATGCCATTAAATCCATGCCGGTCGGCATATTCTGATAATAAATTGAGATTGACATTTTCAGGCAGTTCCCAGGGACGATTTTGAAACCAAGCCTTAAAGAGATCAAAAAAGGCAGTAATTTCAAGTTCGTTAAGTACCGGGAGGTGGGAGATACCCCAGGATGGCGAATCTTGATAATTTTCTTCCTGAAAGGTTTTTTTTCTTTTCTTTTTATGTGAAATATCCGTCATAAAACCCTCTTATCTTGGCGGTGAAGATAAAACGTTCGTATCTATATGCAGCGACATTAAAGCAACCTTTCCGTCTCCTTTGGTTTCTTCAAGTTTTATCAGTTTCGTTTGATAATCGAACAGAGACTTTTCATAAGCACTCAAGGCCGCTGTCGTTTCCAGTTGTTTTTTGTAGAGGCTCATCGGCTCAGCTCGGTTAACGGCAATAAGCTTTTGTATGAGTTGCTCCTGCCTTTCGGCTTCTTCAAGGCTTGACCGTGATTTCAGGTATCGCTGCCGTGCAATATCGATTTCTAGTGTCACGCTTCGAAGCTCCGTTCGAATTCGACGGGCCAGTGCGGTCAATTTAAGTTTGGTCAGGTCGCGATGATTAATTGCTTTTTGTACTTTTCGTTTTATATCCCCCATATCGATCAGTGGCATAGAAATGCCGAACTCCAAGAGGATATCCGAATTTACATCCTGATTTGTCAAAGGGATATTACCAAGTCCCAAAGAGGCCTTCAGGCCAGGTAAACGGTCGTATTTGGCAGCGATGATGGCCATCTCCGCTAAATACAGATCTTTTTCGGCAACACTGACTTCACTTCTTTTATTCCAAGCTTCTTCAATGAATGATCTATATTCAGCAAAACAAGAACGCTCATTCTGGATAACGGGAAGGTATTTATCAAGGTCGGTTATGATAAGTTCTTCAGTTCCGAATTGGCCGATAAATTGTCTCAGTGTGTCCAGGGAAAATTCCAAACGAAGGCGATTTTCCATAATTTTTAAATTCAGTTCTTGATCCTTTGTTGTCCAGTAGTCCGAAAGCTCCTGTTGGCGATTGTCGTAGGGCTTGTGGGCAGGTAGGCGGTCAAAGGCGCGTCGTATCGTTGTTTGTTCTTTTTCTAAAAGGGCAGCCATGCGACGATGGAATTCTAAATTGTAACACAATTGGAGCATTTCAAAGTAAAGCCGGGTTAATGTGGCGATCTTTTTTTCCTTCATCTGCATCTGCTTCACCGACATGATATATACATTGTCCTTATAAAGCAGCGCCTTCATAAGGTCGTATTTAAAGAATAAACCACCACCATTCCATTTAGACTCATCGATATGATCTTTGTCCAGAGGTATTTCGGTCCTAAAATCCAGCGAGACTCTGGGCCATATTTGACTTTCAGCTTGCTGCACATCAATCAGGGCCTGGTTGTATGAAATCTGGTCCGCATTTACATCGACGTTTTTCCTGACCGCCATTAAAAACGCTTCACCAAGATACAACTCGATAACATTGCCGGACTTTAAAGGCGCATGGCGGGTTAAGGATGCCGATTTGATTTCAGTATCGACGATTTCGAGAATCGTTCTATCTACAGAATGTGTGACCTGCTCTTTGACAGAACATCCGGTTAGAATAGATAAAAAAAAAATGCCCCATAGAATGGGCGTTTGTTTTATAATTTGTCGAATAAACATCACAATAACCGTCTTGAGTTATTTGTCTGAAGAAAGAATTATATAGCTTTCCGAAGCAATTTTTGTAAGTTCCTTTGCAAACCAGCATCCAGACTCGAAATTTTCGTCAAGACTCAGGAAAGGATCCCTACCCAGACAATTCTTGGGGCAAAACATTTTTTCCGGGCAGTTTTGACACCGTGCAATTGCTTGTCTTCTCTCATGGCGGAATAGTGAGAGTCGGGATTCATTTATGCCGTCAAAAACGTTGCCGATACATTTATCTCCAACGCCAATAAAGGTTTCACAGGGATAAAGGTTTCCTTCTATGTCGACCGAAATCGTGCTTTCGCCTGGACCGCAATGATTTGCTTCGGTCTCCAAGAAACGTTTTATCCACATCACAAACAGCTCTTCAGGGCCTTTATAATTTGATAAAAAAGTGGGGATTCTCAATTGGTGAGCCAAGGAAAATGCCAAGGTGCGAAAGTCATCCAGATAGGCATGCTGTCGAATATTCCAAGCCTCATAGCTGTCCTCCTCCGTGAAACGGCTCGGGAGCTGAATAACACATGAGAATACTGGTTGTTTTTGATCGGCCCAGAATTTGACAATATCTGACAGACTAGATTCATTGGTAAAAACACTTTGTACATTGCAGGCCGGTTTTTGGGGCATCTTTTTATATAACTGCCAGTTCTTCATGGCGAGTTTGAAGGAATTCTGACCCATTGTTGTCTTACGGTGCCGGTTGTGAAGATATTCTGGACCGTCGATGCTGAAATTCAACGAGGCGTTGCGATCTGCCAGCAGCATCAGTTTTTGACTATCCAGTGTCGTTCCGTTTGTCGCTATCTGGAGGTTAACAGAAACTTTATTTTTTTCTGCAAGCCTATCAATATAACGTATAAATGCCAGCCATTTTTCAAAATAAAGAAACGTTTCCCCAACACCGAATTGAATTTGCAGGACTTCTCCCGGTTTTGAGTAGTCTATCATCAGTTGCCCGAGGCGTTGCCAGACCGCTTTTTTCATCAAACCTTTTGTATCTCCGAAAGAGCCGAACCCTGTAGCACAGTATGTACATTTGAGATTGCAATCCTGTACAAAGGCAACATGCCATGTATTAAAGTTTATTTCCATAATAGGACTCCAAGTATTCGTTTCTGCCGATCTTTTGTTATCAGGCGATATATTTCACTCCCATGATGAAATTAACTACCTGACAGCGCTCCTTCATTTTGAATGTGATTGCAGAGAATATAATTCGTTTAGAATATCGTCAACATGTAATTCTTCCAGACAAACGGCTTTTTTACAGTTATTTTTTCGTGGTGTATCCGCACAAGGGGGGCAATTATTAGAACGTATGTTTCTGTTACCTGAATGTCCGAAAACGTTCGGGTTGGATGGTCCGAATATAACCACGGCCGGCGTTCCTACGGCCCAGGCAAGGTGACCAGGAAATGAATCCACGGTCAGAATAGCGTATAAGCGTTTAAATAAAGCAGCGCCTTGCCTTATGGTTAGCGAAGGCAGTAAGTTTATTGAAGCATCGGAACCATAACTTGTTGGAACAGTTTGGATAATTGTGAAACGGTCTGCAAGCCTTTGAACAATTTCGCGGCTTAAGATTTCCGGTAGATTCTTTTCGCTTAACCGGCTTTCAAGATTTAAAAAAATGCCCGGCTTTTCATTGAGTCCAGCGGTGAAGTCTTCCGCCCATTGTTCATCCTGGCAGGTTGTATAAATGTCAAGGGCTTCATCCTGCAAAGGGATTTTGTGATATTCAGCAACCTGGCGGACAATGGAGCCGGGACATTGATTTGGGCTCAGAATATGGGAAACCGGAATATTAAAATGGGTATCAATTTTGTCAGGGATCCCTACTTCAATATAAGGGCTGAATATATCGCTGTCCGATTCCGGTGCCGCCCACAGAAAAAGGTCCTGACCGTGGCAGGGGATCAAAACGTCAATATAGGGGTTCTGATCAAATATTTCTTTGGCTTGTTCGGGAATTGCACAAATAATTTTATTATAACAGCCACTCTTATAAAAAAAACGTATGAAAGGCGTGGCCAGGAGGCAATCGCCGAGCCCTCCGGTAACAACCACCTTAATTTGCCAGCTTTTTCCTTTTGTCCGTGAAAACATTCTTTCTATCGCTTTCCGTTATCATATTATATTTTTCCGTCAGGCAGACCCCCTGACAAAATCCGCGATAATAAAAAAGACATTGTTTACATTGTTCAAAGTAGGGCAGAAACAACAGTTTGTTGATTCCTTCCCGGTAATATTGTGAGGCATTATGTAATGTTTTAAATTCGGTAATTGCAGGCCCCCTGACGCCTAAAGAATTGCAGGGATAAGTGCTTAAATCCGGGTTGACGGTTAAGTTCTGCGTACCGCAACGAAGGTAGGCTGCGCATGCGGAACGCAGCATATTGCTACGTAAAAATTTATTGAGATTTTTTCGGGAAAAGGCACATAAGGGAATCGGTTTGCATAAATGCACGTTTAACCCCGCTGTCTTGCAATCTGTCGTAAATCGGTCGAATAAATCCTCGAAATGTCTGTTGCTGTCATATGATCCGAACTGAAATGTACGGTTGTTCTGCAGTAAATTGTTGAAGGCAAAAGCATAATGAACAGACTCAATGTTGAATTTTCTGCAAAGTTCAATAATGTTCTGCCATTCTTTTGGGGTGCTTATATCAGTTAGCGTGTAGCGAAGATAGAGGTTGGAAGACATGGGGTTGAGGGCCGCTAAATTGTCACGGAAGCGGGATGCTAGTTTCAGTCGGCGGTTCAGGCCCTGATCATAGTGGGCGATGACCTCTGAAATCCATTCGGAAGTGACAATTTGTTGGACTTTATTAGGATAGAGTAAATTGGTCGTTAAAGAGACCAGAATATTGCTTTTTCGGGCTTCTTTTAATAACTTGGAGAAAAATGGATAAATAGTGGGTTCTCCACCGCATAGTACCAGTCTGCGGATTTCTTGTTTTTTACACCAGGAGAAAAAAACCTTCAGGTCAGGAAGGGATATATTCTTTCTGAATTGTGATTGCCAGCCTTTTGCGTAGCAATAGTCGCAATCTAAATTGCAATAATATGTAGGGGCAAGTAGTATTTGACGATCTTCGGTGTTATGTTCGTTATAGATATCAACCGATTTTTCCAGATATTCTACTAGTTCCAACTTGCCCAGCGATGTGAGTATTTCCGTAATATCAGGGATAGCACCCGGCAGAAGCTCCCATCTTTTCAATTTTTCGGAATCAGGTCCCAAGGATAATTCTTTGAGCACTAACGTTAGGGCGTCCCTAAATTTTGTCCAAAGGATTCCATTTGGTGTTGCACGAACAGACTTTGGAACCGGTAAGGTCAAAGAAGGTTTAAGGACAAGCCATGGGAAACGATATGTCAGGATGTCCACGGCTGACCTCCAAACGATTTCAACAGGGTCTGTCATGGCGTGAACCATGAGCAATTCGACATCTGGAAGTTTGCTGTTAGCAATAATAAAAAGTGCGCGTTGACGGACTTCAGGACGTTCGTCTTGGAAAAAAGCAGCACTGATTTTGGCTTCGTTCATTTTGTCTTCTGAGAAATACATGTATGAATTAACTCAGAAATCTTATCAAGAGTATGACCTAACTTCAGGCGATAGGAGGTACAACTCTCGGTAAGGGTAATAATCGCATCTATTCTTTTCTCTTCACGAAAAGAGGTTGTAAGGTCTAAGTTCTGGGCCATTAATCGGGTAAAAGCGTCCAGACTTTCAATGGGTATCAATTTGTGAGTGGTGGTTTGGCGCGCAGCCTTTTCAAGAAACAGAATTATTTCAGGCCGGCACCATCGGTTAAGACTTGTTTGTACAATTGTACGAGGCAAAATCAAAGGGGTCTTTTGATAATTATTTTTGGTGTCAAGGGAAAGTTCAAGATCTTTAAGTTCTTTTACGGCATTCCCTACAAGCATCGGTGATATCAGTAGCCCTCGAATTCGGATTTCTTTTTGCGTATCGGTTTCAATTAATGTCAATTCATCGCTCAACAGATCAAAACCGTCTCGTACAAGGGCCAAGGCGGTTGTGGATTTTCCCGCACCGCTCGGACCGGTAAGGATAATTCCGATATCTTTCAGGCCAACCGCCGCTCCATGGATGCAGAAAAATTGATGCTGATGAATGTATAACAATTTTATCAGGTCTATTATATCCGGCAAATTGGGTGGGAAAACCTTAACACCTTTTAGTCGTAGTTTTTTCTTTACAGACAGGGGGTTTTTTGTTGAAGATTCTGCTACAAGTATATGAATAGAATTTCGCCGGTCTGAATGAAAAGAGACCAGAATGTCGTAAGGTCTCCATAAGACTTCCAGCCCGTTTCCCCTTGCATAAAGAAAACTACGACTTGAGTGTTGGTTAAATTTTAAGTTTCGATTTAAGAGAAAGAATATTTTTCCCCAGCGAGGGTCAGGATAAATGCCGTTGTGTCCCGCCTTATTGCCAATGCAGTAAACATTGATTTCCAGTGTTTCAGCTGTTTTGGTATACCTTTTCTGGGAGGGGTAGTAATAAAAAGTTTGCATAGCGTGATCGGACAAATCTTTAGCATTAGAACGGATTGTCATCGGCCCTTGGTCCAATAAAAAAGTAACTTCTTGAGTCAACGGGCAATTTATTTTATTGTGTTTAAGAAATGCAACAACCGGATCAAGAAAAATAGTGTCCATATAGGCTCTCAAAGGTTTAATTAATTGAGTTGTTCGGCCACACGTTTTATCGCTAACATGTGAAAGATCAGATCCTCTTCGATATCCTTTTTATCAACTGATTGGTTTGAGAATTCCAACATTTTGTTACCGTAAGCGCCCAAGGCTTGCTGAAGTTCGCTAATGTGCTTTAATCTATCCATCAAAAGACAGATATAGACATCTCTCGAATCACCAAAAATACTTTTAGTTTTATCCCTCACGTGGATCAACTTTCTTGATTTTCTCAATTTATCGGAAAGCTCAGCGTTCCTTTTAAAAAGTATTTGGTCTAGCATATCAACCTGGAGTTGAAAAACAGATAAGATGGCTTTTTCAAATAGGGGTGTTTTGGTGTGGCAAGGAAAACATTTCTTATTAATCCATAAAATAAAATCATCAGGTTCCACGAGATAGATATTCGTTCGACACAGTTGCTTCAAATGGAGCTTGTCAATTGTTGTAATCAGATTTAAAATTTTTATTTTACTTCTTTTTGAAAAAAAAGAATTGCCGGCAAGGATAAATTCATAATATTTCTGCAGTGAAGGTCTCACAAATTGCAGATTTGCAGGTTTTAAAACATTGTCTGAAGAAGATGTCAATTTTAAGTTGAATATGAAAAGAAAAGTGGCCAAATAGAGTATTATTTTCAGATTCCTCATTATGGTAAACAATGCAAAAATTAGGGCTATATAAATTCAACTGTTAATAAATATCTGCTATTGGGGATCTTTCAGCATGCTATAGAAAATAAGCGGATTAGTCTGCGCCAGTTCTATGCCGATTAGATCTTTCACCGGTTAAATCTCTCTGCTAGCGCACAGCTCGAACAACTAAGTTGCGATAGTTCAATTCTCCAACCCAAATTTGAAAAAAAACCTCTTTTCACTTTAATTTTATGCACAAATTTTTTCAACCAGCCTTGGGTCGCCGGAAGACTCTATCGACCGGATAGTACGTCCCAAACACCCGCCCGTACATTGACCGCGTTTAAGATATTTACAGTTTATGCATTCGTTCATACTACCGATATTTCTTATGGACTTGAACTTATCATAATAATACTTATCGATTTCTTCTTTATTTTTAAAATCTCTTAAATTTCTGTTCAATATACCGCTTAATGGAAAACAATGCCAGAGATTAAGGTCTGGTCCAACATCAATGACACTACCACACATGGACGCAAATCCCTGCCTTGTCGTTAGAGTAAGACTCCCCAAATCTTTTTCATTAAACATACATAATGGAAAACCGCAATCTAATGATCCTAAAATATCATATTTTTCAAGCTCTTTAAGCTTGGTTACCAGACGTTTTCCGACTTTTTTAAGCGCAGAACTTCTTATATAACTATTTTTTGTTCTTATGATTGGATTTGCCAAGCCTATCCTTATTTCACGTTTTAGTCCTAAAGACTCAATCAAGTGTATTGTAAACAGAAGATCGAAATTTTCTCTGTAAATGTTAAAGCTCAGCATGGCGCGGTTACCGGCAATTTTGAGGCACTCGCGTTGATGATTATTTTCTTTATTACTTTGCAAATGAGGTTCATTTACATTAATAACAAAAGAAATTTCTTGATCGTGCTTCCGTGAAAAATATTCTTTGATAGCTTCCGGCCATAAACCGTTCGAAAAAATGATCGGTTTCATATTGCGACGTAACCCCCGCTCAATGATTTCGGGAAGTTTGGGATGGAGCGTTGGTTCACCGCCAAGGAGCTTTAATTCTTTTATCAAATCATTTTCGAGAAAATCCAAGTAAATTTCTACATTTGAAATCGAAATATGATCTTGGGTTTGGTCTGCGATATTTTTTTCTTTGGAAAGGTAAACCTTTTGTCGGGCAAAACAATATGGGCATGACCTGTTACACAGGTTGGTAATAATGAGATTCATAAAAACCGACTCCCTATTTCAGATAAATAAAAAATTGAGTAAGGAGTCCCCTTGGAGTGAGTTAAATCACCCCTTTGCTACAAGCTCTATTCAAAGGAAACCCAAGTATTACCGAATAACAACTATGGCCACGTATAGGAGAGTACAGGAAACTCTACAAAAAAGAATACAATTATCTGATTTTATTAAAATAAAACGCTGTTTGTTAATATTAACCCGTCAAATAATTCATGTGATCATTTGCCGGGTTAATAAAATTTTGACAATGAATATGAGCAGTTCGTTTAGTGATAATAGGTATTAGCAGCTGCTTTGCTGCTATAGTAATTACAACTAGAACCAGAACCGGAAATTACGGCCAATGATTTGTGCTTTTCAATTAATGGTTTTTCGTAAGGTTTTTTTTCCTGTTTTTTTTCTTCCATAATTTCCTCCTTTGAGGTTGTTATTTGTCAACCCTATCGATCAATCCTTCTTTTAATAAAAACTTAAATTGTTCATGGACATCAGCCCTACAAGTATCTTCATCGCAGTCGAACTCATTTAACATTTGAGCAATTAT